>ERZ857521.434-NODE-434-length-64879-cov-15.107306_pt1 | contig 64879 bp, 45 predicted proteins | sample MGYA00519701_ERZ857521 | MGnify/ENA primary metagenome ERZ857521 (study PRJEB31778, sample SAMEA3449346) | human gut metagenome | biome: human gut; feature: human-associated habitat; material: faeces | place: United Kingdom | collected 2010/2012 ...
GTACTTCATAAAAACACCCCAAAAGTTTTGTGTCTAACTTTTGGGGTGCAGTACAATTTGAGACAGCCCATTTTTTATAAATAAAACTTTAGAAGTTTCGTTAATATTGATTACTCATTAAAAACAGGCGTCTGAACAATGTCCGCATTTATGGTAACAACTCCTGTATCCCTATGCCTTATAATATCCTTACAAACAATAAGCGTTTTAAGGCCAGATTCAATAGGGAAATAAGTCCATGTTTCAGAATCCATATTAGATAAGCGCACACAATAAGTACCCGAAGGGAGGTTACAACGAACTGCCGAACCGTCAGGGGGATTAGGAGTTGTTATTTTTATGATAGGTGGTTCTCCATTCTCTAAATGCCAAGCGCTATAAATCTCTACAGTAGTAGGAATATACTCTTTAAATTCTTTCCCATAACTGATATGTAAATTATTATCAGGTACTTCATCTTTACATCCAGTTACACTTAGTAACAGTAATACTGTTACTACAAATAAATAGATTGCTTTTTTCATAACTAATATAAATTAAAGATATTAATAAATAGATTTTACAGACAATTAGTAACATAGCAACAAAAGCATTAATTTATATTGCTCAATTATGACATTTAACGATTACCAATATCGTTCTAAGACCTAAAATTATAGAAATTTATTGTATAATCGATAATTTTTGCAAGAAATTTGCCTAGTAATAGGAAAAATATATGATTGAGGATAAGAAGATTAAGTATTGTAACATACCCAACCGTATTGGTCAATGATGAACTGAAAACACAGCAAAGATAGAATAATCCAGATATCGTTTATCCAATAACTTTATAGCCAACTCTTATCGTCTATCGTACATACTGCTTGATAAAAGAGTCCGCCATTGACATAAATTTTGCCAATGACAGATAACTTTTTATTTTTGAATTGTATATCGAACTCATGTTAATCGTATAGGGAAAATTACTGCATAATAATATTCTTGTAAATAAATAGGTTCAATAAATTGATTAGAAGTTACAGGATAGTGCCTTCTTTGCAATTCTTCAATCAAAACAATTATATTAAATTCAAGAGTGACAGGATAATTTCTACTTGAAGTATAGCAACTTCCATCTTTATATTTAAATTGTACAACGATATTCATACTAGCCTCAAAAGAACCGGATGATCTATACATAACAGGCATATAAGTTCCAACACAATAATTTCTTAAAAATAATTCAAAATCCATCTTTTTTATATTGCTTTTGCAATAGTTATACAAACCATCAATATCTAATTTATTAAAAGTTTGAAATAATAGTGGCTTCTCATAGTCCATAATGAAAGCTCCTTTATATGGATCATATTCATAATTTGTATGATAAAGATCTTCTCTGCTATCATCTCCAAATGCACCTACATAATCAATGCCGAATCCCCTATTTATTGAAAATAGCTTATATCATAACTCTCCAGCTCACTTTTAATTGCAGGATTTATGATTATATATGATTTAAAGTTTTTTGTATTTACCCTTGAATTTAAAATACCAGATTCATCATTTTCATCACAAGAAATCTTATGATATACTTCACGGTTTCCACTTAAATATGAGTCAGCCGGAACAGATTGATCCAGTAAATGTTCTTGAAACTGATTTTCGAAATTTTCCTTGTACCAATCAACCTGTTATATACTCTGGCGGCTGGACGATAGGAGGATATAAGCCTTTCGATACAGCAGAATATGATTGGAAAGTATTTCCCGATAAGAACTATTGGGTATATGGTAAGGGAATAAATGGAGCATACGGAGATATGAAAATAACCTTGAATGTTGATCCTAGTAAAACGGCAGGACCACTGCTATAACTCCTTCCGTATCGAGTACCTGTTACCGCACTGGCTGTACCATTGTGGTCGAGGTGAGAGGAAATAAACTGATGGCCATGCTGAAACTTCTACTCCACTTTCAGCCCCTGTGACGGATAAGAATTTGCAGCCTTCTGTTAGTTTGGAAGACGATATTCTTCCCAATTTGTGGGGCGGTATGGCGATTCAACATACGGGAAGCTGTGGCGAGAGTGCTACCATGCTGCATTACTTAAAAATAGAATGGAAAGATACCTTACATAGTAAATAGCTTTACAGTTTTTGAGTGAAAAGTATCAAAATAGGATGTGAAAATGATTAGAAAAGGAAAATATGAACAGTCCTTCACTAGATGTGAATAATATCGTAAAGCCTTGACAATGTACCTTTGCTTCAGATTAAGAAATGAAACAAAATGAAGCAATTACTAGTTATTTTTACTTGCCTTTGTACGCTGATGCCCGCCGGGGCTCAGGACGTACTGACACTGGAAGAGTGCCTGCGACTGGGCATAGAAAACAACCTCTCCCTGAAAAGCAGTCGCAATGAAGTCCGGAAAGGAGAGCATACGCTGAGTGAAAACCGTGCCAAGCTGCTGCCGCAGATTAATGCGGTAGCAGGATTCAACGACAATTTCAACCCGCCGGTATCGGTTACCGACGGCTCTGCTTACGGTAATCCGTACAATGTTACCAAAACCTTGCAGTACAATGCATCGGCGGGTATCCAGTTGCAGATGCCTTTATACAACCAGACAGTTTATACAGCAATGGATATTACGCGAACCATGAACGAGCTGAACCGCTTGTCGTACGAAAAGGCACGCGAAGACTTGATTCTGCAAATCAGCAAGATGTATTATTTGAGTCAGAACACTTCCGAGCAGCTTGCCTTGATTAAAGAGAACATTTCTCGGCTGAACGAGCTGAGCAATATTACTCAGGCTTTCTACGATAACGGCATGGCGATGGAAGTCGACGTGAAGCGGGTGAACATCAATCTGGAAAACCAGCGGGTACAGTACGATAATGCACAATCCATGCTGACTCAGCAACTCAATCTCTTGAAGTATGTAATGGATTATCCGGCCGATAAGGAAATAGCTTTGACACCGGTCCATACGGAAAATATCACTTCCGTGTCGCTTACCGGACTGGATAACAACCAGTACGAACTGCAACTCTTGCAGTCGAAGCAGAAACTGGCAGAGCAGCAGCGCAAGATGATCGGACAGGGATATATTCCTTCGCTGAGCCTGACCGGAAACTGGATGTATTCCGCTTATACCGACAAGGCTAAAAACTGGTTTCATTCGGGACCATCGAATCACTGGTACCAGTCGAGTGGTATCGGTCTGACGCTTCGTATTCCCATTTTCGACGGACTGGAGAAGCGGGCGAAGATGAGAAAGGCAAAGATTGAAGTCGAGAATACCCGTCTGTCGTACGAAAATGCACTCAAGAATATGCAGACGCAATATTTGAATGCTACGAACGAGTTGATGAACAGCCAGCGTAATTTCAAGAAACAGAAAGACAACTATCTGCTGGCGGAGGATGTGTATCAGGTGACAACCGACCGTTATCGCGAAGGCATTGCCTCCATGACGGAAGTCCTGCAAGACGAGATGCGGATGAGCGAAGCCCAGAACAATTACATCAACGCACATTATAACTATCAGGTCACCAACCTGACTCTGCTCAAACTTACCGGACAGTTGGAAACACTGTTCAACGGAAATTCTGTTCATTAATCAACCTTTTAAAATTGTCAACATAATGAAAACCAATCATAATACACTTCAAGAAAAAGCTCTGAAACTGAAAAAACAACGTCGTAACCGAATCATTGCCAGCTTGCTGGGAATAATTATCCTGATAGGAGGAGTGGTAGAAGCAGCTTTCCTTTTCCTCGACTATAAACATACCGAAACCAGCAACGATGCACAGGTGGAACAATATATTTCGCCGGTCAACCTGCGTGCTTCGGGCTATATCAAGAAAATCTATTTTACCGAACATCAGTCGGTCAAGAAAGGAGATACCTTGCTGGTGCTCGACGACCGTGAATACCGCATCCGGGTGATGGAGGCTGAGGCTGCCTTGAAGGATGCGATGGCCGGAGCTACGGTAGTAGATGCTACCTTGCAGACGACACAGAATTCCGCTTCTGTCTATGAAGCTTCCATTGCCGAAATCGAGATTCGTCTGGCCAAGCTGGAGAAAGACCGCCAGCGTTATGAAAACTTGCTGAAACGGAATGCGGCGACTCCCATCCAGCTGGAACAGATTGAAACGGAATACGAGGCTACACGCAAGAAACTAGAGGCAACGAAACGCCAGCAACGGGCTGCCATGTCGGGCATCAAGGAGGTATCCAACCGCCGGGAAAGTACCGAAGCTGCCATTCAGCGGGCTACGGCTGCTCTCGAAATGGCACGGCTGAACCTGTCGTATACGGTAGTGGTGGCTCCGTGCGACGGAAAACTGGGGCGTCGTGCTCTGGAGGAAGGACAGTATATCAGTGCCGGACAGAGCATTACGTATATTCTTCCCGATACGCAGAAATGGATTATTGCCAATTACAAGGAAACTCAGGTAGAGAATCTTGCATTGGGACAGCAGGTGCGTATTAAAGTAGATGCGATCAGTGGAAAGGAGTTTACCGGAAAGATTACGGCTATCTCCGGAGCAACCGGTTCGAAATACTCGCTGGTTCCTACCGATAATTCCGCTGGAAACTTTGTCAAGATTCAGCAGCGCATACCGGTACGTATCGATTTTACCAATCTTTCGAAAGAAGACAACGAACGTCTGGCTGCCGGAATGATGGTAGTGGTGAGTGCCAAACAGTAAGAGATAGACAACTTAGTTTTCAGTTTCAATAAAACAAAGAGTTATGCCTGCATGTCCGAAAAATTATCCGTTTTATAACTGGGTTCCCAAGCCCTTGGGTGTTCTTATCCTGTTGCTGCTGTTTATCCCTATCCTTACGGCAAGCGGAGTCTATACGGCCAACAGCGGAGAGATGCTGAGCGGGCTGGGCATTCAGTCGGAACATATTCAGTTTGTCAGTTTCCTTACTTCCGTAGGAATGGCGGCCTTTTCTCCGTTCTTCTACGAGCTGGTTTGTATCCGCCGCGAAAAGATGATGTGTATTGTCGGTTTCTCGCTGCTGTACCTGCTGAGCTACGTGTGTGCCAAGACCGACAGTATTTATCTGCTGGCAGTATGCAGTGTTGTCATGGGCTTTCTGCGCATGGTGCTGATGATGGTCAACCTGTTTACGCTCATTAAGTATGCGTTCAAGATGGAAGCTACCCGCAACATTACGCCGGGCAATGAGCCTGTAGATGGTGAAGGATGGGATCAGCTCGACCGTGAGAAGGGGGTCAGCATGCCTACCATTTACCTGTTTTTCATGATATTGGGACAGATTGGTACGTCGCTTACCGCATGGCTGGCTTACGAATACGAATGGCAGTACGTGTACTATTTCATGATGGGCTCGCTGTTGCTTTCCATTTTGATTGTATTCATTACGATGCCTTACCATAATTATGGCAGCAGACGTTTTCCGGTCAGCTTCCGCAAGTTCGGCAGTGTCGTGATGTTCTGCATCATGTGCTCGGCTGTGGTCTATGTGCTGGTTTATGGAAAGGTACTCGACTGGTACGATTCTCCGTCCATCTGCTGGGCTACCGCTGTGGCTGTGGTGTTTGCCGTACTGTTTGTTTACATGGAGCGTCGGCATCCTTCGCCTTACTTCCTGATGGATATCTTCAAGTTGCGTTCCATCCGTATCGGCATCCTGCTTTTCCTGTTGTTGATGATTTTCAACTCCAGCGCCATGTTTGTAAATGTGTTTACGGGAGTGGGCATGAAGATAGACAACTGGCAGAATGCGTCGCTGAACAACTGGAGCATTGCCGGTTATTTCATCGGGTGTGTGGTTGCCATTGTCTTGGGAAAGAAAGGCGTTCACTTGAAATATCTTTTCTCGCTGGGCTTTGTACTGATCGGGCTTTCTGCTTTGTTCATGTATTTCGAGGTACAACCCGACGGCTTGTATGAGCGGATGAAATATCCTGTTATTATCCGTGCTACCGGAATGATGCTGCTTTATTCGCTGACGGCCGTGTATGCCAACCAGCGGATGCCTTATAAATATCTGTCGACTTGGATTTGCATCATGCTGACTGTACGTATGGTGCTGGGCCCCGGAACAGGAACGGCTATCTATACCAATGTGATGCAGCAGCGCCAGCAACACTATGTAACCCGCTTTGCTCACGATATGGATACGTTGAATCCGGAGGTTGCTGCTTCGTACAACCAGACGGTTCAGGGGATGATGTATCAGGGAAAAAGTGAGAAGGATGCACAGCACATGGCGGCTCTTTCGGCTAAAGGGCGTGTGCAGGTGCAGGCTACACTTTCTGCCGTAAAGGAGATGTCGGGCTGGACTTTCTACGGCTGCATGGCTTGTGCCGTGCTGATGGTCGTAATGCCGTGGAGAAAAAGAAAGCTGGATTTGCTGCCGGAAAAAACTTATACACTCGTTCATTAATTTGCTTTATACATCACGTGGGAGTCGGTTTCATTTCTTAATCTGTCTTTCGGAGGAAAAACACTTTTGAAACATTTGGTTCCCCGTGATGTATTTTTTGTGTTCTCGTTTCGGTGGTGAAAAGAAAAGGTTTACCTTAGCGGTAAGGTTTAACGAATCATTTTTACGGCAATGGAAGCAAGGGAGCAGGAGGAACTTTTAAAGCGTTTCGAATGGGATTTGACCGGTGGCAAGGATATTTGTTGTCTGGAAGGGGAGATTACTTCTTTTCCTTCGGTATTGCAAAAGCCTTTCCGGATGAATTATGTGGGACTGATTGTCTGCCGGAAGGGGAGCTTCGGCTTCGATGTGGACAAGCAGCATTTTACGGCGCAGGCGGGCGAAACGGTGTTTTTGTCCGAAGGAAATGATTTCTGTGTAGGAGAAGCGTCGGAGGATTTGTGTGTGAGCATGCTGTTTTACCGGGTAGACCCTATCCGTGAGATATTGGGCAGTTCGGTCGTGGCCATGTACTTGTATACCACACTGACTCCCGAACCTTGTTATGTGTGGACTTCCGGCGAGGAGGATGATCTGGCACATTACATTTCGTTGCTGGGAAGGCACCGGAAGGGACCACAGAATCCGTTCGATAACCATGAGTGTAAATTGCTGTTGCTGGCACTGACTTACCGTCTGTGTTCCATTTACAGCCGGCGGATGATGGAAGAAAAGAATGTGGCGGGACATAAGATTGATACGTTTATCAAGCTCATCCGGCTGATAGAAAAATATTACATGCAGGAGAGGGGAGTGGCGTTTTATGCCGACAAGTTGTGCCTTTCGCCCAAGTATCTTTCGGCCTTGTCGAAATCGGTCTGCGGATATACGGTGCAGGAACTGGTCTTCAGGGCGATTATCCGGAAGAGTATCTTCTGGCTGAAGAATACGAACAAGAGCGTGCAGGAGATTTCCGATGAGCTGAATTTTCCGAATGCTTCGTTTTTCGGTACGTTTTTCAAGAAACAGACGGGGCTTGCTCCTTCGCACTACCGGCTTTCGGATGAGGAATAAAGGCGGCTTTCCGGCTGGTGTTCTGATAATATTTCATAGTAGGTTACGGATAGGTGTCGTTTGGACTGGTAAAATGCGTTAGGACTGTGTCTGGATATGCCCAAAGGAGGGTATTGCAAACGTCGCCATGAGTTTGGAAAAACGCGGGCGGAAACCGAATGAAACGTGGGCGGAAGTTCGGGAAAACGTCTCGACGTTTTTTTATTTTTTGTACAAATCATTTTTGTTTTTGTACAAAAAATAAAGGCAAGTTGTCCGTGTCTTTTCCGTCGTGTGCGGAGAGATACGGGCAACTTGCCTGTCGTTTGTGACCGACTAGGTGTTTTATTCTTGATTCAGTGCGGCAAGGAAGCTGGCAGCTTTCTCCAGTGTTTCCGGCTTTCCGATGTCAATTAGGTGAATCTGTTCGGTCAGGCATCCGCCGATACGGGCTTCTCCGCAGGTCTGCAAGTAGAAATCCATAATCGGAAATTTGCCTTTCCAGCGTTCGTCCATGTATCGGAAAAGGGAAGGTGAAATCACATGTATGCCGCTGAACGCGTATTCCTGATACAGGGTAGCATCGTAGACAAATCCTTCGGGTTTGGTCTGTCCGGTATCTTTATTGATCCATCCCCGCAGACGTGCCTGATCGTCGAACAGCAGGTAGCGGGCGGTGACGCGCTTGCTTGCCAGCAGTGTCGCATCGTTTCCGCTGTGCAGATGGTATTCGTACAGAGCTTTCAGGTCGGTATCGGAGAGAATATCGACGTTGTGTACCAAGAATGGTTCGTTGCCCTGAAAGAACGGTTCCGCCTTTTTGATGCCTCCTCCCGTGTCGAGCAGCAAGTCGCGTTCGTCGCTGATGTGAATGGTCAGTCCGAAGTTCTGGTTGGCTTTCAGAAAGTCGATGATCTGTTCTCCGAAATGATGTATATTGATGACCAGCTCGTTGAATCCCGCCTTTTTCAGTTTCAGGATGACATGCTCCAGCATCGGTCGTCCGGCAACGGGCACCAGCGCTTTCGGTTGATGGTCGGTCAGCGGTTTCAGGCGAGTTCCCAGTCCCGCTGCAAATATCATAGCTTTCATAGGCTTATCGGGCTTCTAAAGTTTGTTCAATATGTTGTTCACGGTGTATCAGTTGGATGCGTACACCGAATTTTTCGTTCAGGTGACGTGCTACATGTTCTGCTGAGTATACAGAGCGGTGCTGTCCTCCGGTACAGCCAAAACAGATGGAAAGGTTGGTGAATCCTCTTTCCAGAAAGCGCTGTACATGAGCATCGACGAGTGCGTCCACGTGTTCCAGAAAACGAAGAATCTCGCCATCCTGTTCCAGGAAGTCGATAACCGGCTTGTCGCGTCCGGTCAGTTGCTTGTATTGTTCGTATTTCCCTGGATTATGTACGGCGCGGCAGTCGAACACATACCCGCCTCCGTTTCCCGACGGATCTTCGGGAATTCCTTTCTTATACGAAAAACTCATTACGCGGACGGTCAGTTTCCGTCTGTTGCGTACGCTGGCAAACTGAGGAAGTTCGGTCAGCTTGCGTAGCACAAGACACAGATAAGGATATTCGGGAAAATCAGTTTCCAGCAGCTGGCGGAGATTCTCGATGGCATAGGGCACGCTTTGTATGAAATGTGCCTTCTTCTCAAAGTATCCGCGGAAGCCGTAGGCACCTAAAACCTGCAAGGTGCGGAACAATACGAAGTGGCGGAGAGTAGCGAGGAACTGCTCTTTCCCGATGGTATGGTAAGGCTGAAGTGCATCAAGATACTCGTCTATCAGCTCCTGCCGCAGCGAATCGGGATAATTTGCCTTAGCCTGCCACAGGAACGAGGCTACATCGTAATAGAAAGGTCCCTTGCGTCCTCCCTGAAAATCGATGAAGTACGGTTTCCCTTCTCGTAGCATGACATTCCGGCTTTGGAAGTCGCGGTACATGAATACCTGCGGCTGTATCTGTAGCAGTGCGTCTGCCATGTGTTCGAAATCATCTTCCAGCAGATTTTCCTGAAACTCCAGTCCGGTGGTCTTGAGGAAACAATACTTGAAATAATTCAGGTCCCACAAAATGCTGCGGCGGTTGAATTCCGCCAGCGGGTAGCAATAGCCGAAATCCATGTCCTTGCTTCCTTCGAATTGTATCGATGGAAGGAGACGGATGGTTTGTTTCAACATGGCTTTTTCTTCGGGGCTGAAGCAGCCGCTTTCCCGACCTTTCTCGATAAACTGGAACAAGGACGTATCTCCCAAGTCGTCTTGCAGGTAAGCCGACTGGTCGGCCGCCTGGGCAAGCACACGAGGAACGGGCAGACCTTTCTGTGAGAAATGTCCTGCCATGTAGATAAACGCACGATTCTCTTCCGCGGAAGTGCCATATACCCCGATGAGGCTTTCTTTTCCTTTCAGGCGGAAGTATTGGCGGTTTGAGCCGGCTCCCGGCAGCGGTTCGATGCTTGCCGGAGCTTCTCCCGTATATGATTGATAAAGTTGTGCAAGTAATTCGGTATTCATTGTATCGGTTGTTTACATAAATAAGCGCTGGGACAAAGATAGGTATAAAAATGTGATCTTACCGTTGTTCTGAAAACTAAAAATGGCACGTCGATGAGCGGTGAACTCATCAGAACGTGCCATTCATTGGAATATGATGTTATATTGGAAGAATGTGTTGTTTATTTCAGATATTTGGAAATGAAATTAATACATTCCGGATCCGACGGGCGAGGTGCCTTCGTGGTGATAATCTTCCCTTTCGTATCAATCAGAATAAAGCAGGGGATGCCGGCGATACCATAAAGGTCGGTAAAGTCAGGACAAAGATACTGCGACCATTCAGGCTTGTCGGCTTTTAGTTTTGCACTCCAGTCTTTTTTCTTCCGGTCGACGGAAATGCTGATCGGTACGATGCGGTTGTCACCCTTAAAATGCTGGGCAAGTTTTTCCATGTATGGAATCTCTTCGCAGCACGGTCCGCACCAGGTTGCCCAGATGTCCAGATAAAGTACTTTTCCGTACAGGTCGGAGAGCTTGATGGTCTTTCCGTTTATGTCTTCAAGCTGGCAGTCGATGGCATCGGCTCCGGGTATCAGTTTCTTGTTTGCATTGTACATGTGGTCTACCCATTCTTTCTTTTTGGCATCTTTAATCATAGGCAATGCTTTCTGGTAGACAGCTTCCAGATCGGAATCACATACGTTGAAATAATTTTCCATGAGATCCATAACTACTTTTTCCTGTGTTTCCGGATCGGAAATTTTGTTCTGAGCTACATCGAGCATGCGTACGTAAGAAGTAGGCCCGCCTTGATTGACACATTCTTCTTTCCATTTTACATAGGCAAAAGCCTGTTCTGCATCGTTCATGTCGAGTGCTTCCATGTAACGGTTGTAGTCGGCATCACTGTCGGAAGCTTTATTGGCATCGTGCAACTGGTAGATGTAATTCAAAGCGGCTGTACTTTGGCTCATTTTTACATCGTTCATGACCAGAGCGGCGAACTCCTTGGGTGAAATCTTTTCGGCTGCTTGTTCGAGGGAGTCGGACGAAGCTTTCAAGATGCGCTGCATCTCACCGAAAGACGGATAGGTAGTAGCACTTTGTTCGTTCAGTATCTTGCTGGTATTGATGTAGAACTTTTCTGCAGCTTCCAGGTCGCCGGTAAAAGTATATGTGTCGGGAGTATCTGGATTCGCTTTCAATTGGGTCTTTGTGCCGTTAATCATGACAAGTGCATAGAATGCTTTGTTGGGCACATACAAGAATCCGATTTCAGGATTTTCCATCTTACGGCTGTAGGAAAAGCTTCCGTCGGAAGCAATGCGTACCGTGTCGGCATTGGAGATATTGTTGGCACCATGACCTACCAGTACATATTCTAAGGAATCCCCTTCGAATGTTCCGGTCAGTTGGTAGTCTTGAGGAGTTTTGTTACAAGCTCCCAGTAAGAGAGCCGTGCATCCGATTAAATAGAGCTTTTTCATTTCAATTAATAATTTTGAGTTAATGATGGATTATATCTTGTTGCATTTGCAGGGAAGGGCAGCACCCATAAAGGTGAGTCGGGACCGATGGAATAGGTTCCGTATTCGCCTAAGTTGCGTGTGATGACACGTTTGTATTTTTCTTCCGAATTCCAGCGTTTGCAGTCGAAGAAGTTTTCATAAGTGGATATGCATTCTATCCATTTGGCTTTCTGCAATAAGGCCATGGCCTCTTCTTCGCTTAGTGCCTGCTGGTCGTATAGCGCAACGAATGGTTCGTAGTTTTCTACACGTTTGGCACGTACCCGGTCTACCAGTTCCAGTCCTTTACGGATTTCTCCGGTACGGATATAACATTCTGCGGCAGTGTAGCACATGCGGTCGGCATTGATGCCATATTCATTGGCCGATGTACTCCATCCCATATACAGTTTACAATTGCTAATGCCGGCAAACATTTGTCCGTACATTTCGCTCCAGCCTCCGGCCGCGTCATAGTTGTTTACGTAATCTCCAGCTTCGAACATCTGGCTCGTTTCGGGCGACAGCGTTTCCATACAAGGGGCTACACGGGTAGCTCCTCGCATGTAGACATAGTTTCCCGGCGTATCATAAGGCAGCGACCAGCTCAGCGTTTCCTTGATGGTAGAGCGGTCTTCGAGTTTGCTGTTCTGTTCCAAGGCCTTTAATGCGTAAGGCAATGCTTCATCGTAACGTTTCATCTGCATCAGTACTTTGGCACGTACGGCATAGCCAAATGCTTTGTCGGCGCGGAATACATTGGTGGCATTGTTATCCGACAGCTGTTCGATGATGTCATCGGAGCAATCTTGCAGGATGCACTGGTAAGTTTCTTCCAGACTTAGTTTGGTTTTTTGTTCCGAAACATCAGGATTGCTTACATAGGCTATGCCTCCTTTTTCGGCAGCCGTAGCCGCATCGTACTGCTGTGCGTAGATATTTACCAGCAGCCAGTGGAAATAGGCCCGGAAAATACGGGCTTCTGCCATGAGAGGTGCCTTGCGGCTCTCGTCGCCTGTAGCATCCGGCAGTTTCTCTAACAGGATGTTCATGTAATTGATATACTTATAGATGGCTTCGTAGCGGGCATCCTGATTGGTCAGTTTGGCTCTGTCGGCTTGTTCATCGTACGTAAGGTAGGCATGGTTCAAAGTGTTGCTTTGCGACAATTCATCTGGAATAGACAGCATTTGTCCCAACGACTCGTTGCAAATGATCCCTAAGTCGGAAACCGGATGAGTACTCAACTCCCATTCCTGGTTCAGTAATAATTCCAGGTCGGTGACATTCTCCAAGGTAGTTTTTCCTTTAGGAACGATGTCCAGTTTATTGTCGCAGGTTGTACATAGCAGCAGTAATGCTATGCAGCCCATTATGATTCTGATTGTTTTCATTGTCGTATCTCACTTTTAAAGATTGATATATAAACTCATGGTATAGCTGCGTGGTGTCTTGTCGGTTGTCTGTCCGCTGATGGCTATATTGGCTTCCGGATCGACTCCCAAGTCATTCCGTACCCACGTAGCTGCATTGTTCATTTGCACACGCAGGCGCAGTTCGTTAACTCCCAGTTTCTTGCAGATTTTGCGGTTGAAGTTATATCCCACTACAACGTTACGTAATTTCAAATAGTCGGCAGGTACTACATTGGCATCCATATAATAGGAATACAATCCGCCTACTACGTTTTGTCCCAGATAACCGTTGGCCGGGTAAAGGGTCTTGTCTGCACTTCTCCAGTAGTTAAGATAACTTTTGGGAACGGCGCTGATGCTGTTGAAGTTGGAATAACCGTACTGACTTCCTTCAACGGTCCAGTCTTCGGCACGGGCACGCATATAGTGTCCTCCGTAGTAAGCAAACATGGCCGAAAGGCTGAAACCTTTGTAGGTGAGCTCGGGGGTGAAGCTGGCTACATACTTAGGATCCAGACTACCACAGTAAACGGCATCTTCTACTTTAAATTCTTCTGAATAAATTTCGGAAGTGTGTATCTGACCTTTGGAATCGTACCATCCGAAGTATTGCAGATTGTCTTTGTTTATCATACCCGCATATCGGTAAGAAAAAATGGAATGTATCGGATAACCTTCGTGGAAAGTATACGTGCTCAGGGCATCAAATCCGGTAGGCGGAGTCTTGTTGATATGAGTTACTTTGTTGTTGTTATAGGCAATGTTGAATGACGCATTGATACCTAATCCGTTGTGTGAAGCCGGTTTTAAGATAATTCCGTTCAGTTGTAATTCAATACCTGTGTTCAAGGCGCCTCCATTATTGATTGTCAGCTGTGACCATCCGGTGGTCGGATCGAGGTCGGTGACAGTCAGCAAGTCGCTTCCTTCCTTGCGATACCAGTCGAAAGAACCACTCAGTCGGTTACGCCAGAATGAGAAGTCGACTCCAATGTTCCACGTAGCTGTCTTTTCCCAACGCAACTGATCGTTAGGCGGAGTATTCAGGGTGGCATATTTATTACCGTTCAGTTCGTTGGAACCGATGGTTGCTGTAAGGTAAGAAGAAACGGTCTGGTCGATGTTACCTGTCAATCCGTAGCTGGCACGGAGTTTCAAAGCATCCACCCAGGCATAATTCTTCATAAATTCTTCGTTGTGCATGTTCCAGCTCAAACCAATAGACCATAGCGGACGTCCACGGAATTTCGGGTCGGCACCAAACAAGTCGGTCTTATCTACACGGTAGGAGAAAGAGGCACTGTAACGTCGGTCGTAGATATAATTTCCGGTAAAGTACAGCGAATAGAATCGGTGAAGTACATCGGTTGTGGTAAAGTCGGTACCGGTGGGAGCACCATACATGTAATAGTTGGGTCCTAAAGCGGAAACACCGCCTTGAATGTTTTGCAGTTCACCATAGTTTACCAGTCCGTTGCTGTTGGTTTGTGTCTGTTCATCGTATCCCAGTAACAGATTGCAGCCTGTGTATGTCTGCGATTCGCGGTATTCGAATCCGGCCGCAGCGGTCACTTCGTGCTTGTCGGCAAAGACTTTGTTGTAGTCGGTCTGTGCGCGGAAGGTATAGTAGGCCCCTTCGGATGTTTGTGTATCCAGACGTCCACCGTCGGGAATGTAATGCTTGACGACTTTATTGGTTACCATTTCTCCCGTATCCCAGTCTTCTTCGGTCACCAGCTCTTCTGTTGTGTAGAGATTGTACAGGTTACGCATGGTATACGAATTTCCTTCATAATATGAATTGCTTTTATAGGTGATGTCTTCGTATTGGAACTGGGCACTTACTTTCCATCCGGGAAGGATATTGGCATTGGCATGCACGAACGAACGGATGTTGGTACGGCGCGTGTTTTGGAAATTCATGTTCAGTTCGTCCAGTAAGTTATACGTTACAGGCTTGAATCCATAAAGAGAATTGTTCAGAGATTCTTCTCCTAACCACGTATCTGCTTCCATCCCTTTACGGCTACCATCGTCATTATACATGCTTTGATAAGGAAGAAACGAGTTGATATCGTTGTGTGCACTCACTCCACTTAGATGTGTCTTGGCACGTTCATTGATTACATTGGTACCGAATGCCAGATTGAGCCATTTGGTTGCCTTCAAATCGCCTCGGTAACTGAATGTCAGTGCCTGATTGTTCTCGAATACGGTTCCGTTATTATCTCTTTTATAGTTTACGACAATGCTGGAACTCAATATCTTTCCTTTGGTACGCAATGCAAGGTTGTACTGTTGTAGAACTTGGTTGCGCTTCATTGCGTCCTGCCATTCTTTCCGGTAATCGTTCTGGCTGAGGCGTGCCAGTTGGCTGTTCAAATCCTGATCGCTCAACTTGCCCTGATAATTTTCAACAAACATACGGCTGATGGGGCTCAATGCGAGAGGATTGGATTGATATTTGTTCAGCAGGTCTGTAAAGGCAGACTGGTCATCCATTTGACGGATATAGTCGAAGTTATACTTTTCCAGTTCGATCATTTCGGCAGCATTTGCCCATTGGTAATTGCTGTAATCTTGCTTTTCGCTGATGGTGATATCGCTGCTGAAATCAACATCCAGTTTGTCATCCTGCGCACGTTTGGTCGTAATGACGATGACACCGTTGGAGGCGCGTGCTCCATAAATAGAGGCGGCCGAAGCATCCTTTAGGATAGTGACATTTTCTATGTCGTAAGGATTCACGCTTTCGATGGAACCTTCGATAGGAAGTCCGTCGACTACAACCAGTGGGCTGGTTTTGGCTTGGAAGGATCCGGCACCTCGAATCAGCAGAGAAGCTTCTCCCTTATCGTTCAAACCAGTATTATAGCTTACCAGTCCGGGAATTTTACCTTCCAGATTGCCTACGATCGTACCCGAATAACGGTTCTCCATATCTTTGGAAGTAATCATCTGATAGGAACCTGTGGCGTTTTCTCGTTTCAGGTTCTGATAACCGGTTACCAGTACTTCATCCATTATTTCTACATCGCTTTCCATACGGATGAGGAAGAAGTTTCCTTTTTGTGAATTAATGCGGATATGTTGTTCCTTCATGCCGATATAGCTGACCCGCAGAACAGGATCTTTTCCATTGACCAATAGTGAGAATGCTCCGTCGGCATCTGTTATCGTCCCGATATTAGTCCCTGTCAGCATAATGTTGACTCCTAATAGCGGCTCTTTGTTTTCATCGCATACTACACCTGTAATCAGCTTTTTCTCTCCTTGGTCTTTCTTGTTTCTCTTTTTCAGAATGACGGTCTTTTCTACAACTTCATAATCAAGTCCTGCCTTATCCCAAAAAATCTGGTCAAGGATTTGAATAAGATTCAGATCCTTACCCGTAAATGTGATGGGTGGTACATTTGCCAAAATTTGTTTTTGGCACATAAATTCATATCCGGTCTTTCCTCTCAAGTCGGAAATGACTCGTTCTATGGGTTGTCCTTTATAGGACACACTGTAACTTTGCGCATGAGCAGCAAGAGGCTGTAACAGCCAGCCGACGCAAAGTATAAAAAATAAAATTAATCCCTTTTTCATAAACAATCTAATTTTTAAAATATGAGTGTGCTATGGTTTCTTTTCCTGTGAAATGATGACGGTGCTTCCCTCTAAATGAAATTCGATTCCTCCACTTTTCTTCAGAAGGGTTAAAGTAGAGGGAAAGTCATTGTAACGAGGAATGCTGCCCATGAATTCTATCTGGCGCAGGCTTTCATCTTGGAACTTATAATCGAAATTATACCAGCGGCTCAAATCGCACATGATTTGTTCCAGATTCTGTCCTTCGAAAACGAAACGGCCTCGCTTCCAACTTGTAACTACAGCAGTGTCGACCGGTTGTACGAATGTCGTTGCTTTCTGCTTGTCGAATAAAGCCTGGTGGCCGGGGGTAAGCAGCAGCTCTCCACTCTTTTCGTGTAACTTGCTCAAGGCGATGCTTCCTTCAATCAGGGTTGTATACACCTGTTTGTCTTCGGTATAAGAACGGATGTTGAATTCTGTTCCGTAAACTCGTACTTGCTGTCCGTCTGTTTCTACGTAAAACGGTCGTTTAGGGTCTTTGGTTACTTTGAAATAGGCTTCTCCTTCCACGATAACCCGTCGCTCATTCTGTGCAAATGATTCGGGGTAAATCAGTTTGGTTTCAGAGTTCAGCCATACTTCTGTACTGTCTTCCAAAACGACCTTGAATTCACCGCCTCGAGGTACTTCCAGACTCAGTTGTTTGAGCTTAGATACAGCCTGGGCAAGTGATTGCTGTTTTCCCAAAGTTTGCAGGTTGCTTTGAGCGTCTTCTCCTAACTGTACTTTTTCTCCGTCGGCTAGTGTCAGTGTAGCCTGGCGGGTTCCAGGTTTGATATCTGCCAGTGCTAAAGTTTGCTGTACATGGTCGGATTTTGCATTGTCGGAAGAGTTCATCTGGAACCGGACGAATCCTATACAAAAGAGTAAAGCAACAGAGGCTGCGGCAATCCAGGGTTTCCACTGAATGGAAAAGTTATGTGATGCCTTTTCTTTAATTCGTCTTTGCATATCTTCCATCGGACGTTGAACATTCATCATTTTTCTGCGATGATATTCTTTTTCCAGATAGCAAGTATCCATCAGTCGAGAATAAAGACGTTCGTTGGCTTCATTTTCCTTTCTCCAGTTGTCTACTACTTGTTGCTCTTCTTCCGTGATATTTCCGGTTATGCATTTGAAGAGTAGGATGCTGATTCTTTCTTTCTTTTCGTCAATCATTATGAGGATTATTTTTTATCAGACCATCGTTTGAACGTTATAGCAATTCTTATTCGGATTATTATAAGTTGGAATCAATGGTTTCAATAATTTTTTCGTCAGAAGGGCGGAGAGCATCTGCATTTAAAATCTTGCCGTCCTTGCTGATCAGTATAAATCGTGGAATGCCGTTGATCGCCCATTTTTGCATGAACTTGTTTTGTTCTTCTTGCGAAAGAATGTATTGTGGCCATGCGGGTTTATCTGTATCCAGTTTCTTTAACCAGGCTTTTTGGTTTTGGTCGACGGAAACGCTGATGATGCATACTTTATCATTACCTTGATAGTGGGCTGCCAGCTTTGCCAGAGAAGGAATTTCCTTGCAGCAAGGGCCGCACCAGGTTGCCCAGACATCGATGTAAATCAGTTTCCCGAACAGGTCGGACAAGCTACAAGTCGTTCCGTCCGGGCGTGTCAGGGTAGGAATATAAGGGATCTCGGAACCTTTTTTCGTCTTTAATAAGGCTGTCACTTGTGGTTCGTAAGACGTAATGAGTTGAGGATAGTCTTTCGCAAACTCTTTGAAGCCAGTCCAGAATTTGTTGACATCGCTGTTCTGAGCAACGAAAGAGAAGAAGTTGTAGGCTACAGAATTAGTCAATACAAAACGTATATCCGGATTGGTGATTTGCTTCCCGATGATATTCAGACTTTCCAGATAATAATCAGACTGGTCGGCAGTATAGTCTGTTATGGGCTCCTGTTGCGATGACAGCCATGCTATAGTGAGGTTGGTCGGAATATTAATCGTATCATTGGGGTCGATACTTGCGATAAGTTTATTATACTCAGGATATTCTTTGAGTTTTTTGCCTGTATTTTCACTATCGTCCATCAGGATGCGGATATATGTCCATTTATACATTCCGTCCGAGAGTTTGGCATAATATTCACGTTGTTTATCATCTTTGATGATTTTCAATTGTTTCTTCAGATCTGCATATTCCTTTTCCAATAAGGAAATATATTCATCGGTTGTCTTGCTTTCCTTAGGATCGATGGAGAAATACTTCATGATATCGAAAGCTCGCGAATAAGCATTATAGAATTTGCTTAAGTTTTGATTGTCGCCTCCGAAGGATATTTGAAATTTTCCTTCTTTGTCCTGTTCTATTTTTACTTGGGCGGTCTTTCCTGTTTCCAGATGAACACCAAAAATGTCATTGTTTACATAGATTGAGACATCATAATTAGGTTTAGGCAATTGCGTGTCGAAGGTAAAACTGCCGTCAGCTTCACACGTGATGTCCCGGTAGACATTGCTTAGTACATCCCCGTTCAGTGAATAAGCTATTTGTAGCGTTTCTACTTTTTGAGGAGCTTTGAGTACACCTTTTAATAATTGGGCATTTACTCCTTGATGGGAAAGTAGCAACAGGGAGCATACTAAGAGTTTTGAATACTTCATTTTTTTCATAATTCTTCTATTTATCTACGATATTGTAATGCAAATACGCAAAAAGGTGTTTTTAGTATACATGAAAATGCGATTTTTTTATCTTTTCGTTTAGAAAAAATAAAAACAAGAAGATTCTTTGAGTCTACAGTCTTTGGTTTTTACTATATTTGCCTTTAAAAAAAGTATGAACATTTACGAATACATATTTACAGAGTTTAAAAAGGGAGAACTTCTTCCTTTTTATCAGAATATGTATCCAGAATTACTTGCTTATGCTACTCGTCTGTTAGGAGTTGAATTTGCTTTTCAGGCAGAAGACTGCGTGCAAGATGCTATTTTTAAGGCATATCAGCAAACGAATACGTTTACTTCTCCTTTACAATGGAAAATTTTTCTGTACACGTGCTTGCGCAATGAGGCCATAAGCGTACTTCGTAAGGGAAAAGCTCAAAGAAATTATCTTTCTCAAACGGAAGTGGATGGCACTGAAGATTTGTCGTTGGATTTTATAGAGCAGGAAACTATTACATTACTTTACGAAGCAATCAATACTTTACCTGAAAAGTATAGGACTATTTTTGAATTGAGTTTTGAAAAGGGGCTGAAAAATGCAGAAATAGCTCAACAGCTTCATGTTGCAGAGATAACAGTAAAAAAACAAAAGGGACGTCTTATCGAGTTACTTCGCGAAAAGTTGAAAGGGAAGATGGATGAGGCTTCTTTGGTATTGTTTTTATATCTGTTGGAGAATCAATTCTAGTTTTTATCGCTCTTCATGATCTCTCTTTCTGTCCTGTTTGACAAAGATAATGCATAAGCCATAAATTTTTCAGATTGTTGATCTGACTTGTTTTTACGTTACTTTCATATTTTCTACAAATTTGATATAAAAAGAAAAAGGTCCGAACAGAATCTGCTCAGACCTTGGTAGCCCGTGGGGGAATCGAACCCCCCTTTCAAGAATGAAAATCTTGCGTCCTAACCGATAGACGAACGGGCCATCCTTTACATCGGATTAACCGTATGTTTTATTTTGGTAGCCCGTGGGGGAATCGAACCCCCCTTTCAAGAATGAAAATCTTGCGTCCTAACCGATAGACGAACGGGCCATCCTTTGTTTGTGTTGAGGTGTTTCTCAATCACGGGTGCAAAGGTACGCATTATTTTTGAATCTGCAAGTGTTTTGTGAGAAAAAATACAGAAAAAGGCATATTTTTTTCATTTTTCCCCTTCTTATGAGAGGGAAAAGTGGAAAACTGCTTTGTGCAGGTGACGTTTTAGGAATTAGAGGTCTTCCGGGTCGGCAGTTTCTTCCAGCCTGTTTTCCCAGAGGTACTTCTGCGTTTCTTTCACGGCTACTCCAGATAAAAACAGCAATGAAATCAGGTTCGGTACTGCCATCAGTGCGTTTACACTATCGGCAATGTTCCATACTGCTTGCAGATTCATGGTGGAACCGAAATAAATGGACGAAATCCATATTACACGATACACCCGCAGCAGCTTTTTCCCTCCTAAGTATTCGATGGCTTTTCCCGAATAATATCCCCAGCCCAGAATGGTGGAAAAGGCGAAAGTCAGGATTCCGATTGCTAGAATGCTGGTGCCTACATAGGGAATTTTACCGAAGGCTGCTTTAGTCAGTGCACCGCCTTGCGTGTAATCGATATCGGGGAATGCGAGTACACTGGTAACCAGTACCAGTCCCGTGAGCGCACAAATGATGACGGTGTCCCAGAATGTTCCGGTAGAAGAAACCAGTGCCTGACGTACGGGGTTACGGGTTTGTGCTGCCGCTGCCACGATGGGAGCCGAACCAAGTCCAGACTCGTTGGAGAAAAGTCCGCGGGCGATACCGTAACGTGCTGCGAGCATCACGCTTGTTCCTAAAAATCCTCCACCTGCCGCATGGGGCGTAAATGCCGAACTGATGATGAGTTTAAGGGCTTCTCCCAGATAGGCATGATTTAGAAAAAGAATATAGATGCAACCACCTATGTAGAGGATAGCCATGAGAGGTACCAGTGTCATACATACGCGGGCGATGCCTTTTACACCGAAGAAGATGACCAGTGCGATACCCAGTGCAACTACTATTCCGGTAAGGTGTGCGCTTATGCCGTAAGTTTCCTGCATTAGCAAAGCTATGGAATTGGCCTGCACCGTACTTCCGATACCGAATGCTGCCAGAGCTGTAAAGATGCAGAATAAAATCCCCAGCCATTTCTGTTTCAGTCCCCGTTCCAGGGCATACATCGGACCGCCGAGCATTTCTCCGCTGGCCGTTTTTACACGATACTTGATGGCGAGCAATCCTTCGGCATATTTGGTGGCAATGCCGAAAACTCCCGTCAGCCAGCACCAGAATACGGCGCCGGGACCTCCGAATGCTACGGCAGTAGCTACACCGATGATGTTCCCTGTTCCGATGGTTGCTGCCAGCGAAGTGGCAAGTGCTCCGAACTGACTCACGTCGCCTTCAGAATCAGGATCCTTTTTAAATGAAAGTCGTATAGCTGTAAATATTTTGCGTTGTGGAAACTTTAAACGTATAGTCAAGAAGATATGCGTTCCCAGCAGTAATATGATCATCGGCCAGCCCCAAAGAAAGGAGCTGACCGATGCTGTTATCTGTTCGAATAATTCCATGTACGTAGTAAGTAGTAATTGTTAAGGTTGCATTGTCTCTACCTCATCCAAGCTCTTTGCTATATCTTGGTCTGTCAAAGTATAGTTAGTCAGGTTACCCGACAAGTATTGGTCGTATGCACTCATGTCTATCAGACCATGTCCGGACAGGTTGAAGAGGATAACTTTTTCTTCTCCCGTTTCCTTGCATTTGTTGGCCTCCTGAATAGTGGCCGCAATGGCATGACAAGATTCAGGTGCCGGGATGATACCTTCGGCGCGTGCGAACAAGCATCCGGCTGCGAAAGTGTCCAGTTGTTCTATATCGACAGCCTCCATCAGATGGTCTTTCATCAACTGTGAAACGATAACACCAGCTCCGTGATAGCGCAATCCACCTGCATGAATATTGGCTGGCGTGAAGTTATGTCCTAAGGTGAACATCGGAAGGAGAGGAGTATACCCTGCTTCATCACCAAAATCGTATTCAAACTTTCCTCTTGTCAGTTTCGGGCAGGAAGCTGGTTCGGCAGCTATATAACGAGTCTTTTTGCCTTCCAGAATGGTATGGCGCATGAACGGGAAACTGATACCTCCGAAGTTTGAACCTCCACCGAAGCATCCGATGATGATATCAGGATATTCACCTGCCATTTTCATCTGCTTTTCAGCTTCCAAGCCGATGATGGTCTGATGAAGCGTGACATGACTCAGTACAGAACCCAATGTGTATTTACAGTTCGGGGTAGTGCGAGCCAGTTCGATTGCCTCAGAAATGGCAGTACCCAGTGAGCCCTGATGATTCGGATACTTGGTCAATATGTTTTTTCCGGCGCGTGTAGACATGGAAGGTGAAGGAGTTACCTGTGCCCCGAATGTCTGCATGATGCTGCGTCGGTAAGGCTTTTGTTCGTAGCTGATTTTAACCTGATAAACGGCTGCCTCCAGTCCGAAGACCTTTGCTGCGTATGCGAGAGCAGCTCCCCATTGTCCGGCTCCGGTTTCTGTCGTAATGTTGGTTACTCCCTCCTTCTTGCAGTAGTAAGCCTGCGCCAGTGCCGAGTTCAGTTTATGCGAACCGATGGGACTGACACTTTCGTTTTTGAAATAAATATGTGCCGGAGTACCCAGAGCTTTTTCCAGACCATAGGCACGGACTAGCGGAGTGCTTCGGTAGTATTTGTACATTTCGCGAACTTCTTCCGGTATTTCGATCCATGTATCCGTCTGATTGAGTTCCTGATGACACAGTTCCTTTGCGAAGATAGGATATAAATCTTCTGGTTTAAGCGGTTCGTGAGTGGCCGGATTCAGCGGCGGCATGGGTTTATTCTTCATGTCTGCCTGAATATTGTACCAGTATCTTGGAATTTCATCTTCCGGTAAAATGAATCTTTTCTGTTTATTGCTCATAATTGTTTTCTTTTTGATTGATTTTCCAAAAATAGCTAAAATAATGTAATGTTGCAATCGTTTTTGCTTTTTATTTGTTATTTTGATGTTTTTGCAGCGAAAAAGTATACACAAAGTTCGTTTGAACATTATCAGCCTATATATTGTTTTTTATCATTCTAGAATAATATGGTGCTTTTGGCAAGAATACCGATTATTATAGATACTTTTGTGCACAAACTGTCTTTAATATAAAAACGATTGGATATGGATTCTTGGGAAAGACTTTTACTCTATCGGAAGAAACTGATTCTGCCTCGTATCTATCAGGTACTGGGATGGGTGATGTGGGTTACCTATTTCTTTGCCATCTTGTTTCTGGCAACTCTGGTGTACGAGCATGGATTTATGATTTCTTCTGTGGAGGCGAAGGTTATTCGGGGGATATATCAGGCGGTATGGATTGTCTTTTTGCTCTCGGCTACCATACAGATAATCTTTCAGCGTGATGAGGAAGGCAAAAAGAATACGTTTTGGGCCTGGATCATAAATGTCTTGCTTTACTTGACTTTGTTGCCGGTTGTTTTCAAACAGCCTGATGCAGCAGATGAAGGGGTATTCTGGATCTGGACGTTTTTCCACAGTCACTACTACCGGATAGGCATTTTGTTGCTGTATTCGTTGTTGCAGTTATCCAGCAGCTTGGTGCGTTTGCTGGGCAGGCGAACCAATCCTTCACTCATCTTAGCTTCCAGCTTTTTGGTCATCATCTTTATCGGTGCCGGATTGCTGATGTTGCCCCGGGCTACCTGCCACGGTATTTCGTGGATAGATGCGCTGTTTACGGCAACCAGTGCCACGTGTGTTACCGGATTGGTCTCGGTAGACGTGCCGTCTACCTTTACGCTGGAGGGACAGATTATCATTATTCTGCTGATTCAGATAGGAGGGTTGGGAGTCATGACGCTGACGAGTTTCTTTGCCATGTTCTTCATGGGAAATACTTCGCTGTACAATCAGCTGGTAGTTGGCGATATGATTAGTTCCAATTCCTTGAATTCGCTTTTGTCCACCTTATTATATATATTAGGTTTTACCCTGGCTATCGAGGGAATCGGGATGGTAGTCATCTGGTTTTCTATTCACGATACCTTAGGAATGACATTGCAGGAGGAACTTTATTTTGCGGCTTTCCATTCGGTTTCGGCATTTTGTAATGCCGGATTCTCTACCTTGCCGGGCAACTTAGGCAATCCTGCCGTCATGCAGCAGCACAACTTACTTTTCATGACCGTGTCTTTCCTGATTATTTTGGGAGGAATCGGTTTTCCGATATTGGTCAATCTGAAAGAAACGCTGTTCTACTATCTGCGTTACTTGAAGTGGTTCTGTGTGGGGCGCTCTTCTCGTTTTCCAAAACAAGTACATTTGTATAATCTGAATACGCGTATCGTGTTGATTATGACAGCTATTTTGCTGGTCTTCGGTACACTGGCCATTGCGCTTTACGAATGGAATCATGCTTTTGCCGGGATGAGCGTGACCGATAAGTGGGTACATGCATTCTTCAATGCTACGTGTCCGCGTACAGCCGGCTTTACCAGTGTGGGACTGACAACTTTGTCTACACAGACGTTGTTGCTGATGATTGCTCTGATGATAATCGGAGGTGGAACACAATCTACCGCCGGTGGTGTGAAAATCAATGTTTTCGCTGTGATTCTTCTGAATCTGTGGGCAGTTATCCGGGGAGCAAACCGAGTAACTATCTTCCATCGTGAACTTTCGGACGACTCTATCCGGCGGTCGAATGCCGTACTTATGCTGTACCTTATTCTTTTGTTTGCGGCTATTTTTGTTATGAGTCTGTTGGAGCCTGAGGCATCGGTCATGGCGCTTACCTTTGAATGTGTCTCGGCTTTGAGCACGGTAGGTTCGAGCCTCGACCTTACTCCTGTACTGAGCACCGCAGGGAAGTCGGTTATCATCCTGCTGATGTTCATCGGTCGTGTGGGAGCCTTTACGCTATTGCTGGGACTGGTTAAGCAGGTGAAGAAGCGTAATTACAAATATCCGAGTGATAATATTATAATAAACTGAGATTGCTATGAAATATATCGTAATAGGACTGGGAAACTACGGCGGGATACTTGCCGAAGAGCTTACCGTATTGGGGCATGAAGTAATAGGAGTAGATGTGAAAGAGCATCATGTAGAACGGCTGAAAGACAAGATTGCTACGGCATTTGTACTCGATGCCACCGATGAAATGGCCTTGTCGGTACTTCCTCTGAAGAGTGTGGATGTGGTCATTGTAGCCATTGGCGAAGATCTGGGAGCTTCCGTGCGGGTGGTTTCGCTGTTGAAGAAAAACAAGGTGAAGCACATTTACGCCCGGGCGCTCGACGATGTGCATAAAACGGTGCTCGAGGCTTTTTCCATCGACCGTATTCTTACGCCGGAACAGGAAGCAGCTCGTATGCTGGTGCAGTTGCTGGAACTGAATGCCGCTGTGGAACCTTTCCAGATAGACGAAGAACATTATGTGTTTAAATTCAATGTTCCGGAAAAGTTGGTTGGATATGGCATCAACGAGTTGCAGTTGGAAAAAGAATTCGACTTGAAAATCATTTCATTGATACGTGGAAAGAAGGCACAGAACTGTCTGGGCATTTCCATCTTGGAACGGGAAGTTGCCAACGAATTCCCCGAAGACTATGTCATTCAAGCCGAAGATGCACTGGTTTGCTACGGACTCTATGCCAATTTTATGAAATTCTGGAAATCGATTCGCTGAGAACCGTTGCTGCTGCACTACATTCCTCAACGTATGTTTCGCTTGTTTAATGCCTGCTGATAGCGGCGGGCATTGGCTAGATGCTCGTTCCAGTTCTTTGCAAAATTATGTGTTCCCGAAAAATCTTCCTTGGCACACATGTAAAGATAGTCGTGCTGCACATAGTTCAATACACTTTCCAGTCCATCGATGGAGGGGATGCGTATCGGACCGGGAGGCAATCCTTCATGCTTGTAGGTATTGTAAGGACTATCTACTTCCAGATGCTTGTGCAGGATACGCTTTAATCCAAACTCCTGCAAGCCGAACTTAACCGTCGGGTCGGCCTGTAAGGGCATACCTGTATGCAGACGGTTGATATAAAGACCCGCTACCATCGGCTTCTCTGCCTTGTTGGCAGTTTCCTCTTCTACGATGGAAGCCAGTGTAGCTACCTCTTCGGGAGTAAACCCGATACTCTTCGCTTTCTCTGTACGTTCCTTGTTCCAGAAAAGATCGTGCTCCTTTTTCATCCGTTTGATAAAATCATCGGCATCGATGGTCCAGTATACTTCGTAAGTGTTGGGAATAAAAAGCGAAGGTATTGTGTATTGATTGTATCCTAAACCTGCGCAATAGGCACTGTCGGTCAGTAGTTTGGCAATGGAAGCCGAGTCTGTCATCAGTCGGCGGGATACCGATTTTGCCAGTGCTCCGATGGTGCGTACACTCGGAACTGTCAGTCTTACGGGACTTTGATGACCGCTTTTCAGCCGATGAAAAATGTGCCAAGTCTTTTCCGACGGCTCCAGCTTATAGGCTCCTGCATGAATATTATTGGCATAATTGCTGCATGCAGTCATCAGACGCAACCCGGTAAGGCTGGATGCGTGACAATCTTTTTTCAGCTTCGTATATACGGAGTCGATATTGTCGTCATTATCGATGTAAAGATAAGTCGCCTTTTCTATTTTCAGTGGGGCGCTAAATAGTAAGAACGAGCAGGCAATGCTGCCGATGAGCACCAGTAAGACAATGCTGCCGACGATATAAATAGCTTTCTTTTTTTTCATTCTTGTTTGTTTCAGTGCGGCAAAGATAGTTTATTTCTTCCATACGGACAAAAAGAAAAGGGATAGCATGAATTTCATGCTACCCCTTTAGAGAGACTCTTATGATTTGTTTAGCTTATCAGTTCCGGAATGCTAATCCATCACCGCTACGCTCTACGATAATTGGTTTGCTGCGGTCGACTTCCTGCGACAGAAGTTTCTTCGACAAATCGTTCAGCAAGTAACGCTGGATGGCACGTTTTACCGGACGAGCACCGAACTCCGGATCGTATCCGGCAGTAGCGATAAAGTCAATGGCCTGATCACTCATCTGGAGTGTTACACCATTTTCTTCCAGCATCTTCTTGATACCGTTGATTTGCAGACGTACGATCTGTTCAATCTGATCCTTGTTCAACGGCTGGAACATGATGATTTCGTCTATACGGTTCAGGAATTCCGGACGGATTGTCTTCTTCAACATATTCATCACCTCTGTCTTTGTCTCTGCTACAACTTGGTCGTGGTTCTGATCATTGATCTTTTCGAACTGACTTTGTATGTAAGAGCTACCCAAGTTAGAGGTCATAATGATGATGGTGTTCTTGAAGTTTACCGTACGTCCCTTATTATCTGTCAGACGTCCATCGTCCAATACCTGCAATAAGATGTTGAATACATCCGGATGTGCCTTTTCGATTTCATCGAACAAGACAACCGAGTACGGTTTACGACGGACAGCTTCTGTCAGCTGACCACCTTCATCGTAACCAACGTATCCCGGAGGCGCACCGATCAGACGAGAAACGGTATGTTTCTCTTGGTACTCACTCATATCGATACGGGTCATCAATGATTCATCATCGAACAGGTACTCTGCCAGTGCCTTTGCCAATTCGGTCTTACCAACACCTGTAGTACCCAGGAAGATGAATGAACCGATCGGTCGTTTCGGATCTTGCAGTCCCGCACGGCTACGACGTACAGCGTCGGCTACCGCTTCGATTGCTTCATCCTGTCCGATGACACGCTTATGCAGCTCGTCTTCCAGGTGGAGCAACTTGTCGCGTTCGCTTTGCAGCATCTTGCTTACCGGTATTCCCGTCCAGCGTGATACTACATCGGCAATATCTTCGGCAGTAACCTCCTCCTTGATCATGGCATTGTCGCCTTGCTTTTTCTTCAAGTCTTCCTGAATACTCTTTATTTCACTTTCCAAGCTCTGCAACTTGCCATAACGGATTTCGGCTACTTTACCGTAGTCGCCTTCGCGTTCAGCCTTGTCGGCTTCGAACTTCAGTTGTTCTATTTCCTTCTTGTTCTGCTGAATCTTGTTCACCAGTTGTTTTTCGCTCTCCCATTTAGCCTTGTAAGAAGTTTCCTGTTCCTTCAGTTCGGCTATTTCTTTATTCAATTGAGCGAGCTTAGCTTCATCCTTTTCACGTTTGATGGCCTCACGTTCAATTTCGAGCTGTTTCAACCGACGTTCAATTTCATCCAGTTCTTCCGGCAGTGAGTCACGTTCCATACGCAACTTGGCTGCGGCTTCATCCATCAAGTCGATGGCCTTATCCGGCAAGAAACGGTCGGTAATGTAACGGTTACTCAATTCTACTGCGGCAATGATGGCTTCATCCTTGATTCTCACCTGATGGTGATTTTCGTAACGTTCCTTCAAACCACGCAAGATAGAGATAGAACTTGCCGTATCCGGCTCGTCTACCATGACGGTCTGGAATCGTCTTTCGAGCGCCTTATCCTTTTCGAAATATTTCTGATACTCATCGAGGGTAGTGGCACCGATGCTTCTCAGTTCGCCACGTGCCAAGGCAGGCTTCAAGATGTTTGCGGCATCCATGGCACCTTCACCTTTTCCGGCACCCACCAATGTATGAATTTCATCGATGAACAGAATGATGTTTCCGTCCGATTTCGTTACTTCGTTGATAACCGATTTCAGTCGTTCCTCAAACTCACCTTTATATTTGGCACCTGCAACCAGTGCACCCATATCGAGTGAGAACAATTGCTTGTTCTTCAAGTTTTCCGGAACATCCCCACGCAGGATTCGCTGTGCCAGTCCTTCTACGATGGCAGTTTTACCAGTACCCGGTTCACCAATCAGGATCGGGTTGTTCTTGGTACGACGGCTCAGGATTTGCAGTACACGACGGATTTCTTCGTCACGACCGATAACCGGGTCCAGCTTGCCGTTACGTGCGGCCTCTATCAGGTTGACGGCATATTTACTGAGTGCCTGGTACGTATCTTCACTGGATTGTGAAGTGACATTCTGTCCCTGACGCAATTCACTGATAGCTGCTCTCAGTTCCTTATCCGTGATACCCGCATCCTTCAAGATGGTAGATACGGTACTTTTCACGTTAAGCAGTGCCAGGATGATTGCTTCCAGTGAAACATATTCATCACCCAATGACTTAGAAAACTCGACAGCTTTTTGCAATACCTCATTTGCGTCACGGCTCAGGTAAGGTTCGCCGCCTGAAACCTTCGGCAGAGAAGCTATCTGCTTGTCGAGTACGGTTTCTATCTGCTGACCGTTGACACCGAGTTTCTGGAAAATGAAGTTGGTTACATTTTCTCCGACCTTCAGCACCCCTGCCAGCAAATGCTCCGGCTCGATAGCTTGCTGCCCGCGGCTCTGTACCAGATTCACCGCTTGCTGCACAGCCTCTTGCGATTTGATTGTAAAGTTGTTAAAGTTCATATATCGTTCTCCTTTCTTATTTTCTATGTTTTTTTGAAATACACTTTCTATTAAGCAAACTTCTTGCCATCGCCTTAAAATGTTTGTTATGTGCCTAAATGTCAGTGTGTTAGTGTATTTTACTGCAATAATGTCCGAATGCATATCAAAATGTCAGGAAAGTTTTTATTATCTTTATCGCCATAAACTTAGATATATGGAAAAGAAGATACCGTTTGCCCCCATTGTGATGCTGATAGACGCTACCTATCTGGATAGAGTAGGCTGTGATATGACTGCCCATTTTGCTCCTATCGTCAACCGTGAGTTACCCAAAGCCGATTTGGCGAACCTGCTGGAGTGCCTGGCTTTGGATGCAGGCGTACAGTTGGGAGAGAATGAAGTGCAAGTGATTTTTATTTATGAGGCGGGAGAAGAGAAAATGAAGTTCTGTACTCCTTCTTTATTAAATAAGGAACTTCATAACATGGCCTTCAAGAGTCAGCTGGGAGAATTCTCCCTGTATGCCTTCCAGCCTTCCGATATGGCTACCCGCGAAGACCTGTTTATCGAGTCACTTCAGCTGGCAGGTGAATCGAAGGATGTTCGCCGTTTCATTATTGTGCCCGATGAAGACGGATACGGTAAGCGGATAGGTGACTATATAAATAAGGTGGAAGGGAAGGAGAGCATTACCGTTTTCGGCATGAATCCTCCAGCCTACGAAGGCGATTACTCATTCGAAATGTTGGGATTTCCCGTTCTTCAGTCGCTGGGAATCCGTGCGGAGGAACTATAAATGTCCGATTTCCGTCTGAAAGTATTCTACAGTGTGGCGAAAAACCTGAGCTTTACCAAAGCTTCTCAGGAGTTATTCGTCAGCCAGCCCGCCATTACCAAGCACATACGCGAGCTGGAGAGCTTGTATCAGACCCGTTTGTTCAACCGGCTCGGCAACAAGATTTCGCTGACCGAGTCGGGGTATGTGCTGCTGGAACATTGCGAACGCATTCTTTCCGAATACCGTAAGCTGGAGTACGACATGCACTTGCTGCACAATGAATACAACGGTCAGCTCCGTCTGGGAGCGAGTACCACGATAGCCCAGTACGTGCTTCCCCCCATTCTTGCCAGATTTACGGAGAAATATCCCAAGATTACCGTTTCGCTCATCGATACCAATTCGCGTAACATCGAGCAGGCATTGCAGGAACACGATATTGACTTGGGAATGGTGGAAGGAGTGTTCCGTCTGCCCAACCTGAAATACGAACCTTTCCTTCACGACGAACTGGTTCCGGTTGTCTGTGCTTCGTCGCCACTGGCTACCAAAGATTCGCTCACCCTCGACGAGCTGAGAGAAGTTCCTCTGGTACTTCGCGAAAGAGGTTCGGGCACACTCGATGCCATCGAAATGGCTCTTTCCGAGCAGGGACTGAAACTTTCGTCGATGAATGTCCGCTTGCATCTGGGTAGTACCGAAAGCATCAAGCAGTTTTTAAGAAATAGTTCCACGATGGGAATCATATCGTTGCAGGCCATTCTGCGTGAGCTGCGTGACGGAGAATTTAAGATAATCGATGTAAACGGGCTGCAAATTAAGCGGCATTTCTGCTTTGTGTATTTACAGGGACAGGAAGAAGCCTCGTCTACCAACTTTATGCGTTTTGTACAGAATTATTTGGAAACCTGTAAGAATGCAGGCGATATCATCGGCAAGATGATGGTATCACGCTGACACCAACAGGCCGATACATAAAAAAGCCCCGGCGTTCTCTCTATCTGTTTTGAGTAGATGAGTAGATGCCGGGGCTTGCTGTTGTAATATTTATTGTTACATGAAAGCAGGAACCAGATATTTAGTGAGCAGATAACCGCCGCCTACCAGCCAGATATACAGCAGACCTGCCAGCAAGAACGGTTTGGCACCGGCCTGTTTGAACTTTTCGATGCTGGTATCTGTACCGAGAGCAGTCATGGCCATCGTCAGCATGAAGGTATCAATGTATTCGATAGCTCCGTTCAGCGGGATTTCTTTTACACTGTCTACGCCCAGAAGGTATTGCAGCAGTGAGTTCAGACAGATAATTCCGATAAATCCGAATGCGAACCAAGGGATGGTGATTTTGCTCTTTTCAGCTTTTCCGCCATTGACACTGCTCTTGCGTTTTGCCAGTGCGAAGCTCATGATGACCAGCACCGGTGCAAGCATCATGACACGGATCATCTTGGTAATGGTAGCAGTTCCTGCAATGCCCAGTGCATCTGTCGGGTCCATGGCATTACCGGCTCCGGCTACGTGTGCCACTTCGTGCAGGGTACTTCCCGTATAGATAGCTACACCCATGTTGTCCAGTCCGTCCAAAAGTCCCGCACGATACATAATCGGATAGAGGAACATGGAGATTGTTCCGAAAATAACGACTGTAGATACAGCGATGGCAGTCTTGTGACCTTCACATTTTACGACTGGCTCTGCACCCAGAACAGCAGCTGCACCACAGATAGCGCTACCCGTTGCAGTCATCAGCGACGTATCCTTGTCCATCTTTAAGGCGCGTCCCAGCCAGATACCCAGGAAAATGGTTCCTGCTACAATGATAAGGTCTATTATAACCGCAGGTAGTCCTACAGCAGCCACCTGTGTCAGAGTCAGTCGGAAACCGTACAAAACGATACCCGCACGCAGGATCTGTTTGGTACAGAACTTGATACCCGGCACCCAAGTTTCGGGCAAGTGGTTTCTCAGGCTGTTGGCATACAGCATACCTAAGATGATACCTACAATCAGCGGACTGAAAGAAAGACTTTTTACAAACGGAATTTCGGCAATATAAAAGGCCGCAAATGAGAACAATGCAATCAGCAAGATACCGTGGATGGTATTTCCTCTGTTTCCTTTTTCGAACATCGTATAATAATTGTTTAGTGATTAATTTCTTTTTCCGCTGCAAAGGTAAGCTATTATATAGTACAAACCTATTGAAAAATATTTATCCGTTATAACCAAAGGTAATAACCTGATACAAACAGTTCAGCCCTTTCGACCTTTTTGCCTGATGCGGGTTGGAGCACTCTGGCGGAAAAGGAAGAAAAGGCTGTGATAAATAGAAGAAAAGAATAAGGGCTTCTTCCGAAATTTTGTACAAAGATTTTTATGTTTTGTACAAAAACAAAGAAAATTTGTACAAATTCCGTCGGAAACCCGAAGAGATTTCGGTGTATATTTCGAGGTAAATGGCAGACAAGCTGCCTATGTCTTGTCATAACCTGCAGAACAATGAAACGAAGAACGGTACGCTCATGTCTATCAGTATGCCGTGGAAAATGGCTACCGGCATCATGTCCTTACCCGAATAGCGGGTTATCATGGGTAGCACCACGTCCATGGAATTGACTCCGGCAGCAGAGATAGGAGCCAGCTTGCCGAAGTACTTGCACAGCAGTGGCGTTCCCAGCAAGGCCATCATCTCACGGAAGATGTTAGACAGCAGGGCAATCGTACCCAGTTCCGTCGCCAGTTGGAGTCCGAGGGAAGGTTCCTTGAACTGCGTGATCAGGATAGACGAAAGCGAGTAGTAGGCAAATCCGCTACCCACTGCCATGCAGTCGAATATGCTCCAGCGTGAAAGCAGTATGCTGGCAAGTGCCGAGAAGAGCAGTGTGCCGCAGACGGTAGCCAGAGGAATAAGCAGATATTTCAGTTTCAGGTCGGCTATGATGTGTTTCAGCTCCTTGCTCGAACCGATACTCAGTCCTACCTGTAACATCAGGGCATACAAAATGTACAGCGTGAGGTTGCTTTCCTTCATGTCGAACGGGAGCCATTCAGTCACTCCCAGCAGGCAGCCTGCTACAAAAAACAGCAGTACGATGATACTTCCTTTCATTGCTTGCCTCCTTTCTTGAAAAACAGTTTCAGCACCATCCACGATGCCAGAATACTTCCGCAGGTTGCCGAAACAGCCAGAATGGCAGCCTGCCAGCCGAATGTAGCCAGATTGTTAATGATTAATTCGTTCGATCCTACCGAAATACCTAAAAGGAACAGCAGCAGGAAAATGGTAAGCGAAATGGTCTTTTCTGTCTTTTGCAGAAAGGCAATATTTCTGAACAGATATCCCACAGCGATACCTGTCAACATAAATCCGATAATAGAAAACATATATTACGCAATTATGAGGTTAAAACTGATTAAGTCATTCAAGTTTCAAGCCGCCAGACGCGGCAACGCCTCATAGAAATCCGCTGAACCAATGGATGTGTACGACGCGGTAACCGCTGCACACCGGTTCGTGCAACAGGAGCTTAACGGGAGTATGTGTCGCTTTTACATTCATGGGTTATTGATGTTTTGATGCGGCAAAGGTAATGCTCTTTTGTATATTTACCAAATTTTTATGCAAAAATTACGAAGAAAGTGCCCCGAGATTCGTTACAAGCAGGATAGCATGACCTTGTTTCCAGTCGGTTCCTGCCTGCAACGCATCTGCATGAGTACCTCATAGACGGGCAAAATTGCCTTTAATAAGAGGAAGAACAGATGCTGCCGGAAGCTTTCCGTTGCCGGTTGTTCTGTCATAGGAGGATAAATTTCAGAACCATTCAAGTTACGATTTCATCCAATATCCAGTCATCACATTATCGCAAAGAGTGCAGCCTGCCATCCATAATGCCAGGTTGCTTATCGTCGATTTATTTAGTCCTATTGAAAATATTATAATAAAAAGAGTAAAAGCAAAGTGGTAAATGTGACGGTTTTTTCCAGCTTTGATTAGAAAACGTGTACGAAAAGATGCCCGATAGCAATACCCATTTATACAAAGGTAAGAAAAATCGGGATGTATCAAAAATAAATGCTGTATATTTGTAGAGAAAAAACAGACATTAACATGATACGAAATACATTGTTGACGCTTGCACTGGGAATGAGTCTCGGCGTGCAGGCTCAAAAGAATGTGGAAGCAGCGTTTCGTTCTCCTTTCGATTTTCCGTTGTTGCTGAGTGCAAACTTCGGGGAGCTGCGTCCGAATCATTTTCATAACGGACTGGATATTAAGACACAAGGGGTGACGGGGAAACCGATTCATAGTATAGCCGACGGATATGTGTCGCGCATCATGGTACTGCACGGCGGATATGGTCAGGCTATCTTTGTAACGCATCCCAACGGATATACGTCGGTGTACGGACATGTGGTATCGTTCGCTCCGAAAGTACAGGAGTATGTGCGGGCATATCAGTATGAACACGAAACATTTGTATGCGACTTGCATCCCGAGCCGGGACAACTTCCGGTAAAGGCGGATGATGTAATCGCCTTGAGCGGTAATGAGGGGGCTTCGGCAGGACCGCACCTGCATCTGGAACTCCGCCGGAACGATAATGGGGATTATGTAGACCCGATGCCGTTTTTCCGTCAGTACCTGAAGGATACCAAGGCACCTGTCGGCAGTCTGGTAGGAATTTATCCGCTTGCAGGAAAGGGAGTGGTGAACGGTTCTTCTACGAAAAAGCTGGTTGGCGTGGGAGCGTTGAATCAGCGGTTCACGGCTTGGGGACAGATTTATACAGGAATCAGTGCGAAGGATTACATGGACGGAACGTCCAATTTCTATGGTGTTCATTCGGTTACCTTGTATGTCGACTCCGTGAAGGTGTTCAACAGTACTACCGATGAGGTATCGGCCGATGAAAATCGTATGATAAACGGTTTTACGGATTATGATGAACTGATGCGTACCCGCAGGTTGATTATGCGTTCGTATAAGTTGCCGGGCAACAGGCTGCGCTTGCTGGAAACGGGTCCCGACCGCGGACTGGTGACAATCGACGAAGAGCGTGATTATCATTTCTGCTATGTATTGGAAGATAATTTCGGAAACAAACGGAAATATAAGTTTACGGTCCGCGGCAAGAAGCAGGAAATTCCTCCTTATACGCCCAAGGCAAACAAGACGTTGTACTGGGATAAGACAAATGTCATTCAGGAGCCGGGCATGGAACTGGTAGTACCAAAGGGAATGGTATACGATAATACTGAATTGCGAACGAGAGTGATTGGTGACAGCAGTGATATTTCTTTTGATTATGTACTTGATATCGGTCGTAATCCTTTGCATAGTTTCTGCGATTTATCTATCGGAGTACGTCATTTGCCTGTAGCTGATACGACGAAATATTATGTTGTTCAGAAAGCTGGAAGATGGAGTGCTTCTGTAGGAGGCAAGTATCAGAACGGATGGGTAAAGGCAAAAGTCAGGACGTTGGGCACATTTGCTGTGGCTGTAGATACGGTGGCTCCACGGATAACTCCTTTGGGACAGGGTAGCTGGCGTACCACTCGGAACATTCGCTTTAAGATAACCGACGGTCAGACGGGCATACAGAGCTATAAGGTATATGTAGATGGTAATTTTGTACTTTTCGGACTGAAAAAAGGTATTCTTGTCATTCAGGATCCGGGGCGGATAAAGAAAGGTGTACCTCATAAGCTGGAAGTGGTTGTGACCGACAATTGTGGCAATGAAACGCGAAAACAATATAAATTCTAAATACGTATGATGAAAAAACTAATGTTGGCAGTTTGCCTTCTGGCAGCTGTATGTGTAAATGGTTGGGCGTGTACCAATTTGATTGTCGGCAAGAAAGCCTCTGCCGACGGTTCTGTAATCGTATCCTATGCGGCCGATTCGTACGGTTTGTATGGCTTTTTGTGCCATTATCCGGCAGCTGTTCATGCATCGGGCGCCATGCGTGATATTTATGAATGGGACACGGGCAAGTATCTGGGACAGATTAAGGAGGCTAAACAGACATACAATGTAATAGGAAACATGAATGAGTTTCAGGTTACTATCGGAGAAACGACTTTCGGGGGCCGTCCGGAACTGGTGGATACAACCGGAGTGATGGACTACGGCAGCTTGATTTATGTGGCCTTGCAGCGCTCTCGTACGGCAAAAGAAGCTATCAAGGTAATGACCGACCTGGTAAAGGAATATGGTTATTACAGCAGCGGTGAGTCGTTTACCATCGCCGATCCGAATGAAGCGTGGATCATGGAAATGATCGGTAAGGGTCCCGGAGTGAAAGGTGCCGTATGGGTGGCTGTTCGTATTCCGGACGATTGCATTGCGGCGCATGCAAACCAGAGTCGTATTCATAAGTTTGATATGAACGACAAGGATAATTGTCTGTATTCTCCGGATGTGATTTCGTTTGCCCGTGAGAAAGGTTACTTTGATGGCGTAAACAAGGACTTCAGTTTTGCAGATGCTTACTGTCCGCTCGACTTCAGTGGACTGCGTGCTTGCGAGGCTCGTGTATGGAGTTATTATAACATGTTCAGCAAAGTGACAGGTCAGGCTTATCTGTCTTATATACAAGGTGAAAGTAAGGAGCCGATGCCGCTTTATGTAAAGCCCGACCGTAAGATTTCTGTTCGTGATATCCAGCATGCGATGCGTGACCATTACGAAGGTACTCCGCTTGATATTACCAACGATCTGGGTGCAGGAGCTTTTCATATGCCTTATCGTTTATCGCCGCTGACTTTCGAAGTAGACGGAAAGACTTATTTCAATGAGCGTCCTATCTCTACACAGCAGAGTGGATTTGTTTTTGTCGCTCAGATGCGTTCTACTATGCCTGATGCAATCGGTGGCGTTCTTTGGTTCGGACTGGACGATGCCAACATGACGGTCTTTACTCCGGTATATTGTAATACCGACAAGGTTCCGGCTTCTTATGCTGAAGGTGAAGGCGATTGTGTGACATTCTCATGGAACTCTGCTTTCTGGATTTACAACTGGGTAGCAGATATGATTCGTCCCCGCTACAGTTTGATGGTAGATGATATGCGTACAGTTCAGAATTCACTGGAGGACATGTATGCCAATGCTCAGGAAGGTGTGGAAAGCACAGCTATGAAATTGTATGCACAGGATCCGCAGAAGGCGAAGGATTTCCTGACCAATTATACGGGAATGGCAGCTCAGACGGCTGTAGATAGCTGGAAAAAACTAGGTGAATTCCTGATTGTGCGTTATAATGACGGTGTGGTAAAACGTGTGAAAAACGGTAAGATTGTTCGTCCTGAAACGGGAAATACGGCTCCTCTCGACCGTCCGGGTTATCCGCAAGAATTCTTGAAGGAAATAGTTAAAGCTACAGGAGATCGTTATCTGGTGAAATAATATAGACGGGAAGGTCAGGGGTAGAGGTTGAATGCTATGGTTTGGATTCGCCTGTAACCTTTGGCTGGACTGGTGCTGAAAGGCTGCTTTTAAGATTGCCCCTATAAATAGTGATAGTAAATTCATTATTTATGGGGGTATTTTGTTTGTATCTATTGCTTACTTTTGTAAAGAAAGGTTTAAGTTTACAATAAAGCTATAAATAATAAAGCCTTTTCGGATGTAGGAAAGTTTAAATTGTGAAAATATATTATACTATAATTCAAACATTGTTTTTTATTTAGAGATGGGGCACAGTGGTTTGTGCAAGTTTGGATAGGATACATCGGGAGGATGTATCCTATCATTGTGTTTGAGCTTTCCGGTGGAATAGATTATTTTTTCAGGCAGGGAAACGCATGTGGATGATGGTTCCTTTCCCGATTGTTGATTCAATCTTACATTCTCCCTGTAGTTTGTTGCTTCGTTCCTTTATGGTCTTTAATCCTAATCCGGATGTCAGTATGTTGGGAGTCGAAGAAGTATCAAAACCTTTGCCGTCGTCTTCAACGAGTATATCTATCTCGTTCTGGGCGTAGCTGACAGTCAGATACATGTTATGGGCATTTGCATGTTTGATGATGTTGGAGATGATTTCCTGTAGTATCCTGTATATTTCCAGAATACTGTCGGAGGGAATAGACAGGTTTTGTATATCATCGGAGATGTAGGGGTGTATGGCAAGGGAGTTCAGGGTATTCAGTTTTTCGATATATAAATTGAACATCTGGTATAAACTGATGTTGCTGAAATTAGGAGTCGACAACTGATGCGAAAGATTGCGTACGTTTTCTCGTATCTGTTTCAGTTGGGCTGCCAGTTGGCTGGCATTGGTTTGGCGCAATTGTACTTCCGCGGCCAGCAGTTCGTTGCATACATCGTTGTGGAGTTCTTTCGAGATATAATCATTGCTGTCCTCCAGTCCTTTCAGGTATTGGTCGGTCATCTTTTTATTCAGGTCTCCAATCAGTAACTTGCTTTGTGTTTCTTTGTTCTTTAATTCCTTTTCCAGTTCCGATTGTTTTAGTTTGAGCGCAACTTTCCTCTTCTGAAGGCTGATAATGATGATGGCAGACAGTAATACAATCAATATAAATATGCTGGTGCTAATGTATGTACGTGTTTGGTATGCAGCCTTGTTTTTCGCTTGTTCAGCGTTAAGGCTGATGATTTCCAGGTCTTTTTCCTTGGTTTCCAGTTCGGCCTCGAAGCCAGCCAGACGATCGTGAAAACTCTTGTGCTGGATTTTTTGTTCTGTTTCGTATGCTTCAAGGGCAAGCTGGTAGGAATTTTGCGCATGATTTCTTTTGGCTTCTACTTCAGCCATGGCTAAAAGCGATTTGGTAAGCATTATGCTGGGATTTTTTCTGTAGAAAGCCAGTGCTTCTGTCAGGTAGTTATAAGCTTCTTGCAGAGAATCGGTTGCCTGAAAGAGCATATAGCCGTACAGGTAATCCAGATTTGCTTTATTATATTCATTGCTTGTCTGCTTTTTGTAACTGATGGCTTTTTGGTAATAGTTGATGGCAGACCGTGAATCGCCTGTATCATAAAGAGCTTTTGCATAGTTCGTATAGATATAAAGCTTCAAGCCTGCCGGCATGTTCTCCTGCAATAGGCTGGTAGCCAGTTGCAGACTGTCGAGGGCATTTTGGTAATATTCTCCATTTGTCAACAGAATGGCATGGTTACACAGATAGCTTATTTTGTTGATTTGATCATTGAATGCAAGTGTATCTGCTTGTGGATAAGAGAATATTCTGCGTGAAAAGATGATTGCTTTCTGGGTTTCTTCCAGCTCATTGTATAAGGCTGCTATATTACTGATGATAATAGCTGATAAGGTATAGTCCTTTTGATATTCTGTTATTTTCAGTGCTTTTTTATACATCAAAATGGCTTTGTCGAGCATGAACAGGTTTTTGTGTATTACTCCCGATAAATTGTATGACTCTGCCAGACGTGCCGTATCTTTAATCTGGATAAATAAGTCAATTGCTTCATCGGTAAACTTGTTGGCCTCATACAGCTTGTTGCTCGCCCACAATCCATAAGCTGTTTCGTAAGTTGCTATTCCTTCCGACAATTGTATTTGTTTTTGGGTGTCGGCGGTATATTTCTTTTCTTTTTTTAGCCGTATAGCTTCTTCTCTGGCTCTTTTAAGTACCTGATATGCCTCGTCGTACTTTCTTTGGGAATTGAGATAAGTTGCATAGGTAACATTCATATCCAAAGCAGATACAGGCTCGTTGGTATAGTTAATTTGCTTGCTGGCAAGAGAATATACGGAGTCCATCCGGGAGAAATCTCCGTTGTCTCCGTATTGCTGTATCAGTTGGGTAAAGTCGCTTGCTGTAAGATGTCCTATACCGACACTTAGAAATATGATAAATAAAAGTCTTTTCATGCTGTAATCCATCCTTTAATGAAAGCTAGGCGCATGAGATGTGAGACATTGATGGCGCCACTCTTTAATAATATATTTTTACGCATAGAGTCTATTGTACTCTTACTGAGGTTTAGTTTTTGGGCTATTTCTTCGGAAGTATTTCCGCAAGAAAGCATATTGATGATTTCTTTTTCACGAGGGCTAGGCGTATAGGTTATTGAATCCATAGCGGAGTGATCCCCTATGAGCGATAATACAATATTAAGCGCCGTAGGAGAGTAATATTTGTTTTTGGTTGACAGTATTGAATCTATTGCCTTTTTGATTTCAGCCGTGTCATCGTTTTTGGTAACGATGCCTGCCACTTCTTTTTTTATGAGCTGTTTTATGATCCAAAATTCGGTATGCATGGTATAGATCAGCACAGGAGTTTGAGGAATCTTTTTATGCAGATAGGGCAATAGTTCCAGTACGGTTTTATCCTGCAATTCATAGTCTATAATTAAAAGACTGGGGGTCTGATTGTCTATATAATTGTATAGTTCAGAATAATGTTTACCTATTGTAATTTGGTATTTCTCTTCAAGTGTTAATAGCTTAGCCAATCCTTCTGCTATGATGGGGTGGTCGTCTAATATGTAAATATGTTCTTTCATACTAAGGTGCTTGTTGTTAAAAAGATGGGGTCTTGGTTTTCTCTGTTACAAATATGGATATTTTATATCTTTAATGCAAATTATTGTTACTATTTGATTGCATTTTTCTTTTTTATTTTCTGAAGGGACTCTCTGGTATTTGTTTGTATTTTTCTCTTTTTATGCGTCGATGGAATTGGATATATTCTTGTTACACACAATCTATAAATAGCTATCTCTTCTTGTTCAAGAATTGTTATGAATAAATGATTAATAGTCTGTTAAGACTTTTTGGGATAGAGAATATTGAATCGGATTTTTTTTCTTTCATTTGTAATTTTGTATACTGAAGTATTATTTTTTTTAAACAGAAGCGAATGAGAGTGATAATTCAATAAATCAGTTCGTTTTTTGCAAAAAATAATTAGGATAATTAGAACGAATCTTTTATTTTTGTTTCGCTAATACTAATAAGGAAAACATCAATAACTATAAAGATTATAAAATCATGGAAAACGAAGAATTGATTAAATTGTGTTCTGACAAAGCTCAGAAATGGTTGACTTCGGCGTATGATGCAGAAACTCAGGCTGAAGTGAAACGTATGTTGGAAAATCCTGATAAAACTGAATTGATAGAAGCTTTTTATAAAGACCTTGAATTCGGTACAGGCGGCTTGCGTGGCATCATGGGTGTAGGTTCAAATCGTATGAACATTTACACTGTTGGCGCAGCTACTCAGGGATTGTCTAACTATCTGAACAAATGTTTTGCAGGCAAAAAAGATATTTCTGTAGTTGTTGGTCATGACTGTCGTAACAACAGCCGTCTGTTTGCTGAGATTTCTGCAAATATTTTCTCTGCAAACGGCATTAAGGTTTATTTGTTCGAAGACATGCGTCCTACTCCGGAAATGTCATTTGCTATTCGTCATCTGGGATGCCAGAGCGGAATTATCCTTACTGCTTCGCATAACCCGAAAGAATATAATGGTTATAAGGCATACTGGGACGATGGTGCTCAGGTACTTGCTCCGCATGATAAAGGTATCATCGAGGAAGTAAATAAGATTGCTTCTGCTGCTGATATCAAGTTTGAAGGCAACAAGGAACTGATTCAGATCATTGGAAAGGAAATCGACGATGAATATTTACGTCAGGTTCATACTATTTCTATCGATCCGGAAGTTATCAAGCGTCAGAAAGACCTGAAGATTATTTATACTCCGATCCACGGAACAGGTATGATGCTGATTCCTCAGTCACTGAAGTTGTGGGGATTTGAGAATGTTCATTGCGTTCCTGAACAGATGGTTAAGAGCGGTGATTTCCCGACAGTCGTATCTCCGAACCCTGAAAATGCTGAAGCTTTGACATTAGCTATTAAGTTGGCTAAAGAAATTGATGCGGATATCGTTATGGCTTCTGACCCTGATGCTGACCGTGTAGGTATGGCTTGCAAAAATGACAAGGGTGAATGGGTATTGATTAATGGTAATCAGACTTGTTTGATCTTCTTGTATTACATCATCAAGAACCGTATTGCGATGGGTAAGATGAAGGGTAACGAATTTGTCGTAAAGACAATTGTTACTACGGAACTGATAAAATCGGTTGCTGATAAGAATCATATCAAGATGTATGACTGCTATACCGGATTCAAATGGATTGCACGTGAAATTCGTTTGCGTGAAGGTAAGGAACAGTATATTGGTGGTGGTGAAGAAAGCTACGGATTCCTTGCTGAAGATTTCGTGCGTGATAAAGATGCGGTTTCTGCATGTTCTTTGCTTGCTGAAATTTGCGCTTGGGCCAAAGATCAAGGTAAGACACTGTATGACATCTTGATGGAAATCTATGTAGAATACGGATTCTCTAAGGAAGTTACAGTGAACGTTGTAAAACCGGGTAAGAGTGGTGCCGACGAAATCAAGGCTATGATGGATAATTTCCGCGCTTGTCCTCCGAAAGAACTGGGTGGTTCAGAAGTTGTATTGGTGAAAGATTACAAGACTCTGAAGGCTACAGACAATAAGGGTAATGTAACCGACTTGAATATGCCGGAACCGTCGAACGTACTTCAGTTCTTTACTGCCGATGGAACAAAGGTTTCTGTACGTCCGTCGGGAACAGAACCGAAGATTAAGTTCTACATGGAAATCAAAGGCGAAATGGGCTGCCCGAAATGTTATGCAGGTGCTGATGCTGATGCAACAGAAAAGGTAGAAGCCGTTAAGAAATCTTTGGGCATCTAAACGGAAAAATTTTAGATTGATATAGTAGAATCCGGTGGGTTTTCATTAAATCCACCGGATTTTTTATGTTATTTTTCCGGATAATCAGTGTAAAGCAGATACTTTTTTCTCATCGTTTTGTACTTTTCCAGGTCCTTCTTCCAGTCAGAACGAATCTGTTGTTCCGTTTTTCCTTGCAGAATATCCAACCGTACCTGACTGGTTCCCATCAGAAGATCAAACCATTTGGGACGGGTAAAGAATGATTTTCCGGCATTTGGTGTATAGGCTTGATAAGCTTTATAGAATTGGAGTACATATTGCAACGAAAATCCTTGCGGTATTTGGGAGGAAGTACGAAGGTCTATCCCGTAGCAGTTTCTGTTTTTGTGCAGAGGATTCTTGTCAGATCCCTTTAGAGAACGTGGCTTGAAGCAGAAACTGAAAGTCTGCTGGGTAAAGGGACTGCCTATTACCTGAAATGACCATTCCGTTCCTCTGCCGACACTCACAGAGGTTCCTTCGAAAGGGCAGAGTGATGGATAAAGTGCGATGGCCTGGTCGTTGGGGAGGTTGGGTGAGGGTTTTACTGGAAGTGAATAAGGCTGGCCATGTTTCCAGTTTTCTACTGTAATGACCTTCAACTGGCATTGAAGGTCCTTTCCCAGCCATCCTTCACCATTGATCATTTGTGCCAGTTCGCCTATTGTGCATCCGTGCAGGACAGGTATTGGAAACATTCCCACAAAGCTCTTGTATTTCAGGTTGAGTACCGGACCGTCTACATAGTCGCATGGGTTAGGACGATCCAGTACGATCAGCTCTTTCTGGTTTTCGGCACATGCTTGCATCACATAAAACAGGGTACTGATATAGGTGTAGAAGCGTGCTCCGACATCTTGCATGTCGAAGATGACGATATCGGTTTGACTTAGCTGTGCAGGTTGAGGCTTTTTTTGTGTGCCATACAGAGAGATAATAGGAACATGTGTGCGTGTATCTTTGCCGTTTCGTACCGTTTCTCCGGCATCAGCATCTCCACGGAAGCCATGCTCGGGGGTGAAAATTTGTACGATGTGTACGCCACAGTTATACAATGTGTCGAGTAGATGAACCCCGTTTACGCGTGAAGTATGGTTAACTACCAGTGATATCTGCTTGTCTTTCAGCATAGGAAGCAACTGTTCCATCTTGTCGGCACCGTTACGAATCTGGGCCGATGCTTGCACGACTGCCAGCAGCCAGCAAATGAATAAAGTAATATATTTCATGTCGGACAAATAATTTTTTCGTACCTTTGTTTCATACAAAGGTAATAATAAAAGAAAAATCCATGAATCCACTGGCATTAATAGATAAGTATTATCCCGAAGAAAACGAATTGAAACACATCTTGCTGGTACATAGCCGCTCGGTAGCCGATAAAGCTCTTGATATGGCGAAGAAACACCCAGAACTGAATTTAGACCTACAGTTTATCGAAGAAGCAGCCATGCTGCACGATATCGGAATTTTTCAGACCGATGCCGAAGGTATCTGTTGCTTTGGTAAGTATCCTTATATCTGTCACGGCTACTTAGGAGCCGAACTGGTTCGTCAGGAAGGATTCCCGAAACACGCATTAGTCTGCGAACGCCATACCGGTGCCGGATTGTCCTTGCAGGATATCATACGTCAGGAGCTGCCGGTTCCCCATAGAGAGATGGTGCCTGTCAGTCTGGAAGAGCAGATAATTTGTTTTGCCGATAAGTTTTTTTCAAAGACAAAGCTTGACCGTGAGAAGAGCATCGAGAAGGCGCGCAAGAGTGTGGCACGCTATGGAGAAGAAGGTGGCAAGCGTTTCGACCACTGGTGTAAACTCTTTTTATAGTCTTAAAAAATACATTAAATTCTGTGGCTCTTGTGTTTATTTGCGAGAGAATGCTTACTTTTGCAACGCATTGCGTAAAAAATTGATGAATGGCGTCGTTTAAAAAAGCTACATATTTATTGTTTGTTCTGTTTTTCTTGGGATTTTTTTTCTCTCTGTATGCTGAAACGCAGCGAGTCAGGGGAAAAAGAATGAGGGGAAACAGAACGGAAGTTCGCGCTGATTCCCTGGCAGGCGATTCACTTAAAAGCGACTCTTTGGCTGTCGGTTCCTTGTCTGCTGATTCTATCGGAGCCGATTCGCTGGCTCTGGATACAACTTCTAAAAAACAACCTCTTGATGCACCTGTAGTGTATGAGGCAAGCGATTCTATAGTATTTACTAAAGGAGGATTTGCTCACTTATATGGTGAAGGAAAGGTTAATTATCAGAATATCGAACTGACTTCAGCGCTGATAACCATGAATATGGATAGCAGTACGGTCTATGCCCGTGGTGTAGCCGATACGACTGGCGTTGAACAGGGAACTCCTGTCTTTAAGGATGGAGAAACTCCATACGAATCGAAGACGATGCGTTATAATTTCAAGACGAAGAAAGGATTCATTAACAGTATCGTTACCCAGCAGGGAGAAGGTTATGTTACCAGTGAAAATGCCAAAAAAGGTGCCGACGATGAAATTTACATGACTCAAGGTAAGTATACCACTTGCGACAACAAAGAGCATCCGCACTTTTATTTGAAATTGTCTATGGCAAAGGTGCGTCCTAAGAAGGACGTGGTGTTCGGTCCTGCCCAGCTTGTAGTAGAAGATGTGCCTCTTCCGATAGCCGTTCCGTTCGGATTTTTCCCGTTTAGCAGCAGTTATTCTTCTGGGTTCATTATGCCGACCTATGGTGACGAAATGAACCGTGGTTTCTATCTGCGCGACGGTGGATATTATTTTGCCATCAACGACCGGGTTGACTTGAAAATTTTGGGAGAAATCTATACCAAAGGTTCATGGGGACTGTCGGCTGCTTCCAATTACAACAAGCGTTATAAGTATAGTGGTTATTTCAATGCCAGCTATCTGGTAACGAAGACAGGAGAAAAGAATATGCCCGATTATAATGTATCGAAGGACTTTCGTATTCAGTGGAGTCATCGTCAGGATTCGAAGGCAAGTCCTAACAGTTCTTTCTCGGCCAGCGTAAACTTTGCAACCAGTAGCTACGACCGTTCGAGCCTGAGTTCACTGTACGACCCTTCGGCATATAGTAATAATACGAAGGCATCAAGTGTGAGCTACTCCCGAAACTTCCCCGAAATAGGGCTGAACATTTCGAGTACATTCAATATTACCCAGAATACAAGGGACTCTTCGGTAAACATGACCTTGCCCGACCTGAATATTTCTCTGAGCCGTATCTATCCGTTCAAGCGCAAGAAGGCTGCGGGCGATGAACGCTGGTACGAAAAAATTTCTTTCCAGTATACGGGCGCTCTGACAAACAGTGTCGATACAAAGGATAACTTGCTTTTCAAGACTCCTTTCTCTAAGTGGAAAACGGGTATGAAGCATACCATTCCGGTGGAGGCTACCTTTAGCTTGTTCAAGTATATCAACATTACTCCTTCGTTTAACTATACCGAGCGCTGGTATACGCGTAAGGTCATGCAAAGTTACGATCAAAAAACGCGGGAAGTTGTAAAGGATACTATCAACGGTTTCAATCGTGTATACGATTATAATATGGCCGTTTCGATGAATACAAAATTGTATGGTATGTACAAGCCCTTGTTCATGAAGAGCAAGGAGATTGTGATTCGTCACGTCGTAACCCCGTCTGTTAGCTATACCTATACGCCGGACTTCGGTAAGGCGCGTTACGGTTACTACGAGACTTATACCTACACCGACGAGAATGGTGAGGTACGTATGGCGGAATATTCACCGTACGAAGGGGCTCCTTACAACTATCCGGGTAAAGGTGTTTCGCAGAACGTCAGCTTCTCACTGAAAAATAACTTGGAAATGAAAATGGCTTCCGACAAGGATACAACGGGTTATAAGAAGATCAGTCTGATTGATGACTTGAGCGGAAACTTGTCATACGATATTGCTCAGAAGCGGTGGAGTAATCTTTCGCTGACGGCTCGTCTGAAGTTGACCAAGAATTATACGTTCAACATGAATGCAACGTTTGCTACTTATGCTTATAAGTTCGACGAAAATGGTAAGGTAGTAGAGAGTGATCGTACTGAATGGTCGTACGGACGTTTCGGACGATTCCAGGGATATAGTGGTTCTTTCTCGTATACGTTGAATAATGATACCTTCAAAAAGTTATTCGGAAAGAAAGACGAGAAAGATAAAGATAAGGATAAGAAGGATACGGGCGACGAGGATGAGGAGGAAACCGATGACGAAATGACTAAAAAGGATAATTCGAGCACTCGCAAGACGGAAAATGCAACGCTTGATCCGGACGGTTATCTTGCCTTTAAATTGCCGTGGAGCTTGAGCTTGAGCTATAGCTATAGTATTCGTGAGGACAGAACGAAGCAGATTAATATCAAGACCATGCGTTACCCATATTCGCTTACTCATTCGCTGAACATCTCGGGTAATATCAAGATGGGTAGCCGCTGGAACGTAACTTATTCGAGTGGTTACGACTTTACTTCGAAAAAAATGTCAATGACTACGGTGAACATCACCCGTGACTTGCACTGCTTCAACATGAGTTGTGGTCTGGTATTCGGTCCGTATACTTCGTATAACTTTTCTATCCGTGCCAATTCGGCGATGCTGACCGATGCGTTGAAATGGGATCAGCGTAGTAATACGGGTAGTCAGGTTACATGGTATTGATTGCATTGGTAAGGATAGAATCAGGCGAGGAGTAGCTTTCTTTGAAAGCTGAAAATCCTGTGGATTCAAATTCGTAAAAAGGGATGAAATTGTGTCGTAACTCTATTTTAAGGAAGATGAACTTTTAATTGGACAGGTTTCATCTTTCTAAAAGTAAAACGAAAGAGCCGCATCAAAACTGAGTTTTTGATGCGGCTCTTTTGGTATTTTGCAGTTATGAGTCACTAACTTTTCGGAATGCTTCGTTTACTTTGGCATCCCTTTGGGGAGTGTCCTGTCAGTAATTACCACTTGATAGGTTCCTCTCCATGCTGAATCAGGTATTCATTCGTCCGGCTGAAGTGCTTGTTGCCGAAGAAGCCGTTATAAGCCGAAAGCGGTGAAGGATGGACGGAAGTGAGCACCAGATGCTTGTTGCGGTCAATGAAAGCTCCTTTCTTTTGTGCATACGATCCCCATAAAATAAATACCAGATGCTCGCGGTTTTCGGCCAGAGCACGGATGGCTGCATCGGTAAACTCTTCCCAGCCTTGCCGTTGGTGCGAGCCTGCCTGATGAGCACGGACGGTAAGTGTCGCATTCAGCAGTAGCACGCCTTGTTCTGCCCAGCGGGTAAGATTGCCTGTAGTCGGGATAGGTGTGCCCAGGTCATCGTGTATCTCCTTAAATATATTTTGTAAGGATGGAGGAAATGGAATGCCGTCGTTAACGGAAAAGCAGAGTCCGTGTGCCTGTCCCGGTCCGTGATACGGGTCTTGTCCGATGATAACCACCTTAACCTTGTTGTAAGGACAGAGATTGAAGGCGTTGAATATCAGTTTGCCGGGAGGATATACGGTTGTTGTCTGATATTCCCGTCGTACAAAATCTGTCAGGCGGATGAAATAATCTTTCTCAAATTCCGGAGCCAATACTTGCTTCCACGATTCTTCTATCTGTACATTCATGCTGTTTTACTGTTTTTGATTTCTATGAATGAATAACTTATGTATAAGATAAATCAAACAAATTTAGTAAAAAGGCGTAAATAGTACTTGCTGTATGAAGAACTTTTTCATTATAGCTTCCTTTATGCGATGGAATTTGGTAGCCGGTGTTATATTGTTTGAAAATAATGTCATCTGAAAGAAAGGGGGATTATGGAGGTCTTGGGGATGATTGAAGCGACTGCTGTTGGGGAATATGATGGGATGGAATTTTTTGTGTACAGTTTTTTCGTGTGAAGGGCGTGAAGGGTAAAAACAGGTAAAAAAGTTCTTTAAATAGGAAGATAGATGACGCTGGAAGAGAAGACTCAGCTTCTCTGCATAAATTTCTCTCGACGTTTTTTTATTTTTTGTACAAAAAATAAAATGATTTGTACAAAGAAAGGAGCGAGATGCTGGAATACGAAGATAATCCTCCTTGATTTATAGGGAGATGTGAGGATATCCTGCGGGATTTGTATGCCGGTATCGGAGAAAAAAAGTAAGGCCGCCTCTTTAAATGGATTCAGAAACGGCCTTGAAGAAAAATCAGTTTTGCGTATTGCCTGTGTGTTTAAATAAGTTGCATGCCCAGAGCTGCACATTCCTTGCGCATTTCTTCCGGCCAGATGCTGGCTTGAATCTCGCCGATGTGTGCTTTTCTAAGGTACAGCATGCAGAGTCGTGATTGTCCGATACCTCCTCCTATGCTAAGGGGTAGAGAACCTTCCAACAGTCGCTTGTGGAAATAAAGTTTCGTTCGTTCTTCTTTTCCGGCAAGTTCCAGTTGTTTGAGCAATGCTGGTTTGTCTACACGGATACCCATTGATGAAAGTTCGAGAGCGTGTCCTAAAACACTATTCCATACCAATAAGTCGCCGTTAAGTCCAGGAAGTCCGGTTTTCGGATCTATTGTAGTATAATCGTCATAATCGGGAGCACGCTTGTCATGTGGTTCTCCGTTGCTCAATTTTCCCCCTATACCGATAATGAAAACAGCACCATACCGTTCGGTGATCAAGTCTTCCCGTTCCTTAGGCGATTTGTCGGGATACATATTTAGTAGCTCCTGTGAATGGATGAAATGTATATCGTGTGCCAAGAAAGGAGTTATCTGCGGATATGCTTCACAAATCATATATTCTGTACGTCGCATAGCTGCATAAATACGGGTAACAATACTTTTCAGGAAATCTACAGTTCGCTGTTCTGGAGTGATGACACGCTCCCAATCCCATTGATCTACATAGAGTGAATGCAGATTTCCCAGCTCTTCATCGGCACGAATTGCATTCATGTCCGTATAAATACCGTATCCCGGTTCTATGTGATAATCGGCAAGTGTAACACGTTTCCATTTGGCCAGCGAATGTACTACTTCTGCCCGTTGCTCTCCCAAGTCCTTGATTGGGAAGGTAACAGGGCGTTCTACTCCATTCAGGTCATCGTTTATCCCCATGCCTGTCAGCACGAAGAGGGGAGCTGTAACACGGCGAAGGCGTAGTTCGGATGATAAGTTTTGCTGGAAAAAATCCTTAATTTGTTTTATCCCTAACTCAGTTTGTTTCATATCGAGCAGAGGCCGATAGTTGCTAGGTTTTATCAGATAACTCATTTCTTATAAATTTTTCAATGTTTAAATACGTTGGCAAAGATAATGATATTTTGTAAAAATGCAATACTAATCCTATGAATATTGTCATTATGAGCTTTATTTCTTTATTTTTATTGATAAAATGATATTTCTTTTATTAGCAAAATAACTTCTTTTTTTATTTTTTCTCTTCGATTATTAGGACAAAATACAGAATAGTTGTATTTTTGTTCCGGTTTTTGAGACACGTTTGCACCCATAGTTCAATGGATAGAATAATGGATTCCGGTTCCATCGATTGGGGTTCGACTCCCCATGGGTGTACGATTTTAGAGGCTAATCTATTAAAAAGTAATAGATTAGCCATTTCTTTTCTTCAGAATTACTCTAAGTATATCCGAATATAGGATCAACGTAAAAACCTGAGAGGTTCGTTGCTTAAGCATAAATTTTTCATGCAGTTTAAGCAAAATCCGTATGGACTAAACTTTTTTTTGGGTAAACCTAAGGATACAAGAAAGCCAACTAATTCTCAATGTCTTGTATTTGAATTAGTTGGCTAAATTTGTTTTATTTGCTGAATATCCCTAAACTAGGAAACTTCGGTCAGTAGATATCAAAAGACAAATCCTATACGAAAATAGTGTAACTTGCCGTTACTTGATACATCCTTATTATCTATAGAAATATTTATCTTTTGGAAGTTAAAAGCATATCCTATGTATACATTTTTACAGAGATTAATACCAGTTCCGATTTCGAAGCAAATACCTCCATCATTATTCATAGCACTGCTATCAGTGCTAAAACCATATCCGGCAGCAAAAGATAAATATCCCGACATTTCCTTGAAGAAATAAGGAGTATTACCACGTACGCCTGTCATAATTTGCAAGTCTGGATTCTCGTCGAATGTATCTTTAGTTGGGAAAGCAGCTTTTACACTGATTGCATCCCATCCAATGAATGGAGCAAAATTGTGTTGATATCTTACACCCAAATCAAAACCTCCACCACCTTTTGCTCCACCTATACCTAAATCTATGGCAAAGCGATTCTTTTTATAATACATACCTTCGTATGAAGATGCAAAATTCCAGTTTTCAGCACAAATAGGTAAACTCATAATTGCAGTAATGACAAAAAACATCATTCTAAAAAAAATACTTTTTCTCATAATTACATACATTGTCTGTCAGCTCCTACAGACCATTTACATTATACAAAAGAAGCGTGGAACTGGAATGCGTATTCAGATTTAAGTTCATAAGAAGTATATATACTTTTTAAATCTCTTACGTTTATAAATCGAAATAAGCATAACACTTCTTTGTTTATCTAATTTTTTTTGAAGTAATTTTTATTTGTTTACAAATATAAATTATTTATGTAAATAAATATTATTGTAAGGTGTTTTTTTCTATTTAATTGTCTTGTGAGAAAAGTATAGAAATTAATCAGTTCCTTGCCTAACTGGTAGAATGAGTATGTTAAAGCATTTACTTTTCAAATATGAAATCAATAAGTAAAATTTCCTTCTTTCGGAATCGAAATTCTTTTCAAAAATTCGGGCAGAATAATTTATAGAAATAAGTATGGATTTGTTCAATATAAAAAATACGGAATCCAATTTTTTTTAATTGAATCCCGTATTTTCATTAACATACCATATTTTATAATATCACATTTATTGATATGAAAATTAATTATGAACTCCTCGTCCGTCTATCAATCTCTGGATTGTCTTTTCTATTTCATTCTTCAATTCCTTGTCGTCGGTCTTAATCTGTTTTAATCCCGAAACAATATCATTGCGACGATAATTTTCATTGAACCAGCCTAAAGTTTCAATCGCAGCTAAACGAAGTTTTTTATCCCGAGTTTCGTCAGATGCAAATTTCAATAACGGATCGATGCCAGCAGTATTGGGGTGATTACGATATACTACGATATCCAAGCGTACCCGACTGGGTTTTACAGTTGTATCAAACATTTCCTTTAAATCGGCCTGCATGCGTTTTTCACTCTGTTTAATCTGTTTTCTGAAACGGTCAACATACGAAGAATCATAAAAATACTTATTTGCAGCCTGCTTGTCGAGTTCTTGTAACAAAGCATTCGTGTCGAAAGCTCCTAATCCAGATATCAGTTTAAAGTTTAAACGCGATTCATGCTGACGCTCCAGATATGCCTTGATAACTGCGGGAATAAGGTCTGGATGTCCATTTTTCTCTACATACTCACAGGCAAAACGTCGTACCAGTTCATATCCATCATTGAGTGCAGCTTGTAATACTTTTATGGCTTTTTCCGGATAATTTAACGCCAATAAGCGCATCGCCTCCAAGCGTACAACAAAATAGTCAGAAGTAAAGTAAGACTTTTCCAGAAGTTCTGGAAGTTGGTCATATCCTCCTTTACACAATTCTCTCAATGCCAAAGCACGCATATCGGGCAATGGACTATCGAGTTGTTTTTTCCAATAGTTCAAATTTCCTTCTTCCAAGACCAATGCGCGATTGATATCTACATCAATGCCACTATTATTGGCAAAATGGAATGTCGGGTCACCTATCAGATGATTTTCTAAATAGCAAACCAGACGATTAAATTGTCCAATACGCATGCCTGCTCCCAACAGTCCCAAAAATTCATCAGGCCATTTATCTTGAATCGTATTCACAGTTCCGCCCTGAGCTACCACTGTTTTTCCGTCTGAGAAGACATAAGCTCCAGCAATATTATCTTTCTCATAAAATGAACCGTTAAAACAAGCATCGAACATTATAAAACGAGCCTGTGGTTTAAGAGGATGGATATCGGTTGTATGAATGTCTAGTGATAAATTATAAAGAGAATCTTCTTTTATCTTTTCCGGATCAAAAGCTTCTTCACACCATTCACGTGGAACATTATATCTTTTCATATATTCTGCAATTGCAGCTTCTTTTCCTTTCGTCTCGGCAAAAGCAGGTATCTTGCTACGCAAAAAACGCTTTATATTCTCGATACTGGGATCTATCGTATTTACCTCTTCATAGCCATTCAGATATTGCGTATCGGGCGCACCATGATGATGAAATAGCATAATATCAAGTCCCTTGCTCTGTACTTCGTTTAAATAGGTGTTTTTAATGGGGAAGTTTACATCAAAATCAAAGAATTTTACTGTAGATCCCGGACGAAACAATTGAGGTAGTTGTTCACGAATAGCCAACTGTTCTCCTGACCATGCTGTCGGGTCTTCGGAATTATATCCATGTCCTCGTCCCATGCTCAAATAATCTACTACATTGTTGGCGTTTTCACGCTTTTCTGCCACTACCTTTTCCAGATACTTATTTAATAATTGATATTTATCAACCCCTTCCAGCTCCAGCGGTTTTATACGGGCTGAATAAATGTCCGGAGAAAGATATTGCTTAGAGTCTGCACGCAATGAATAATAGAAATACAAAGGTATATCTGCATCCTGCTTCAAGAAATCAAACTTCAGACCAAAATCATCATAATAACGGTCGGAAGGTACACTAGACTCCTTCCAGTCATGTTTTTGATCCATTTTAAACGCTGAAGTCAAATGTTGGGCATCCCGCAGCATCGGAATGGGAATATCACCCACAAATACGCAACCTTCAAGAGGTGATTTACGGTCTGAATGTAGCTGAATCAACAATTTACGAATCTGTTCGGGAGATTTCCACTCATCTACTAAAAGATATGTGCCCAAGCCATCAGCTTCTATACTTTGCTTATAAGCTTCTAAAGCATTTTTCGTTTTTTCGTAACTGGTATTATCTACCACAATAGCAAATGTTGTAGCAGTCTTTACTCCCGGCTTGATAATTTGTTGAGCATAGGAGTAAAGACAAATGCTCAACAAACCCATTAAGGTCAATAATTTTTGTGTCATATTTTTTTTCAAATAAGTTAGGTTAATCTATGTATTGTTTGTTGAATTTCAAGCGAAAGTTCATCGGGCAAGTCAGTCGTTTGCAAAAGGTTCTGACATTTTTCCAAAATATGAATGCGTTCACGGGAATGTACAAACCATCCTAACGCTTCGGCCATTGCTACTCGAACTTTTACAGGGGTTTCCTTGCGTGCCAACAAATCTAAATAATTTGTTACGTAACAATGATAGGGATTGTTGCGTACCATGCGAATGGCAGATATACGGTCTGTTATAGGCAGTCGTTCGTTCATTATTTTATCATTTATCTGCTTGACCATGGCAAATTTTTTATTCAAGACTCTTTCAATCATTTTCTGCTCTTCGTTGGCATTTATACGTTCTGCATGCTTGTAGAACTCGTTTGTGGCAGATTTTACGTCCTCTTGTGGAAAAAGAGGAAGAATGGTGCTGATGATATAGCCAACCCTCTGACGTTCACCTCCGTCAATCCATTCGCGTATCAAAGCCGGAAGCAGAACCGGATCGCCAATCTCACCTGCATAATTTGCACTCTGACGTGCTATAAGCTCGTAGGAATCTCCGATTCCCATACGTACAGCTTCCGTAAAATTGTCATCGTTATAGCGTCCCAACAACTTCAATGCTTCCATTCGAACAGTGTTATAAGGAGTATTTTTAAAAGTGTTCAATATTTCATTTTCATTGGAATGTAAGCTGTCAGCATCTGCTATCATACGTAAAGCCAAACTCTGAATATCAGCATATGGAACAGACATCAGTTCTTCCCAATAATCTGATTTTCCTTGCTTCAACTCTATGTCTGTTGTCAAATTCATATCTGTTTTTATCGGCGCAAAATGGACGGTCGGATCTCCCATCAGATGCCCTTCTAGTGTTGCTATCAAACGGTTATATTGTCCAACCCTTACTCCGTGTGACAGCAATCCTATGAACTCAATGGTCCATCGGTCTTGCAGAACGTTACGGGTATTGCCTTGAGCAACGATTGTATTGCCCCGATTAAAAAGATAGTATGCAGCCAGATAATCGTCATCTTGGAAAGAACCATTATAACAAGCATCAAACAAAACTACTTTAGGGTTAGTAGCCACACCAGACAAATCCTCTGGTGTCAGATAAATATCGGCAGATATAATTGAATCATTCCGCCAAAAGGCATCATTATGCAAATCTTTGAAGAAAGCATTCGTCAAATGATATTTTTTTATCATCACCTGCTTTAATGAATCTTCATTCTTTCCCGCAGCTACCTTTTGCAGCAGACTGTGATACAGATCAGTCTTCATCAAACGTAGACGTTCTGTAAAACTATCTCCGGTTCTATCATTATTAATAACTTGTTTTGTTGGCAGTCCATGTTCATGAAACATGAACAAATCAATATCCTGACGTTGTAATTCATCCAGCAAGCTATACTTCATTGCCTTATCCATCCTGAAATTGAGATGTTTAAAATTTTGTCCTCGACGGAAAGCCAATGGAAAATCCTCCCTGTAAGCCTTTTCTTCATCCATCCAAGCTATCAAACAGTTAGAATTATAATCTCCTCCATTGAACGAGACGATGTTATCTAATGGATTATTTGCAGTCTGTTTTTTAGCATAGGCTGCTTTTAGAAGAAAATCTGATAATGCTACATATTTATCACCTTTCCATCCGTCAGGATACTTAATGCGGGCTGAATAAAAATTAGGATTCAGCTGTTGTGGACTATCTTCCGATAATTTGTAATAGAAATGATCGGTCTGTACAGAATCTTGTCTGATGAACTCAAATTTCAAATGCAAATCATCATAAAATCTATCGCTTGGAACGGACGATTGTGGAAAAGGAAATGCTTCTTCATTCATCTTGAAGGCTGTAGTCATATGTTGGGCATTACGTATCATGACTATAGGTATATCTCCGACTAATACGATGCCTTCCAAATGTTCAGCTTGGCGATATACTTTTATAATTTCCTGTTTCACCTCGTCCGGAGTATTCCAATCACCACGTATAATATACGTTGGCAATCCGTCAGCTTCTACTGCATCTCGGTATTTTAGCAAAGCCGTGCGTGTAGCTTCATACGTGGGATTATCAACCACTATTGCAAACGAAGTTGGACCTTGGCTGACTGGCTGCTCTATAACGGTATGTGCCGAAGCAGACACAACACTCCATAATAGTGCAAGATATAATAAAACAAATCTCATATATCAATCATTTTTTAGTCTATAATAGGTTCTTTCTGCCTCTTGACGAATAGCAGCCGAAATGTGCTTATCACGTCGCAGCTCATTACATACTCTCAGTATCTCCGGTCGTTTATAGGAGTATTTATACCAAGCTAAAGAACGTAACAAACTTAACTTAAATTCTTCACTTTCTGATTGTTCCTGCAATAAATTCAAATAAGCATCAACGGAACCGTGAATAGGGTAGTTGCGCAAAGAGCTAACGTACAACAAGCGCATTTTTTCTTTCTCCTTTCGCTGTAATATAGCCTCGTCTGAGGAATAACGTGAAGCATAAGCTTTCATTAACTGGCTACGTACTTCATCTTTATTTTGAATGTAACTATCTTTGAGGACGTTATCAATAGCTTCTTTGAGTGGCTGCTCGTCAAATACGTATAGTCCGAGGGTTATATTAAAGGCCACTCGTGATGCATGCCGGTCTTCAATATATGCTCTGACCAGATGGGGTAAATACTCATTTTTTCCCACCGCTATCATCTCACGTACCGCAGAACGGCGGATGAATTCATATGAATCATTTAAAGCAGGTATCAAGATTTCACTAAAATTGGAATCATTTACTTTTTTCAGCAGAGAGAAACAAGTATAACGTACCATAGCTAAAGGAGAGGTTTCAAAAGTATGTCGTAACAATGCCGAAATATCTTTATAACCATTTGCATGCAAACGATGCAATGCTAAATTTTGTACATCAGCATAAGGAGATTGAAGCAAAGACAACATTTCAGCTTCATCGTAGGGCTTTCTACAAAGTACCGATGCATCTATCTTCGGATCGAATGAGGTAAATCGATAAGTGGGATCACCTGTAATATGAGATTCCAGAATATTAGTCAACTGAGCCCATTGTCCGACTCGTGCTCCCAAACCAAGTAGTCCCAGTAACTCGTTTGCCTGTTTGTCTTGTAATACATTGACAGAGTTGGCAAAAGTTGTCACACATTTGCCGGCTGCAAAGATATACCGTGCGGCAATATAGTCATCTTCACGGAAATCGCCATTATAACATGCATCAAAAATAACCATCCGAACATTAGGGGAGACCTCAGTTACGTCCGCCAATGACAATCCCATACGAGCATCTTCCAACGAATCTTGTGATATGATAACAGGATCATCATACCCTTTATACCATGTAGAGTCTAATCCATATATTGTATCAGCTTTTTGATATTCTTTTCCTAAAAGACTTCGATTGCGTACCCAGTTACGGACATATTGTCGCAAGTCTGTTTTTAATTGTTTGATATGTTCTTCCAGACTGCTTGTTTCGGGAATATCTGAAAAATACTGGCGATCGGGTAGACCGTGTTCATGAAAGATAGCCAGATCCAGATCAGAACGCTTAATCATATTAATAATATCATTCTTGGGATATGGTGTAAAGCAATAACGCATGAAACGAGCCCTTCCTTCTTTATCGAATACTCCCGGCATCTGTTCACGCAGGTTGTACGCTTCCGGTACCCATGCAAGCAACGAATTTGAATATGATCCATGTCCCGTATACGAAAAGAACTGATCCAAACGATTGCTTGACTGATGAGCTTCCACCACTTTATGTAGGTACTTGCGAATCTGTTCATATTTATTCACTCCATTTGCTATGGGCTTAATTCGGCCCGAATAAATATTACAACGTATGAGTTGGGGAGAATGTACCCCCAACTCATAATAGAAACACTGTGGATGCAGAGAATCTTGTTTTACAAAATCAAACTTTAAGTGAAAATCATCATAAAACCGATCGCTTGGTACCGAAGATTCATGCCAATCAGTCTCTTCATCCATTTTAAAGGCTGAAGTTAGATGCTGAGCTTTGCGAATCATTGGAATCGGAATATCCCCCACAAAGACTACTCCCTCAAGCTTATGTTTCTTGTACAGAGACAAGATAACTTTTTTTACGGCCTCTGGATTTTTCCATGTATCATAAACAACAAAGGTGGGGAGCGATTCTTTCCCTAGCACTTGTTGATAAGCCTCCAACTCGGCAGAGCACTCTTGCCAGGTCTGCTTGTCAGCAATAATGGCAAAGGATGAATGCTCTACTTTCATTTTTGGTTTCAAGATTGTTTGTGCATTTAGTTGTACACACAAACCTAAAACTGTTATTATAAAATATATGAATAATCTTCTCATAATCAGAAATTGCACCCGATACTAACAGATAAATAACTTCTATGGCTGAAATCAAAATCTTCCGCCTTTACATAATCAAAGCCAACTTGAGCAAAAACTTGTGTTTTACTTTCCTGTTTTAATTGTTGGGAATATACTGCAGCAGCTCCCAATTTCCAATAATCTGACATGAGATAATTAGCATCCAGAGTTTCCATCTGAGTGACAGTTAAATAGTCTGCATGTGAACCTCCATACTGATAACAGCCTGAGAGATTTTTGTTATATCCTCCCCGTACTGTCACCAACAAACGCTTCATGAGCTTGTCACTTAATACAAAATTCTTCTTGCCGCATAATTCCATATATATATTTTCATGACTTTTTACGGAATAAGGCAATATATATTTGTCCTTCTGGTTTTCATAATATGCCAAGGCTTCTACACGCCAGTTATACTCATTACCACGATTGCGAATCAAGCTGTAATGAAGCGTAGCAGCTTTAGTTTCATAAGTTGAACGTACGTTACTATACATTTGCATCCATCCAGTTTGCGATTCTGTATTATCACGCTGATTAATATACTGGATTCCATCAATCATGCGATAAGATGCATCCAGTTTTATGTGATGTACCAGTTTTTCACCTTTAGTGTAAAGCGTCATTGCAACCTTGCCTAACTGATCTTTTACCGAACCTATTTTCCGTGGAGTTGAATATGACACCTCTGCAGTTTCGGCTTTAATAGAATAGGTACCTTCCAGTAATAAATTTAAATTTGTTGCTGCGTAATTATATTGCATTGATCCTCCAAACTGATTTCCGTAATAGTTCGTTGTACGTCCGGAACCAATTCCTTTAACAGCCACTCCAAGTCCGAAGAGTTCATAATAATCCTGATCTGTATAAGAATCTGAATTAGCCATTTGTGAATCCTCTTTTATTGAAGCATAGGAAAAGTTAACACCTAAGCGATGGTGAGAATTAATTGCGTAACATATTCCTGGTATCAACTTTAATATATAGAAACGGGTATCTACACGAGGGTCTCGTTGTTTTGCAGCCAGTGAAGCCTGATATCCTCCTTCCAGACCGAAGGCTAATTTTCCCCAATAGAGTGGGGTAGCTGCTCTAAATTTTAAATCATAATACTGGTTTCTCCAACTACTTTTATAAGCATCGGCAACATAATAAGGCATACCTCGGAAGGGATCAGTTATAGAAGCATTGTATCCGGCATCTGTTTTATTTTCCTGTGAAAAGGAAAAAGCGCCCCATACATATGCATCCTTCAGATTCAAGAATCCTTCACTGCTCACTCCCACAGAGCGTTCTCCTTCTCCCTCCTGAGGTCGGGAAAAGTTACCACTGGTATTTTGAAAATTTAATTTCACATCCGAATAATTCTGAAGATCATCCAAAGCAGTTCCAGCAGCATTCTGTGAATGAAACCAGATTCTTTGTTCTTTCATTTGTTCTAAGCCGGCCATAGAAAGTCCTTGCTGAGCTGCTACTTGTATTTTGCCGATACTAAGCAAAGTCAATAAGCAAGCAGTTCTCCATATATAATTTTGTTGTTTCATATATTATTCTTCATTAAGTTCCACCTTTTTTAACGCAACGTATGATTCCATGAAGGCATCTTTACATCATAGCGGCGCAACATTGGCACCACTCCTCTTTCGAAATCATCTGTACTGTTGTTTGTGTCTTGAAAGATCAAAGCACCATTTTCTCTACGAATGGGTTCTCCATTCTCATCTAACGACAATTTACGAGCAACTCCTAAGCCACAGTAAGTAGCTCCTACATAAGTTATTCCTGCATCCAATACTGCTGGCATTCGCTTGGCATTTACCTTCGATTCGTTGTCAATGCATTCTACCGCATCCAGAACATATTTAACAGGAATCTTGGCATAGTATGTATCACTATTAGGTTTGCTCAGGTCTGTAGTTTTCATAGATGCATCATTGACAGGATCCCAGGTCTCTCCTTGGGGAACTTGGAACAATACCATTGCAGGACCAAAAACAGAAGTCAAATATTGAGGAACAGTTCCCATTTCTGCTTTTCCGTCATAAAATACATGTACCATATCGTAGGCAGGCTGATCTGGGAAATTCGCATTATTCATATTAAATTCAAATTCAGAGGTACTACCATCAATAGGTGACAGAGGATTATATTGCGGCAATTGATGATTCGCTGCAAACTGTGAAATTACGCAAGATTCACCGGGTTCCAACGGATAATCTGTACCATTTCCCGGAAACTTCCAGACTCTCTCTGCATAAGCATAATTATCTCCATCTTCTTTTGGCCAAACAGGTAAAGTAAGCGTAGATTTACTTGGTGTCAGATTGGCAATGTAAAGTCCGTCCAGATACAATACAGAAGATGAATTATTATAAATCTCATAAAACTGATCACGAAAATAAACACCACCTGTTTCAGATCTGGAACCTGCATAATAAATTTCTTTAAAGACCAATGGACTTACCTTCAGCCCTTGAGCCATCACATCGACTTCATTTACGTTTCCAAACAATGCTTTATTGACGAGGTTCCCATTCACATAAAATTCATCTCCGTCTGCATTTAATACGGTTCCAGAAACCGTAATGGTATAAATTCCAGGAATCACTCCATCCATTTCTACCTTACCGACTGCACATTCTTTAGACAAATGTAAATCTTCATCATAATTGTCAAATTTAAGAGTTAAGTCTTTAATTTCTGCCAAATTCTCTACATCAAGCTGTATATTTACAGCAACACTCATAGATGCTACATCCTCGACACCTTTTACATCTCGAAAAGAATCACAGGATGAAACTAAAAGCATCCAAGCTAATGATACTATATATATTATTCTCATATGCATAATTTATTTCCGTTAGAGAGTTAAAGAGAGTTCCAAACCAAAGAAAAAGCGGTTGTTCAGTGTTACATAGTTACCCGGACTACGTTTTGACTCTCTGCGTGGATAACTTCTAAACATATTATTGGCAAAGAAAGAAACTCTGAAGTTATCACTTATTTCCTTAGTTACGTTAATGTTAAAATTAAAATAGGGTGAATAAGACTCCTTAATAGCATCATTATGATTTACTGTTTTCAACAAGTAATCATAACCATCGGCTTTCACTTGTTCTGTTGTGGTATATTTGCCTGTTTCAAACATATGAACTGAAGCATCTTCAACAGATATGTATCCTATTGGAATAGAATCGTTCGCATAGGTTGACCAATTAGCTTCCTGCCATACAGCCTGTGCTGTCAAGGTTACCACGAAACCAATGCTTGGTATATTGTGTGTAGCACGTAAGGTTGTAGTAAATTGCTGGTCATTTCTCACTTTATCTTTGGGGGCATAAATAGCAACATTTCTACGTCCGGAAAGTCCACTACTTGAATTATCATAGAAATTATATCCATTGTTATAACTCTCCGTACGCATCCAAGCTCCACTTAAATTGAATGCAGTACGAATAGCATCTATACGTCCAAAATCCAATTCAAACTCAATTCCTTTATTATTGATAAACAAGTTGTTGCCTGGACGGTAATAATCGGCCAATACAGAATGAGTTGCAACAGTCTCCAACTGATTGTTCTCGTTTCGGGCATACTCATTAATAGTTAAAGGCCTGAATGTAGAGAAGTCTTGTCCCAAGGTATATCCATCTTTTAAACGTTCCAGATACCCAGTTACTCCCATGCGCATTTGTCCCAAATGGAAATCCAGACCAGCTTCTGCTTTATAATTTCGAGCAATCTTCAGATCCTTATTCTGTACATCGAAGACGTGAGTTGTAGTCATCAAAATTCTCTCATTTTCTGGGATACTCTCATTGGCCAATTCGTTTATATTAGCATATTCAAAATATGCATTTTCTGGATACAGATAAAGCAATGTTGGCATCTTACTCGTTATTCCATATCCTCCACGAATAGTTAGCATATCGGGTACTAAATCGAATGAAGCATTGAAACGTGGAGAAATTACTCCTCCCACCACAGACATATGGTCATAACGTACACCTGCTTGAAGATGTAAATTACGTTCACCAATCATCCAGTGGAAATTTTCTTCGGCGAACGCTCCAAACTGATTAATAAACGGAATGCTTTTGTAAGAACGAGGCCGGAACGTTGCATTCTTCTGTGACAAGTTTCTATATGGAGGAGCTGTCGGATCAAAGGTCTTACCATCACCCACATTTCCATCCGACTTGAAATCGATACCGAATAAAATACGATTATTTACGTGACCAAATTGCTTAAAAAGATTAGCAGTCAACTTTCCATACACATTCACCTCTCGGCTGTCTATTTTATAGATTCCTTTATAACTGTCAGGAAGATATTGTGCATAATGGTTTATATCCTCGGATCCGAAATGAGTCAGTTCATTTCCCAGAGCATCATAAATATGATTGCCAGGTATATTGGATAGTACAGCTCCATCTGTTGTAGTCATGGAATAATATGAATTGGCTACCGAATAGACCTGTTGATAAGAACTCTGCTTATCCATATAAGTAGCCGAAGCTACATAACGAAGGTTTTGCAACCAACCTTTATGGATATTCCATATTCCATTTGTATTAAATACTATTCCTTGATCACGACCACTGGAAGCAACCTGTGTACGTGTATCATCTGGATTCTGTTTACGGGTATCTTTACCATAAATAAAATCTACTGAGGTATTACTACGTAATTTATTATTGAAAAATGTATTTGAATACATCACGCTACCTGTAGCACGCTGATAAAAAAGATAAGAAGCTTTAGGGTCTTTTGTATTGTAGGCATAGTCACCGCTTACATTCAGGGCTCCTTTATTTCCACCTAATTCAAAACCTGTACCAGCCGAAACCTGATATACATTAGGATTGGCCTTCGCTTTAATACGCAAGGGCTCACGACCAGCTTTAGTATGTACGATAACAGCTCCCGATGTCAAATCTCCATATTCAACAGACGGAATACCACGAATGACCTCTACTGACTCAATGTTTTCAGTAGAAATACTACGTACATCGACTCCTCCGCTGGGTGCAGCACCTCCTGCCAATGATTCCGATCCACCTGCCACTGTTGGGTTAAGGGCCTGTAAGTTAGCATTGTTGGAAATCGGAGCACCATCTTTTATAATAGCTGTACCTAAAGCATTCAGCGAATTATTATCCGATGTGGTATTTACTTGACGAATATTAATCTGCTGAGCTGAATTCAGTGTTGGATTAGAAGATAGTCCTCCAGGAAGTAGAGACATGATATCATATAGACTGGTAGCCTGCATGTGATCCATAGCTGTGCGTGAAATACTAGACGAAGTGGCCTTGCCTGCTTCATTCGCTTTGGCTGTCACCGTTACTTCTTTCAATTTAAAATTCTCATCACGCAGACTGAAATCAAGTTTCATATCACGTGTAATGTTTACTAATGTATCAATCGGAAGTTTCCCTAGATATTGTATACGCATATGCGTTTTTCCTATAGGTACATTATCCAATACATAAGTTCCATCTTTAGTGGTTGTAGTACCCATTGCATAACTTGGGAACGATACCGAAGCAAAATCAAGAGGAGTTTTTTGTTTATGGGATATATCATAAACTGTTCCATATACCTTTACTTTTTGAAGAGATTGGGCTTGTACGGCCAAGCCCATTCCTCCCCAGCCACATAGTAGCAATCCAGCTATTAAACCGGTTCGCAAATTGTTTAAGCTCTTTTTTCTCATTCGCATTAATTATAATTAAGTTAAATACCTACATGTAGGGATATTGTTATTTGTCAAAATGTTGCTTAATTATGATTCTTTTAAGCAATATGTTTGTTTTATTCCCCTCTTTTGACAAATGTATTAAAATAATTATGAATAACATACTCCAGTCTGTCTATTTACTTTGAGTATGGGGAATTTTTTCATTTATTAACGTGTGGATTGCTGTTTTGTGTTGAATAGAATGTGTTTTTAACGTATTTTATGTATTTGCTGACATGGAAAATATTGTCATAAAAGATTTATATAGCATTCTTTTTTACAATACTTCGGTAAATTTTTACCGATAAATTAAAATTAAACATAGAATCGGCAT
>ERZ857521.437-NODE-437-length-64659-cov-23.717881_pt1 | contig 64659 bp, 62 predicted proteins | sample MGYA00519701_ERZ857521 | MGnify/ENA primary metagenome ERZ857521 (study PRJEB31778, sample SAMEA3449346) | human gut metagenome | biome: human gut; feature: human-associated habitat; material: faeces | place: United Kingdom | collected 2010/2012 ...
TAGCCTCCGAGGCTTCATATCCGCTTCGGGTACTATGCTTATTTTGTACCAAAAAAGGAAAAAGAGCGCGGAGAGGTTTGACCTCTCCGCGCTCTTTTGGTATGAGGACTCTTACGGCGGCGCACCGGCGCGAAAATGGAGAGGATGTTTCTGCAAAGCTGCGCGTTCGCTGTCTTGACAATTATCATGCGCAGCATTACAATAAAACCCATAAAAAGCCGCCTTTCGCGGCATTTCTACGGATCGGTGGTTAGATATAGCTAACTGATGAAATTGCGGCATTTGGTTAGAGGAAACTAACTGCTTTGAGGAACTACCATCGCGTCGGACGGGGGAGAGGACATGCACATTTTAGAACACGGACAAGGGCAGGAAAAGACACTGCTGTTTCTGCCCTGCACGGCGGAACCCGTCTGGGCGTTTGAAAAGACGGTCGCGCTGCTTGCGCAGTCGTGGCATGTCTTTCAGGTCGTCTACGACGGGCACGAGCCGTCTTATCCCGGCGATTTTACGTCGGTCGAGCAGACGGTCGATGAGATCACGGACTATCTTCGCGCGCAGGGTGTGACTTGCCTCGACGCGGCTTACGGCTGCTCGCTCGGCGGCGCATGTTTGACGCGGCTGCTGGCGCTTGGCGAGCTGCCGGTCAAGCGCGCCATCATCGACGGCGGCATCACGCCGTACCAGCTGCCGTATCTCATACGAAAGCTGCTGCTTGCGCGCGATGTGCTGTCGTTCAAGCTCGCCGCGAATAACCGCAAAATCTTAGAGGCGGCTTTTCTACCGGAACGATTCACGCTGCCGGGGCGCGACCACAAAAAGGAATACGACGCCATCGAGGCATACTTAAAGACCTACTCGGATCAGACCATCCGCAACATTTTCTGGTCGGGGAACAACTATGTTCTGCCAAAGACGCCCGCAAAGATCGGCACGAAGATCACCTACTGGTACGGCGACGAGGAGAAGAAGGACCGCAGGAGCAATATCCGCTTCATCAAGCACTATTTTCCGCAGGCACGTATCCACGGCATCCCGAAGATGGCGCACGCGGAGCTTGTGATGATCTACCCCGAGGAGTTCTGCCGCTATTTCGATAAATTCATGTGCAGGTAAAGAGGAAAAAACGATGGATCGAAAAGAGAACATCCGCAATGCCTACCGCCTGACGGGCAGCAACAATTTTTACGACGGCATGATCACCTGCTCCACCGTCTCGGGCAAGGCCGTGTGCCGCTTGGTGTGGGATATGGGCAAGGAGGAGTGCGGCGAATATCTGAATAAGGCTTTCACTGGTGTGCCGGAGGACTTTGCGGGAAAGCTCCTCGAGGTCCCCGTGGGCACAGGCATTCTGACGATGCCGCTCTATCAAACGCTGCCGCGTGCCGATATTACCTGCCTTGACTATTCACCCGACATGATGGGGCAGGCGAGGGAAAAGGCTGAGCGCATGGGACTCCAAAATGTGCAGTTCCGGCAGGGCGACGTGGGCGCGCTGCCGTATGAGGACAGCAGCTTTGATATCGTGCTGTCGCTCAACGGCTTCCACGCCTTCCCCGATAAGGAGGCGGCATACCGCGAGACGTTCCGTGTGCTGAAGCCGGGCGGTACGTTCTGCGGCTGCTTCTATGTGTCGGGCGAGTGCAGAAGGACGGACCGACTCATAAAAAAAGTCTACGAGCCGATGAAATTCTTCACCCCGCCGTATGAAACGGTGCAAAGCCTGAAAGTACGCCTTGAGGGCATGTACGCTGATGTGCAGCTCGGCAATGTGAAGAGCATCGCGTGGTTCGTTTGCAGGAAGGCAGAGCGCGCGAAAAAGATGGAGGAAGGATACCATGAGTGAGAAGATCACGCTCTCCGGCGTGCCGGAGACGATGTTACAGACGGTTTACGCCCGCGCGAAGGAGACGAAGACGCGCGGCGCGATCACCGACAACAAGGCGGTCGAGATCATCGACCGGCTCGACTACGATTTTTCGATGGCCGACAAGGACGCGGCGATGCACAGCGGCGTTATAGCGCGCACCATCGTGCTCGATAAGCTTGTGAAGACTTACCTTGCGGGGCATGGCGGTGCGGTGGTCGTGAACATCGCCTGCGGGCTCGACACGCGCTGCTACCGCATGAGCGACTATTCGCACTGGTACAATTTAGACCTGCCCGAGACGATCGCCGTGCGCGAAAAGCTCCTGCCTGAGAGCAGAAAGATCTCGCAGATTACCATGTCCGCGATGGACGACTGGGGCGGCGAGATCAAGGGGACGAGCACGGACGTCCTCGTCATCATCGAGGGCTTGACGATGTACTTATCGGAGAGCGACGTCAAGCGCATCTTCGACGTCATCGCGGCGCGCTTTGACCGCGCGACGGTGCTTGTCGAGACGATGAACCCGATGGTCGTGAAGCGCTTTAAGGAGAAGTCCATCGAGGCGAGCAAGGCAAAATTCAGCTGGGGCGTTAAAAACGGCGCGGCGCTCGCCGCGCTGCTGCCGGATTTCCGCTTTGTCGAAGAGCACAGCCTGTGCGAGGGCATGGCGGAATTTGCACAGGTCTACAAGCTGCTCGGCAAGATTCCGGCGGTCAGCAATATCTCCAACCGCATCGTTGTGCTGGAGAAAAAGTGAGGAGGAATATCCATGATTTGGAGTACGGTTTGGGTAGAAGCGGTCGTTTTTACGGCGCTTTTCACGGCAATGGTGATGATCCCTACCATCAAGCACCCGGAGATCGGCGTGCACAACTATCCGCCTGATATTCAGGAGGAATATTTCAAGACGCACGAGCACGTTCCGGTCGCGCCGCTCAGCGGCCGCACCATCGCGTTCAAGGGCTTTGGCATCGTGCTGTTCGCGGTGCTTTTGACGTACGCGGCCATCCTTGCCGGGGCGGACAGCTTTTGGACGGGCGCGGAATTCGCGGCCATCCTCTTTCTGATCGTCGGCGCGTGGGACACGTTTTTCCTCGACTGGGTGCTGTTCGCGCATCTGAACGTATTCCGCCTGCCGGGGTCCGAGCACATGGACAAGGCTTACGCGCAGAAGTGGTTCCACGTGAAGGGGATGCTCTTCCCGGGCTCGCTGTTTCTCGTCATCATCAGCGTGCTCACGGGCCTTCTTGTGATGTGGGTCAAGTGAGCAAAAAGGAGAAAAAAGCATGTCGTTTTTTGAAAATACCCGCAAGCCCGAGGGCCTTGGCGGGAAGCTGATGCTCTCGATGATGAACGTCGGCCATCGCGCGCTCGCGGATTGGGGATTGCAATTTGCCGAGATCGCAAAGGACGCAAGCATCCTGGACTGCGGCTGCGGTGGAGGCGCGAACATCAGGACGATGCTCAAAAAGTGCCCAAACGGCGAGGTCAAAGGCGTCGACTATTCGCCCGTCAGCGTCGAAAAGGCGAAAAAGGTCAACGAGGACGCCATTTTGAATGGCCGCTGCGTCATTTTGCAGGGGAACGTCGCGGATCTCATCTTCGCGGCGAACCAGTTTGATTTGGTCACCGCATTTGAGACGGTCTACTTCTGGCCTGATTTGCTTCAGAGCTTCCGCGAGATCCATCGCGTGCTGAAACCGGGCGGGATGTTTTTGATTTGCAACGAGTGCGGCGGAGACAATGAAAAGGACGAGAAGTGGACGGAGAAGATCGACGGCATGACCATCTACAAGGACGTCCAGCTCAAGGATATGTTGGAGCAGGCCGGCTTCCGTAATATTCAGATCCAAAAGAGAGAAAAGGGCTGGCTCTGCATCACGGCACAAAAGTGAGAAAGCGAGGTCAGGAGCGATGAAGGTCTATGCGTTCGGCGAAGAAAACGCACCGGTCATTTTGCTGCTGCCGGGCACCTGCTGCCATTGGAAGGGCAACTTCGGCCACGTGATCCCGCTGCTCTCTGACGAGTACCGCGTGCTCTGCGTCAGCTACGACGGCTTTGATGAGACCGAACAGACGGAATTCCCCACGATGCTCGAAGAGACGGCGAAGATCGAGGACTACCTCAAGGTAAACTGCGGCGGGCACATCCGCGCAGCCTACGGCTGCTCGCTCGGCGGCTCGTTTGTTGGCCTTCTGGCCGCAAGGGGGAACATCCGCATGGACTACGGCATCCTCGGCAGCTCGGACTTGGACCAGTCCTCGAAATTCGCGGCAAAATTGCAGACGGACCTTCTGCTGCCACTGATGTTTCCGATGCTGCGCGACGGCAGGTTCAAGTCGCCGCTTCTGCAAAAGCGCGTGGAAAAGCAGATGCGGCAGATGGGTGATTACGGCGCGGCGTTCTTACGGATACTCGGCGGGGCGCGGCCCTATTTGACGCAGCAGAGCTGCAAGAATCAGTTCTATTCCGACCTCATTACGCCGCTGCCTGACAAGCTCGACGTGCCGGGGACGGAAATTCATATCTTCTACGCGCTCAAGATGGGCGAAAAGTACCGCGCCCGCTATGAGCAGCATTTTGCGCATCCTGTCATCCACGAGCAGGACATGCAGCACGAAGAGCTGCTGGCCTGCCACCCGCAGGATTGGGCAGCGCTCGTCAAGAGCATCGTTGGGAAGGAGAAGAGCACGTGAAGTATTTTGAATTCGGACAGGAGCACTCCGAGTCATGGTCATGCTGCATGGCGGCGGCGTGAGCTACCTTGGCATGCTTCCCACGGCCCAAAAACTGGCGGAGCGGTATTACGTTGTGCTCGTCGCCTACGACGGCTTCAACCCCAGCGAGCCGGAGACGGAATTTGTTTCGCCCATGGACCAGATCATAACCACATGCAGTATCAAATTCGCGACCCGCAGGGCTTTGCGGCGATGCTGGATCGCATCATCGAGCAAAACGAGCTGCCGCCGCTGCCGTTTTTGCGAAAGTGAGGAAAAGCGCATGAAGAGAAACTACATTATTGCGGCGTTCCGCGAGACTGTCGCGCAGCAATTCCCAGAACAGAGCGTCGAATTGAATCGGCTGCTGGACGAGAAGCTGTCGCGCCTGCGCTCAATGCATCTGAACGCGTCGAAAGGAAAACAGTTCCATTTGGAAAGTCAAATTTTGCCCGGCATCGCTGCCTACGAGACCTTGCAGACCGTTATGCCCAAGGACGAGGCGCTGCAAACCGTCCACGGCTATGTGGCGGAGCATGCGTGGACGATGAGAAAAACCATCCTCAAGCTGCTCAAGGTGCCGGGGCTCTATCATCTGCCGCCGGTGCTGTTCAGCAAGCTGACGCCAAAATTCTACGGCGAGACGGCGGGCTTTGCGGCCACGGAGTATCAGACCTCCGGCGGCGTCTGGCGCATCGATATGACGAAGTGCCCCTATCACGACACCTGTGTCGAACACGGCTGTCCGGAGCTCTGCCCCTGCTTCTGCGACAGCGACGACATCGCCTATGACGACCTGCACCCGAAGCTCGTCTGGCACCGCACAAAGACGCTCGGCCGCGGGAATGAGTGCTGCGACTTCTGCCTGAAGCTCGCGGGAAAATGAAAGGAGAGACCGATGAAGTACCACATTGAGAAAAACACCGTGCAGGAGACGCTCGTCATCCCGCTCTACGGGCGCAAGATGTGCTCGGAGCTCTACCCGAACCTGTTCCGCGACGAGACGGCCATGCGCTTGATCGAAGAGATCGACTACGATTTTTCCGCGCTCGCGAAAAGGTCGCAGAGCATGATGCAGCAGTTCGGCTTTTTAGAGTGCGCCATGCGGCAGAGCGACCTCGCCTGCGAGGTGCGGGACTATCTGCGCTCGTACCCGAACGCGGCGGTCGTGAACCTCGGCTGCGGGCTGGACGCCACGGGCCGCGCCTGTGACAACGGCACGTGCAAAATTTACAACCTCGACTTTCCCGATGTCATCGCCGTGCGCGATGCGCTCCTGCCTGCGGGAGAGCGCGAGAAAAACATCCCCTGCAACTTAAATGACACCTCATGGTTCCGCGAGATCGACGCGAGCGGCGGCGCGGTGTTCTTCGCCGCGGGTGTGTTCTACTATTTCCTCACGCCGCAGGTCAAAGCGCTCGTGTGCGCGATGGCGGAGGCGTTCCCAGGCGGCAAGCTCGTCTTCGACGCGGCGAACCGCAAGGCGGTCAAGCTGATGCTCAAAACATGGCTCAAGGACGCGGAGATCAAGGACGTCGGCGCGTATTTCGCCGTCACCGACGCAAGGCGCGAGCTTTCGGCGTGGAGCGATAGGCTGCGTGTGTCCTCGCGCGGCTACATGCTGGGCTACAACGACTTGAGGAATCAAAATGTACGGAAATTCTTCCGCTTTTTATCGAAGGTCGGCGACGGCATGATGAACATGCAGATCGTCCGCCTCGACTTTGCAAAGGAGAATAAAAAGCATGAGTGACTTCAATGACATCGGCATCTCGCGTGAGCTTGACTGGCCGCGCATCAAAAAGCTGCTGACCATCGGCCTTTTTGCGTCCGTTCTGCACCTCGCCGGTGACCTGATCCTCGGCTAGGGCGTGGAGGACAAGGCGCTTGAAGGCGTTCTACAGATGCTATCGGCCTATACTTCTATCTCGGACAGCAGCCTTTTTGCCGCAGCGCTGCTGGGGCTTTTCGGCGTGGTGCTTGAGGGACTTGCCTGCTTCGGTGTTTACCGCCTGATGGCGGCGAAGTCGCCGAAATACGCGCACCGCTGCCGCTCCGGCATTTTCGGCTACCTGATGTTCTGCGCGTGCGGCTTCCATCGGTGTGCGCGGCGGTGTTTCTGATGAAACACGGGCTTTCCGAAGCACTTTTGACGCAGTACAGCGCATACTTCCTGATGCCGCCGCTCGTGCTGTTCTGGATCTTCTTCTTTGTGCTGGTGATGACGCAGATCGTCGCATTCCGAAAGGGGCTGACACCGTATCTGAAGTGGTGCTGCGTCTTCTCTATGGCGTTCGGCATGCTCGTGTATTTTCTCGCGGCGCTGCTCGGCAACCGGCCGCTTGGCAACGCCCTGCGCTGCGCGTGGCTCGCCATCGGCAACGTCTGGATGTTCGGCGGGCTGCTCGTGACGATGAAAAAAGCGCAGCGAGCGTAAGACAGGGGAGAAGACCTCACGGCAAACCGACGCTCTGATATCGGCAAGCGTAAAAAATACGGGAGGGAAGACAATGAACGACGATCAGCTGCAATTTGACCGCACCTGCCATGTGATCTATTCAAAGCCCTGCAAGGCGGAAATTCGGGAGAAGATCGCGCACCACTATCCGGAATCGCAGCGCGAAGCCATCTGGGAGCGCGTGCAGATGCAGTATGTCGACTTTTTGAGCGACTGGCGCACCGACCTTGGCGGGGAGAAAAACTTTCACAACGGCCCGGGCGGCAATTACGACTGCATCGCGCTGATGGCGTATTACGTCGTCTGCAAGGACGTGACAAGCCTTCAAGAGATCGAGGAGATGGAGGGAACCTCTTCCTGCCGTCGTTCCGAAAGCTCAGCAAGCTCAAATTCATCGACATCAACAAGCCGCTTTGCAAAAAAGCTCCTGCACCGCGCGTTTTTGAACGCGAAAAAACAGTGCGACAAGTGGGGCGACTTTGAGATGCACGTCGCGCCGTTTGACAAGGATCAGCCCATCTACTATGAGTTCACCGCCTGTCCGACCGCGGAATTCGCCAAAAAGCACGACCTTCTCGAGGTCATGCCCGCGCTCTGTAATCCGGATTTTGCCGGCATGGAGCTCATTCACGCGCGTCTCATCCGCAAAACGACCTGTTCGAACGGCTGCAAATGCGACTAAAATCAGGCTGAGCACTCGTTTTTTCTGCATGATTTTCTCCCTTGATCCGATGGTGCCGCCGTTCTCTTTCGGAATGTGTAGGAGCAGCGCGCGGCAAGATCGCGTGCGAGGTGAGCCGCAGGTATGAATTTCGCCGCAAATTTGTTAAGAAATCGACAAAATTTACTTTTTTATACGCCGAAGGAGCAGTTATTGCAAGGAAGAAACGAAAATTTACGCAAAATGCGACGCTTTTTTACATATATTTTTCCCACGCGACACGAGAATTGTTCATACTTTATTTACACCAAATTTAGGTTCGCTTAAAGAATCCGCGTTATACTTCAGCCATAGCCTAAAACAAAGGGCGACAAACAAAAAATTCTGGGGTCCACTGTCCACCTCGCCGAACGGCCAAAGCGGCAGACCAAGAAAAACACCGCGGCGCGGTGTTATGATAAAGATCAAGGATCAGTGCAAGCAAACAGCACCGGCGAGAGTTTTCCATCTTTCTCTCGCCGGTGCTGCATTTTACATTTTGAGCTTAATTCGCTGCGGGGGCCTTTTCAAATTCTGCCGCGACCTGCTCGAGCAGTTTGCGGATGGGGAGGTGCTGCGGGCAGACTTTTTCGCACTTGCCGCACTTTAAGCAGTCGGACGCCTTGCGGCCCGGCGCGGTGTGGACATCTTCATAGTAGCAGTCCGCGTTCCAGTCGTGGTGAATCTGCTTGGCGTTCATAATGGCGAAGAGGTCAGGGATAGAGATGTGCTTGGGGCAGCCGTCCGTGCAGTAGCGGCAGGCCGTGCAGGGGATGAGGTCCTTGCTGTGGAAGATCTCCTGCACCTTTTCCACCGCGGCGCGCTCGGTCTCGTCGAGGGGCTTGAAGTCCCGCATGAACGAGATGTTGTCCTGCATTTGCTCCATGTTGCTCATGCCGGAGAGCACCATCATCATGCCGGGGAAGCCCGCGACAAAGCGGATGGCGTAGCTCACGGGGCTGCCGCCGTGCAGGTCTTCAAGCACGGCCTTTGCGTCCTCAGGCAGGTTCACGAGGTTGCCGCCCTTGACGGGCTCCATGACGATGACGGGCTTATTGAATTTGCGGCAGACCTCATAGCACTTGCGGCTCTGCACCGCGGGATCGTCGTAGTCGACGTAGTTGAACTGGATCTGGACAACTTCGATCTCGGGATACTCGGTCAGAATGCGCTCGAGCACCTCGGCGCGGTCGTGGAAGGAAATGCCGACGTGGCGAATTTTGCCCTCTTTTTTGAGCGCGAACGCCGTCTCATACGCGCGGCACTCCTTGAAGTGGTCATAGTTGACAAGACCCTGCGCGTGCATCAGATAGAAGTCGAAATACTCGACGCCGCAGATCTCGAGCTGGCTCTCGAAAAACGGGCGGATGTCTGCCTCGGTCTTGAAATAGTTCGCCGTCAGCTTGTCGGTCAGGATGTACTTCTCGCGCGGATAGCGGCTTGTCAGGCAGGTCTTGAGCGCCTTTTCGCTCTTGCCCTGGATGTAGCCGTGCGCAGTGTCAAAATAGTTGAAGCCCGCGTCTAAAAACGCGTCCACCATCTGCTTGGTCTGCTCGATATCCACCTCTTCGCCGATCATCGGCAGGCGCATGCAGCCAAAGCCAAAATTCTTCTTGATCCGATCCATAGTTTACTTTCCTATTCTTATCCTTTTCCTGCTTGCCGGCAGAAAAGTAGTTTACCTTTACTCCTGCGGAATCGTCTTGAGTTCGCGCCGGATGGCGCGGAAGCGCTCGGGCACGTCCTCGTCCGCCATATCCCTTGGGACGTCGATCGTGCCCGCGGCCTTTGCAGTTTCATAATACCAGCATTTGTACTCCACGGTCTCGAGCGTGTGGCGCATCTCCTCCATCTGCGCGAGCAGCACGTCGCGCTGGTGCGTGAACATCTTGAGGCGCGTGTCGATGGTGTCGTCGCCGCGCAGGGCGAGCTCGATGTACTGGCGGATGTCCCTGATGGACATGCCGGCCTTTTTCATGCAGCCGATGACCAGTAACCACTCGAAGTCCGATTCCTGAAACATGCGGATGCCGCCGGACGAGCGCTCCACAAAGGGCAGCAGACCCTCCTTATCGTAATAGCGCAGCGTGGAAGCGGGGACGTCCAGCTTTTTCGCCATCTCGCCGACTGTGTAGACCATGAAATCCTCCTGAAATGAAAGCGCGCTTTAGGTTGCAGCACAGTGAGTAACTTTAAGTTTCTTTTAGCATACCGCAGCGAAGGAGGCCTGTCAAGCGCCGCACAAAAAGAAAAGCCGCCGACGGCGGCTTTTCCTCAAATCTTCAAGATCGCGCGAATGTCGTCCAGCATTTCGGCAAAGTAGATGCCCTCCTGCCGCTCGGGCGTGGAGAGGCCCATGTCGATCATGTGAGCGAGCAGGGCTTTCAAGTGGTCGTAATAGCCGTTCAGATTATAGAGGATGCACGGCGCGGCGAGCTGCTTGAGCGACACCTTTGACATGATCTCGCTGATCTCCTCGAGCGTGCCCGTGCCGCCGGGGAAGGCGATGAACGCATCGCCGAGCTCGATCATCTTCGTCTTGCGCTCGGTCATGTCGCGCGTGACGATGAGCGTCGTGATCTCGTCATACTCGTAGCCCTTGTCGATGAAAAACTGCGGCTCCACGCCGGTCACTTCGCCGCCCGCGCGCAGCACGCTTTCAGCGAGCGCACCCATCAGGCCGTTTTTCGACCCGCCGTAGACAAGGGCGTTGCCGCTCTTGCCGATGAGACGGCCCAGCGCGCGCACGGACGTCTCAAGCGTCGGATCGTTGCCGCTGCTCGCGCCGAGATATACGGTGATATTCATAGGAAACAGTCCCTTTCTGTCAAAAATGATTGCCGCTATTCTACCACAGTATGATTTTTCCCGCAAGCGGCGGAAAATCGGCGTTGCGGGCGTAGTCCTGCTGTGGTATGATGTTCTCGCCGCGCACGCGGAAAAAGAGTAATTTTGACTGTTTTTGGAGATATCTTATGATCAAAACGATTTTGTGGGACGTGGACCGCACGCTTTTAGACTTTGATGCCGCCGAGCGCGCCGCCATCCAGAGCCTTTTTGTTGAGTTCGGCCTTGGCGAATGCTCGGAAGAACAGGTCGCGCGCTATTCCGTCCTGAATATGAAATACTGGGAAAAACTCGAGCGCGGCGAGATCACGAAGCCGCAGGTGCTCGTCGGCCGCTTTGAGGAGTTTTTCGCGGAGGAGGGCATCGACGTTTCCCTCGCGACGCAGTTTAACGATGCCTACCAGCTGCGTCTGGGCGATACCATCGTCTACCGCGACGACAGCTATGAGATCGTCAAGTCGCTGCGCGGCAAGGTGCGCCAGTGCGTCGTCTCGAACGGCACGGTCGTCGCGCAGACGAAGAAGCTGACGCGCTCCGGCCTCGGTGCGCTGATGGACGGCGTGTTCCTCTCCGAGCAGCTTGGCGCGGAGAAGCCGAAAAAGGAGTTTTTCGACCAGGTCTTCGCCGCCATCGGGCCGGTCGAGAAGAGCGAGACGATGATCGTCGGCGATTCGCTCACGAGCGATATCCGCGGCGGCGACAACGCGGGCATCGTGACCTGCTGGTACAATCCCGAGGGAATCAAAGCGCCGGAGGGTTACCGTATCGACCACGAGATCAGGGATCTGCACGAGGTCTACGGCCTGCTGTGACAAGAAAAGGGAAGAGGACATTCCGAAAAGAATCGGAATGTCCTCTTTTTTGCGTTTACTGCTTGTCCTTCAGCCGCCGCAAGGCGGGAGCGTGAGGCGTGACCGGTTTGCATTGTTTTTTGCATCATGTGATCGTCTCTGTTTTTTATAATACACACGATCATTATAACGCAGTGCATTGATAAAAGCTGCGGTTTTATTCAGTATTTATAAAGGAATGGGATCCTTTTTTTCTTGCCAGACGGCGATGGATATGCTACAATATGACCAATAAACCAAGCTGGTCAAAAATTTCAACAAAGGAGGGAATGCCAATGGCCTTTTCCGCAGAGGAAAACGCGGCCATCCGCGAAACGCTGCTGCGAGAGGCGCGCCGCTGCGCCGTCACGCTGGGGCTGCGCAAGACCTCGGTCGAGCAGCTCACCGAGGCGGCGGGCATCTCGAAGGGACTGTTCTATAAATACTTCGCGTCCAAAGAACTGCTGTTTTTCGAGGTGCTGGAGGATATCCACAGCGAGGTCTATCAGGTGGCCGAGCAGACGCTGGAGGAGGGCAAAGACCTGCCGCCCGACGAGCGCATCGCAAACGTGCTGCTCACGGCCTGCAGCCGCTTATCCGAGATCGGTGCGATGAAATTCATCGAGGAGGACTCGGCCTATCTGCTGCGCCGCATCCCCGCGCAGGTGAAAGCCGAGCACTACCACAGCGACGAGGTACATATCCGCGACCTTTTGGAAGAGAGCGGCCTGACCCCGCGCGGCGGTATCGCGCTCGCCGCTGCGACGATCCGCGGCCTGATCCTCACGGTGTCGCATCAGGAGCAGATCGGCGCGCTGTATCCGCAGGTGCTCGAAACGCTGACGCGCGGCGCGTGCGAAGAGCTGTTTCCGCGGGCGTGAACGCCGCGTGCGGCTTTTTATCACTTAGAGTTAGAGACGTTGAACTAAAAATCAAAACAGGGAGAAATCTGCCGTGTCCAAGCAAGCTACCGAATTTCAGAAAAAGGAAATGAGCAAGATGTACCGCGGCAAGGAGATATTCAAGCCGCTGAACACCGGCTGGATCGATGAGCACGTCGCCTGCGTGCGCGAATGGGTGGCGAACATCTTTTTCTACCGCAAGGGCGAGACGACCATCATGGTCGACGCGGGCTACAACTATGACCGTCTTGAGGAAAAGATGGGCTGGCTCGGCATCGACCCGAAGTCCATCCGCCATATCCTCATCACCCATCAGGACACCGACCATGTCGGCGCGGTGGAGGCGGACAGCCCCGGCCTTTTCCGGGACGCGAAGCTCTATATCGGTGAGATCGAGAACAAATATCTCACCGGCGAGGTGCGCCGCAAGGTGATCTACCACCTCTACAAGCTGCCGCAGGTGACCATTAACAACGAAAAGGTGCTGCTGCGCGACGGGCAGGTCTTCGAGATCGACGGCATTAAGATCGAATGCTTTTTGGCCCCTGGCCACACGTGGGGGCATATGGTGTACCTCATTGACGACAGGTACCTCTTCACGGGCGATACGATCTGGTTCGGCGCGGACGGCGGCTACAGCTTCATTTCCGCGCTGGCGGAGAGCAACAAGCTCGCAGTCAAGTCGCTGGCGGAGTTGGAGCAGAAGCTTCGCACGCGCGGCCTGCGGCCCGTCATCCTGACGGGCCACACCGGCTGGACGGACGATCTCTACTTCGCCTTTGCGCACCGCGATAAGCTCTGCTCGCCGTTCAAGAAGAAAGTGCACGACCCGTCCGCGCCGTACGACGCCTACGACGAGTCGGACGACACAGAGGAGAATGCGAAGCGCGGCTTTTTGCCGCCGGTGCAGAAGATCTGATGCGGAGCGGAGAGAGGCGGGAAAACCCGCCTCTCTCCGCGGTTTTGGTGAATAAAAAGAGCGAAGCGTGCGCATCTATATTCTTACATTTTCTTTTCTCATGCCACTTGCGAAAACCTAATAGACATGGTAAAATCAACTAATCAAACGGACGCCGCAAGGCGCCCGTTTGACAAATGAGAGAAGAGAGATTTTAAGAAGAGAGAGGGAAAACCAATGGAACATCAGCGCAGGGCAGATCTCATGCTGCTGCTGGCGACGAGCTTCTGGGGCATTTCCAACTGCCTGACGGCGATCTGCCTGAGGGATATGCAGCCGTTGACGCTCAACGCCTTCCGTTTTTTGACGGCGTTTGTTGTGCTGGGATTCGTGTTTCGCAAAAATGTCTTCCACGCGAGCTGCGAGACCGTCAAGTACAGCATTGTAGTGGGCCTTTCGCTCGTCGTCGTGTACACGAGCGTGACCTACGGTGTCATTTACACATCCGTGTCGAACGCGGGCTTCATCTGCGCGCTTTCGGTCGTGACGACGCCGATTTTGGAATTTATCGTGTATCGCAAAAAGCCGGAGAAGAAATTCGGCGTTTCGATGATCTTATGTCTTATCGGCTTAGCGCTGATGACGCTGAACGAGACGCTCAAGCCCGCGTTCGGCGATATCATCTGCCTGTTCGCAGCGGTGTTTTACTCCGTCGACCTGATGGTCACGGAAAAGGCCGTGGCGAATGAAAAGGTCGACCCGCTGGCGCTCGGCGTGTGCGACCTTGCCGTCGTCGGCGTGGTGATGCTGATGCTCTCCGTATTTTTGGAGACGCCTGCACTGCCGGGTACGGCAAAGGTCTGGGTGGCGGCGCTGTTTCTCGGCATCGTGTGTTCAGGCGTCTGCCTTGTGATCCAGAGCGTTTATCAAAAGCACACGACGGCGAGCCGCGCGAGTCTCATCTTTACGCTCGAACCCGTGTTTTCGGCGATTTTTGCGTTCTTTCTGCTGGGCGAGCGCATCGGCGTCAAGGGCTACATCGGCTCGGCGCTGATGCTTGCGAGCCTTGTGCTGGTGGAGGTCGACGTGGGCGCGCTGTTTGGAAAGAACAAGAAAAAAGCGGAATAAATCTCCTTTGCCACGTTTGGTTGCGGACTTGCAAGCCTTGACTGGTGGCGCTTTTCGCCGCAGTCGGCTATACTGGGCGCATCAAAGCAAACGGAGGACAAATACATGACCCTGGGAGAAAAATTACAGCTGCTGCGCAGATCGCGCGGTTTATCGCAGGAGCAGCTCGCCGCGGAGCTGGATGTCTCGCGGCAGGCCATCAGCAAATGGGAATGCGGCGACTCGACGCCCGACCTCGACAAGCTGCGCGCCATCTGCACGTACTTCGGTGTGACGACGGATTATCTGATCTGGGAAAGATCGGAGGACGCGCCGCAGGCAGCCGAGCAGAAGCAGGGTGGCGATACGCGCGGGCGGAGCGGTATATTCAACGATGCGCTGCTGCTGGTGATGACAATTGTTGTGATGGCAGCGGTGTGGAGCGTTGCGCGGGCGGGATTCGAGTCGTATACGGCGCTGCACTTCGTCCTTGGTGCAATGGCGATAGCCGCCGCTGTGCTGGCCTGTACGGTTTGGAAAAAGCGCGGCAGACCGATCTGTTTTGGCATTGCCGCAGCCGGTGCGGCGCTGGCGATTGCCCGCCTGGCCTCTATGCTTGGTTATCTGGTGGATCTGTGGTCGACGTCGAGAGAGTATGCGGACGGGGGCGACTGGCCGATCGTTTGGGAGAGCGCGGGGATATGGCTGCGGCACGACTGGCCCTACTATCTATTCTATCTTGTCCTGATCGTGGGCGGGCTGCTGCTCGCCCGCCAGCTCAAAAAGAGGGGAGAAGCATGACGACCTTTGACAAAGTGTACGCGGCGGTGCGGCTCATTCCGCGCGGAAGCGTTGCGACCTACGGCCAGATTGCCGCGGCGATCGGCAACAAGCGCCTCGCCCGCGTCGTGGGCTACGCGCTGCACGTGAATCCAGAGCCGGGCGTCATCCCGTGTCACCGCGTCGTCAAGCGGGACGGGGAGGTGTCAAGCGCTTTTGCTTTCGGCGGTGCGAACCGTCAGGTCGAGCTTTTGAAAGCCGAAGGCGTCGGCTTTTTGGATGACAGCCATGTCGACATGAAGCACTGCTGCGTCCGCGCCCTGCCGCTTATTTTGGAAGAGTAAAAAAGAAGCGTTCCATCATTCGATGGAACGCTTCTTTTTGCTTATAGAAATCGGCACAATAGAATCGGCAGGAACACGGCGGGGACGTAGTTCATCACCTTGATTTTCGTCAGGCCCAGCATGTTGAGCGATAGGCCGAGGATGAGAATCGAGCCGACGCACTTCATCTCGAGGATGACCGCTTCTGTGAGATACGGCGCGAGGAACGACGCACCCAGCGCGATGGCACCCTGATAGAGGAAGATAGGGATAGCTGAAAGCGCGACGCCGATGCCGAGGGTCGAGGCGTAGACGACGGAAATGATGCCGTCGAGCAGCGCCTTGGCGTAGAGCGTCGAATGGTCGCCGGTCAGGCCGGAGTCGAGTGCGCCCATGATGGCCATTGCGCCCACGCAGAAGAGGAGCGAGGCGGTGACAAATCCATCGGAAAGCGAGGTTTTCGACCCTTTTCCGCCAAATTTTCGCTCGACCCAGTCGCCGAGCTGATGCATGTGTTCATCGAGCTGTAAAAGTTCGCCGAGGATCGCGCCGATCGAGATCGAAAGGATGGCGACGAGCGTGTTTTCACCCGCGAGCATGCCGTCCACGCCGATGTAGAGCACGCAGAGCGCCGCGCCCTTTTCCATTGCGTCGCTGAAGCGCTCGGGGATAAACTTGCCGAGCAGAAGTCCGGCGATGCTGCCCGCGACGATCGCGGCGGAATTGACGATGGTACCGGTCAAAATCATTGGCTGCCGCCTTCTTTCTCTTTTTTGCATCCGGCGAGCGTCAGGATGACGTCGCCCGCCATCATCAGTCCCGCACAGCCGGGGACCCAGACGAGGCTTGCCGGTACGCTGCGGCGGCCCGGCGGGGGCGCTTCCAGCGCCTCGGGCTTGGCGGGAAGCTCGGGGGAGTAGATCACGCGCAGGTGCTTGACGCCGCGGTCGCGCAGTTCCTTGCGCATCACGCGCGCAAGCGAGCAGTTGCGCGTTTTGGAGATGTCCGTGATACACAGCTGCGAGGCGTCGAGCTTGTTGCCCGTGCCGAGGGCGGAGATGATCGGAATGCCGCGCGAGAGCGCACTTTCGATCAGGTCGAGCTTGCTCGACACCGTGTCGATCGCATCAATGATATAGTCATAGTGTGCGGAAAAGAACGCCTCGCGGTGCGCAGCGTCGTAGCGTGCGCAGATCGTGTGGAGCACGATGCCGGGGTTGATGTCGCGGCACCGCGCGGCAACGGCATCGGTCTTGTTCTGGCCGACAGTGGAGTGCAGTGCCTCGAGCTGACGGTTCAAATTTGTGGGGCTGACAGTGTCATCGTCGATGAGTGTCAGCTCGCCGACGCCTGAGCGTACCAGCGCCTCGACCGCGTAGCTGCCCACGCCGCCAAGGCCGAACACGGCCACATGGCTGCGGTGTAGCTGATTCATCGCGTCGCCGCCGAGCAGCATCTGCGTGCGTAAAAACTGATTGTCCATAGTGTCGCCTCAAAAGTCAGAATCAAAAAGAAATAAGCTGCCGGTCAGAAACCGGCAGCTTATTTTGTCGTAAGAGGGGATTACCCGACGTACTTCATGCCGTCAAGCTGCTCGGTCTCAACGCCGTCGGTGATACCGGCGTACCACTCGTCGTAAGCGTCGTTCTTGAGATCAAGGTCAGCCTTGTAGTACCAGTAGGGCTGGGGATTGGTCTCGACGAAGTACATCACGTGATAGCCGTTGCTGGACTCGACGATGCCCGTGTCGCCGCTCTGGCGCGCGGGATCGAAGCACCAGTCCTCGAAAGAGGGGACCATCTCACCCTTGTAGATGTTGGAGTACAGGCCGCCGTTGCTGGCGCTGCCGGGGTCGGTGGAGTTGGCGACGGCCAGCGCGGCGAAGGCGTCCTCGGTCTTCTCGCCGTCGTTGTACTGCTGCAGGAGCTCGTTGGCCTTCTCCTCGCTGTCAACAAGGATATGACGCACGGAAACCGTGTGATAGTCGTTGCGGCTGCGGGAGTGGAAGAGCACAGCGTAATAACCCTTCTCGCCATAGGCGGCGACGGTGGTGTCGCCCTCCTGACGGGCATCGTCAAATGCCCAGGTCAGCATATCGGAAGCGCCGTTTCCAGCATAGCCGATGTGCGCGTAGGAGCCTTCCATATCCTCGCCGATGGTGTCGAACGTCTCACCCTGCGCGTAGCGGGAAAGGGCGGTCTCGGCCTTCTGCTTGGCCTGCTCGAGAAGCTCGGCCTTTTCTTCGTCCGTTGCGTCGTCGCCGGCAGCGGAGGTGAAGAGAATGTACTCAATGTCGGCGCTCTGATAGCTCTTGGGATCAGCGTCGTAAGCGGCCTGCACCTCGTCGGAGGTGTAGGACAGGGAGTCAGAGTAGCTGTTGGAGTAAGCCTGCGCGAGCGCGATCATGCGGATGTTGCGCTCGAAGACCTTCTCGTTGACCAGCGGGCCGCAGACGGCCTTGATGTGCTGCGCGCGGGTGTAACCGGCGGAAGCGGCGGCAGCGTCCAGATCGGCAAACGTATCCTGCACGGACTGCTCCACGGCCTCGCTGCCGTCAAAGCCCTCGGCCTCCGCCTTCTGCGCGAGCAGGGCGTAAGACTTGAGGCTCTCGAGCGCCTGATCGCGGAAATAGTCGTACCAGGTGCTGCCGTTGATAGGGCAGTCCTGCTCCTTGAGCGACTTGCTGGTGTCCAAACCGTAAACGCTCAGGTAATAGGAGTTCTTGGAGACAAAGCTGCTGTAAATGGTGTTGTAGAAGTAGCTCACGTCGGCGGCCGTGTAGGTCTCGTTGCCGATGGTCACGGCGTCGGCGCTGCGTTCGATCACCTTGGAGTTGGCGACCGTGACGACGATACCAACGATCACGAAGATGACGGCGATGGCGATATACAGGGCATTGCTGCGGCGATCCTTCGCCTGCTCGTCCTTTTCGCGCTTCGTCCGGGGATCGACATAACCGCCTGCCAGATTCTCCTGGCGGCTCTTCTTTTCTCTGGATGCACTCATTTGTTTGTTCAGTCCTCTCAATTATTGGGTTTTGCAGATTTGCAAAAGTGCTATTGAAAATGCCCAATCATTATAACGAATGGAACACAATAATGCAATGACAAAATTGTGAAGATTCTTCGTACCATTTTCCGCCCGCAGGCGGAAAACAATAAAATCGTAATTCCTGACGACATGTGCGTCAGGAATTACTCTTTGTGCAAAGCGAGTGTCGAATTGTCTGCTTGTGCAGACAATGAGGCACAGAGCGACGCGAATCTTTCTCAATGAAAGCGACGTAAGTCGGTTTCATTGAAGTTACTTCGTGCCGAAAATGCGGTCGCCCGCGTCGCCGAGGCCGGGGACGATGTAGCCGTGCTCGTTGAGATGATCATCGAGTGCGCCGGCGTAGATGTTGACGTCGGGGTACTTCTCCTGAACGGCCTTGATGCCTTCGGGAGCGGCGACGAGCACCATGAGCGTGATGTGCTTGCAGCCGCGCTTGACCATCTCGCCGATGGCTTCGCAGGCAGAGCCGCCGGTGGCGAGCATCGGGTCGACGATCATCACGTCGCGCTCGGCCACGTCCTTGGGCATCTTGCAGAAGTAGGGGTGGGGCTCGAGCGTCTCTTCATCGCGGTACATGCCGATGTGGCCCACACGGGCGGAGGGCACCATGCGCAGCACGCCGTCGACCAGGCCGAGACCGGCGCGCAGGATGGGGACGACAACGAACTTCTTGCCTGCGAGCGTGGGGGCGTCCATCTCGCAGATGGGGGTCTTGATGTGCTTGGTGGTCAGCGGGAGGTCGCGCGTGGCCTCGTAGGTGATGAGCATACCGATCTCGGACACGAGCTCGCGGAAATCCTTGACGCTGGTGTTTTCATCGCGCATGATGGTGAGCTTGTGGGCGACGAGGGGGTGGTTCATGATGTGTACTTTCTCGTTGAATTTGGCTTCCATTGCTTTGACCTCCGAAAAAATATATTTTAATGTGTTTTTGCTTACTGGTTCAATTTGGAGCTTCTCAGGCGCTCTGCCTGCGCGGGGCGCAGATAAACGGGGAGAAGCTCCTGCGCGCTCACGGCCTCGCCGCGCGCATAGGCGCGCTCGGCCGCAAGGCCGACGCCCACGGCACTCTGATAAAGGAGCATACTGGGTGCGAGCGAGCACTTGACGCCGTGCTCTTCTAAATAACGATAGCACAGCACGCCGCCGTCGCCGAGGACGGTGATGGGCTGCTGCTTGCCTTGAAGCTGTGCGCAGAGCTCTTCGAGCGAGATCGCGCGGTCCGGCGTCAGGCGCGTGAGTTCGCCGCCCTTTGCCTCGAAAACGGCGTTATAGACCTGCGAGCGGCGCGCGTCCATCGCGCCGACGATAAGCCCGTCGATGTGCGCGGCATTCTGCGCCATGGCCTCGAGCGTCGAAACGCCGAGGCACGGCTTGTCTGCGGCCCAGGCAAGGCCCTTGACCGCCGCAATGCCGATGCGAAGGCCCGTGAACGAGCCCGGCCCCGCCGCGATGGCGATGGCATTGATATCATCGAGCGTCAGATCGGCGTTTTTGAGCATCGCATCCACCATCGGCAGAAGCGTCCGGCTGTGCGTCAGCCCCGTGCACTGATAGGCGGAGGCGAGCGGCGCGCCGTCTTCGACGACGGCGCAGGAAACGCTCTTCGCCGATGTTTCCAGAGCGAGAATTTTCATGCGAATCTGCCTCCTGTGACCGTGATGGTGCGCCAGTCCTCGTGCTCGTCTGTGCGCGCGATGTCGACAAAGATCGTGTCCTCCGGCAGCGCGTCGGAGACGCGCTCGCTCCACTCGACGGCACAGACGCCGCCGCGGGCGAGATAATCGTCCCAGCCGATGTCGAACAGCTCGTCCGACGAGCCGAGGCGGTACATATCAAAATGGAAGAGCGGCGTTCTGCCCTCGTACTCGTTGACGATGGTGAACGTCGGGCTCGTGACGCGTCCGCGGCAGCCAAGGCCGCGCGCAAGACCGCGCGTGAAGGCGGTCTTTCCCATGCCGAGCGAGCCCGTGAAGGCGAGCACATCGCCGCCGCGGAGCTTTTGGGCAAGCTCTTCGCCGATCGCCTCGGTCTCCTGCGTGCTGTGCGACAGAAATTGCATGGTTTCGCCTCCTTGACCCCATTTTCACCCATATTACCAAATAGTATAGCACAGCGCGCCGGCCTTTACAATTCCTTTTCTGCGGAAAGAGGGAGAAATGTGCGTTTACAGACGGGTAAAATTGTGCTAAAATATATCGAAAACTTTGTGCGAAGGGAGCGTGAGGCTGTGAACAGATTCCGCGATTTTTTAAGTGACGTGGTGCGGCAGTCGGATATGGTGCTGCTGTCGCTGTGCACCGTTTCCACGCTCTACGGCATGGTGCTCATCGCGAGCGCCACGCATTTCCGCAATACCTTTAAATATGTTGCCATTCAGGGATTTGGCTTGCTGCTGGGCGTGCTGCTCTACTTCCTGCTCTCCAGCATCGACGTGTCGGAGGTCGGAAAAAAATGGAAGTGGCTGCTGGCGTTCAACTTCGGCTTCATTCTGCTGCTGCGCACGCCCTTCGGTCTCACGCGAAACGGCAACCGCGCCTGGCTCGGCGTGAACGACATCGGCAAAAGGCTCGGCGTCGGCCTTCTGGAGAATTTCCCCATCACCGTCCAGCCCGCCGAGATCGTGAAGATCACGTTCATTATCCTCTTGGCGCGCCAGCTTGCGCTGCTGCAGGAGAAAAAGGACCTCACGCGCTTTTCCAATGTCATCCAGCCCACGGCGCACGCGGGGATCATGTTCCTCTTTTATTATGTGATCTCCAAGGATGCGGGCAGTGGCCTTGTGTATCTGTTCGTCTTTGTGTGCATGGCGTTTGCGGGCGGCTTTGCGCTGCGTTGGATCTTCCTCGGCCTTGGCGGCGCGGTGGGCGGATTCCTTGCTGCGTGGAATTTCAATCTCCTGCGCGGCGACTGGTACGACCGCATCAAGGTCATTCTGGACCACAGCTACCAGCCCGAGGGCAAGGGCTGGCAGCAGACGCGCGGAATGCTCGCTCTCGGCTCGGGCAAGCTGACGGGGCAGGGCCTGTTCAACGGCACGCAGACGCAGTCGTTGTACCGGTCGAGTCTTCCCGAGCGGCAGACAGACTTCATCTTCTGCGTCTGCGGCGAGGAGCTGGGCTTTATCGGCTGCCTTCTCGTCATCGTGCTGCTGCTGGCCATCATTGTCCGCTGCCTCATTGTCGCGCGCGAAGCGCCGACGCGCATGGAAAGCCTTGTGTGCGTCGGCATGGCGGGCATGCTCATCTTCCAGACCATTGCCAACATCGGCATGTGCTTGTTCCTTATGCCGGTCATCGGGCTGACGCTGCCGTTTTTCAGCTACGGCGGCTCGTCGATCGTGACGCTGTTCGCTGCGATGGGGGTTGTGTCGGGCATCAAGAAGCGGTCAAGGCCAGAGTGGCTCATCAACTGACGTTTCAAAAGCGGGGATTCTCTCAAAGAGAATCCCCGCTTTTGAGATTATCGGAGAGATGGCGAAGCCGTCTCTCCGATAAAATTGCACTCCGCTTCGTGCCTTGCCGCCCGCAGGGCGGCTGCGACACGCGCGGAGTGAGAAGAGTAAATTCCGACGCACATGTCGTCGGAATTTACGATTAAGATCATTTCGCGCCTGCGGGCGCGAAAGCCTGCGGCGCATTTAATCGCGTTCGATTTTTTCGCCGCTGATGGTGTCTTCGGCGGTACCGTAGGAGATGACACTGCGGCCGAATTTTTTGCGCAGGGCGTCCATTGCGGATTCGACGGCTTCCTGCTTTTCCTGCTGTGAGTCGTCCGTGCCGAGCAGGTCGAGCTGGCGGTAGGATTGCGTTTCTTCGGTCAGATGCAGTGCCGTGACGGAGAGGAGCCGGATAGGGTCGGGTGCTTTCCACAAGTCCTTTGCAAGGCGGAGCGCGGTATCGTTGATCTCGCGCATCAGGTGCGTGCTGTGGTCGAGCGTCGTCTGGCGCGAAAAGACCTGAAAGCGGCTGTTTTTGATGCCGACCTGTACGCCGCCGCAGTAGAGCCCGTAGCGCCGCAGACGCATCGCCACACTGTCAGAAAGCAGCGAGATGCCGCTTTGCACCTCATCCCAGCGCGTCAGGTCGCGGCGGAATGTCGTCGAATTGCCAACGGATTTGATCGGCCCGCGGTCCGCCGCTCCGCGGACGGGGGAGTCGTCGAGGCCGTTGGCATAGCGGTAGAGCTGCGAGCCCATTTTGCCCATCAGGGTTTCGAGCATTTCCTCGCTGCATTTTGAGAGTTCGCCGATCGTGCGCACGCCGTAGCGGCCGAGCAGCTCCTGTGCGCTGCGGCCGACGAACAAAAGATCGCCAACGGGGAGGGGGAAGACGATGTCGCGCCAGTTGTCGCGTGCGATGACGGTCGTGGCGTCAGGCTTTTTATAGTCGCTGCCGAGCTTGGCGAACACCTTGTTGAATGACACGCCGACCGAGATCGTCAGTCCAAATTCGCGCTTGATGCGGCCTCGCAGCGTGTCGGCGAGCGCTCTGGCGTCCCCGCCGAAGAGGTGGAGGGAATTTGTCACATCCAGCCAGCTCTCGTCGATGCCGAACGGCTCGACTAAGTCAGTGTACTCGCCGTAGACGGCATTGATTTTTTTCGAGTATTCGGCGTAGAGGCGGTGGTGCGGCGGCAGCAGGATGAGGCCAGGACACTTCTGCTTGGCCTTCCAGATGGTCTCCGCCGTTTTGACGCCGCAGCGCTTCGCCGGTTCATTTTTTGCCAGGATGATGCCGTGGCGCTCCGTTGGATCGCCGCAGACCGCGACGGGAAGCTGGCGCAAATCAGGATGGCTCAAAAGCTCGCAGGAGGCGTAAAAGCAGTTGCAGTCGCAGTGCAGAATGATGCGGTCCATCGCGTTCACCTCGTTTCACGAACAGTGTAGCATAAAATGCGAAATAGAACAAGCGTTTGAAAATAAAAAGTGCCTGCCATTCGGCAGGCACTTTTTTAAATGCTTTGCGTCAATTTTCTCTCACGCTGTACAGCGCCGCGCCGATGGCGGTAGCAAACGTCGCGTTTTCGGGAATAATAAAATTGACATGGTAGAGCTGTTTGAACAGCTCGAATGTCTCCCTTGCCGGCGGCAGCATCGTCAGCGCACCTGTGAGGACGACCGTATCCGTGCCGCAGCACTTGCACGCGAGTACCGACATTGTGCCGATGGACTGGAGCACCAGGTTGACGATGCCAAGCATCTTGTCCGACGGCGTCGCGTCGTCGGCGACCTTGGCAAAGTTCGCCGCCGTGGCCTCGGGCGGCAGATCGCCCACCTGCTCGCGCGAGAGGTCGGCCATCGTCAGGTCGATGTGGCTGAGGTCGCCGTCCTGGCAGAGCTTGCGGATCAGCGCGTACTGGTGCACGCCTGTTGTGAGCGAGCTGAGGCCCGCGAGCGTGCCGCCGCCCACGCCGCTGCCGATGAGGTGACGGATCTCTCCGCCCTTGTTGGCCCAGAGAAACGACGTGCCCGTGCCCATACTGACGACGACCGCGTGCTCCTTGCCCGAGAGGGCGAGGCCGCCCACGCCGACAGAGGGGAATTCTTCGACCTTGATGGTCTTCACGCCGTAGATATCGCCCTCGACATACGAAGAGCCCACGCCCGTGAGCGCGATGTGGCGGATGTCGGAGAGCTGGAGATGATGTGTGGAAAGGAAATTGCCCATCGCGCCGTAGAGCGAGGTGAGCGGATCGTCAGCCTTGACGCGCAGCATGTCGATGACGGAAAGATCGGGGGCAAGACCGACGATCTTCGTGCTCGAACCGCCAATGTCAATGCCTAAAATAACACCCATTGTGATGCTCCGTTTCTTTAGAAAGTCCCTTTATCATAGGGGACGCGATGGATAAAGTCAAGTAAAAAGCGGAAAAAGGGCGGAAAGCCTTGCTTTATTTTGGTATGCAAGATATAATGCACCTATTACAAGGCGCGGCACAGTCCGCGCCGTGACACTATGAGGTGACTATGAAAACCGATCAGAAGCTCAATATGACCATGCTCTGCGACTTCTACGAGTTGACTATGGGCAATGGTTACTTGAAAGCAGGGTTCCAGGATCGCATTACCTATTTCGACGTTTATTTCCGCTCGGTGCCGGACGGAGGCGGGTACGCCATTGCCGCCGGTCTTGACCAGCTGATCGACTATATCGAGGATCTGCACTTCGACCAGCAGGACATCGACTACCTGCGCGGGAGAGGTATCTTCTGCGAGGAATTCCTCGACTATCTTGCAAGCTTCCACTTCAGCGGCGACATTTACGCCGTGCCCGAGGGCACGCCCGTCTTCCCGAAAGAGCCGATGGTCGTCGTGCGCGCGCCCGCGATCGAGGCGCAGCTGCTTGAAACGTTCGCGCTTTTGACCGTGAACCATCAGAGCTTGATCGCCACCAAGGCCAACCGCATCGTCCGCGCCGCCAAGGGCCACGCTGTGATGGAGTTCGGTTCCCGCCGCGCGCAGGGCTCCGCCGCCGCCATCGACGGCGCTCGTGCTGCCTATATTGCGGGCTGCTGCGGCACTGCCTGCACCATCTCCGACCAGCTCTACGGTACGCCCGCGCTCGGCACGATGGCCCATGCCTGGGTGCAGATGTTCGACACGGAGTATGACGCGTTTGCGACCTACTGCAAATACTATCCGCAGAACGCCGTCCTGCTTGTCGACACCTATAATACCTTAAAGTCCGGCATTCCCAACGCCATCAAAGCGTTCAACGACGTCTTGAAGCCGCTTGGCATCAAAAAGTGCGGCATCCGCCTGGACAGCGGCGACATCGCCTATCTTTCCCGCAAGGCGCGCAAGATGCTCGACGAGGCGGGCTGGACGGAATGCACCATCACCGTTTCGAACTCGCTCGACGAGTACCTCATCCAGGATCTCTGGATGCAGGACGCGAAGATCGACGCCTTCGGCGTCGGCGAGCGTCTCATTACCGCCAAGAGCGAGCCGGTCTTCGGTTGCGTCTATAAGCTCGTCGCAGTGGAGGACAAGGACGGCAATATCGTCCCCAAGATCAAGATCAGCGAGAACGTCGGCAAGATCACGACACCGCACTTCAAGAAGCTCTACCGATTCTATGGCCGTGACACCGGCAAGGCCATCGCCGACTATCTGACGGTCTACGACGAGACCGTGGACGACAGCCAGAATCTTGAGATCTTCGACCCCGACGCCACGTGGAAGCGTAAGGAAGTCTATCACTTCGAAGCGCGCGAGCTGCTCGTGCCCATCTACCAGAAAGGCAAGCTCGTCTACAAGCGTCCCGGCATCGAGGAGATCAAAAAATACTGCACCGAGCAGGTCGATACCCTCTGGGACGAGGTCAAGCGCTTCGATAACCCGCATAACTATTATGTGGACCTCTCGCAGAAGCTCTACGACATCAAGACCGAGCTTCTGAACGAGAAGAACGAGCGCTACGAGAAAAACTGATTAAAGCAGAAATCAAAAAACAGGGAACAGCCAACAGGAGGGGACTGAGACTGCGATGAAGGGATTCCAGATTCAGCAAAAGGGCGAGCGGCGCATTTCTGCGGCGCTGCGGATCATGCTGGTCGTCGTCCTGCTTGCGGTGCAGATCGGCTTTGTTGTCGCCATCTCCTACTTTATGCAGGAGTATCTGGCGCTGGCCTACGGCGTCGTACAGGTTGGCGCGCTGTTCCTTGCGGTGCATATCTACAATGAACCAGGTGAGCTTTCCTATAAGCTCATCTGGTTCATCCTGCTTTTGCTGGCCCCGCCGGTGGGTATGATTCTCTGGTTCCTCTGGGGCGGCGCGGCGCAGAAGCGCCATCTGCCGCAGAACACCAAGCGCTTTCCTGACGAGCCGGAGAGCGTGCGCATGCGCAGTGAGATTGCCGTCGACAAGCTCACGCGCCAGCTGCCCGCTTGGTCGCGCACGGCAAACTACCTCTGCCGCCGCGACTTCCAGCTCTATCAGAATACCTCTGTCACGTACCTGCCCGAGGGCGCGATTTTGCTGCGTAATCTCATCGACCGCGCAGCCAAGGCTGAGCGCTTCATCTTCCTTGAATACTTCATTCTGGCTGAGGGAAAGCTCTGGGATGAGCTTGAAAAGATCCTCTGCGCCAAGGTGCGCGAGGGGGTTGAGGTCAAGATTATTTTCGACGACTTCGGCAACATCAAGCGCTTTTCCGGCGAGACGATCGACCGTCTGCGCGAGGTGGGCATCGAGGTATTCATCTTCAACCCCGTGCACGAGTATGTGAACCGCCTGCACTTCAACTACCGCGACCACCGCAAGATCGCCTGCATCGACGGTGACGTCGCCTACACCGGCGGCGTGAACATCGCCGACGAGTACGCCAATCTCATCGAGCGCTTCGGCTACTGGAAGGACAGCGGCGTATGTCTTGAAGGTGAGGGCGCCTGGGGCCTGACGGCAAGCTTTATCCGCATGTGTGTGAACCTCGGCGGCGTGATGCACAACGAGCACGACTATTACCGGCCCCATACGCCGGTCAAAAGCGAGGGCTTCTGCCAGCCGTTTACCGACGGACCGCAGAACAACCCCGACAATCCGGCCGAGGATGTGTTCCTCCAGATGATCTCCGGCGCGCGGCGCTTCCTCTATATCACGACGCCGTACTTCATCCCCGATGAGAGCCTGATGCGTGCATTGTGCATCGCGGGCGACGGGGGCGTGGACGTGCGGCTGATGCTGCCGGGCAAGCCTGACCACTGGTACGCCGACTGCGTGGCGGAGTCGTACTTTGGCGAGCTCATCAAACACGGCGTAAAGGTATACCGCTATACCCCTGGCTTTCTGCACGGAAAAAGCATCATGGTCGACCGCGAAGCAGCCTTTGTTGGCTCGGCGAATATGGACTACCGCAGCTTTGAGCTCGACTATGAGTGCGGCGTGATGGTCTACAGCGCGCCGATGATCGAATCGCTGCTCGAGGACATGGATATGATCGTCGACCGCAGCCACCTCGTCACGGCGGAGGAGTGGGCCAAGCGCAGCGTCCTGCGCCGCGTGTTCGAGCCGCTGCTGCGTTTGTTCGCCATCTGGATGTGACGGGAAAGTGGGGAAGAGGCAGGAATTTTCCAAATTTTGATTTTTTGGAAGATTTCCTGTTGACAAATGCAAAGTTCCTGCTATAATAACATTTGTTCGCTGAACGACACAGCGCGGCGAACAACGCAATATAGCGGGATTGTGTAATGGTAGCACAGCGGACTCTGACTCCGTATGTGAGGGTTCGAATCCTTCTCCCGCTGCCACTGAGAAGTCTGAAACCGTAAGGTTTCAGACTTCTTTTTTTCTGTTTGACCCTTTATCTGACCCTTTAACCGTTTTGCAGCTTCTTCCCACAGATGGCGTGCTGCATATAGGCTTCCATTCGATTTGCACTGTCCTGTTTCAGCACCAGTGAAAAAAGGGCAAGGGAAAAGTTCCTCAACGCTTTTCCCTTGCCCTTTTGCATCTGTCATGGTATACAGCTTAGCACCGGTTATTTGAGTGGCTCCTCGCCGCGGTGCAGATCATTCCAATCGCTGACGAATTCGTCGGGGGTCCAGTCGATATCGTCATTTTCAGGATGCGTGATGAGGCCGTCGGCTGCGGCGGCGATGGCGGCGGCTTCGCTGCGGGGAAGGGAAGAGAGATACCTGACGCGGATGTCGCTGACGAAATCCCAGTAGGCGGCGCGGGCAAAGGCGTCGATATTCGCGGCTTTGATGCCGAGAAGGCCGACGAGAGGCTCCTGCTCGTGGGCGTCGTACCGGTCCTGAATCGTCTCGAAAATATCGTCCGCGTCGCCGCCGTACTTGGTCAGAAGAGAAATGAGGTTCGTTTCGGGAAAAAGCTCCTGAAAGCGCGCGGAAACGGAAGTGGCAGCCATAATTGTTCTCCTTGCAAGATCATTTTGTTGCCTATAGTGTCACACAACGGGGCGTAAAAGTCAACATGGATGAAATCACTTACTGCGCGGGCTGCGATTCTGGTCATGCGGCGGTTGACAGTGCTGGTCAACTCGTGCTATGATACGAAAACCAACAATCATACTATGTTTGTGGATGCGAAAGGTGTAACGCAGACATTTTCCCAACGTCAGGCGAAGGATCGACGAGAGCCGATAAGAATAGCTTGACGATCAATCTGCTTGAATTTTTCAAAATCGGGGAGAGAGTATGCTCAATCAGTTTTCAAGAACGCAGCTGCTTTTAAAAAGAGGTATTTGCCGCAGCATGCGGCAAATACCTCTTTTTATTATTTTGATTTGAAATTCAACGGAGTGACAGCGTTACGACAGCTCGTCCCCGTCCAGCAGGGCCTCTTTCAGCGTGCGCCAGCCGAGCACCGCGCATTTGACGCGCGCGGGCATATGGGCGATATCACGGAGAGCCGAGGCCTCTTCCAGGCTGTCGATCTCGTCTTCCGACGCCTCGCCCTGGATCATTTTCAGGAAGATCTCGCCCATTTTCAGCGCGTCTTCCTTCTTTTTGCCGACGATCATGCCGAGCATGATGTCCGCCGACGCCTGCGAGACGGCGCAGCCGTCGCCGACGAACGCGCCGTCCGCGATCACATCGCCGTCAAGCTTCAGCTTGAGGAAGATGTCGTCGCCGCAGCTCGGGTTGACGCCCTCGAGCACGATGTCGGCGTCCGGCAGGTCGTGCTTGAACTCTGGATGCAGGTTGTGCTCGGTGAGAATTTCATTGTAAAAGCTTCTATTTTCCATAACCCATTCGCTCCCTTAGCGTGGAAATGCTGTCAAGCAGCCGGTCGACCTCGGATTCCGTGTTATAAAACGCGAGGCTTGCCCGCGCGGTGGACGGATGCTTCAAATAGGCCAGAAGCGGCTGCGCGCAGTGATGGCCTGCGCGGATGGCGACGCCGTCGCTCGCGAGGATCTCACTGATGTCGTGCGGGTGAACACCGTCCACCGTAAAGGTGATGATGCCGCAATGCTCCTCGGGCTTTTCCGAGCCCAGCACGTGGACGTGCGGCATCTCGCCGATCGCGTCCATCGCGCGGCGCGTCAGCGCGACCTCTTGCTGATGCATCGCTGTAAAGCCGATGCTCTTGACATAGTCAATGGCCGCATGCAGGCCCACGGCGTCTGCCGCGTTGACCGTGCCGGCCTCGAACTTGTGCGGCAGCTCGGCGAAGACCGCACCATCGCGGGTGACAGATTCGATCATCTCGCCGCCGGTGAGGAACGGCGGCATGGCGTTCAGCAATTCTTCACGTCCGTAGAGAACGCCGATGCCCATGGGGCCGTAGACCTTGTGGCCGGAGAAGGCGAAGAAATCCGCGTCCAGCGCCTGCACGTCCACCGGAATGTGCGGCGTGCTCTGCGCGCCGTCGACGACCAGCACCGCGCCGGCGCGGTGCGCCAGCGCCGCGAGCTCGCGGATGGGATTCACGCGGCCTAAGACGTTCGAAACGTGTGTGCAGGCGACGATCTTTGTTTTTGGCGTGATGAGGGCTTCGACCTTATTTAAGTCCAGCGTGCCGTCCATTTCGCATTCCATAAATTTGAGCGACGCGCCGGTCTGGCGGCACACCATCTGCCAGGGGAGAAGGTTGCTGTGGTGCTCCATGATGGAGACGAGCACCTCGTCCCCGGCCTTCACGTGGGAGAGACCGTAGCTGTAAGCCACTAAATTGATGCTCTCGGTGGTGTTGCGGGTAAAGATGATCTCGCGGCTGCTCTTCGCGTTCAGAAAGGACCGAACGGCCTCACGCGCGTTTTCGTAGGCCTCCGTCGCGGCGATGCTCAGGGGATAGAGGCCGCGCAAGGGGTTGGCGTTCTTACTTTTATAAAACTCCGTTACGGCGTCCAGCACACACTGCGGGCGCTGCGCCGTCGCCGCGTTGTCCAGATACGCAACATCCTGACTCTTGAGCAGGGGGAAGTCGTCCCGATATGCATGCGCCATCTTACAGCACCTCCTCAAGCTCGGAGAGGATCGCGGCCTGCGCCGCTTCATCCTCGATCGTGCGGGCCAGCCGCTCGATGGCGGCGCGGGCCATGATGTTTTCCGCCTCCGCTGCGGAAATGCCGCGGCTTTCAAAGTAGAACAGCGTGTCCTCGTCCAGCTCGCCGATGGTCGCGCCGTGGTTGCCGACGACGTTTTCCTCGGCGCACAGGATCAGCGGCACCGTCTTGTTGACGACGCCGTCGCCCAGCATCAAAACCGTCTCCTGCTCGCTGCCGACGGAGCCCGCGGAGCCCTTCTTAAAGTCGATGGTCCCGCGGAAGATCTTCTGCGCGTCGTCCTTGAGCGCACCGGCGGCATTGATTTCGCTCGTGGTCTTCTGGCCCCAGTGGTTCACGACAAGGTTCATGTCCACGGTCTGCTGTTTCTGGCCCAGATACCCGATGCCCGCCGTGAAGCCCGCACCATTGCCGTTCAGCTCGAACTGGCCGTCGCTGTACACGTCGCCGCGGCCCAGCAGGACCTGGATCAGCTCTACCTGACCGTTTTCGGCGCACTCGCCGCTCGTCTCCAGACGGAGCAGCGAGTCCTGTGCCGCATTCTGAATCTGCACGAGCCGCACCTTTGCGTCCTTTTCGACGTGGAGCGCCGTGCGCACGAGCAGGCCCTTTTCCGCTCTCAGCGTTTCAAACACCGTGACGGTCTGGCCCGCGGGCGCGTGGATGTCGACCGTCTTCTCGCCGCGCTCGCCAGAGCCAGTGATCTCAAGCCGCTCGGTCTGACCGGCGGCGGTGATTTTCTCTTCGCCCAAATCGTCGGCCTGCCCCCAGGCGATGGCCGTTTCGTTCACACCCAGCCGGTTCCAGGTGCGGGTCGGGAGCCGGTTGATCAAAATCGTATCGTTCATATCCAAACTCCTTTCAGCCAATGCTGCCCTTCATCTCGAGCCGGATGAGGTTGTTCATTTCCACCGCGTACTCCACCGGCAGCTCCTTGGAGACATTGTCGGCAAAGCCGCTGACGATCATCGCGCGCGCGTCTTCCTCGCTCATGCCGCGGCTCATCAGATAAAAGACGGCTTCGTTGCTGATCGCGCCGATCTTGGCCTCATGGCCGATGGCCGCGTCCTTCGTGCGGATGTCCATTGCGGGGATGGTGTCGGAACGGGACTCGGAGTCCAGCATCAGCGACTGGCACGACACGGCGGACTTGGCGCCCTTGGCGCCCTTTTCCACGACAACGCTTGAGCGGAATGTGCTGATGCCGCCGCTCTTGCTGATCGAGCGCGTGTTCATATAGGAGCTCGTATTTTTGCCCACATGGACGACCTTTGCGCCGGTATCGAGGTTCTGCCCCGCACCGGCGAACGTAACGCCGGTGAACTCCATGCGGGAATTGTCACCCTTTAAGATGCTCATGGGGTACAGGCAGCCAACATGGGAGCCGAAGGAGCCGGAGATCCACTCGATCGTGCCGCCCTCTTCCACCAGCGCGCGCTTGGTGTTCAGGTTGTACATGTTCTTCGACCAGTTTTCGATCGTCGAGTAGCGGAGTTTGGCCCCCTTCTTGACGTACAGCTCCACGCAGCCGGCGTGGAGGTTCGCCACGTTGTACTTCGGCGCGGAGCAGCCCTCAATGAAGTGCAGGCTCGCGCCCTCGTCCACGATGATGAGCGTGTGCTCAAACTGGCCGGCGCCCTTGGCGTTCAGTCGGAAGTAGGATTGCAGAGGAATGGAGAGGTGCACACCCTTGGGCACGTACACGAACGAGCCGCCGGACCACACCGCGCCGTGGAGCGCCGCGAACTTGTGATCGTGGGGCGTCACGAGCTTCATGAAGTACTTGCGCACCATGTCGGCATATTCGCCCTTTATGGCGCTCTCCATATCGGTGTAAACCACGCCCTCGGCCGCCACGGAATCCTTGACGTTGTGATAGACAAGCTCGGAGTCGTACTGCGCACCCACACCGGCGAGGGATTTTCTCTCCGCCTGCGGGATGCCAAGGCGCTCGAAGGTCTCCTTGATGTCCTCCGGCACGTCCTTCCAGTCGTTGCGCATCTTGGTGTTCGGGCGAACGTAGGTCGCGATATGATCCATATCAAGGCCCTCAATCGACGGGCCCCAGTTGGGGATCTTCATTTCGTTGTAGATCTGGAGGGATTCGAGCCGGAACTGCTGCATCCACACGGGATCGTCCTTCTCCTTGGAGAGCTTTTCGACGATCTCCGGCGTCAGGCCGGATTCCATGCGGTACGCGTCGTTTTCCGCGTCCCGAATGTCGTAGACGCTGCGGTCCACGTCCTCCACATAGGTTTTTTCTTTCAAGTCTGCCATGTCAAGAGCCTCCCGATTCAGTCTTCCTTCAGGCTGCTGAATCCCTTTTCGTTGATCTCATCCACCAGTTCGGCGCCGCCGTTGCGGACGATGACGCCGTCTTCCATCACGTGGGCTGCATCCACATGGAGCGCCTCTAAAATGCGGGTGGAGTGGGTGATGATGAGAAGCGAGCCGTGCGTCCGTTCGCGGAACAGGCGCACGCCCTCGCTGACGGTGCGAACCGCGTCGACGTCGAGGCCGGAGTCGGTCTCATCGAGGATCGCGAGCTTGGGCTCGAGCATGAGCATCTGCAAAATTTCGGCCTTTTTCTTCTCGCCGCCGGAGAAGCCCACGTTCAGATCACGTTCGGCATAGCTCTCGTCCATGTTCAAAAGGCCCGTGGTCTCTTTGAGCTTTTTCTTGAAGTCCCACAGGCGCAGGCGGTCGCCGGTCTTCTGCTCGAGCGCGCTGCGGATGAACGCGCTCAGCGTTACGCCGGGGACCTCCAGCGGGTTCTGGAAGGACAGGAAAATGCCCTTTTTCGCGCGCTCGTTGACGGGGAGCTCCGTGATGTCCTCGCCGTTAAAAATGATCGAACCGCTGGTTACGCTGTAGGTCGGATTGCCGGTGATGGCATAGCCCAGCGTCGACTTGCCGGTGCCGTTGGGGCCCATCAGCACATGGGTCTCATCCTGTCCCACGGCCAGATCCACACCGTGGAGAATTTCCTTTTCCTCGACCCGCACGTGCAGGTTCTGAATCTCTAAAAGTGCCTTACTCATATTGAACCACCTTATCTTCTTTCCGTGCCGCTCAGGACGGCCGGTGTTTTTTCATTGACTCGCATGAATTGCGCCAGCGTATGATTGTCGACATAGCTGTTGATCTGGTCTTCCAGCCCCTGCCAGAAAAGGCGCGCGTCGCAGTCGCAGGAAGCGCCGCAGCCGGAGCCGTCCTCAGACTGGCACGCGATCGGCGACAGGTTGCCCTCCACCGCCCGCAGAATTTCACCTACGGGGTAATCCTCGGGGGAGCGGGTCAGACGGTAGCCGCCCGATTTGCCCACGGCGCTCTTAACCAAGTTCGCACGGCTCAGCGCGGCCATGATGGTCTCCAAGTACTTTTTAGAGAGCTGCTGGCGCTGCGCGACATCGCTCAGGCGGTGCCATTCGCTGCCTCCGTGCTCGGCCATATCCAGCATGACCCGCAAAGCGTAGCGCCCTTTTGTTGAGATCATCATGCGGCATGCCTCCTTGCTCATAATTGCCTACCTTGCAGATAGGAATTTTAACGCTTAATTCCTACTGTGTCAATAGGCATTTACAAAAAATTTGATTTATGATGATAAAAAGCACTGTGCAGCTGTGACAAATGTCTGCCGCGCAGCGCTTGGACGAGGTCTTCGGCCTGCCGGAGGGCTCGGAGGTGTATGTGCTGAATGACTTTAAGTCCTCTGCCTATGACGCGGTGCGCCTTTTTGAAACGTTGGGCCTCAACCAGTTCCGCTATATCCCGTTTTACCCCGGTGCGAAGGATGAAGGTGTTGCGCGCCCGCTTATCACGTTTGGCGAATACGATGATCAATGTCACTATTTGCCGCGGTGCATTGAAAAGGAGAATTTCTACAATGAAAGTTGAAATGATTTATCTATCCCAGGAGGACGTGATCCGCTGCGGCGGCATGTCGATGGACAAGGCCGTCGACGATCTGGAAGAGGTCTTCCGCCTTTATGACAAGGGGGACTATATTCTGCCCGGCAAGATCGTGATGAAGCGCCCTGAGCCCAACGCTGAAGAGACGACGGGACGCATCAACGCCATGCCCGGCTACATCGGCGGACGGTTCAACATGCCCGGCATCAAGTGGGATCGGCAGCGGTCCGCAGAATCCGTTCAAGTACGGCCTGCCGCGCGGCTCGGCCGTGATTGTGCTGAACGATCCCGAGACCAAGGTACCCATTGCCATCATGGACGGCACACTCATCAGTGCGATCCGCACCGGCGCAGTAACGGGCGTTTGCGCCAAGTATATGGCGCCCTCGCGCTCGAAGACAGTCGGCCTTTTTCGGCGCGGGCCCGCAGTGCAAGGCGCAGCTGATGGCGCTTAAGGCGTCGCTGCCGCAGCTGGAAAAGGCGTATGTCTATGACCTTTCCCGAGAGAGAGCGGAAAAATTTGCGGCGGAGATGTCGCAAAAGCTGAACATGGACGTGCAGGCGGCGAGCGACCGCCTCGCCACGATCGAAAGCGGCGACATCCTTGTGACCGCGACGACCGCGACCGAGCCGATCATCCACGGCGCGGAGATCAAAAAGGGCGTTTACGTTGCTCACCTTGGCAACAACGAGGTCGACGAGGAGCTGATCCTGCGCGCGGACAAGGTCGTCATCGACGATTGGCAGACCGACAAGCACCGCATGGGCGACACGATGGCCTACATGTTCCGCGACGGCAAGATCGACGATTCCCGCATCGACGCGAGCGTCTCCGACCTGGTGGCGGGGCGGAAGTCCGGCCGCGACAACGACGACCAGCTCACCTACACCTGCAACGTCGGCCTCGGCCTTTACGACGTGGCGATCGCCGCGCGCGTCAACCAGTATGCCAAGGAAAACGGCATCGGCCAGAAGCTCAAGCTCTGGGACGAGCCCATCATGGTGTGATCGATCCAAACTTGATAGGTACGACCTCTCTTTACCAACCTTTTGGACAGGTCCGCTTTTTAGCGGCCTGTCCACATTTTTTCGCGGCAGAGCAGCAGGGGAGATGCACCTGCAAGGGACTTTTGCCTTTACAGAGGACGATTCCGTGAATATAATGGATGCAGATAAAATTTGGCGGCGCTGCGAAAAAGCGGCGCTGCGGTGAAATCGACAGGAAACGGAGATGTCATTATGCCCTGCACCACTGTACTGGCCGGTAAGCTGGCGACGAATGACCGCTCGACGATGATCGCCCGTACGGACGACGGTCATTTTGATGAGAAAAAGCTGATCGTGGTCGAGCCCGACCAGCAGCCGAAGATTTATAAAAGCGTAGAGTCCCACGTGGAGATCACACTGCCGGAGAACCCCATGCGCTACACGTCCTGCCCGAGCGTGGACTCGAAGCACGGCATTTGGGCCGCGACCGGCATCAACGCCGCGAACGTCGGCATGACGGCGACGGAAACCACGACCTCGAACCCGCGCGTGCTCGCGGCCGACCCGATGGTCGAGCTGCGCGAGGCGAAGGATGGGGAAAAGGAGCGCTGCGGCGGCATCGGCGAGGAGGACATCGTTGTCCTCGTCCTGCCCTACATCCACTCCGCGCGCGAGGGCGTGCTGCGCCTCGGTGCGTTTCTGGAGCAATATGGCACCTATGAGTCGAACGGCATCGCCTTCAACGACGAAAACGAGGTCTGGTGGCTCGAGACCATCGGCGGGCACCACTGGATCGCGAAGAAAATTCCTGAGGATCGCGTCATCATCAACCCAAACCAGTTCGGTATGGACTCGTTCGACCTTGAGGACGCCTTCGGTGCCCGGGAATCGCATCTCTGCTCGGCAGACCTCAGAGAATTCATCTCGGAAAACCATCTGGATCTGAATCAGGATGGCAAGTTCAACCCGCGGGATATCTTCGGCTCGCACCGCGACATGGACCACATCTACAACACGCCGCGCGCGTGGTTCATGGGCCGCTGCCTTGCACCGCACACCTACCGCTGGGACGGCGAAAACGTGGACTTCACGCCCGAAAGCGATGACATTCCGTGGTCCTACGTTCCCGAGCGCAAGGTTGCCGCGGAGGATATCCAATACCTGCTCTCGTCCCACTATCAGGGTACACCCTACGATCCCTATGCGGGCCATGCGGAAAAAGGCGGCATTTACCGTCCTATCGGCATCAACCGCACGGGCGTGACGACGATCTGTCAAATTAGAAGCGACGTCCCCGATGCCATTAAGGGTATCGAGTGGGTGTGCTTCGGCTCCACGACATTTTCCGCGTGGCTGCCAGTGTACACAAATGTCCCGCAGATGCCGGACTATTTGAGCAATGTGACGCTCGACGCCGAGACCGACAATCTCTACTGGGTCAGCCGCTTTGTCGGCGCGCTGGCCGACAAGTGCTACGGCTCGTGCATCCAGAATGTCTGGGGCTATCAGGACACGGTGAATATCCGCGGCAGACAGATCGTCCTTAAATACGACAGGCTGATGCGCGAGAGCGGCGACTTCACGCTCGCCGCGCAGGCGAACGACGAGCTCTGCGCGATGGCGAAAGAGGAGAGCACGCAGATCCTCAACAAGGTCCTGCGCACTGCCAGTGAGCAAATGAAAAACGGCTTCAGCTTTGCTGATACCTGCGTCAACAAGTGAATAAAAAGCGGCTCTCTCCCAAGCGGGAGAGAGCCGCTTTTTTGTTATCCTTTTTCAATTTGACCCAGCCAAAACGAGAAAGGACGACAATCATGGAAGAAAAAAGAATCGTAGAGCCCTGGCAGGCAGGGCTGATGCTGCTCGTCGGCGTCGCCTGCATGGGCGTTGCACAGGGCCTCGGTGTGCCGCTGCCCGCGGCCGCGGGCGCGGTCTGCACCGGCGCGTTCTTCGGCGACAAGGTCTCGCCGCTGTCTGACTCTCCCGTCATCACCGCCACGGTGTGCGAGGTGCCGCTGATGGACGGCATTCGCCACGCGCTCATTTCCACGGGGCCTGCGTATCTCATTTCGCTCGTTTTCTACTTTGTTTACGGCCTGCGCTATTCCGGCGGCAGCGTCGGCGGGGAAGTGTATGAGGATATCCTTTCCACCGTTTCCGCCGAGTTCTGGCTCAGCCCCGTGCTGCTTCTGCCCGTGCTGGTCGTGGTCGTGCTGATTTTGATGAAAAAGCCGACGATCCCGACTTTTATCGCCGGCATCGCCGCGGGCGCGGTGATGGCGATGCTCTGCCAGGGTGTCAGCCTGCACGATATTCTGACGGTCATGTATTCCGGCTTTTCCGCCGATACCGGCTCGGCCGTCGTGAATTCGATGCTCAACCGCGGCGGCTTTACCTCGATGCTCTCGACCATCGGTCTTCTGATCGCGGCGGGCATTTTCGGTGCACCGCTCCGCACAGCGGGCGTTGTGGACGTGCTGCTCGCCTTTGTGGAGCGTATCGCGAAGACCTCTCGTTCGATGTCGCTCGGTGTGCTGATCCTGCACGCGGTGTTCTTCACGATTACGGGCGCTTATTATGTGTCCTATCCTGTCGTCGGCGGTATGGTGAAGGACCTGTATCCGGAATATCATCTCGACCGCAAGAATCTGATGCGCACGATGCTCGACACCGGCACGGGCCTTGCCCCCATGGTGTCGTGGTCGACCACGGGTTCTTACACCGCCACGACGCTTGGTGTTTCCAATCTGGCGTTCGCGCCGTTTGCGCCGATGCTGTGGCTGTCGATCGTGTTTTCTGTCATTTACGCCGTGACCGGCATCGGCACGGCCAAGGCGAAGGAGGACTAAGGTATGGAACGGATTTTACAGCGCTGGTACGATATGATCTCCATCCGTTCGGTCAACGGACACGAGGCACAGAAAGCACGGCACGTGGTGCGTGCGCTATATGGAGGGCGGCAATCCCGGCACGCTCGTTGTGCCGGAGAAGTGCTACCTCTTCGTTGACCGCTACGTCGTTCCGGGCGAGACGGACGAGATCTGCATTGCGCAGATCATGGAGGCGGCGGAGCAGCTCGGCCTTTCCGGCAAGGTCGACGTGCGCCTCAAGCCGAGAAAATCGTCCTACATGCAGTCGTTCGCGGTGGAGGAGGATCATCCGCTCGTCAAAATTTTGCAGGAGGAGTTTTACTTCGTCACGGGCAAGGACCTTCCGTGCGCATACGACGCCTCGGTCTGCGATTCGAATATTTTAGCCGTTTCGCTCGGCATTCCGGTCGTGACGTTCGGCCCCTCGGGCGGCAACATGCACGGTGACAACGAGTACGGCTATGCATGGCAGGTGAAAAACTGCGGCGAGGTCTACCGCCGCACCGTCGCGCGCCTTTTAAGCGGCGAAGTATAAAGAGAAAAAAGAGGCAGCCTCGGCTGTCTCTTTTCCTTTTGCATTTCACGCAGATTTTACATTTCTTTGCTGGTTTTTGACAAATCCCTCTGCTATACTGTATTTGATAAATTTGGAGAGAAGAGAGGAGAAGTGATACGAATGGATACTTACAATATGATCGATTTTAACGAAAAGAAGGGCTTCATCTGCGATATGGACGGCGTCATCTACCATGGCAACCGCGTGCTGCCGGGCGTGGCCGAGTTCATCCAGTGGCTGCACGATGAAAACAAGGAATACTTGTTTCTGACAAACAACAGCGGCTACACGCCGCGCGAGCTGAGCCAGAAGCTTGCGCGCATGGGCCTCGACGTGACGGAGGAGCACTTTTATACGAGTGCGCTCGCGACGGCGGCGTTCCTGCGCGATCAGGCGCCCGGCTGCTCGGCCTTTGCCATCGGCGAGGCAGGCCTTTTGAACGCGCTCTACGACGCAGGCATCACGATGAACGATGTGAACCCCGACTATGTCGTCGTGGGCGAGGGACGCTCCTATTCGCTCGATACGCTGACGAAGGCGACGAACCTCGTCTGGAAGGGCGCAAAGCTCATCGGCGCGAACTCCGACGTTTCCGGCCCCATCGAAAACGGCATTGTGCCCGCCTGCCGCGCGCTCGTCGCGCCCATCGAGATGGCGACCGGCACGCAGGCGTACTTCTGCGGCAAGCCGAACCCGCTGATGATGCGCACGGGCCTCAGAATGCTGCACTGCCACTCAGCCGAGGCCGTCATGGTCGGCGACCGTATGGACACCGATGTGATCTCCGGCATGGAGAGCGGTATGTCGACGGTGCTGGTGCTCTCGGGCGTCTCGACGCGCGAGACCATCAAGACCTACGCGTATCGTCCGAGCATGGTGTTGAACGGCGTGGGCGACATCGTGAGCCTCGCCCGCGGGGAAAAGACGGAAGATTGAAAATTAAAAAGGGAAGCGCCGCTGCTCACGCAGCGGCGCTTTGTTGTATTATGGGGACGCTTAGTTTTCCTCCCGTGCACGCAGGCCTGCGACGGACGAGATCGGCAGCGAGAAGCAGATCGCGCCCGCTTTGGTGCCGGGACCGGCTTGCTCGTTGATCGAGCGCATGATGGCGGCCTTTTCGTCCTTGTGGGCGATGATGTAGATCATATCCTTTTCGTCGGCAAGGCTGACGCTGAAGAATTTTTCTCCGCGCGTGCCGCCCGTGCCCTTGGCGTGCAGCACCGTACCGCCGCCCGCGCCCGCGGCGCGCGCCGCGTCCATGACAAAGTCGGAATAGCCTTCGTTTAAGATGACGGTGATGAGTTCATGTTCAAAGTTCATGTTCGGCGCTCCTCCTGCTTTGAGATCGTCGGTGAGATAGGACAGTGTCTTGCCGCCGGCCACGCTCTTGAGAGGCACGGTCAGCATGACGCCGTTGCCCGGAATGTCGATAAAGAGCTTGCGCTTGGCGGAACGGATAAGCGAATCCGCCTCCTGCGCGCTGCCGACGGCGGCGATAACGCACTTTTCCGTCGCGTCCAGCCCATAGATGGCGAGGTGCTCGCTCGTGGCTGTGCCGCGCGCGGGCATGCTCAAAATGAGGTGCAGCCCCGCCGCGTGGTAGAGCGAGCCCATCGCTTCTCCGCGGTCGTGATCCGTGATGGCAATGATGTAATAGAGTTCCATTTCAGCAGGCCTCCCACAGTTCGATGATCTCGTTGTCGCCAAAGTCGGGGAGCTGGGGCTCCTGCGAAGCATGACGGGATTTGACGACATAGATGGCTCCCATCACCTGCACGGTGATGAGCGGCATCATCGCAACGAGCGCGACAAGGCCGAACGCGTCTGTCATCACATTGCCGCCGAGCGCTTCGCACGCGCCTGTGGCGAACGGCAGCATGAATGTCGCCGTCAAAGGACCTGACGCGACGCCGCCGGAGTCGAACGCGATGGCCGTGAACGTGCGCGGCACGAAAAAGCTCAAAGCCAGCGCGATAAGATAGCCGGGCACGAGGAAATACATGATCGAAATGCCTGTGATGACACGCAGCATCGCAAGCCCGCCTGCGGCGGAGACCGCGATGGATAAGCTCATGCCCATCGCCTTGGCAGAGATCGCGCCCGCGCTTAGCTCCTCGACCTGTTTGTTGAGCGTATGGACGGCGGGCTCGGCGTTGATGATGAACCAGCCCATCAGCATCGCAAGGGGGGCAAGGAGATAGACCTTCCACCCCTCGGCCAGCGCGGCACCGAGCGCGTAGCCCAGCGGTGAAAAGCCGACGTTCACGCCCGTGAGGAACAGCACGAGACCTAAGTATGTATAGAGGATACCAATCACGATGCGCATGAAAGGCAGCTTGCGGAGCTTGAGCGAAATGACCTGAAAAATCAGGAAGAAGACAACGATCGGCAGCAGCGCCATTGTCACTTCCCATAAATACTCCGGCAGGGCATGCAGATAGTCCTTGCCGAGCTCTACCGTGGTGGCGACGCCGGAGACGGCGCTGCTCTCGCCCTGCGCGGGCTGCGTTTTGTAGATCGCACCGAGCAGCAGCACCGATAAGATCGGCCCGATCGAGCACAGACCGACGAGGCCGAAGCTGTCCGCCTTGGCATTTTCGTCGCTTCGAATGGACGCAACGCCGACGCCGAGTGCCATGATGAACGGCACGGTCATCGGCCCCGTTGTCACGCCGCCGGAGTCGAACGCGACGGAGAGGATGCTCTCATCCGACAAAAACGCCGCGGCAAAGACGATGGCGTAAAATACGATCAGCATCGTGCGCAGCGAGATCGAAAAGAGAATGCGCACCATGCACAGCATCAGAAAGAAGCCGACGCCGACCGAAACGGTCAAGATCAACACCGTTGTGTCGATCTCCGGCACGTTGCCCGCGAGCACCTGCAAATCCGGCTCCGCCACCGTGATGGCGACGCCGAGGGCGAAGCTCACGGTCAGGATGAGCGGCAGCTTGCGCGATTTCGTCAGCTTGGAGCCCATGTAGTTGCCGATGCGGCTCATCGACATGTCCGCGCCCAGCGTGAAGAGCCCCATGCCGAGGATCAGTATGGCCGTGGCGATCACGAACGAGAGCATCAGTCCCGCGTCTACCGGCACGAGCACAAAGCTGATCGCCATAACGATCAGGCTGATGGGCAGAACGGAGGCGGTGGCTTCTTTCAGCTTTTCCATTAAGATCTGTTTCTGATACAAAACCTCACTCCTTTATCAATTCAATACTTCCAAAAATATCATAGCAGAGATTCGCCGCGATGAACAGGAAAAAAGGGTAAAGGATGTGTTAAGCTTGTTCACCCGACGTGGACGAAAACAGCGGAATGGTCAAACCATCCCGCCGCTTTCCTATTTTTAATGCATATTATTTACTGTGCCGCGTGCGCACATCCGCGCTCGAGAGAGCGGCGGATGTTGCCGTCGAGCATTCCGCCGAGATCATCGATGAACGAATCCGGCTCGCCCTTCATGCCGCTGCCGATCCATTCAAGCGTCAGCCCTGCGAGCGCTGCCGTGTAGAAGCGCGCGAGCGCCATGATCTGGCTTTCGCTGACGTTCAGGCCCTCGGCCTCCTTGCGGATGTAAGAAAGCATTGTCGTCAGGATCGTTTTATGATAATATCTTGCCAGAATATCGCTGTGGGCGGAGTTGTGCAGGTGCAGGATCATGCGCTTGTTCTCCGCGGCGAAGGATGTGGCGGTCAAAAATGCCTTCTGCCACGATTCATAGCCCTCCACGCGCTCGGAGAGCTTTTCAATCTCCGACTCGAACACGTCCTCGGCCAGCGCGTAGATATCGGTGTAGTAATAATAAAAGGTGTTCCGCGTGACCTCGCTTCTCTCCGCGATGTCGCGGACGGAGATCTTGTCGAAGGGACGCTCTGCCAGAAGCTCGATGAAGCTGCGGCGGATGGCGTTTTTGGTGCGCAGAGCCATGGGTGGGTTCCTCCCTTTCTCGATTCGCTTTCATTCATTATATCCGATATGGGAAAAACTTGCAAGTGACAAAATCGTGAACATTTAACGAAATCTTTACACTATACTCGCCGCTTCCTGTCGGAAACTTGGTCAGCCTCGCGGGAGTGTGAAAACTTTGTGCGCCTTGCGGACTTTGCCACTTTTCCCGCTTTCATATTCCCGCTATCATCAGACTGTCAAAAACTGAGACAGCGCTCTTTCCCCATGCGAACGAGCAGAAAGGAAGCGAAAGCGATGAAAACCTATTTCACCTCTGAGTCCGTCACGTGCGGACATCCCGATAAAGTCTGCGACCAGATCGCCGACGCGGTGCTCGATGACATCCTTGCCAACGATCCCGACGCACACGTCGCCTGCGAGGTGACGGCCTGCACCGGTGAAGTTCACCTGATGGGCGAGATCACCTCATCCTATGTGCCGGACTATGAAGCCATTGCGCGCAAGGTCATCGCCGAGATCGGCTATACCGTGCCCGACGTCGGCTTTGACACCGAAAACGTGCGCATCCGCGTCAGCATCCACACCCAGTCGCCGGACATCGCGCGCGGGGTTGACCGCGGCTCGCCGGAGGAAGCCGGCGCGGGCGATCAGGGTATGATGTTCGGCTACGCCTGCTGCGAGACCGGCGCGCTGATGCCGCTGCCGATCACGCTTGCGAACCGCCTGACGAGAAAGCTCGAGCAGGTGCGGCGCGAAAAGCTGCTGCCCTATCTTCTGCCGGACGGCAAGGCGCAGGTCAGCGTCGAATACGAGGACGGCAAGCCCAAACGCATTTCCGCCGTCGTTGTCTCCGCGCAGCACAGCGCGGAGGTCGGCATCGACGCGCTGCGCGATGCGATCTTAGAACAGGTCATTTTCCCTGTGCTGCCGCCGGAACTGCTCGACGAGCACACAGAGTATTTCATCAACCCGACGGGACGATTTGTCGTTGGCGGGCCCGCGGGCGACAGCGGCCTTACCGGCCGCAAGATCATCGCCGACACCTATGGCGGCATGGCGCGCCACGGCGGCGGGGCGTTCTCGGGCAAGGACCCGAGCAAGGTCGACCGCACGGGCGCTTACATGGCGCGCTATCTCGCCAAGAACATTGTGGCCGCGGAGCTGGCCGACCGCTGCGAGATCGAGCTTGCCTATGCCATCGGCCTCGCCGACCCTGTGAGCGTGATGGTCGACACGTTTGGCACGGGGCGCGTGAGCGACGAAAAGATCGCGAGCTGGCTTATGGAGCATATCGACATGCGCCCAGGCAGCATCACGTCGCGCTTTGAACTGCGCCGCCCGATCTACCGCCGCGTCTCCTGCGGCGGACACTTCGGCGAAAATGCCGTGGGTCTTCCGTGGGAGTGGACCGACATCGCCGAGGTGCTGCAAAAGGAAATTTTATCATAACATTATCTGCGAAGGCAGGGAGGAACAGCATTGAAAAGCAAACGGAGCAGAACCTATCTCGTCAGCGGTCTCACGCTGGCGCTGATCTTTGTTGCCATCATCCTTGTTTTCCGCGACGTGCTGCCCGATATCGTCAAGGACCTGAGTACTGTGCCGTTCTGGGGTGTGCTGCTCCTGCTCGCACTCGGCTTTGCCTACGAGGCGATGGAATCCGTGCTGTGCCTCGTCATCATCCACCACAAAAAGCCGGACTGCACGTTTATTGACGCGCTGCGCGTGACATTCCTCGGCGTGTTCGGCAATATCACGACGCTGGGTGCGGGCACGCTGCCGATGCAAAGCTTTTACCTTTATAGGCGAGGCCTGGACGCGGGCAGCGGGCTCGGCATCATGGCGAGCGAGTACGTGCTGCACAAGATATCCGTGCTGATCTACGCGACGGTCGCGCTGCTGCTCGGCGGCGACTGGCTGGAGCAGAGCGCCAGCGGCCTTGCACGCTATCTTCTGATCGGCTATGTCATCGGCGCGCTCATCGTGATCGCGCTCACGCTGCTCTACACCTGGGATAAGGTGCTGAAGTTAGTGCTGATGCTGCTCGGCAAGCTCCCGCACACGCCGAAGTGGGACGAACGCCGCGAAAAGTGGGCGAATAGTCTCACCGAGCTCAACCGCGAGGCAAAAAAGGTGCTGCTCGTTCCGTCAATCCGCGTCAAAGGTATCGCCGTGAGCCTTGTGAAGCTCTTCGTGCTCTATTCCATCCCCTATGCCGCGCTGCGGCTCGTGGGCTGCACGGCGCTTAACTTTGCGCAGGCACAGCTGCTCGCCTCGCTGATGCTGCTCATCACAAGCGCGCTGCCGAACGTCGCGGGCGTGGGCCCGATGGAGTTTGCGTTTTTGCTGCTCTTCGCCCCGTGGGCGGACACGGCAATCGCCTCGTCGGCGCTGGTACTTTATCGCGTGGCGACGTATTTCTTCCCGTTCCTTCTGAGCGTGATCGTGTTTCTCCGCGAGGAGAAGAAATCTTTGAAAGGCTTTGATGCGCAAAGCGCTTGAAAATTATGACGGCCTGAGGCCGTCGGGGGATTCCCGCACCGTGCGGGAGTGCGCTAAAGGGGGATACTCTCTTTCTCGAAAGAGAGTATCCCCCTTAAACCCTCGAGAGAAAGGACGAGGGGCCTTCCCCCTCGACCCCACACATTGGCAGTTTCAATCTTGAAGAACTGCACGCGCTGCGCAATGTAGGTGCGGTGTACATGGCTTCGCCATGAATCCCTGCAATTCGTGACCGATTTGCAACCGCGCCTTACTATCGTGAGGCGCGAGTGACGTTAGATTGGCGGCAGACTGCCTGCGGAATGCGGCATTGCTTCGCTCGCCGCATTGATGAGTGCTCCGGTAGACGGAAATTAGGCTGTACCAGCGCGAGATGGGCAGAGCGGCAGCGGATGATAGGAGTACGCCAAGTCGTATAGCAGGGGTAAATGCGGCTTTGCCGCACGCAAGAGGTGCAATCGGCAAGCATTGCAGCTCTTCGAGCTGCTCGCTTGCAATGAAAAATTTTCTCTGGGAGGGTGTAAGGGAGGGGTGTCTCTTTTCAAAAAAGAGACACCCCTCCCTTATCCGCGTTCCCACACGGTGTGGGGAACAAGGCGGCAGCACTTTGTGCTGCATTATCCCCGCGCCTTAGCGGTGCGCTTTAATTTATAGAGCTCTTCGGCGGCCAGCCGCGTCTTGGCGACCACATCCCCGCCGCCTTGCGGAAAGCAGTAATACAGCGCTTTGTGGTCGCCGATGCACAGCATATCGCCGATCTCGTACCAGAAATAGTCGGCGTACAGGCTGTATGAGGCCTCAGGCTTTTGGAAATAGTCCAGTTTCCCGCCGCAGCCGGTCAGGTGGAAGCCGTTTTCATCGTGGTGCAGCCGGCCTTCGCCCACGCGGCAGATCTCGCGCATGTTGACCATCATGCAGATCTGCACGGGAATATCAAGCTGATAGGCGCCGCTTTCCAGCTCCTCGCGCACGCACTGCCGCTCCCAGGTGTACCAGTCCGGCACGTGGGTGAACGCGGCCTCGCCGTTCAAACATTCCAGCGTACCAATCTCTGTCAAGCGGTATTCCTTGTTACAGCTTCGGCAAATGAGAGATGTGCCTTTGCCCTCCATTTTCCCCTCGGCGAAGCAGTGCGGGCACTTGTAGAGCACGCGGTTGAGTCCGTCGGCGCGGAACGGCTCGCTGACGGAGACGCCGTTTTCCTCCTGCCAGCGGAAATTGTCGAAGCGGAAGGCGGAAAAGATGCGCTCATTGATCTCGGCGACATTCCTCTCTGCAACGTCGCTGGACGAGAGCAGGCACTGCATCTGCGCTGAGACCTTCGCGCGCCGCTTTTGCAGCCCGTTGTAGAGCGGGTCACGCGCGAACGCGCCGTAGGTGCGGATCATCACGACCGGCACATTCAGTGCCTTGACACACTTGCCGATGCTCTCCGGCAGCGGTGTGGCCGTGCCGTCGAAGCTGTAGCTCGCCTCGGGGTAGAGCAGCACAGACGTTTTGAGCGTCCGCACGCAGTAGAGCATATCGCGCACGAGCGTCGTGTCCGAGCAGAACTTGCGCGTGGGGATGCAGCCGACGCTGCGCATCAGCCACTCCTTGCCGACAAAGCCGTCCGACGTGCAGACGATGTTGAACGGGCGCGGGTACAGCACCGCCTCCGCGATTTTGAGGTCGAGAAAGCACGAGTGGTTCATCAGGACAAGGCAGGGCTCATCGCTTTTGATCTGTGCCATGCCGATCTTCTCGCAGTGGAAATGCGTCGCCAGAAGGTCGGGCGCGGAGGCTGCGCGCAGGACCGTCCGGAACAGGAGCGACGGCTTTTTCGGCTTTTTGTGCACCTGCGGCGGCTGGGCAAGCGCCTGTTCATATGTCATATCGACGACTTTAATTTTCATTCTGTTTCTCCGGCACGACGTGGATGTTCAGATGATCGTAGGACATCTCCACGTTGTGCTTTGCAAAGGTGTTGCGCAGGCGCTCGTACATCTTAAAATAAGTGTCCCAGTAGGCGTCTGCCGCCGTCCAGCAGCGGATGGTGTATTCGATGGAGCTGGCACCGTAATTCGAGAGATACACCGTCGGCGTGGGTTCTTTCAGCACGGCGGGGAAGGCGAGAACGGCGTCCATGCAGGCCTGCTTCACCTCGTCCGTCGGCGCGTCGTAGGATGCTGTGACCTTGTAGACGATGCGGCGGCGGCCCAGGACGGTGAAGTTGATGATCTTCGAGCTGGACATTTCGCGGTTGGGCTGGAGCACGATCTGTCCGTCCGGCGTTTCAATCTTCGTGTGCGTCAGTGAAATTTCACGCACCGTGCCGGTCGTGCCGCCGACTTCAATCTCGTCGCCGAGCGAGAACGGGTGCGAGAAGAGAATGACGAGTCCGCCGGCGACGTTGCCGAGAATGTCCTCGGCGGCCAGCGTGACGCCCAATGTCAGCACCGACATGATGGCGGTGAGCGACGAGGTATTGATGCCGAGCGCCTCGGCTGTGATGATGATGGTAAGCAGATACAGAAGCGTTTTGAGGCTCGTGAGGATGACCTTTTGCAGCCGCTCGTTCAGACGGTTCGCGCGCGAGAGCAGCCGCGAACAGAGCTTGAGCACGAGCCGCACGACGATCAGGCAGATGAGGAACGTCAGCAGCGCGGAAAGGATGCTGCCGATGCTGTAGCCACCGATCGAGCGGGAGATGATCTGGGAAATATTGTCCATGGCGTTTCGCCCCTTTCGATGCCCAGTATATCAGTGTTGCCGCGCCTTTGTAAAGAGCACGCTAAGAATCCTCAGAATTCCTTAAACTTTGCCGGTTGAGAAACGGGCGGAAAGAGCGTATAATGCAGCGTGATCTTTTTTGAAAAGGAAGTGCCCGCATGCGCCCTTACGCCCTCATCGACCTCCACTGCGACACGTTGACCGACTGCATGTACGCAGGATCGAACATCATCGACACACTCGACGATCCCGCGCGCACGCTGCCGCTCACAAGTATTCCGAAGGACATCCACTGGGCGCAGTTTTTCGCCGTGTTCGTGCCCGATGAGCTGCGCGGGGAGAAGGCCATCCGCTTTTTTGATGACGCCTGCGCGAATTTCGACCGCCAGATGCGAAAATTCGCAGATTGTGTGTCGCCCTGCCGCAATGTTGCCGATATGGAGCGCGCGTGGGCGGCGGGGAAGACCACGGCCTTTCTGAGCGTGGAAAACGGCAGCGCGTTTGCTGGCGACCTGTCGCGCATCGGGAAGACGAAGCGTCAGGGCGTCTGCGCCGTGACGCTGACGTGGAATGGGGAAAACGAGCTCGGCTCGGGCAATGTGACGGACCGCGGCCTGACGGACTTTGGCCGCGCCGCCGTGCGCGAAATGGAGCGCTGCGGCATTTTGATCGACGTCTCGCACCTGAACGACGCGGGGCTCGCGGACGTGTTCGAGACGACGGAAAGGCCGTTTCTCGCCACGCACTCCAACGCCCGCGCAATTTGCGCGCACAAGCGCAACCTGACGGACGTGCAGATCAAGGAGATGGTGCGCCGCGGCTGCCTGATCGGCCTCAACTACTACGGGCCATTCCTGCGCGACGGGGGAGCGGTCAGGAGCTTAGACGACGTCTATCGCCATGTGGCGCACTTTTTCGACCTCGGCGCGCGCAAAAACCTCGCCCTCGGCTCGGACTTCGACGGCGCGGTGCTGCCGCCGTGCCTTGATTCGCCGGAGAAGGCGGCGGATTTTTACGAGTATCTGCTTTCGCGCGGCGTATCGCAGCAGGACGCGGACGGCATTTTCTTTGAAAATGCTCGCACATTCCTGCGGAAAAACCTTGGGTGAGCGCAAAACGCTTGGCAGCGGGCGGCGCACTGTGATACAATCAATAAAAACAGGGGAGGGGAGCACATGGCAAAAAAATCGAGCCGCAACACCAAGGCGCGCATCGTCTCGGCGGCGTGGAAGCTCTTTTACGAGCAGGGCTATGAGGAGACGACGGTGGAGGAGATCATCTTCGAGTCGGAGACGTCGAAGGGCTCGTTCTACCACTATTTTGACGGCAAGGACGCGCTGCTCTCGTCCCTCTCGGTGCTGTTTGACGAGCGGTATGAGGAGCTGATGCAGCAGCCCCACGACGAGATGGACTGCATCGAGCTCTTATGCTGGCTCAATCAGGAGCTGTTCACGACGATCGAGAACACGGTCTCTATCGAGCTTCTGGCGCGGCTTTTTTCCTCCCAGCTCGTGACCAAGGGAGAAAAGCACCTGCTCAACCGCAAACGCACGTACTATCGTCTTTTGCGCCAAATCGTCTCTCAGGGGCAGGAGCGCGAGGAGCTGACCGACACGCGTACCGTGAGCGAGATCGTCAAGGCCTACGCGATGTTCGAGCGCGGGCTGATGTATGACTGGTGCCTTTCGGGCGGGGAATATTCGCTTGTGCAGTATGCGCGCGAGATGATGCCGCTCTTTTTAGGCGGCTTTCGCAAAAAATAAAACTTGTTTCAAAAACAGTCTATTTAATCGTCTTGTAAAAAGCATTGAAAAATCAATTATAAATCAAAAATTTCAGAACACCGTACAGGATTTATTCTGTACGGTGTTCTGTATTTACGTCTGCTTTCTTTTGTGCTATATTGTGCAGGTCTTAACGAAAGCTGAAGGAGAAAATCACATGACAAGCGCACAGATCATTATTGTAGTGACCATCGTTCTCTATCTCGTCGCGATGGTGTTCGTCGGCGTGTATTTTGGCAAAAAGGGCAGCAGCAGCTCGGACGACTTCTACCTCGGCGGGCGCAAGATGGGCCCCGTCGTCACGGCCATGAGCGCCGAGGCGAGCGATATGAGCAGCTACCTTTTGATGGGTCTGCCTGGCCTTGCCTACCTCTGCGGACTGCCGGAGGTGACGTGGACGGCCATCGGTCTGGCCATCGGCACGTATCTCAACTGGCTGATCGTCGCGCGCCGCCTGCGCCGGTATTCGGCCAAACTCGGCGCCATCACGATCCCCGACTTTTTCGCCCGCCGCTTCGGAGATAAGAAGCATTTGCTCTCCTGCATCGCGGCGGTCGTGATCCTCATTTTCTTTATCCCGTACACGGCGTCCGGCTTCAAGGCCATCGGCACGCTCTTCAACAGCCTCTTTGGTGTGGAGTATCATACGGCAATGATCGTCGGCGGCATCGTGGTCGTGCTGTACACGGTGATGGGCGGCTTTATGGCCGTTTCGTTCACCGACCTGATCCAGTCTATCTTCATGACGATCGCGCTCATCGTCATTGTATGCTTCGGCGTGCAGCAGGCGGGTGGACTGGACACGGTCATCGACAATGCCCGTGCGCTGCCGGGCTACCTTAATATGACGAAGGGCTACGATGCTGCGAGCGGCACAGCCGCCTCGTTCAGCACGCTGAGCATCATTTCGACGCTCGCGTGGGGTCTTGGCTACTTCGGCATGCCGCACATCCTGCTGCGCTTTATGGCCATCCGCGAGGAAAAGGAGCTCAACCAGTCCCGCCGCATCGCGACGATCTGGGTTGTCATCTCAATGTTCATCGCCGTGTGCATCGGCGTCATCGGCTACAGCGTGACCGCCGCGGGCAAAGTGCCCTTCCTGGCGACGAGCGCGGAATCTGAGACCATCATCATTAAATTGGCAGACCTGATGAGCCAGCACGGCGTGCTGCTCGCCGTCATGGCGGGCATCATCCTCTCCGGCATTCTGGCCGCAACGATGTCGACCGCGGACTCGCAGCTTTTGGCCGCGGCGTCCAGCGTGTCACAGGACCTCATGCAGCATTCGTTCGGTATCAAGATGAACCAGCGTACGACGATGCTGGCCGCGCGCGCCACGGTCATCTGCATCGCCATCATCGGCATGGTGCTTGCCTGGGATCCCAACAGCTCCGTGTTCCGTGTCGTTTCGTTCGCGTGGGCGGGCTTTGGCGCGGCGTTCGGCCCCGTGATGCTCTTCTCGCTCTTCTGGAAGCGTGCGAACAAGCAGGGCGCGCTCGCGGGCATGATCACTGGCGGCGCGGTGGTCTTCATCTGGAAGTACCTCATTGCGCCGATGGGCGGCGCGTGGGCCATCTACGAGCTGCTCCCCGCGTTTCTTGCGGCGTGCATTGCGATCGTGATCGTATCGCTCGCGACGCCCGCGCCGGAGAAGGCCGTCACCGATACCTTCGACGAGATCTGCGGCAAATAAAAGGGAAGAACAGGCGAGGGCTGCGGCCCTCGCTTTTCTTTGTTAGCCAAATGGAGTGAAATGGAAAAATATGACAAAAAATCCGCATTGACTATTGAAAATGGAATGACTAACGTTTATTATTGATAACATCTATTTATGGGTGCTGACATCAGGCGGCGGGATACGTGCATTTGTCCTGCCGGCCGATACTACACTGATGGCAAGCAGTGAAAGGAGAAAACAGCAGTGTCAAGACTCGATATTATGACGCCCTCCCATGCCCAGACCGTCATCGACGGGCTGTACCGCGATGTGGAGCGGCGTATCGCCGCAAGCCCTCCGGGACTGTGTCCGGTGGACCTGGCCAAGAGCTTTCTGGACCTCTGCCATGCGCAGACGTGCGGCAAGTGCGTTCCCTGCCGTATCGGCCTCGGCCAGCTTTCTGAGCTGATGGAGCAGGTGCTCGAGGGCGAAGCCACGATGGAGACCATCTCGATCATCGAGCGCGTGGCGCGCGTGATCGTCAACAGCGCCGACTGCGCCATTGGCCGCGATGCGGCGCGCCTGGTGCTTGACGGCGTGCAGGGCTTCCGCGACGACTACGAAGAGCATATTCTGCGCCACCGCTGCCTTGGCGGCATGCGCGAGCCCGTTCCCTGTGTGGCGCTGTGCCCTGCGGGCGTGGATATCCCGGGCTATCTCGTGCTCATCAAGTACGGCCGCTACGCCGATGCCGTGCGCCTGATCCGCAAGGATAACCCATTCCCCTCGGCCTGCGCGTACATCTGCGAGCATCCGTGCGAGGCGCGCTGCCGAAGAAACATGATCGACGACGCGGTCAACATCCGCGGCCTCAAGCGCTACGCAGTGGATAACGCGGGCTACGTGCCGCAGCCCGACTGTGCCGAGCCCACAGGCAAGAAGGTCGCCGTCATCGGCGGCGGCCCGAGCGGCCTTTCCGCGGCGTATTACTTAGCTTTGATGGGCCATAAGGTCACCGTGTATGAAAAGTGCGCGAAGCTCGGCGGCATGCTGCGCTACGGCATCCCCAACTACCGCCTGCCGCGCGAAGTGCTCGACGCGGAGATCGCGTCGATGCTGGCGCTTGGCATCGATGTGCATGTCAACGTCAATGTCGGCGACGATGTGACGTTCGACGAGCTGCGCCAGCAGAACGACGCGCTTTACATCGCGCTCGGCGCGCACACGGATAAAAAGACCGGCATCGAGGGCGAGGACGCTGAGGGCGTCATCTCCGCGGTCGAGATGCTGCGCGAGATCGGCGACGATCACATGCCGGACTTCCGCAACAAGGACATCGTCGTCATCGGCGGCGGCAACGTCGCGATGGATGTCTGCCGCAGCGCGGTTCGTCTCGGCGCGCGCAAAGTGAGCTGCGTCTACCGCCGCCGCCAGGAGGACATGACGGCCCTTCCCGAGGAAGTGGAGGGCGCCGTTGCCGAGGGCGTGGAGCTCGTGACGCTTCAGGCACCTGTCCGCATCGAGACCGATGCGAACGGTCACGCCGTCGCGCTGTGGACACAGCCGCAGATCATCGGCGAGATGGATAAAAAGGGCCGCCCCGCGCCCGAAAAGGCCAAGCGCAGCGAAAAGCGCATCGCGGCGGACGTTGTCGTTGTCGCCATCGGTCAGGGCGTGGAGACCCACGGCTTTGAGCAGACGAAGATCGCAATCAAGCGCGGCGCGTTCGTCGCCGAGGCCAGTGGCCAGATCGACAATATGGACGGCGTCTTCGCCGGCGGCGACTGCGTCACCGGCCCTGCGACCGTCATCCGCGCCATCGCGGCCGGCAAGGTCGCCGCGGCGAATATCGACGAATACCTCGGCTTCCACCACGAGATCGACCCCGGCGTCGAGATCCCCACGGCGCGGCTGAACAACAAGCCGCCCCACGGCCGCATCGACACCACCGAGCGCGAGGCAGGCGAACGCAAGCACGACTTCAAGTGCATCGAGTGCGGCCTCACCGATGAAGAGGCGTACTCCGAGGCGTCGCGCTGCCTGCGCTGCGACCACTTCGGCTACGGCATCTTCCGCGGAGGGAGGAAAGGCAAATGGTAAGAAACGTTACACTGACCATCGACCGCAAGAGCGTCACCGTGCCCGAGAATACCACGATCTTGGAGGCCGCGCGCTCGGTCAATATCAATATCCCGACGCTGTGCTACTTAAAGGACATCAACGAGATCGGCGCGTGCCGCATCTGCTGCGTGGAGGTCGAGGGCATGGAGCGCCTCGTCCCCGCGTGCGACAATGTGGTGGCGGACGGCATGGTCGTCTTCACGAACAGCGCCAAGGCGCGCGAGGCGCGCCGCATGAACCTGCGCCTCATCCTTTCACACCACGATACATCGTGCACGAACTGCACGCGCAGCGGCAACTGCACCTTGCAGCAGCTGGCGAACGACTTCAACATGCGCGGCACGCACTTCCCCAAAAAGCTGCGTCACGAGGCGGTGGATTATTCCACGCCGCTCATTCGCGAAAACGACAAGTGCGTGCAGTGCCTGCGCTGCATCCAGGTGTGCGAAAACGTGCAGAGCGTGAAGATCTGGGACCTTCTCGGCACGGGCTCGCGCACGGTCGTGGACGCGTCGTACAACCGCCGCATTCAGGACACCGAGTGCACCTACTGCGGCCAGTGCATCACCCACTGCCCGACGGCGGCGCTGCGCGAGCGCGACGACACGGGTCTCGTCTTCGACGCGATCGACGATCCGAATACCGTCACCGTGGCACAGGTCGCGCCCGCGGTGCGCGCGGCATGGGCCGAGCAGTTCGGGCTCGACAGCGAGTTCGCAACGCCCAAGCGCATGGTCGCGGCGCTGCGCGAGCTGGGCTTCAACTATGTGTTCGACACCGACTTTGCCGCCGACCTCACGATCATGGAGGAAGGCAGCGAGTTTATCGAGCGCTTCACCCACAAGGACCAGTATCAGTGGCCGATGTTCACGTCCTGCTGCCCGGGCTGGGTTCGCTTTGTGAAGTCCCAGTACCCCGAACTGACGGACAATCTCTCCACGGCCAAGTCGCCCCAGCAGATGTTCGGTGCGGTGGCGAAGAGCTACTTTGCCGAAAAGGTCGGTATCGACCCCAAGCGCCTTTTCGTCGTCTCGATCATGCCGTGCGTGTCGAAAAAAAGCGAATGCGCGCTGCCGACGATGAAAAACGACGCGGGCGACCCCGATGTCGACGTGAGCATCACGACGCGCGAGCTGAACATTATGATGCGCGCGAATCACATTGAACCCAAGTACCTGCCCGAGGAGGAGTTCGACAGCCCGCTCGGCTCCGCGACCGGCGCGGCGGTCGTCTTCGGCGCGACCGGCGGCGTGATGGACGCGGCGCTGCGCTCTGCGTACTTCCTTGTTACGGGCAAGAATCCTGACCCTGACGCTTTCACCGCCGTGCGCGGCATGGACGGGTGGAAGGAGGCGACGTTCAACATCCCCGGCGCGGGCGACGTGCGCGTCGCGGTCGTGAGCTCGCTCGGGAAAGCCCGCAAGCTCATTGAGGCTGTCAAGCGCGGCGACACAGCGTATGACTTTGTCGAGGTCATGGCCTGTCCCGGCGGCTGCGCGGGCGGCGGCGGCCAGCCCATCCACGACGGTACCGAGTTTGCCGAGGATCGCGGCAACGTGCTCTGGCGGCTCGATCAGGGTGAGCTTCTGCGCTTCTCGCACGAGAATCCGGATGTCAAGGCGCTCTACAAGGACTACCTCGGCGCGCCGCTTGGCGAAAAGTCGCACCACCTGCTGCACACCGACCACAACGCGTGGCAGATGCCGCAGAAAATGCTGTAAGGACGCAAAAAAACCTCCGTATGAGATTTCTCATACGGAGGTTTTTATTGCTGAATTTTATCGGGTGTACGTGCCGTACTCACTGATGACGGCGCAGAGCTCGCTGAACACCTGCTGCGCGTTGCCGTCGATCTTGTAGGCGACGGCGGGGTGGGCGTCATCGTAGATGAAGCCCTCGTCCCAGTTGAGGTATAGGTCGTGCTTCTGTCCGTCTTCGGGGATCCACCAGACGGTGACATAGTTCTCGTTCTGCGTGAAGCGGGAGAAAAGCGAGGTGGGCAGGCGGTAATAGCGCTGCACCGAAATTTCGGACATGGCGCTGCGCAGAGCCGCGGCGGCCTCGCTGTCCGGATAGCCCTCTACCCGGCAGTCGCCGGTGTCGAACGTGCCGTAGCCGTCCGGCGTGGGAACAATGGTCGAAATGCAGAAGAGTCCGTCGACACGGGCGGTCTCAGGCGCGGGGATCAGCTCGCCGAGCGGCTGCGAGCGGCGCAGCAGCAAAAACGCGGCAACGACGAGAAGCACTGCGGCAACAGTAATGAGCAGAGTCCTTCTCTTTTTGTCCATGGGTGGTTCTCCTTTCCAATATCAAACTTGCTTTTGTCGTCTAACAGGGGAGAGGGGAATCGCTTTCTAATAGTTTACCTGATAAAGAGCTTTTTGGCAAGCCCCTCTTCGGGCGTGACATAGAGTGTGCGGTAATTGTCGTAGGTCACCATGCCGGGGCGTGCGCCCGCGGGCTTTTTAACGAACTTCACGGGGCAGTAGTCGACGGGGACGCTGCTGCTCTCCTTCGCCTGCGAGAAGTAGGATGCGAGCATTGCGGCCTCGCGCAGATCATCGTCGCTCGGCGTGAGTCCCGCGCAGCGCAGGATGACGTGTGAGCCGTGAATGTGCTGGGTGTGGAACCAGTAGTCGCGCTTGTCGGCCTTTTTCGTCAGCTGATCGTTCTGCACGTTGCTGCGGCCGACGAGGACCTCAAGCCCACTCGAGGTTTTGAATGTGCGCGGGGCGAAGGCGCGCTTGAGCTCCTTTTTGCCGCTCGACTTTCGGATATAGTTCGTCTCCTGCAATTCGCGGCGGATCTCGTTGAATTCCTGCTCAGTCTCCGCCTGCGAAAGCTCCTGCAAGACGCTCTCTAAGTACGCCCTCTCGTTTTCCGCCTTTTCGATCTGCTCGCGCAGGTGGAATTCGGCGGTCTTGAGCTTGTTGTACTGCTTGTAGTTTTTCGCGGCGTTCTGCTGGGGGGAGAGCAGCGGGTCGAGCGGGATGTCGATGGTCGGGCAGCCGTCCTCGTAGTAGTTCTCCGCATGCAAGACTTTTTCTCCGCTCTTCATGCGGTACAGGTTTGCGGTGATGAGGTCGCCGCGCAGGCGGAATTCGTCGCGCTTCTGCGTCGCGGCGTAGTCGCGCTTCAGATTTTCAGCCTTGCGCGCCATGCGGTCGCGCGCGACCGTGACCGCGTGCGTCAGCTCGCGGCCGCGGCGGGCGGAGAGCTCCTGCCGCTCACGCGCGTCGTAGAACTCGTCGAGCATTTGCGAGAAGCTCTCACGCGTCTCGACCTGCGTTTCCGCGCCGTACTGCGCGATGGGACGGTAGGTGAAATCCACGGGCTTGCCGTCGCGGTAGAGGATGACGGGCATATAGTTATCTTCCTTTACAGCGTTGGCTGTATCGGAAAATTCCTGCACCAGCGCCCCGCGCTGCGTATCATTCAGCGCGCCGAAGCGCACGTCGGTCTCGTGTCCCGCGCGGAAGGCAAATTCGCGCGCGATCAGCGGCGAAATGCCGGTGTAATGGTCGAGCACCCACTTGTCGACAGCCTGCTCCGCGTCGCCGCCGCGCTGCGCGAGGGCGAGGGAGTCCTCCTCCTGCGATAAAAGCGACAGCTTGTCGAGCGGTGTCGGTAGATGGTAAAAAAGGCCGGGCAGCAGTTGGCGCGTGGCGGAAAGGTCCGCGTCCACGCGGCGCAGACATTCGACGATACGCCCCTGCGCGTCGAGCAGGACGAGGTTCGACCGCCGCCCCATGCACTCGAGCACGAGCTGCTTTTGGCTGATCTCTCCGAATTCGTCCGTGCACTGGAGCGTTAAAATCACCATGCGCTCAAGATCCGGCTGCTCGATGGACAGCACGCGCGCGCCGACTAAGTGCTTGCGCAGCAGCATGCAGAACATCGGCGGCTGGGCAGGGTTGTCGCGCAGAATGTTCGTGAGCTGGATGCGCGGTTGGTTTGCGCCCGCGTTGAGCAGCAGCCGCAAATTTCCGCGCAGCAGCAGAACGATCTGGTCGCGCGCGGGCTGCTGCACCTTGTCGATGCGCGCGCCGATGAGCTGAGGTCTCAGCTCGTGTAAAACTGCCCGCAGGCAGATCGCGTCAAGTGGCATTGTCGTCCTCCATCATCCGGTTGAAAAGCTCGTTGATGCGCGCGTGATCGTCGCGCAGATACAGCCAGCCGAACAGCGCCTCGAGGCCTGTGGCCTTCTGATAGTCCGCGCGGTCGGCGTGGTGGGGGATGGAATGGACATTCGCGTTGCGCCCGCGGCGGAACACAGAGGCCTCTTCCTCCGTCAAAAGGGGTAAGAGCTTTTCGGCAAAGCGCGCCTGCTGCGGCGCGCAGACGAGCTCGACCGTCGCGCGGTGCAAGCCCTTGCCCGTCGCCTTGCCGTGCACGCACAGATACGTGCGCACAAGCAGCTCGTACACCGCGTCGCCCAGATGGGCGAGGCCGATGGAGCTGATGGCGCGGATGGCATCGTCGTTCATTTTGGCTTGTGTATAATCGTACATAAAAACTCCTGAGGTTTGAAAGTACACATATTCTATAACCTCGGTGGAATTCTGTCAATCGGCGCGCGCTGCCGAGCGCGAAAAGCCGTTGCGCTTTTGCAAAAATCCGCTATAATGGCAGAAAAGACAAGACCTTTGAGATCGGAGAAGAGAAGCCTATGAAAAAACTGACCACCGCGCTGCTCACGGCGCTTTTGCTGCTGAACCTTGCCGCCTGCGGCGAAAAGGAGCCGGACGACACCCCGTCCGGCTACGACGATTCGCTCATTTCCGAGCTTTACAGCGAGGAGGGCGAGTACACGGACGCCGAGAACAACACGCTCGCATACAGCTACCATGTGCCAAGAATCGTGTCGGAAACGGCGGTCGCCGCCGCGCTGAACGACGAGATCGCCGATCAATTCGGCGCGCTCGTGCAGGAGCAGAAGAACATGATGGCCTCCCGCGTTTCGCTCACATGCCTTTCCGTCACGTGGACGAGCTACTGGAACGACAGCCTGCTCTGCCTTGTGGTGCGCGCGGAGATGGACGGCGACACGAGCACGACGGAGACCTACAGCTACGACTTTTTCGGCGGCAAACGCCTCATGAGCGAGGACCTGCTGGCGCGCTGCGAGCTTTCAACGCAGGACTTCATCACGGCGGCGCGCCGCACCGCGGCAAACTACTTTGATGAGACGTACCGAGATGCGCTCAGCGGCAGCATGGGCGGCGCGGACTTCATCGCGTCCTATGCCGAGCGCCGCGCGTGGACGCTCTCGGACGAGAACATCAACGCGGAGATGCGGCTCTATCTCGACGGCGGCGCGCTGCATATGATCGTGCCCGTCGGCTCGTTCGCCGGGGCGGAGAGCTACGACGCTGACCTTGCGCTCGACCTCTCCGCGCGCGAGACGGTCGAAAAGACGGCGCAGGACAGCTTTGTCAAGGCCGCGCTCTCGGGCGGCGATTTGACGGTCAGCTTTGAAAAGACGGCGGACTCCGCGTGGTACGCGGAGAATTTCCGCTTTGACTACGAGACCATCTACCCCGTGGAAGGCCTGTATTCCGACTACACGGATGTGTTCGTCGGCTCGGTGGGGCAGGGGTACTTCCCGTACATCTTCCTGCTGACGAGCGAGGGCACGGTGGAGTACGTGAACCTGCTCGAGGGCCTGACGGCGGGCTTCCTCTGCGACGGCGGACCGCTCGGCGGCGTGAAGGGCATTGTTTCGTTCGAGTCCGGCGAGGTCGAGGAGGACTACGGCACGTATCAGACGGTGTTCGCCGTCGACGCATCAGGGGAGAAACATGACCTCTCCGGCGCGGTCAGCGACGCGGACTACACGATCCCGTCGGAATTTCTCGGCGAGTGGACGGCGACCGTGACGCACGACACCGCCGAGCAGGGCAGCTACGACAGCGACTATATCCTGACGCTGACCGATGGCGGCGGCCTCACGGTGCAGGACATCAACAGCGAGGTTGGGATTTACTTTGAGTACACCGGCCAGCTCAACTACCTCGGCACGAACGGCGAGGGCATGGTCTTTGGCTATCACTTGAACGAGAATGCGGGCACGGTGCGCTACGGCGCGTTCACGCTGCTGCGCGGCAGCGACGGCCTGCACGTCAAATCCGTCGCAGGCGAAAACTTCTTCGACGCGCCGAGCGGACGCTACACAGTGTTTGCGAGAGGGTAAAAAGAAAAGCAGGGCCTTTTTTGAGCGCGGAAGGGCCCTGCTTTTTTGCGGCTTTGACGCGCTAAGCAAAATTAGAGGGGGGTACCGCTTTGACCGCGCTCCCGGTTAGTGCGGTTACATACCCCCCTAAACCGGGTCAAAAGAGTGCTTCAATACGCGGGAAAGTCTTGTTGCTTTAACTGGTTCGAGTGTCATTAAAGGATCTGACAAAACCCATTAAAATCAATGGTTTGTAGATAGCGAGCAAGATGCTTTTACTCTAATCCAACATAGAAATTGAAAGATGCGCCGCTCAAAAGCAAATTTGAGCGGCGTTCTTCAGTTTAATACAGATCAAACTGCGTCATCAATTAGTCCTTGTGGCAAGCCGTTTCTCTGATCCGAGTCAAATTCTGCAACAACACATTCATTAGGAATAAAATCTGGATATCCATTGTTGACCACAATTACTTGAATGCACTCTTTATTGCGTTCCGCAATTTCGTATAGATGCTTCATAGTCGCATTAAATATCTTTTCATCCTTAAACTCATCATCCTCATTCTTTGAGGCCTGAGCACCTAAATTTTTACGCGGTGAGTCGATGATAAGCATACCTGGATGACGATAGCTTTCGTTTATACCGACAAGAAGTAGAGAAATATAATACGCCATTGTGATTAACGTAACACCAGCTAAGCTTCCAATATCATCGTACTTTCTCCCTCTAACATAGGGAAGATAGCTTTTCTCATCAATATATGCCGACGATAGTTTTGGGTATTGAAATTCGCTTAGAACCCTTTCAAATGCATTAGAAAGCTCAAGTATCAATTCATCCTTAGAAACGCTATTCTGAGTTAGGCTTTTAATGCTATCTTTAAGATGTTGAATAGCTGTTTCTTTATCGGTTATAAGCTGACGGTATCTATCAACTTCTTCAAACATCTTAAGATTTTTTTGAAGCTCCAGCAACAACCTGTTCTTTTTTCCGATTTCATAATTAAGATACTCGATCTGTTCAATGTGAGGATTTATATAGTCTTTGGACAACTGCTGCAATTCTAACTCAGCTTCATATAATTGAGTTTTTAAGGCTCTCTCTTTTCTTAGAAGTTCATCGTATTTGCGATCTTCAATTTCGGTGAACTTCAAAAGCTCGTTTGATTTTCTCCGTAATGTTGATATTTCCTTTTTTAGCAGAATCATTTCACTGGAGTCTGCACTTTTCTCGCTACCACAAAGGCAACATACATTGAGGTTATCCGCTTTTTTTACCGGCTTTAAGCAATTAGGGCAGAACTGAAATTCGAACTTATTAAATGTAATATAACCTTCAATAGCAAGCTCTTTCTTCTCTATTTCGCTGGTGTACTGATTGTAAAGAAGATGCAGCTTATTAAGGTACTGAGATTGCGCCAGTTTTTCTTCTTGAATTAGTTCTAGTTTGATTTTGAGTCCGTCAATTTCTTTCCTTAAAGCCATTGATTCACCAGAGCTAATCCCTTTATCAACTTTGGTAACTGAGAGCTTATGTTGCAAATCAGAAATTTCTTTTTTTAAGTTCGTTTCGATTTTTGAACATTCTGCCGCATCCTCAATTTCAATATTTTTTAAGAAATCTTGAATGCCTTCTAGCCTAATAGAAAGCTCTTTGGCCTCATCTTTTTTCTCTTCCAAGCTCGAGCGGAATTCTTCTAATGCTTTATTGTAAATGTTGAATATGATTTCAAAGGTGGCTTTCCGCTTGAAATTTTTTTCCCAGGACTTTTCCCCTAAAATGTCTTCGTTATCAATCTCTGTCTGCTTAATGTAGCAGTATTTATAAAGATCACGAAAACTAAAGGTTTGCCCGGAAATAGACATATTAGCTAGACCAACCTTTTCAATTAGAAACGCTGATAAAGATTTTGGGTTGCTAGGAGTATCAATCTCAAGTCTATTGTAGAAAAGGAACCGTTGTTTTTCTTCGTTCCAGTCTTCCACAATAATGGGTGCCTTAAAATCAAATAGTTGCCGTCTAATGAGATATTTTTCATCGCCAATATACAACACCAACTCGACCTGAGAACATGAATTTCCTATTTCGATATAGGACTTATGACTTTTGGCGCCCAACGCATAATCAACCATTTCTAATATAGAAGTCTTTCCGGTAGAGGTCGGACCAGAAATCAGATTAAATCCATCTTTAAATTGAACCGAATAGTTTTTACGCGTTCCGATTAGGGTCAAGGAGTCAAGCTTTATTCTGACTTTCATAATTAACTCCTCCGCTTTTTAAGCAGGTTTTTGATTTTTCCCGAATGATTTGCTCAATTTTTGTGTCTGAAAGTCTCTGAACTTTGGGAATAAAACAATTTGCAAGTTCAACAAGTCGATCTCTATACGAACTGTTAATATCGTTCAGAGCCTCTATACCCAAATCCGTAATTCTATAAACGATCAAATTATCTTCTAAAGCCTTCTCGATTAAGCCCTTTGCTCGCAAATAGTTTAAACTTTGGCGATATCGTATTAGGTCTGGTTGCCAATGAAAGAACGCATAATACTCATCAAAATTCCATTGGTGAGAGGTTTGCAAATCATCTGATAGCATAGTACAAGGGAATTTTAAATAATAGTCATATAGCTTTATCTTGTGCTCTGTTACTTTCATGGATTTCCGCTCTTTTACAGCATTAAGTAACACCAATACTCTAACAGCATCATTTATGTAATCAGAGAAATTAGCTTCCACTCAGAGTTCCTCCCTCTAAAAACTCTTCGAGCTTTTCTTTGTAGTTTCTAAGCCACCCAACGCTACACTCCTCAGCCCATTGATGAAGCATTCCTTTTTTTGCCGCTAAGCTCACCTCTGGTAGGGGGGAACAACTTAATGCAGCAGTGTCCGCATCTTCGATTCGCTCGTATGTCCGTGTAAGTAACTCGTTCCCATTATCATCATCTTGATATCTACGATACTGCGTTTCCCAAAAATCATATACCTTTCGTTTGAGATTCTGTAATAACCGTATGCGCTCAGTATCACCTTTGCTTTTGATAATATACTCTGCAAATTCTGCATTAAAAAATTCTCTTTTGCAGCCATCGATCATTTCAATCTTAGCATTTTCAAGCTTCTTCACGAAAATCATATCATCATAGTCATCCGAATCAATATCAGCTAGCATGACAATAATTTCTTCGGTGAGTCGTGCTTTTTCTGCTTTCATGCTTTCTAGAATCTCATCAAGCTTTTTCTGCGTATCATTGTCAAATGCTTTATCATAAATGTTATATTTCTTTAGCTCAGCTATCAAATACGCTCCATCAAATAAAGAAATCTCTATTTCATGAATTTTCTGTTGTTGCCCTTTCCATTCACTCCACCACTTGAACTCGGATGCACTTAGTGAACAGGGAACACATAAAATCCATTTTCGCATAGAATAGTCTTCTGCATGAAGTGCACGATCAAAAGAATTCTTAATCTGCGTTCTTTGAGAGCTATCTATTCCGTCAATGAAATATTTGCACTGATAATTCTCAATTGGAGATTGAAAATCACCTACAAGAATATCGATACCTTCATCTCCTCGAGACACTCGAATATTATGAGCTTCCTCGCCGTACCGAGCCTGAAGTAATTGGGTGCAAATGCTTTCAAATACGTCCCTTGCTCCAGCATCGCCATATTGGTCTCTAAGGTATCGAAAATCTCTTTGCATTTATGTTTCCCCCTTATTGAAAACTGGGAATACAACTTGTGACAATTATACAACACTTTCGGTATATAATCAAATTATATTTGTCGAATCACAGCAAGTTAAGTATTTTCCTGAATCATCGTATATTATTTTGCAATTATATTTTAGGTGAACATATCGCATGAAGGGACTATAAGCGGTATTTTATCTATCGATAGAAAGGAGGTTTTTACGAACCAGCCATCGGACTGGCTTTTTTCATGCCACAAAAAGGAGGTTTGCAAATGGCAGATGATAAGAGAAATATTCCCGAGGCAGCCCCGCCCGCCGAGGCTCCCGCTCCTGCGGTAGAAAATGCCGTCGTGTCGGAGCAGCCCGCTCCCGAGCCTGCGCTGACCAACGCAGAGACGGTCATGCTGGAACATGAGGGGCAGGCGGCGCTCTTTGAAATGGGCGAGGCCGTGCCTGATCCCGCTGACGCTGTTACCCACACCGAGGTGGAGGAGCCTACCGCTCCCGAAGTCCCCAAGGCTGAAAAGGAACAGGAACAGCCGCCTGCTCCCGGCAAGGACGACCACACCCCGGCACATTCCGGCAAGGTGGTGGATTTTGCCGCTGCCCGTGACGAGGCGGCCAAGGAGGAGAAAAAGGCGGTCAAGCAGAAGCCGCCCACGGAAAAGGACAAGACCGCTAAACCCTGCAGAGGCCGACCGCCCAAGGATGGCAAGGCTGCTCCCGATAAGGCTAAGCAGCCCAAACCTCGGGACAAAAAGTCCCAAAGCAAGCCCGCCCCGGAGAAGCCTGCCGTGGATAAGGGCGGTGCTCCCACTGGTGCGGAGGTCACGCCGGAGCCGTCTGCATCCCGTGACGCCACCCGTGCCAAAAAAGAGGAGATCGTTTATCTCAACCTGTCTGATCTGCACCCGTTCAAAAATCATCCCTTTGGTGTCCGGGACGATGCGGAGATGCAGGGGCTTGTGGAGTCGGTCAAGGCGGCGGGCGTCAATCAGCCAGCGCTGGTGCGTCCCCGTGAGGATGGCGGCTATGAGATCATCGCAGGCCACCGCCGCCAGCGGGCAAGCGAACTCGCCGGATTTGCGAATATGCCGTGTATCGTCCGCAACATGACGGACGATGAAGCCATCCTCGCCATGACGGATGACAACCTCCGCCACCGTGAGCGCATTTTGCCCACGGAAAAGGCGCAGTCGCTCAAAATGCAGGTGGAGGCCATCAAGCACCAAGGCTCCCGTCCCGGAGAGGAGGACAAGGACGCCGGAAAACGCTCTACGCAGGTCGTGGGAGATCGCAACGGTATGAACTAT
>ERZ857521.439-NODE-439-length-64353-cov-8.076425_pt1 | contig 64353 bp, 53 predicted proteins | sample MGYA00519701_ERZ857521 | MGnify/ENA primary metagenome ERZ857521 (study PRJEB31778, sample SAMEA3449346) | human gut metagenome | biome: human gut; feature: human-associated habitat; material: faeces | place: United Kingdom | collected 2010/2012 ...
TAGGTCCTTTAGCAACACAACACATGTGTTCAACTTCATGTGAATAAATCATATTCTTTACGTTTTATTGGTAATAAAAAATAAGTATTTCGTAAACCACGAATTACGGAATTTCTTCCTTAATCCGCACGCAAAGTTAGTCGTTTTATTTCTTTCTGCAACGTGCGAAACCAAACTTTTTCTTACATTTTAATGATATTTTTTCCGGTTTGGCCTGTTTTGTAAACTCTGCTTGCCAAAATGTTTTTACTCTTCTGAAAGATTCTTGTATCTTTGCCGCAGATACAGTATGCAATCTGTATTGCAGGCTACATAAAGATAAGTAACAATTATTAGGTATAGCATGGAAATGAATCAGATTACGGTGTCCGATGCGGATTTGCGCAAAGGAGCGGAAGAAGGCATGGATGCGTTCTTGAAAGTGTTTATCGACAAATACCTGGAGGTGACAGGCGGGGTGATTAATGAGAAGACCATGCCGTTGCTGAACGGCTATCAGCATACATTGCTGGGATATCACTTTTTCCGGGAGGAAGTGATGGAAGGCGGTTTTGTGCAGCTCATCCAGAATGGGTATGGTCCGTATATCTTTGATAATCCGTTTGCCAAGGCGATGCGTCTGTTCGGAGCGAAGGATTTTTCGAAGCTGATTTATGAAGCCAAGAAGATTTACGATGCGCACCGTGCCGATTTGGAGAAAGACTGTACGGAAGAGGAGTTCATGGCCATGTACGAGCAATATGAGGCGTTCGACGATCTGGAAGAGAAGTATATGGAAGACGAAGAGCAGATTACGGCGCAGATTGCCGCTTACGTCGATGAGCATCTGGATTCTTTTGCTGCAATAAAATAGAATTGGTTTATTTATGTTAAATTTAGGCTATTCTTATGCAGTGTTTTCCTTTTTTCGCGTTTATTTGGTGAATTTTAAATCAGGATTTTAATTTATAAACAAAGATAAGAGTAGGATAAAGTATGAAAAAACAGAAATGGGCAGTAATTTTTGCTGCATTATTGACAATGGTAGGGTTTAGTTCTTGTTTGAACTCTGAAGATGATGGAATAAGTGAATATTACGGTTATTTGGAAGTGAATTCAGACTGGAGTGGTGTAACTTTTTCAACTCCTGATGGTTTGCAGTTTGTACCCAGTAAGTCAATTACTACGACCTCAAATTCCAAATTAGCATTTGTTTATTGCCAGTATAATGACGCGGATTTGACTACTGAAACAAAAAAATTACCAGTCACAATGTTGAGTAATCCGGTTTATTTGAATGATTTGGGTTACGCAGAGTCAACTTTACCTGATGAAACGTCTACAGTTTCTCTCTATTCTTTAGGAGAAAACGGTGGTGGAATATGGGGATATAATAAATATTTGGTTTTGACTCCTGCCTATTTCTTGAAGAAAGGTACTACGACTGAAAATTTGAGTTCAGAGTTGGTAAATCATCATTTGAGTGTTTACTATGTGCCGGAAAACGATAATGTGAATGCTAAAACGTTGAAATTATATTTGCGTTATCAAATTACAGGCATAGAGGATTCTTTTGCCGAGGAAGCTGCAGGTACTACTGAAAGCTGGGCCACTGACTATACGGTAAAATATTCGGATGCTGTTTATATGAATTTATCTATTCTGCTTGCTCAATATGAGAATGCCCATGGAGCAAAGCCTGAGAAATTGGAAGTAGAATACGAATATAATAACAATAGTATGTCTGTTCCTACAAAGGATACCAACAAAAAACAGACTAAGACGGTTGTATATGAATTGTACAAGGATACTACGACAAACAAATAATAGCCATTAGGTTATAAAAATAAAAATCGGCATTGTGAATAACTGTATAAGTGATTTCATGATGCCGATTTTTTTTCAAAAAAACGCCCTTGCGTTCGGGCTAAAACGTCCTTGCGTTTGAAGGAAAACGTCAAAGAGTTTTGGACAAAACGTAAGGGCGTTTTGCCTGAAACACAAGGACGTTTTGTCTGAAACGCTTTTGCGTTTTGGAACAGTCTTCAAAAGTCTCTGAAAATCTTCTTATTTCTTCGTATCTCCTCACTGGAGAAGCTTTTACTTTTTAAGAGTGTCAGACTTTTAAATAGGTTGAAAAGATAACCTCCGCTTTACTTAATCTCATACTTTTTTGTAAATTTGCAATTCGTTTCATCACATAATGAAAAGAATTGGGAATGAATTATAAAGAATTGTTCAATAAAATGGCATTTTTGCTTTCCTCCCCCGGTCGTTTCTGGGAGAAAGAAGCTTCCGAAGGGCAAGGAAACCGGATGATGTCTGAATATGTCTATCCGCTGATTGGATTGTGCGGATTGGCCGAATTTATCGGGACCTTCATCGGACGGGATGTCAGCTCGGAGTTCTTTCAATGGGCGCTGACACGTTGCTGTGCCGTGGCCGTGGCCTTGTTTGGAGGTTTTTTTCTGGCTTCTTATCTGCTGGATAAAATCACTTGGAGATGGTTCGACAAGTATGTGCCAAAGGAGAAAATGCAAGTGTTTGTGGGATATTCCATGACGGTCTTGTTTGTGCTCGATGTGGTCAACGGATTGATTTCCATCGAGATTCTGCATTGGATTCTGCAGTTGTACACTGTGGTGGTGGTGTTTGAAGGGGCACGTCGTTTTCTAGATATTCCGGAGAGCAGGCTGACTTCTTACACCGTGGTGGCTTCCATTCTGGTGTTGCTTTCTCCGGTGATGATTGAATTTGTGTTTAATAAATTGTCTGTAATTTTGAATTGATGAGACCAGTTGCGAATAATATTAATATCAAGAACAAGCGGGCATCGTTCGATTATGAATTCATCGATACGTACACCGCAGGAATTGTGCTGACCGGTACGGAAATCAAGTCCATCCGGCAGGGAAAGGCGAGCCTGGTAGATACTTTCTGTTTCTTCTCCCGTGGAGAACTGTGGGTGAAGAACATGCACATTGCCGAGTATTTTTATGGCTCGTACAACAACCATACGGCACGGCGTGACCGTAAGTTGCTGCTGACCAAGAAGGAGCTGCGCAAGTTGCAGCGCACTTCCGAGGAACCGGGTTTTACCATTGTGCCCACCCGCATGTATATCAACGAGCGTGGACTGGCCAAGGTGGTCATTGCGCTGGCCAAGGGTAAGAAACAGTATGACAAACGTCAGACATTGAAAGAGAAAGAAGACCGGCGGATGATGGACCGCATGTTCAAACGCTAAACTAAATGATTAAAGGGTAGGCATGCCTATGCAGACAAAGACAATGCAACAACTGATACGGGAACGTATCCTGGTGCTCGATGGGGCGATGGGTACGATGATACAGCAATATAATCTCTCGGAAGCGGATTTCCGGGGGGAACGTTTCAAGGAGGCAAAGGGACAGCTGAAAGGAAATAACGACTTGCTGTGCCTCACGCGTCCGGAGGTGATAGAAGATATTCACCGGAAATACCTGGAAGCGGGAGCCGACATAATCGAAACCAATACGTTTAATGCCACTTCGGTGTCGATGGCCGATTATCACGTGGAGGCTTATTGCCGGGAAATCAATCTGTCAGCCGCCCGTCTGGCCCGTCGGATAGCCGATGAGTTTACGGCGATGAATCCGGAGAAGCCTCGTTTTGTGGCGGGTTCTGTGGGACCGACCAACAAGACGTGTTCCATGAGTCCGGACGTGAACAATCCGGCTTTCCGGGCATTGACCTTCGACGAATTGCAGGCGGCTTATTGCGAGCAGATGGAAGCCTTGCTGGAAGGCGGGGTGGATGCCTTGCTCATTGAAACCATTTTTGATACGCTGAATGCCAAGGCGGCGATTCGGGCGGCGGAACTTTCGATGGAGAAAACGGGTCGGAAGGTGCCTTTGATGCTGTCGGTTACCGTGTCGGATGTGGGTGGACGTACCTTGTCAGGGCAGACGCTGGATGCGTTTCTGGCTTCAGTGGAACATGCGGATATCTTCTCTATCGGACTGAACTGTTCCTTCGGGGCCCGTCAGTTGAAGCCTTTCCTGGAAAGACTGGCTGCCCGTGCACCTTATTATATTAGTGCGTATCCGAATGCCGGACTGCCGAATACGCTGGGACAGTATGACCAGACACCGGAAGACATGGCGGCCGAAGTGAAGGAATATATCGACGAAGGACTGGTCAACATCATTGGTGGATGTTGTGGTACCACGGAAAAATATATTGCCAAATATCAGGATTTGATTCGGGGGGTGCAGCCTCGCGTGCCGGTGCAGCCGCACAAGTATATGTGGCTGTCGGGACTGGAACTGCTGGAAGTGTCACCCGAAATCAATTTCGTGAATGTGGGGGAACGCTGCAACGTGGCGGGTTCGCGGAAGTTTCTCCGGCTCATCAACGAGAAGAAATACGAGGAGGCTTTGTCCATCGCCCGCAAGCAGGTGGAAGATGGGGCATTGATTCTCGATGTCAATATGGACGACGGACTGCTGGATGCGGTAGAAGAGATGACTATTTTCCTGAATCTGGTGGCTTCGGAACCGGAAATAGCCCGTGTACCTCTTATGATTGACTCTTCCAAGTGGGAAGTGATTCGTGCGGGTCTGAAGTGTGTGCAGGGTAAATGCATTGTCAACTCCATCTCCTTGAAGGAAGGGGAGGACGTGTTTGTGGCGCATGCCCGCGAGGTGAAAGAGCTCGGAGCGGCTGTCATCGTCATGGCTTTCGACGAGAAGGGACAGGCCGATACCTTCAGCCGCAAGATTGAGGTCTGTGAACGGGCTTACCGTATTCTGGTGGACAAAGTAGGATTTAATCCTCATGATATTATCTTCGATCCCAACGTGCTGGCCGTGGCCACGGGTATCGAAGAACACAACAATTACGCGGTCGATTTCATTCAGGCCACCGGATGGATACGCAAGCACTTGCCGGGAGCGCATGTGAGCGGGGGAGTGAGCAATTTGTCGTTCTCTTTCCGCGGCAACAATTATATCCGTGAGGCCATGCATGCGGTGTTCCTCTATCATGCCATCCAGCAGGGAATGGACATGGGTATTGTGAATCCGGCCACTTCCGTGCTTTATACGGACATCCCGCAGGATATTCTGGAGCGGATTGAGGATGTGGTGCTAAATCGTCGGCCGGATGCGGCAGAACGGCTGATTGAAACGGCGGAACAGCTGAAACGGGAAAAGGAAGGAACGGCTTCGCAGGAAGGGCATGAGGCTCAGTTGCTGTGGCGCAAAGATACCACGGTAGAAGAACGGTTGCAGTATGCGCTGGTGAAAGGACTTTCAGACTACCTGGAAGAGGATTTGCAGGAAGCGCTTTCCCGTTACCCGAATGCAGTGAGCATCATTGAAGGTCCGCTGATGGCGGGCATGAACCATGTGGGCGATTTGTTCGGCTCGGGTAAGATGTTCTTGCCGCAGGTAGTCAAGACGGCGCGTACCATGAAGAAGGCCGTAGCCATTCTCCAGCCTTACATTGAGGCGGAAAAGCAGGAAGGGGCCCGCAGTGCCGGAAAGGTGCTGGTGGCCACGGTGAAGGGCGACGTGCACGACATCGGGAAGAACATCGTGTCGGTGGTCATGGCGTGCAACAACTATGAGATTATCGACTTGGGCGTGATGGTGCCGGCAGAAAAAATTGTGGAGACGGCCATCCGGGAAAAAGTGGATATCGTAGGATTGAGCGGACTGATTACGCCTTCATTGGAGGAAATGGTGCATGTGGTGACGGAACTGCAGCGTGCAGGAGTGGATGTGCCGGTGATGATTGGAGGAGCAACCACTTCGAAGTTGCATACGGCCTTGAAGATTGCGCCCGTATATCATGCGCCGGTGGTGTACATGAAGGATGCTTCGCAGAATGCGCTGGTGGCTGCCAAACTGTTGAATCCGGAACAGCGTCCGGCTTTTGTGGAGACGTTGAACGAGGAGTATCAGGCCTTGCGCGACAAGAACAAGCAGAAAGTGGTGAAGACGGTGTCACTGGAAGAAGCGAAGAAAAACAAGTTGAATCTTTGGGATTAATCATTTAATCAAGATAGTATGAACGTACAGATAGAAGAAGGATGGAAAAAGGCGTTGGCCCCGGAGTTTGAAAAGGATTATTTTGTCCGGCTGACGGATTTTGTCCGTCAGGAATACAAGCAGACCACGGTATATCCTCCCGGACGGTTGATTTTCAATGCGTTCAACCTTTGCCCTTTTGATAAGGTGAAGGTGGTGATTATCGGGCAGGACCCGTATCACGGACCGGGACAGGCGCATGGATTGTGCTTTTCGGTGAATGATGGCGTACCGTTCCCGCCTTCTTTGCAGAATATATTCAAGGAGATTCACGACGATTTGGGCACTCCAATGCCGACAAGCGGGAACTTGACCCGTTGGGCAGAACAGGGGGTACTGCTGTTGAACGCTACGTTGACGGTGCGGGCGCATCAGGCGGGTTCCCATCAACGGAGAGGTTGGGAGGAATTTACGGATGCGGCCATTCGGGTACTGGCCGAGCAGAAAGAACATCTGGTGTTCATCTTGTGGGGTTCTTATGCCCAGAAGAAGGGAGCTTTTATCGACCGCAACAAGCATCTGGTGCTGACTTCCGTACATCCTTCGCCTTTGTCGGCCTACAATGGATTCTTCGGTAACAAGCATTTCAGCCGTACCAACGAGTATCTGGTGGCTCATGGCGAGACACCCATCAACTGGTAATTGAAATCGAAAAGATTATTTCTGAAAAAAATGAATCCCCTTGCTTCTGCTCTCCGTGGAGTGGAAACAAGGGGATGGTTATAATTGTGTGTGTTTGTCTCAGATGAGCTGCATGCCCAGTTCCGCACATTCTTTGCGCATCTCTTCCGGCCAGATGCTGGCTTGGATTTCTCCGATGTGGGCTTTCTTCAGGTAAAGCATGCACAGACGTGACTGTCCGATACCTCCTCCGATGGTGAGCGGCAAGGTGTCGTTCAGCAGACGCTGGTGGAAATAGAGTTTGGTGCGTTCTTCTTTTCCGGCCAGTTCCAGCTGCTTGAGCATGGCAGCTTTGTCCACACGGATACCCATGGAAGATATTTCAAAAGCACGCTGCAGTACGTCGTTCCATACCAGCAAGTCTCCGTTCAGTCCCGGCAGTCCGGTCTTCGGGTCGATGGTGGTGTAGTCATCGTAGTCGGGGGCACGTAGGTCGTGCGGTTGTCCGTTGCTCAGCTTGTTGCCGATGCCGATGATGAATACAGCCCCGAAACGTTCGGTAATCAGGTTTTCACGTTCCTTGGCAGTTTTGTCGGGGTACATCTGCAACAAATCTTCCGAGTGGATGAAATGCACGTCGTGCGGCAGGAAGGATTTGATTTGCGGATACATCTCACAAATCATGTATTCCGTGCGTCGCATGGCCGCATAAATACGGGTCACGATGCTTTTCAGAAAATCTACTGTCCGCTGTTCCGGCGTGATAACCCGTTCCCAGTCCCACTGGTCCACATACAGGGAGTGGATGTTGCCCAGTTCCTCGTCGGCACGAATTGCGTTCATGTCGGTATAGATGCCGTAGCCCGGTTCTATTTTGTAGTCGGCCAAAGTCAGTCGTTTCCATTTGGCCAGTGAATGAACCACTTCCGCCTGCTGGTCGCCCAAGTCCTTTATCGGGAAGGTAACCGGACGTTCCGTACCGTTCAAGTCGTCGTTGATACCCATTCCTTTCAGTACGAACAAAGGAGCGGTTACACGCCGCAAGCGAAGTTCGGAAGAAAGGTTCTGCTGGAAGAATTCTTTAATCTGCTTGATACCCAGTTCGGTTTGCTTCATGTCAAGCAACGGCTTGTAGCCGACAGGTTTTATAAGGTAACTCATTTCTTTATTTCTTTAATTGTTTGTTTTGCTTGCAAAGATAGATGTATTTCGTAAATATGCAAGCGAAATGTGAAATAACTTATCAAAATGTTTTTATTTTATTTGTATGGATGGATAAAATGAAAATCAACAAGGGGAAATAAAAAATGTCATTCTGGAAACTGCTTTCCGGAATGACATTCTATAAAGTGATAAAGAAGTTGCTTTTCAGCGATTCTTGTACATATGTTCGTAATAGTTCTGGTATTCTCCGCTGGTGACGTTCTTCACCCATGCCTGATGGTCGAGATACCATTTGATGGTTTTGACAATACCGTCCTCAAACTTGGTTTCGGGTGTCCATCCCAGTTCGCGGGTAATCTTGGTGGGGTCGATGGCGTAGCGCTGGTCGTGTCCCAACCGGTCCTTGACAAAGGTAATCAATGAATCGTTGATCCAGTCAATGCTGATTTGTCCGTCGGCGGTCATTTCTTTCTTTTTGAGCACGTTCCGATACTCGGGTTGCTCGGTCATTATCCGATGAATGGTGGCGATGGTCAGTTTGACAATTTCAATGTTCTGTTTCTCGTTGTGGCCGCCTACATTGTAGATTTCTCCGTCTTTACCTTTGTTGATAATCATGTCGATGGCCTTGCAGTGGTCTTCCACGTACAGCCAGTCGCGTACGTTGGTTCCGTTGCCGTATACGGGAAGTCTTTTCCCTTCCAGAATGTTTTTGATAATCAGCGGAATCAGCTTTTCCGGGAAATGATATGGTCCATAGTTATTGGAACAGCGGCTGATGGTCACCGGCATTTTGTAGGTATCCCGATAAGCCATGACAATCAGGTCGGCACTGGTCTTGGAAGCGCTGTACGGACTGTGCGGGCAAAGAGGGGTTTCTTCGGTGAAATAGCCTTCTGCTCCCAAAGAACCATACACTTCATCAGTAGATACCTGGTGGAAGCGGACTCCTTTTCTCCACGTAGGATAGCCGTTCTCGTCTTTTCCGGTTACCCATGCACGACGGGCGGCATCCAGCAGGTTTTGTGTACCCAGGATGTTCGTCTGCAGGAAAAGTTGCGGATTTTCGATGCTGCGGTCCACATGGCTCTCGGCGGCGAAGTTCACGATGTAGTCAAATTTGTACTCAGCAAACAGTCGGTCGGCCAGGTCGCGGTCGCAGATGTTTCCTTTTACGAAGAAGCAGCGTTCGTTGTCGATGTCGGATGAAATGGTTTCCAGGTTTCCCGCGTATGTCAAAGCATCCAGAATGATTACCTTGATGTCATCATGTTTGCCCAAGATATATTTGATATAATTGGCACCGATGAATCCGGCGGCTCCAGTAACTAGATAAGTTTTCATATCGTTTTTCTATTTTGAGTGCAAATTTCGGAAAGATTTTTGAATGCAACAAGACTTTTCAAACTTTAATCATTCAGTTCGATAACCTCCAGATCGGAGAAATTTCCGTCGGCTATGGAGAAACGTACCAAGGTACGCACTTTATGGAAACCATATTTCCCGGCGGCCCCCGGATTGATGTGCAGCAGGTGCAGGCGAGGGTCGTATTTCACCTTCAGGATATGGGAGTGTCCGCTGATAAACAGCTGCGGGGGCTGTGTGGCGAGAATCTGCCGGACGGAAGGGTCGTATTTCCCCGGGTATCCTCCGATGTGTTTCATCAGTACGTCGGCTCCTTCCAACTGGAAACGGTTGATTTCAGGGAAGCGGAGGCGCATGTCCTGCCCGTCGATATTTCCATATACGGCCCGGAGAGGACGGAAGGCAGCCAGTCGGTCGGCCACTTCCTGTGAGCCGATGTCTCCGGCATGCCATATTTCGTCGCAGGTGTCAAAATATTTCAGGTAACGTTCGTCCCAATAGCCATGGGTATCGGACAGAAGTCCTATTCTTTTCATTTTTCTGTTGTTTTTGTCCGGCAAAGATAGTACATTTGAGCAAACCTTGAAGGATTCTATGTATGGAAAGCCACTATAAATATTTCAACCGCGACATCAGCTGGCTCGCGTTCAACTATCGTGTATTGTTGGAAGCTGACGATGACAGCCTCCCTTTGTATGAAAGAATCAATTTCATTTCGATTTATTCGTCCAATCTGGAAGAGTTTTACCAGGTGCGTGTGGCGGAACACAAGGCGGTAGCCTCCGGAGGAAAGAGTGAGGATATGACGGTGGAGGAAGCGCATGCCCTGATTCGGCGCATTACGGAGGTGGTGAACCGCCAGCTGGAGGACCGCGTGCGCATTTATGAGCAGAAGATACTTCCTGAACTGCGGCGGAATCATGTTGTCTTTTATCAGAGTAAGAGTGAGGTAGAGGACTTCCACAAAGAGTTTGTGCACCGTTTTTTCATGGAAGAAGTCTTCCCTTATCTCCAGCCGATGAAGATGGAACCGGGAAACGTACGTTTCTTTTTGCGCGACAAGCGGCTGTATCTGGCGGTGAAAGTCCGGAAGCCCGGAGCGGACAAGTCGGACTACTATCTTATCAAGATGCCATATAGCAAAGTACCCCGTTTTGTGGAATTGCCTTTTCATGACGGGAATTATTATCTGATGTTCCTGGAGGATATCATCAAGGCGAATTTGCAGGAAATGTTTGTGGGGTATGAGGTGGAGTGCAGCTATTGTTGCAAGATTTCGCGGGATGCCGACGTGTTTGTGGATGATGTGCCGGCAGAAAGCATGGTGGAGAAGCTGAAAGAGAAAGTGAAGAAACGGAAGATTGGGGCCATCTGTCGTTTTGTGTACGACCGGAAGATGCCGGCGGAATTTCTGGATGCGCTGGTGGAAGCGCTGGGCATCAACCGGGAGGAACTGGTGCCGGGCGACAAGCATTTGAACTTGGAAAACCTGTCGTTCCTGCCGAACCCGAATCCGGATATTCCACAGATAGTCAAGCCGCAGCCGATGTGTTTGCCGGGGATGAACGAAAAGCATTTCATGTATCGGCGGATAGCCAAACGCGACATGCTGCTCTATTACCCGTATCACAGCTTTGAGCATTTCATCCGTTTTCTGTATGAAGCCGTACGTGACCCGTTCTGTCGGGAGATCATGATTACGCAGTATCGGGTGGCGGAACATTCGGAGGTGATCAATGCCTTGATTGCGGCGGCCCGGAACGGGAAGCATGTCACGGTGTTCGTGGAACTGAAAGCTCGTTTTGATGAAGAGAATAATCTGGCAACCGCAGAACTGATGCGGAAGGCGGGGATTGACATCATCTTCAGTATTCCGGGGTTGAAAGTTCACGCGAAGGTGGCCTTGGTGCTTCGGGAGAACGACAAGGGAGAACGTTTGCGAAGCTATGCGTATGTCAGTACGGGGAACTTCAACGAGAAGACCGCGAAAATTTATGCGGACATTGCCTTGTACACGTGCAACAAGCAGATTGTGGAAGATATGTACACCTTGTTCCGTGTGTTGAGAAAAGAGGTGAAGGAACCTCATTTCAAACGTCTGCTGATTGCCCGCTTCAACTTGTTGCCGGAACTCAAACAGTTGATTCAAAAAGAAATTGACCTGGTGCGTAAAGGAAAGCCGGGACGAATCATCTTGAAGATGAATGCCTTGCAGGATACGGCCATGATTGACGAACTGTATCGGGCCAGTGAGGCGGGAGTACAGATTGACTTGATTGTGCGAGGAATTTGTTGTCTGGTGCCCGGAGAGTCGTTCAGTCGGAATATTCGGGTCACCCGCATCGTGGATACGTTTCTGGAGCATGCCCGTGTGTGGTATTTCGGCAACGGGGGCGACCCGAAAATATTTATCGGTTCACCCGACTGGATGCGCCGCAATTTGTATCGTCGCATCGAGGCAGTCACTCCCATTCTGGATGGGAAGCTCCGGCAGGAACTGACCGACATGCTGAACCTGCAGCTTTTGGCCAACCGGAAGGCCTGCTGGGTGGACAATCATTTGCAGAATGTCTTTAAACGGAAACCGGGGAATGACGACGTGCGGGCACAATATGACTTTTATGAATACTTGAAACGCAAGCTGGCTGAGGATTAATCAGCCGGCTTGTGTTTGTTCTCAGAGATGAGCAGCAGTTTGTCTCCCGGTTTCAGTTCCATTTGCCCGTTGGGGATGAGAAACTCACTGCCTCGTTTCACCAACATCACCAGTGTGCCTTTGGGAATCTGCATGTCGGCCAGCTTGTTTTGTGTGGCCAGCATTTCCGGAGTCAAGGTGAGGTCGTTCAGGCGGGTGTCGATTTCATCCGGAAGTTCCACTCCAAATTCATTGCCTTCCTTGGGAGCCGGCAAGTCCAAGTGCAGCAGTTTGGCCACTTTGGTGATGGTCATCCCTTGAACTACCAATGACAGGAGGGTGATGAAAAAGACAATGTTGAACAGCTGCTGGGAGCCTTCAATCTGGGCCAGTACGGGGTAGGTGGCGAAAATGATGGGAGTAGCCCCTCTTAAGCCGACCCATGACACAAATAGTTTGCCTTTGGCGGTGATATTCCGGAACGGCAGCAGGCAGAGGAACACGCTGAGCGGGCGTGCCACGATAATCATGAAGGCACCAATCAGCAAGGCCACCGCAGCTAAGTCGAGCATTTCGTGCGGGTTGACCAACAATCCCAAGGTGAGGAACATGATGATCTGGAAGAGCCAGGTCAGTCCGCTCATGAAGGTGTTGATTTCTTTCCGGAAAGCTAGTTTGGTGTTTCCCAGAATCACGCCCATGATATACACAGCCAGGTAGGCATTGCCCTTCAGCTGGTCGGTAATGGTAAAGGTGATGAATACCAGGCTGAGCAGAAGGATGGAGTAGAGGGAGCTGTTCGACAGGTTGATGCGGTTGATGAGCCATACGCTGAAGCGTCCCATGGCATAACCGATAACCCCTCCGAAAAAGAACTGTACCAGCAAATCTTTCGTGATAAGCAGAAAGTCGGGATGGCTTCCACTGGAAATCACTTGTATCAGTACGATGGTCAGCATGTAGGCCATCGGGTCGTTACTTCCACTTTCTAATTCCAGCATCGGGCGAAGATGCTGCTTCAGGTTCATCCGCTGCGAACGGAGCAGGTTGAACACGGATGCCGAGTCGGTAGACGACATGGTGGCAGCCAGCAGCAGAGAAGTCATCAGGGTCAGTTCGATGTTGGTCCGGTTCCAGTCGGAAATATAGAAGATGAAGACACCCGTCAGCAGGGTGGTAAGCAGGACTCCGGCTGTCGACAAGACTATACCGGGAGTGAGTACCGGTTTGATGTCGGTGTATTTGGTGTCCATACCTCCGGAGAACAGAATGATACTCAATGCTATCATGCCGATGAACTGTGCATCCGAAGCGCTGTTGAACTGCAATCCCAGTCCGTCGCTTCCAAAGAGCATACCCACTACAAGAAAGAGCAAGAGGGTAGGGATTCCAAACCGGTATCCGGTCTTGCTGATAAGAATACTGGAAAAAATAAGGATTGACCCAATCATCAAAATGTTTTCTGCCGTAAAAATCATAATGCCTTAGTGATTAATAAAAGAATAAAAGTAAAGGTTTGTGTAAATATTAAATGCCCGAAGGTAGGAAAATGTTTTGTGGATAAGGGCTTTTCATGAAAATTTTTGTGCATTTTTTGATGAAATTTCATCCGTCGCATTTTTTTAGGCATCCTTGCATAAAAGTGAAGACTTCCTTACAAATTCTCTGTCCCACACTGTGGGATATAAAAACCACAGTGTGGGATATGTATTTCACAGTGTGAAATATAAAAACCAAACAGTGGAACAGAGAATTTGTAGAGGAGTTCTGAAGAATATGCGAGGACGTTTCAAAGAATGTGTAAGGGGAAAATCTTACAGTGGATGGGATGGATACATTCTGTGTGAGCAAGTTGCATAAGTATCCGTGGGGCTTTTCGATGGGATTATACGATAATTTTGTAGAAATTCATCTCTGTTTTTCGAGAAAACCGTATATTTGCAATGTTTTGTTCCGTGTTGATTTCCGTTCGGCGAAATCACGGATGAAAAGGGAATCGGGTGGAAGTCCCGAACAGTCCCGCTGCTGTGAACTCCAGCGTTTCGACGTTTGTCTACCGACTACAAGGCCACTGTCTTTCAATGAAAGATGGGAAGGCAAGACAAACGGGAGTAAGTCAGAAGACCTGCAAAACGAAGTCATGCTTGCATTCTCGAGGAAAGGATGGCAAGAACGTGCGTAATGTAGAATTACAATTAAAAATTTAAATGAAAAGATGGAAAGAACCGGCTTTCAGGGTCGGGTATCGCTTTTTTATAGTCGTGTGTCTGTGTGTCCTTGCAGGAGTAGGGAGCGTTTTTGCACAGCAGGCCGATTCGGACAGCATTACGGGAAAAGTGCATCAGATTCCGGATGTGACGGTGAGCGTGCGTAAGACTCCTCAGGCTGTGAAGGCTACGTCTCCGTTGCAGGTGATGGGAAAAATGGAAATGGAGCGTCTGGGTGTACATGAGGTAGCTGATGCCGTGCGCCATTTTTCGGGGGTGACGGTGAAAGACTATGGAGGCATTGGGGGACTGAAAACGATTTCGGTCCGTAGCTTGGGAACTCAGCATACGGGAGTGATTTATGATGGGGTAGCTGTCAGTGACTGTCAGTCAGGTCAGGTAGACATCTCTCGCTTTTCTTTGGATAACGTGTCCCAACTGACCATGACAATCGGACAGAGTGACGATATTTATCAGACGGCACGTGCTTTTGCTTCTGCGGGGGTGTTGAACATTCAGACTGCCCGACCTGATTTCCAGGAAATATCGTATCACGTCAATGCCAATTTGAAGGCAGGCTCTTTCGGTTTGGTAAATCCTTCCATTTTATACAATCAGCGGCTGTCTGCTAAAACATCCTTGTCTGTATATGGCGATTTTTTGCGGGCAGACGGCAATTATCCCTTTAAGATGTGGAATGGGAACAGCTTGATTGACAGCAAGCGGAATAATAGTGACATACGGACCTATCGTGCGGAGGCTACATTATATACAAACTTTACTTCCAGACAGGACCTGCAGGTGAAGGCGTATCTTTTTGATTCGGAACGCGGACTGCCGGGAGGTGTGATTTATGACAACCCTTATGCTGCTGAACGGCTTTTTGACAAAAACTATTTCGGGCAATTCCGGTATGAAAACCGGTTTTCTGACCGGCTTAAGCTTCAGGCTCTGGGTAAGTTCAATTATAGCTGGAACCGGGATTACAATGATGAGGCTTCAGGTATCACCGATGACCGCTACCGACAGACAGAAACCTATTTGTCGGCTACACTGTGGGGAGACTTGGGAAAGGGCTTTTCTTTGTCGTTGGCACAAGATTTTGTGTATAACTATTTGCATACGAACCTGGAACAGTGCCAGTTTCCGCAGCGCTATACACTGTTGACCGCATTGGCTGCACAGTATCATCTTCATTCTTTTACGGCTACCGCTTCTTTATTGAATACCTATATTACGGAAGATGTACGCATTGGAACGGCAGCTGCAGACCGTAAGCGTCTTTCTCCTTCATTCAGTGTTTCATGGAAGCCTTTCGAAGAAATTGGTCTGCGTTTCCGAGCCTCTTATAAAGATATTTTCCGTACTCCGACATTCAATGATTTATATTATTTGGTGATAGGGAATAGTGGTTTGCGTCCGGAAACGACGAAGCAGGGAAATTGGGGAGTGACCTGGAGTGGGTCAAAGTTAGGTTTCCTTAATTTTCTGAGTCTGTCTGCCGATGTTTATTATAACAAAGTGAGAGATAAGATTGTGGCGGTTCCTGCCATGTTCGTATGGAAAATGATGAATGTGGGAAAAGTGGAGACCATAGGTGTCGATGTGAATTTGTCTGCTGAATCTCGTCTTACAGAGTGGTTAAAGTGTTATTTGACCGCAAACTACAGTTTTATGCAGGCCGAAGATGTGACCGACCCGGATTCCAAGACATGGAGGAATCAGATTGTGTATACACCCCGACATTCCGGTGGGGGCAATCTCACCCTTGAAACGCCTTGGATAAATGTGTCTTATAATCTGACTTATGCATCGGAGCGATATACGTTAGCTCAGAATCTGCCGGACTATCGCATTAAACCTTACTCAGATCATGGCATTTCATTGTCTCGTAAGTTCTCCTGGAAGCGGCATCAGTTGCGTCTACAGTTGGATGCCTTGAATCTTTCCAACCGGAATTATGAGGTCGTTCGTTTCTATCCGATGCCAGGAAGAAATTACAAGATTTCTATTAATTACTATTTATAAATTAAAACGAGAAAAAATGAAGAAAAATTGGCTTTATCTGCCTTTCATGGCAGTTCCTTTGGTAGGTGGCTTGACCGCATGTAATAATGAGGAGGTTCCTGCTCCTACTCCTAATCCGGAACCTACTACTACTTATGGAGCTTATATTGTAAATACAGGGAACTGGGGAAAGAATGATGGCTCTATTCAATGGTTTGACATGGAGAAACAAACGGTCAGCACTGATTTGTATCAGGCACAGAATGGAAAGGGCATAGGAGATGTGCAGGATTTGTGCGTGTACGGTTCGAAGATGTATGCCATTGGAAGCACATCCTCCAAAGTTGAGGTGTTGGATCTGAGTGGAAAGCTGTTGAAGAGTATTCCGATGCAGACGGCGGAGGAAAAGCCGATGCAGCCTCGATATGCAGTAGGGGCAGAAGGTTTTGTATTTGTTACTGCTTATGATGGAACTGTCTCAAAATTAGATACGTTAACGCTGGATATTGTCGGTAAGGTTGCTGTCGGAAATTATCCCGAGGCTTTGACTTATGCGGCCGGAAAGTTGTATGTGAATATTTCTGATTATGGCTCAGGAGATAAAGTGGCCGTAGTTAATGCTTCCTCTTTGACAAAGGTGAAAGATATTACCGTGATGTTGAATCCTGCTTATCAGTGCTTGACCGGTGCGGACGGTTATATCTATGTCGTGTCACAAGGCAATTATGCCGGAAGTGATAAGATTCCTGAAGAAAAATGGATTTATCAGACTCTTCAGCGTATAGATCCGGCTACGGATGAGGTGGAAAAATTGTGTAATGCAACTTATATAGCCAATAAAGGGGATAAAATGTATATCCTTTATTCTGAGTATTATTTGCCGGATACACGCAGATGTTTTGTGTATGATTTGAAGACAAGGAAAGAAACTCCGTTTGTGGACCTTTCCACAATTCCAAGTCCGCAGTTTATTGCAGTTGATCCTGTTTCTGAGGATGTATATATTGGAAACCGTAACTCTGGTGCATTGAGTGATGTATATATTTATTCTAAGGACGGACAACTCAAGAAAAAAATAGAAACCGGGAACTATACAACCAACATCCGTTTCTTAGCCGAATAAGATTTATGAAACAAATTTTACTATCTGCCCATATAGTAACTTTAGTCTTGCTTCTCTTTGCCTGTGGCGGAGGAAGCAAGACTTCTTCTGTTCAGGAGGGAGGAGATACCCTGAAAATGAAGTATGCCACCAACTTGTCGGTGGTGAAGTTTCCGGATTATACGATGGTTTCTATCCGTAATCCATGGGATACGCTGAAAACGCTGCATACCTACCTGTTGACGGACAAGACACGGCCGGTGCCGGAAAATCTGCCGGAGGGCACCGTGGTGCGTGTGCCTTTGGAGCGGGCGGTAGTGTATTCGGTAGTACATGGAAGTGTGCTGAAGGAGCTGGGTTGCGAAAAGAGTATCAAGGGCGTTTGCAACCTGGAATATTTCAAGATGCCGGAAATACAGGACGGATGCCGGAAGGGTACGGTGGTAGACTGTGGAAACAGCATGAATCCGGATATCGAAAAAATCATTGACCTGCATCCGGATGCCATTCTGCTTTCTCCGTTTGAAAACAGTGGCGGTTACGGACGGGTAGGGAAGCTGGGCGTGCCTGTGATAGAATGTGCGGACTATATGGAGACTTCTCCGTTGGGCCGTGCCGAATGGCTGCGCTTCTACGGCCTTCTGGTGGGGAAGGCGCAGAAAGGTGATTCGCTTTTTGCACAGATAGAAAAGGAATACTTGGCGGTGAAGGCTTTGGCATCCAAAGCAACCTCTCATCCTACGGTCTTGAGTGACTTGAAATACGGCTCTGCCTGGTACATCGCCGGGGGGCAGAGTACGACAGGACGTTTGTACGCGGATGCCGGGGCAGAGTATGTCTTTGCGGAATTACCGAACAGCGGTTCGGTGCCCATGGCTTTTGAAACGGTGTTCGATAAAGGAGAAAATGCCGATTTCTGGCTGATAAAGTACAACCAGCCGCATGATAAAACTTATCGGGAATTGCAGAAAGACTATTCGTTGTATGCCCGTTTCAAGGCATTTCGGGAACGTCGGATTTACGGATGCAACACTCATCGGATTCCGTTCTACGAAGAATCGCCTTTTCATCCCGAGGTTTTGCTGAAAGATATGGTAAAAATCTTCCATCCGGAATTGCTGGAAGGATATGAACCGAAATATTTTAGTAAATTAGCGGAATGATGGTTTCGGACAAAAAGAATTATGTGGTATTTGTCGGCTTGGCCTTCCTGATTGTTCTTTTGGTGGTGGCCAATCTGTTTCTTGGTTCGGTGGATATACCGGCACGGGAAGTGGTGCGCATTTTGGGAGGAGAAGAGGCGGCGAAAGCCAGTTGGACCTATATCGTTTGGGAATCTCGTTTTCCGCAGTGCGTGACGGCCTTGCTCTGTGGGGCGGCACTCTCTGCCTCCGGACTGATGTTGCAGACGGTGTTCAGCAACCCGTTGGCCGATTCCTCCATTTTGGGAATCAGTTCGGGGGCCAGTCTGGGAGTCGCCCTGGTGATGCTGGCCGGAGGAGGTACCGTTGCGACGGGCGTGTTCACGCTTTCCGGTTTCTTTTCAGTCATTCTAGGAGCCTTTCTGGGGGCTGTGGCGGTGTTGCTCCTGATTCTGTTTTTGTCTTCTTTGATTAAAAGTAATATCATGTTGCTCATTGCCGGCATCATGATTGGCTATATTGCCTCGTCTCTGATTTCGCTGTTGAATTTCTTTGCTACGGCAGAAGGGGTGCAATCGTATATGGTGTGGGGGATGGGAAACTTCGGCGGTGTTTCCTTGGAGCAACTCCCCGCTTTTTCGCTGCTGACTTTGGCCGGACTGGTGGTGGCGGTTCTCTTGATCAAGCCGTTGAATGCCTTGCTTTTGGGTCCGCGTTATGCCGAGAATCTGGGCATAAATATCCGTCGGGTACGTAATTGGCTGTTGCTCGCCACGGGCTTGTTGACTGCCGTAACCACGTCCTTCTGTGGGCCTGTGGCTTTTATCGGGCTGGCAGTACCTCATCTGGCACGCCTGATGCTGGGAACTTCCAACCATAATTCCTTGATGCCGGTCACCTTGCTTTCCGGTGGGGCTTTGGCCTTGTTGTGCAATTTGCTTTGTGTGCTTCCGGGCGAATCGGGAGTCATTCCTTTGAATGCGGTCACTCCGATTCTGGGGGCTCCGGTCATTATTTATGTCATTATAAACCAACGTCGAATCCAATATTTTAACTGATGAGGCAATCGGAAATTGTAGTAGAGGGAGAAAACCTGACCATCGGGTATCAGGTAGGAAAGAAGCGGACGGAAGTACATGCTGGGTTGAACTTTCAGCTTTTCCGTGGAGAATTGACCTGTCTGTTAGGAGCCAACGGGGCTGGAAAATCGACTTTGCTCCGTACATTGGCGGCGGCCCAGCCTTCCTTGTCAGGTGGATTAAGGTTGTTAGGGCGTGATTTGTCGGCGTATTCCGAGCGGGAACTGTCGAGAACCATCGGAGTGGTGTTGACCGACCGCACACAGGCGGGAGGACTTACGGTCTATGAGTTGGTGGCCTTGGGACGCCAGCCTTATACGGGATTTTTCGGAAGATTGGACAAAGAGGATAAACGGCTGGTGGAGCACGCGCTTCAGGTAGTGGAGATTGCACATAAGGCCCGGTGTTACATGGCGGAGCTTTCGGATGGAGAACGGCAGAAGGTGATGATAGCCAAAGCGCTGGTACAGGAATGTCCGTTGATTCTGTTGGATGAGCCGACGGCTTTTCTGGATGTGGTGAGCCGGATTGAAATCATGAACCTGTTGCATCGGCTGGCTGTGGAAGAAAACAGGGCCATTCTTTTGTCCACGCACGACATTGAGCAGGCCCTTGTGCTGGCCGACCGTCTGTGGCTTCTTTCTTCGGGCGGGCTGGAGTGCGGGGTGACGGAAGACCTGATATTAGGCAACCGGATGGACACCTTGTTTCGTGAACGTCCGCATATCAAGTTCGACCTGATGCATGGAGGTTTTTCTCCGGAAGTGTCGGGGGAGAAATTTATCGTATTGAGGGCAGCCGATGAGATACTGCGGCATTGGGCACAGAACGCATTGAACCGGCATCATTATTTTTGTCTGGAGGCATCTCCTGTGGAACAAAAACTGCCCCAGTTGGAAGTCGTTGCTCCCAATCGGCTTTTTTACACAGGGGGTAATGGACAAACTGTGTGTTATACTTCTTTTAAAGATTTGTTGGAAAATATATAATTGTCTGGGAGAGAATTTCTGGAAGAATTTTCTATTTTTGCTATGTTTTACTGAAAGATAGAATTTTATGGTGAATGTAGTGAAAATGGCAGGAACATCTCCAGATTTGTATCATTGTGTGGCTCCTTTGGTGATGAATCCGGAAATTCTCAAATATAATCATAACTATCCGTTTAAGACCAGTGACTCATTTAACTGGTTTGTGGCATTTCAGCAAAAAAAAGTAGTAGGCTTCTTTCCGGTAGAGATACGGAAAAAGGCAATCGTCATTAATAATTATTATGTGGAAAATGACGATGAGTCAGTGTTTGCAGGTTTGCTGGAAGCTGTGATAGGCGAATTCCAGGATACGGATAAGACATTGGAAGCTGTGGTGCAGAAAGTTCATGAATCGTTTTTTTCGGTTCGGAAGTTTGAAGTGGAACGTACGTGGAGTACCTATCTAAAAATGATGAGAAAGAATGAAAAAGACTGAAAACGAGAAAAATGTGTATGAGTTGACTCAGGAACGCCTGTCTGTTTTATTTAAGGAATTTGACAATGTCTACGTGTCGTTTTCGGGAGGAAAAGACAGCGGTGTGCTGTTGAATCTGTGTATAGACTATATCCGTAGAAATAAACTGCACATCAAGCTGGGAGTCTTTTTTATGGATTATGAAGTGCAGTATGCGCATACCATTGAATTCGTAGAAAGGATACTGGAGCAGAATAAGGATATCCTTGAAGTGTATCGGATTTGCGTACCTTTCAAGGTGAGAACCTGTACGTCCATGTATCAGCATTACTGGCGTCCGTGGGATGAAAAGTTGCGGGATATATGGGTTCGTAAGATGCCCGATGGAGTGTTGAAAGCCAGTGATTTCCCTTTTTTTCACAACAATATGTGGGATTATGAGTTCCAGTTACGTTTTGCCGCGTGGTTGCATGAAAAGAAAAAGGCGGTACGTACAGCCTGTCTGGTAGGTATCCGTACCCAAGAAAGCTATAACCGCTGGCGTACGATTTACGGAGGGTTGAAGCAGCAGCTTTATCATAAATACCAATGGAGTTCCAAGATTGCGAACGATGTGTATAATCTTTATCCCATTTACGATTGGAAGACCACCGACGTCTGGACGGCCAATGGAAGATTTGGGTGGGATTATAACCGTCTGTATGATTTATATTATTATGCAGGCGTCAGTCTGGAGCGGCAGCGTGTGGCCAGTCCGTTTATCAGCGAAGCGATTGAAAGTCTGCGTTTGTATAAAGTCATTGAACCCGACACGTGGGGCAAGATGATTGGACGTGTAAATGGAGTGAATTTTTCAGCCTTGTATGGAGGTACTCGGGCCATGGGGCATGGAGGAATCAAGTTGCCGGAAGGACATACGTGGAAGTCGTTTATGGAATTCCTGCTTTCCACGCTTCCGGAAGAGACCCGTAGGGGGTATCTGAGCAAGCTTCACACCAGCATCAAGTTCTGGAGAACCAAGGGAGGATGCCTGAGCGATGAAACCATTGCCAAACTGGAAGAGATGAAGATACCGATTACCGTGAGAAGCAAGAGTAATTACAAAACAACCAAACGTCCGGTGATGATGGAATACCTCGATGACATTGACATTCCGGAATTTCGGGAAATACCGACCTACAAACGGATGTGCCTGTGCATCCTCCGCAACGATTATGCGTGCAAATACATGGGGTTTGCCGTGAGCAAGGAGGAAAAGAAGATGAAAGATTATATTTTGCAGCAATATAAAAAGATATGGACGTAAAAGAAGAGAAAAGCCCGGTATATAATGTGAAAGCAGTACCGGTTGAGAAGGTGTGTGCCAATGATTATAACCCGAACGTAGTGGCACCTCCCGAGATGAAGTTATTGGAATTGTCCATTTGGGAGGATGGGTTTACCATGCCTTGTGTGTGCTATTATGACAAGGAAAACGACAAGTATATCATTGTGGACGGTTTTCACCGCTATCAGGTGCTGAAAACGTCCAAGCGTATTTATGAACGGGAAAAAGGAATGTTGCCGGTGGTGGTAATCGACAAAGACTTGTCCCATCGCATGGGGTCTACCATTCGTCACAACCGGGCAAGAGGTACTCATGACATCGGACTGATGACTCACATCGTGGCAGAGCTGACACAGGCTGGCATGTCGGATAAATGGATTATGAAGAACATTGGAATGGACCGGGACGAACTGCTCCGTCTGAAGCAGATTTCCGGATTGGCATCTTTGTTTGCCGACCATGACTTTTCCATCCCCACTCCCCAGTCTATATTGCCGGAGAATGAGGAGGATTAAGTGCTAGTACAGGAAATATCCTAGTACACCGCTGCAGACAATCAGCAGAATCGGGTTTATCTTATACCGGTGTGAAGCGATGAAGGCCGCAAGGAAGAGCAGGATACTTACCACAATCTGGTAGGTATCTGTTCCGAAGTTCTCACCGTTCATCAGTACCAGTGCGGCGGCGGCCAGCAGTCCGACCACTCCCGGACGAAGGCCTTTGAATACATTTTCCACAGCCGGATGTCGCTGGTATTTCAGAAAGAAACGGCTGATAAAGACCATTAGGATAAATGAGGGAAGCACCACGGAAAGGGTGGCTACGGTCGAGCCCAGGATACCTATGCTGTGTGAGTAACCGGCATTGACCATGGCCGTATAGCCCACATAAGTGGCTGAATTGATTCCGATAGGACCGGGAGTCATCTGACTGATGGCGATGATGTCGGTAAAGTCGGAAGAACTGAGCCAGCCGTAACGTGTCACTACCTCTCCCTGTATCATTGAAATCATGGCGTAGCCGCCTCCAAACCCGAACAAGCCTATTTTGAAAAATGTATAGAATAGTTTCAGTAATAATAAAGCCATATTGTTTTACTCCTATGTGTTAGTTATATTTCTTTTGGTAACGTCCATAAAGATATCCTCCCACTCCACTGAGAATGATGACGTAGATGGGGGAAAAGCCGATAAGCCATATCAGCAGTGCGGAAACCACCGGAATCCAGATGTTGTATCGGTTGATACGGGCCGATTTGGCCATCTTGAAAGTGGGAGCGGCAATCAGGGCTACCACTGCCGGACGGATTCCTTTGAATACACGTTCCACGGCTTCCACATGTTGGAATTGCCGGAAGAAGAGGGCGATGGCCAGGATGATGAGAAAGGAAGGCAGAATGGTGCCCAATGCCATCCAGAAAGCTCCCCAGAATCCTTTTAGTTTGTAGCCGATGAAGATGGCTATATTGACAGCAAAGATACCCGGTACCGTTTGTGCCAGAGCCATTAAGTCCAGAAAGTCTTCTTTGCTGATCCATTTCCGTTTGTCCACCAAGTCGGCTTCAATCAATGGGACCATGGCATACCCTCCACCGATGGTGAAGACGCCGATACGGAAGAAGATGAGAAATGATCTTACATAAAAATTCATATTGTCTGTCTTTTTTAGTTTTTCTTCATGTATATGCTGGGAGGTACTCCGTAAAATTTCTTGAAGGTGTCGGTAAAGTATTTAGGATCGGCAAAGCCCATCTTGTCGGATACTTCCGCCACGGTATAGCGCTGGCTTTTCAGCATCAGTGCCGCTTCCTGCATCCGGATGTTCCGGATGAACTCCGCCGGGGCGATGCCTGTCAGTGCCTTGATTTTATTGTAGAAGCTGGTACGGCTCATGTTGACTGAAGCACACAACGTGTCCACATTGAAGTTCTTCCCCAATCCTTCTTTGACCAGTTCGGTTACCTTTTGGATGAACTCGTCGTCCAGGCTGGTAGGAAGTTCAATAGGCGTACCGGCTTCTTCCGGTAAGGCTGTGGCGGCCGAGCGGAAGCGGTTGCGAATCATCTTCCGGTTTTCAATCAGCGTGTGGATGGTGGCCTTCAGGATATGTACGTCAAAAGGTTTCACCAGATACTGGTCGGCCTTGATTTCCAGTCCTTCCAATATATGCTCCTTGTCTCCCAATGCAGTGAGCAGGATGATGGGGATATGGCTGGTTTCCATGTTCCCTTTCAGTCGCTGGCACATTTCCCTTCCGTCCATGACGGGCATCATGATGTCCGAAAGAATCAGGTCGGGCTGTCTTTCCTGTACAAATTCGATGGCTTCTTTACCGTTTTCCACTCCTTCAGTCTGATAAGTATCCGACAGGCTTTGCTGGATGAAAGAGCGTAGAGGGGCATTGTCTTCCACCACCAGAATCAACGGTCTGTGTTCGTCGGTCTGAGTGGGAGATACCTCAAACTGGGAGATTACGCCGCTTCCTGCTGTGGAGGGAGGCACAACGGGAAGTGTTTGCTTTTCCGTGTCGGGGTGTGCTTTTTTGTACTGGTAGTTTTTGCTCCGAATCGGGAAGCTCAGCTGGAAACTGGTGCCTACATTCTCTGTACTGTTGAAGGTGATTTTTCCTTCGTGGTTCTCAATCAGCCTGTAAGTCAGCAGCATGCCGATGCCACAACCGGTATTGGTCTGGTTAGTGGCATTATGCCCTCGGAACAGATACTTGAACAGTTTTTTCTGCTCTTCTTTGTTCATGCCGATGCCGGTGTCCGAGATAGTCAGCATCCACGTGTTTTTGTTGGCATCCGCCTTCATGGACACCTTACCTCCCTGCGGGGTATATTTCAGGGCATTCGACAACAGGTTGCGCAGGATGGAGTCCATCTTGCTGACGTCAATCCAGACCTGTAGCGTAGGGAACGTGCTTTCGTAGGATAGCTGGATGTCCTTTTGCTGGGCAAAACTTTCAAACTGGTGTAAGTACGTGCTCAAGTAGTGGTTCAGTTCATGCTCCGTGACAATAGTCTGTGAGGAATACAACTCTTCCTTCTGGAAATTAATCAGGTTGTTGGCCAGTTCTGCCAGGTTCTCCGTACTTTCCATAGCCAGTCTGATATTTTTCTGTCCGTTTTCGCTCAGTTTCTCTTTCTCCATGATTTCACCCAAAGGGGCTTTGATCATGGTCAGCGGTGTACGGATATCATGTGCGGCATGGGTGAAGAAATTGATTTTCTCTTCCGAAGTCTTTCGTTCCCGTTTGATTATCTGGTAGCGCAGAAAGGCATAAGCGGCTCCGATAATCAGCAGGGCATACACCAGGAAAGCCCAGAACGTCAGCCAGAACGGGCGCTCTACCAGGATTTCAATCTCTCTTTCTTCCAGTACCTGCTGGTTGTCGAGCAGGATGGAACGCACCTTCAGGGTATAGTTTCCCGGTGAGAGGTTGGTGTAACGTATGGTACCATTGCTGGTGGGAGGAGTCCATTGGTCGTAGAACCCTTCCAGTTTCCAGCTGTAGAGAATACTCGACGGATTGTCGAAGTTGATGGAAGACACCTCCATGGAAAACGTGTTCTGATTGTATTTCAGCTGGATAAAGTTGGTCTCATCCAATATCTTTGTCAGAGGTGAGTGAGGGTCCATCGGATGCACCGGATGGTACATGATTTGCAGGTTGGAGAATACCATGTGACTGGAGAAACTCGAGGGCAGTTCCAGACTGTCGGACAAGATAATCACACCTTCGTTGCTGCCGAAGATAAGATGGCCGTCGCGTGTATGCAATCCGGCTGTCGAATTGAAATTGGCAGCCTGAAGCCCTTGCTCCCGGGTCCAGTTGGTAAACGTATGGTCTTTCCGGTTGTAGAAGGACAGTCCATTCTCTGTCCCCAGAAACAGATTTTCATCTCTGTCGGGCACAATGCTGTAGATGTTGTTGGTCTGCAGCCCACTGTTGTTGGCCCGGCAGTGGGTGAGTTCTTCTGTCCGGTTGTCAATGATGAACAGACCGTTCCCGTATGTGGCGATATACGTCTTTTGTAAGTCGGATGTATTGTATATGGCATTCACACAGCCAATCTCTTCCTTCCCTTTATACGGAGAGAGTCGTTTTTTCTTTTTGTCGAACACATACAACCCATGAATCGTGCCTACCCACAATGAACTCGGATCCCTTTCCAGCAGGAAGGTGATGGGGTAGGAAGAACTGTATTCTTGTTTTTCGAATGTCTTGGTGTCGAAGCCTTTCAGACTGTAAAATCCTCCGCTCCAGATGACTCCTTCCTTGTCTACCATGATTCCACGAATGTACTTGTCGGGAGTTTCTCTTATCTGTGATTCTCCTTGCTGGTGGAAAGTGACCTTCCCCGTCTTCTTTTCTATGCGGAAAATTCCCGACATATAACCTCCGGCCAGGATGATTCCCGGCTTGATTTCACATACCGACAAGAAAATATGATTCTCGTAGTTCGGCAGTTTTTCGGTCGTACAATAATTTATCCATTTTTTCTCGCGGGGATTGAAGCAGCTGACCCCGTTACAGGTGGCATACCAGATATCTCCCTCCGAATCTTCCATGATTCCATTGATGCAGTCGTTCGGCAATGTATTGGGATTGTTGGGGGCATGCTTGTACCATTGGTATTGAGGATATCTTTCCGAGTAGATGGTAATGCCGATGGGATAAATCACGTTCCATATTCGGTTGGTACGGTCCATGTATAAATCCTTGATGATGCTTCCGTTCATTTTGTTCAGACTCTCATTGTCCTCTTGCAGGAAATGGGAGAGCTGTTTGTGGGTGAGATTGAGTTTGTAGACACCGTCTCCGTCGGTAGCGATGAACACTTCTTCCGAATTTTTCCGGTTGGGGATAATGGTATTTACACCGATGTCTTTCAGATGGTCACCCAGGTCTGTCAGTTCACCGGTGGTAGCTGTATAAATGAAGAGTTTGTCGAGCAAGGCATTGATAATAAGTTTCCTTGTCGGTTTGTGATAGTAAATATAGTCGATGATATGAATGGGGGCTATATTTATCTTCTGGATGTTTTCCAGGTTGCCATTGTGCAAGGTGGCAGAATAAAGATGCTGTTCGTTGGATATGAAATATTTGTTGCCGTGCGCTTGCGTGATGCAGGTTATTTTTCCCGGAATCTTTTGGCTTACTTTTTGGGCTCCCTTATGGTGGCCATTATAGAGGTACTGACCGCTTTCCGTACAGAACCAGATGTTCTTTTCCTCGTCCATGTATGTACATGTGACGGGGATCCCCTGTGTCTCAGGGAACTGTTTGTGCAGGTCGAATACCAGCTGAAAGGAGTCCCGGGCTTCGTCCAGCGTAAAGACCAGTCCGTCTTTACCTATTTCCCACAGTTTCTGCTCTTTGTCCGTTTTGAGTGTATTCAGGTTGGGGAAACAGCTGACAGCCACTCCGTTTTTAATCAGTGGATAGTGGGTAAACTGTTTGCCGTTGTAACGGTCTATACCTTTGTGCGTAAGAATCCATATATAATCGTGTTCTCCTTGCTGAAGTGAGAGAACTCTCCGGCTGCTGAGCCCGTCCTCTATACCTATGTATTGGAAAATTTGCGCTTTCATCTGCGTGAAGGTGACAGATAGAAGCAGACAGATGATATATAAATATTTATGCATCATATTTTTCATGAGTGTCCGCAAATTTCGCAAAAAACAATTTCTTATCAAAATAATACAGAGGCTTTCATCGGAGAAAATAAAAAAGGCATGGCTGTATGAGCCATGCCTTTAAATATGTATTGTTTGGAAAAACAATCTTTATTTGTCACCGCGGATTGCAGCGATACCCGGAAGAACTTTACCTTCGATAGCTTCCAGCAAAGCACCACCACCTGTAGAGATGTAAGAAACCTGATCAGCCATACCGAACTTGTTGATACAAGCTACAGAGTCACCACCACCAATCAGTGAGAAGGCACCTTCTTTAGTTGCTTCAGCGATAGCTTCAGCAATTGCTTTAGAACCACCGGCGAAGTTGTCGAATTCGAATACACCGGCAGGACCGTTCCACAGGATAGTCTTTGCACCCTTGATGGCAGCCTTGAACTCTTCGCGAGTCTTAGGACCTGCATCCAGACCCATCCATCCGTCAGGAATGTTCTTGTCATCGCAAACCTGAGTGTTAGCATCGTTAGCGAACTTGTCGGCAGCGATGCAGTCGCAACCCAGTACCAAGTTTACACCTTTTGCTTTAGCTTTAGCGATGATGTCCAAAGCCAGATCCAGCTTGTCATCTTCTACCAATGAGTTACCAATCTTACCGCCCTGAGCTTTAGCAAATGTGAATGCCATACCACCGCAGAGAATCAGGTTGTCTACCTTGTCCATCAAGTTTTCGATGATACCGATCTTAGTAGATACCTTAGAACCCCCCATGATGGCAGTGAACGGACGTTTGATGTCTTTCAATACGTTGTCAACAGCTTTTACTTCTTTTTCCATCAGGTAACCCAGCATCTTGTGGTCTGCATCGAAGTAGTCAGCGATTACAGCTGTAGAAGCGTGTTTACGGTGAGCAGTACCGAATGCATCCATTACATAGCAGTCAGCGTAAGAAGCCAAAGTCTTGGCGAATTCTTTCTGACGAGCTTTCATTTCTTTCTTTGCATCTTCGTATGCAGGGTCTTCTTTTTCAATACCTACAGGTTTGCCTTCTTCTTCAGGATAGAAACGCAGGTTTTCCAGCAACAGCACTTCGCCCGGTTTCAGCGCAGCAGCAGCGTCCTGAGCTTTTGCGCAGTCCGGAGCAAATTTCACCGGAGTACCCAGTGCAGCAGCTACAGCGTCTACAATCTGGCTCAAAGAATATTTAGCGTTTACTTTGCCTTTGGGTTTACCCATGTGTGACATGATAATCAAAGCGCCACCGTCTGCCAAGATTTTCTTCAAAGTAGGCAGGGCACCACGGATACGAGTATCGTCAGTAATTTTACCTTCTTCGTTCAAAGGTACATTGAAGTCCACACGAACAATTGCCTTTTTACCGGCAAAGTTGAATTTGTCAATAGTCATCATAATCTCTAATATTTTTTGTTTAAAGTGTTTCTGTTGTTACAGACACCCCCTTGAAAGGATGCACCGCAAAGGTAAGAAAAAAAATAAAAAAGAAAGAATAAGGGGTGGATTTTTGCATACTTAAAGGCTGTTTTGTAGGTCGTTAAAAAACGCAAGTGCGTTTTGTCCGAAACGTCAAAGCGTTTCAACTCAAACGCAAGTGCGTTTGAACCAAAACGTAAAGGCGTTTTATTTAAAACGTCAAAGCGTTTTCCTCCAAATGTACTTGCGTTTTTGACTGGAATTTTAAATTATTGAAAAACAGTAGCTTATTCGATTTGGAATAAATCGTTGTCCTCATCGAACCGCAGGGAATCACCCAGTGCCATATAGATGGAATCGCTGTCGCTGTAATGCGGGAAATAGTCGTTGCAGTCCCATGAGCGGTCCAGTTTCTCTTTCGGTTGCGGGAATTTTGCCACATAAAGCGGAGCCAGCTTGGGGTCGGCCAGCACTTTTTCCATGAAATAGCCGAACACCGGAAGAGCCGTGCGGCTGCCCTGTCCCAGTTCTCCTGTACGGAAATGGATGCTGCGGTATTCTCCGCCTACCCAGGCACCTCCCACCAAGTTGGGGCTGACACCCACGAACCAGGCATCGGAGTGGTTGGACGAAGTACCGGTCTTCCCGCCGAATTCCGTCCCTTTGTCGAAGATGCGGAAGCGCCAGAGAGCCTGTGACGTACCTCTCGGACAAGTCAGTCCTCCTCTCAGCATCTGTTGCATAAGGTAGGCACTGGCGTAGGGGATGGCCTGTGTCTTTTCCGACTCCTCTTCATAAATGACGTGTCCGTCTTTGTCTTCCACCCGCGTGATAAGTATCGGGCGGATAGCTTCTCCATCGTTGACTACCGTACCGTAGGCCGAAACAAGCTCCAGCAGGGATACGTCGGAAGCGCCCAGGCTCAGGGCCGGAGTTTCTTCCAGTTGGGTGCGGATACCCATTTTACGGGCAGTAGTGGCTATTTGATGAATGCCCACTTCGTGAGCTACATTGGCCGCGATGGTATTAACCGACTGGGCAAACGCCATTTTCAGTGACATGGTATCGAGGGTGGCCCCTCCGTTGGCATTGTGCGGCATCCAGAGTTTCTTCTCTCCGTTTTCCTCCACTTCCCAAGGGATGTTTTCATCTACGCGCAAGTCGCAGGGAGAAAGTCCCTGGTTCATGGCTTCCGTGTAGACAAACAATTTGAAGGTAGAACCCGGCTGGCGTCGGGAAAGTACTTTGTCGTATTTCCACGACTGGAAATTGATGTCGCCTACCCAGGCTTTTACTTCTCCGGTATGCGGGGCGATGGCCACAAAACCGCAGTGCATGAAGCGTTCCATGTAGCGGATGGAATCCATGGTACTGAAGGTAGTATCTTTCTGCCCTAACTGATAGTCGAATACCTTACAGCGATGAGGCTGGTTCAAGTAATAGGTAATAGAGTCAGGCTGGTTGCTGTATTTGTGCGATAAATACTGATAAGCTGGCGTTCTTTCCGCCAAATCTTCAATAAAGTGAGGTATTTCTTCCCCGCTTCGGTCTCTCCATGGAGCCTGTGTGCCCCAGTGCGCATCGAATTTCTTCTGTACTTCCTGCATCTGTCGGTCGACGGCCTCCTCCGCATAGCGCTGCATCCGGCTGTCGATGGTAGTATAGATTTTCAGTCCGTCACCATACAGGTCAATGTCATTTTCCTTGCACCAGCTTTTCAGTTCGTTGGCCACGGCTTCGCGGAAGTAGAGAGCCAGTCCGGTGTTGTAACTTTCCTGCCGGAATTTCAAGATCGTGGGCAGTTGCCGGATAGAATCAAGCTGGTGTTTGTTCAGGAAATGGTGCTCGTACAGTTTGCCCAATACCACATTCCGGCGCGAAAGACTGTTTTTGGGGTTGATACGGGGGTTGTAGTAAGTAGTGGCTTTCAGCAGTCCGATCAGGGTGGCCGCCTGCTCCACGGTCACTTTGTCGGGCGTGGTATTAAAATAGGTATGGCAGGCCGTTTTGATACCGAAGGCATTGCTGCCGAAGTCCACAGTATTGAAATACATGGTCAAAATGTCTTCCTTGCTGTACAGCATCTCAATCTTGACGGCAGTGACCCATTCCTTGGCTTTCATGATGAGCAGTTTTACCCCAGGAATATACCCTAACAATCCTGTAGAATACTGTGAGCGGACTTTGAACAAGTTTTTCACCAGCTGCTGGGTGATGGTGCTGGCACCGCGAGCTTCTCCATGCGCCACGTAGTCTTTTGCGGCAGCGAAAACACCTTCGAAGTCGATACCGAAATGCTTGTAGAAACGTTCGTCTTCCGTGTAGACCAGTGTCTTGATGAGGATGGGAGAAATGTCCTTGTATTCCACAGGTGTACGGTTCTCTGAATAGAATTTTCCAATCAGTTTCCCGTCGGCGCTGTAGATTTCCGACGCGATGTGCTGTATCGGTTCCTTGATGTTGAACATGCTGGGTGATTTGCCGAACAGCCACAGAAAGTTGAGGTCAATCATAATCAGCAGCACAATCAGTGAACAGATACCTGTCAGGATGGCCATGCCGGTACGTCCATACCACGGCAATTTACGGAAAGTACGTACATACCATTGGATGGCTTGTTTCCCCGCCTTGAGGATACGGCGGACTGTTTTTCGTAAGAATTGAGTAAGGTAAAGGATGTATTTTTTCATATTTCGTTGTTTAACCATGCATCAATCAGTTTTCGGGCTATGCTCAGTTTCTTGGGGATTTCCGGCAGGTGGTCGCGGCTGTAGAAGTCGCCTGCACTTAACTCTTCGTCTTGCAGCTTGATGGTGCCGCTCTCATATTCCGCATAATAGCCTACCATGATGCCGCTGGGGTAAGGCCAAGGCTGACTGCCGAAATAGGTCAGGTTCTTGATGCGGATGCCTGTTTCTTCCATCACTTCGCGGCGTACACACTCTTCCAGCGTTTCGCCCGGTTCCAGAAATCCGGCCACCAGTCCTTTGAATGTACCCCGGAAATTACGGGCGTGCACCAGCAATATGCTGTCTCCTTTCTTAATCAGTACGATGACGGCTGGAGAGATGCGCGGATAGATTTCCAGTCCACAGTGAGGACAACGTTTAGTGATGGGCCCTGTCTGTTCCGTGGGCGTGCCGCAGGCCGGACAAAAGCGGCTTTGTTTGTCCCAAGTCAGTATTTGGGAAGCTTTTCCGGCACACTGGTATTCTTCCAGCGGGAGGATGTCATAAGACGCCCGCAAGTCGGTCGGAATGAAGGAATCCTCCTTCCCGTTCAGTGCGTCGGGAGAGAGGGCGTACGCCTTGGCCGGGTGTCCCTGGATTTCTCCGATGGTATGTATCGTTGTCTCGGAAGATATTTTTACCGGAGGTTCGGTGGCGTAAGGAATGTGAAATTTGTCACCTTCCTTTACGACCAGAAGCTGCTGGCCTTGACAGAAGATGAACCAGCCGCACAATTCTTTTTTATCTTGATTCATGTTGTGGTGTTACTTAATTGTTTAATCCTTTCATGGTGAGCTGGATGCGTTTCCGTTCGCGGTCGATGCTCATCACTTTTACCCTTACATGCTGGTGGATGCGAACCACTTCGGTCGGGTCGCTGATAAAGCGGTCGGCCAGTTGGGATACATGCACCAACCCGTTTTCCTTGATACCGATATCGACGAAACAGCCGAAGTTGGTGATGTTGGTCACGATGCCGGGCAGTTCCATGCCTTCCTGCAAGTCGTCCAGCGTACGTACATTCTTGTCGAATTCAAATATCTGGATTTTCTGGCGTGGGTCCCGGCCGGGCTTGTCCAGTTCCTGAAGAATATCCGTCAGGGTAGGGAGGCCTACGGTATCAGTGATGTATTTTTTCAGGTCAATTTTGTTGCGCAGTTCTTTGTCTTTTATCAGATCATTTACGCTGCAATGCAAATCCTTGGCCATCTGTTCCACGATGGGATAGCTTTCGGGATGTACGGCCGAATTATCCAGCGGGTTCTTGGCCTGTGGAATACGGAGAAATCCGGCACATTGTTCGTAGGCCTTGGCACCCATTCTCGGCACCTTGAGCAATTGCCGGCGGGATTCGAACGGACCGTTTTCCGTGCGGTAGTCCACGATGTTCTGTGCCAGTGTGGGACCTAAGCCGGATACATACGTCAGCAAGTGCTTGCTGGCCGTATTGACATTTACGCCCACCAGGTTGACACAGCTTTCCACCGTCTGGTCGAGGGCCGCCTTCAGTTTGGTCTGGTCTACGTCGTGCTGGTACTGGCCTACCCCGATGGACTTGGCATCAATCTTGACCAGTTCGGCCAGCGGGTCCATCAGGCGGCGGCCGATGGAGACGGCACCGCGGACTGTGACATCGTAGTCGGGAAATTCTTCGCGGGCTGTTTTCGATGCCGAATAAATGGAAGCTCCGTCTTCGCTGACCACGAATACCTGTACTTCCCGGTCGTAGCGCTGGCTGGTGACAAACTGTTCTGTCTCGCGGCTGGCCGTACCGTTTCCGATGGCGATGGCTTCTATTTTATATTGTTCCACCAGCTTCACGAGCTTGCGTGCAGCCTGTGCATATTCCGATTTTGGGGGATGGGGATAGATGGCTTCGTTGTGCAGGAGCGTACCTTGGGCATCCAGACAGACCACTTTGCAGCCGGTACGGAATCCGGGGTCGATGCCCATGACCCGTTTCTGTCCCAACGGGGGAGCGAGCAGCAACTGACGAAGGTTTGCAGCAAATACGCGAATGGCCTCTTCGTCGGCTTTTTCCTTGCTGAGGGCTGCAAATTCAGTCTCGATGGCAGGTTTCAGCAGCCGTTTATAGGCATCGGACACCGCTTCTTCCACCTGACGGCCACATTCATTGTTCGTCCGAACGAACAGTCTTTGCAAGCGTTCATTGCAGCTTTCTTCGTCTTCCGGGGAAATGGATACCTTCAACACGCCTTCCGCTTCTCCGCGGCGGAGCGCCAGCAGGCGGTGGGAAGAGCATTTCTTGAGCGGTTCACTGAAATCAAAATAGTCGCGGTATTTGGCAGAGGCTTCCTCCGATTCTTTCCCTTTCACCACTTTGGCTTGGATAATCGCCTGCCGCTGGAATTGGTTGCGCATCAGGTGGCGCGAACGTTCGTCTTCGCTGACTTGTTCGGCCAGAATGTCGCGGGCCCCTTTCAGGGCGTCTTCCTCATCTTTTACGTCGCCTTTCACAAAAGCACGTACTTTAGTCCCGAGGTTGTTCTCTTTCTGCATCATCAGCAGGAGAGCCAGCGGTTCCAGTCCTTTGGCCCGTGCGGCTTCGGCTCTGGTTTTCCGTTTAGGCTTGAAGGGCAAGTAAATGTCTTCCAGTTCGGTCGCGTTCCAGCAGGCGGTGATGCGCGCTTTCAGTTCCGGTGTCAGTTTCCCTTGCTCCTCGATGGTGGAAAGCACGGTTTCTTTCCGCTTGGACAGTTCGCACAGCTTTTCATATCGTGCTTGAATGTCTCCTATCTGTACTTCATCCAACCCTCCGGTAGCTTCTTTCCGGTAACGGCTGATAAATGGAATGGTAGCTCCTCCCTGGAGCAGCTTGAGTGTGTGAGCGATGCGATGTTCCGGCAGCTTAAGTTCGGCGGCAATCATCCGGCTGAAATCTTCCATGTAAAATGTGGTTGGTTATATTGTTGGCAAAAGTAGTGAAAAAATGGGAAAATTGCAGTGTGGAACGGCTTTTCGTTTTTCAGTATTTTAGGAAGTATTCTGGTGGAATATCGGGAACTTCTCGTATCTTTGCGGCAATTACGACAAATGTCAGATAAAATGAAGACTAGACCAATCTATTTTATTATTAGCCTGATCACTTTGTGGGGCATGAGTCACCTGCAACTACGTGCGGCAGAAAATCAGACAGTTACACTGAAATTCATGGAGACCAGCGATGTGCATGGTTGTTATTTTCCTTATGATTTTATCCAGAACAAGCAGATGAGGGGCAGTCTGGCCCGTGTGTCTTCGTATGTGAAGGAACAGCGGGAGCAATATGGGCAGAATGTCATCTTGATGGACAACGGCGACATCCTTCAGGGACAGCCGGTGGCCTATTACTATAATTATATGGATACGACATCGGTGCATGTCTGTGCCGCCATGTTGAACTATATGCGTTACGACGTGGGGAACATGGGAAATCACGATGTGGAAACTGGGCATGCGGTGTACGACCGTTGGGTCAGCCAATGTAAGTTCCCAATATTGGGGGCCAACATTATCGATGTCAAGACGGGTCGTCCGTACCTGAAACCTTACGAAGTGATGGAACGGGACGGGGTGAAGATTGCCATCCTCGGCATGATTACTCCGGCCATACCTTCCTGGCTGCCCGAACAGTTGTGGAGCGGATTATGCTTTGAAAGCATGAAAACCTGTGCGGAAAAATGGGTGAAGGAAATCCAGGAAAAGGAACATCCCGACATTTTGATTGGTCTGTTCCATTCGGGACCGGAAGGAAACCGCTTGGACAATGCCATTGAAAACGAATCGGCTGAGGTAGCCAAAAACGTACCGGGGTTTGACGTGATTTTCATGGGACACGACCATACGCGCTGGAACGAAAGAGTGGCGAATGTGAAAGGTGATTCTGTGCTGCTGATAGACCCGGCCAATACGGCAAAGGTGGTTTCAGAGGTTACCTTCACGGTGCAGAAACAGGACGGGAAAGTGGTTTCCAAACAGGTGGAGGGCAGGTTGGTCAATATGGATGACTATGCCGTAGACTCAGATTTCATGGATACATTCCAGGAGCAGTATAAGGCTACCATGGATTTTGTTTCGCGGAAAATCGGGCGGATGGAACATACCATTTCTTCAAAGGAAGCCTTCTTTGCTCCTTCTGCCTTTATCGACCTGATTCATCAGTTGCAGCTGGACATTACTGGGGCAGATATTTCTTTCTGTGCCCCGCTGTCGGCTTATGCGGAAATCCAGAAAGGAGATATCTGTGTGAGCGACATGTTCAACTTGTATAAGTTTGAGAATATGCTGTATACCATGTGGCTTTCCGGAAAAGAGGTGAAGAACTTCTTGGAAATGTCGTACGACCTCTGGGTGAACCAGATGAAATCGGCTGATGACCATTTGTTGCTGTTGAACGAGAAGGACAACGGATTCGGGCGTTTCCGTAATCCCAGCTTCAACTTTGATTCTGCGGCAGGCATTATTTATACGGTGGATGTGACCAAACCGCGCGGCGAAAGAATTACCATCGAGCGTATGGCCGACGGAAAGCCCTTTGAACTGGATAAGCAATACAAGGTGGCAGTCAATTCTTACCGTGGAAACGGGGGAGGTGATTTGCTGACCAAGGGGGCAGGTATTCCCAAAGCAGAACTGTCAAAGCGCGTTATTTTCTCTACCGACAAGGATTTGCGTTATTACTTGATGCAGCGGATTGAGGAAGTCAAGGTGCTGGATCCGAAGCCGCTGAACCAGTGGAAGTTTATTCCGGAAGAATGGACCGTTCCGGCGGCACAGCGTGATTACAAGCTTTTGTTTGGAACAGACAAAGATTAATATTCATAATTAATCCATAGGGAAATGTATAAAGGTATTCGCAGGTATCTACGGACAGTGGCATGTGGACTGGCAATCTTGTTTGCCTCCTATTATGCCACTACGGCTCTGTTTGCCCATGTGCATGTGGTGAACGGGGTGATACTTGTACATTCACATCCTTTTACCAAATCCCATTCTCATAATGCCGGCCAGGCGCTGGCTCTTCACTTTCTTTCCAGTTTTTATTCCTTGGAAGCCGGACAGACAGATATCGAACTTCCGAATCTGTATGTGCTTTGCTCGTTGGCTGAAAGACTGGAAATCTCGCCTGTCGTGTCTTCTTATGCGGCAGGAATTTATCTCCGTGCTCCTCCCATACGATAGTTCTATTGGAGATTTGAAGAACTTAGTATGAATATTTTAGGAGCAAATAATGAAAAAATATATCAATTTGTGGATGGGAGTGGTATGCGCTCTCGTCAGCTATGCGTATGCTTACGCAGAAGGTCCCGTGAAAGAGGGAAATGCCATTGTGGGGCATGTGATTGAAAAAGGTTCGGAGGCAGGTTTGCCTTATGCGGCCGTGTTGGTAGTGGAAACCGGTGAAGGTACCGTGACAGACGGAGAAGGTTATTTCCGTTTCAAGAATGTTCCGGAAGGAGAATATTCCGTGAAAGTACAGATAATGGGGTATGCCACGCAGGTAAAAAAGGTGACGGTCAGCAAGGATTTTGTGGTCGACATGCATTTTGTCATGGAAGAAGAATCTATTATGACGGATGAGGTGGTGGTTTCGGCCAACCGGAATGAAACCAGCCGGAAAGTGGCTCCGGTGGTAGTCAATGTGATGAACAACAAACTGTTTGAGATTGTCAACTCGACCAATCTGGCTAAATCATTGAGCTATCAGTCGGGCTTGCGGGTGGAAAACAACTGTCAGAATTGCGGTTTCCCTCAGGTGCGTATCAATGGGCTGGAAGGACCTTATTCACAGATTCTAATCAACAGTCGTCCGGTGATGAGTGCGTTGTCAGGGGTGTATGGACTGGAACAGATACCGACCAACATGATTGAGCGGGTGGAAGTGGTACGTGGTGGAGGCTCTGCCTTGTTCGGGGCCAATGCCGTGGGAGGTACCATCAATATCATTACCAAAGACCCGGTACGTAATTCGTTTCAGGTGGCTTCTACGATGTCGAACCTGAACGGAAAGGTGTGGGAACAGTATATGGGGGCCAATGCCTCACTCGTTTCGTCCGATAATTCGTACGGTATTGCGCTGTATCAGTCCTACCGTAACCGTAATCCGTATGATGCGGATGGAGACGGGTTCTCTGAATTGGGAAAACTTAATATGAATACTTTCGGGTTACGGGCTTATTATCGTCCCACTCAGTTCAGCCGCATCAGTCTGGAATACCACACTACGAATGAGTTCCGTCGTGGGGGTAACAAGTTCGACTTGCAGCCGCACGAAACGGACATCACGGAGCAGACCAAACACATCATTAACAGTGGAGGTTTGACGTACGATGTGTTTTTCAACGAATACAAGCATAAACTTTCTATCTATGCTTCGGCTCAGCATATCGACCGCAACAGTTATTATGGGGCAGAGGAGGCTTTGAATGCTTACGGAAAGACCAAGGACCTGACTGCGGTGGGAGGAGCCATGTATGTGGGCAATATGGACAACTGTCTGTTTTCGCCGGCTACTTTCACGGGAGGGGTGGAATACCAGTATAATTCTTTGCACGATGTGATGACGGGTTATCAGCGTGACCTGCGGCAGAATGTGAAGATTGCCAGCGGATTTGTGCAGAATGAATGGAAACTGGACTATTTCACGATTCTGGCCGGATTCCGGTTGGACAAGCATAATTTGGTAGACAAGGTGATTTTCAGTCCGCGCGTCAATGCGCTTTGGAAACCTTCCGACAAGCTTCAGGGACGTTTGACTTGGTCGACAGGTTTCCGTGCTCCTCAGGCTTACGATGAAGATTTGCACGTGGCAGCCGTGGGAGGTGAAGCGATGGAAGTCCGGTTGGCCAAAGGCCTGAAGCCTGAACATTCCAACAGCTTCAGCGGATCGATTGACTGGACAGCCAATTTTGGACATTTCCAGTCGAACCTGCTTATAGAAGGGTTTTACACGGCTTTGAATGATGTGTTCTATTTGGAAAGTATAGGGACAGATCCTGTTTCAGGTACTTCCGTGCAGGAACGCCGGAATGGAAACGGTGCCCGGGTGTATGGAGCCAATATTGACTATAAGATTGCACATGGAAAGGAAGCCCAGTTGCAGTTGGGCTTTACTGTACAGCGCAGCCGTTATACGGAGGCTGTGAGATGGAGTGAGGATGAAGATGTGGCAGCCATCAAGCGTATGCCGCGCACACCGGACTATTACGGGTATTTCACCTTCAGTTCTGCGCCTTTGAAGAATTTTGATTTCTCTCTTTCAGGCGTCTATACAGGCCGGATGATTGTGCCTCACTTTGCAGGCTATATTGAAAAGGACCGCTTGGAGCACACGCCCAATTTCATGGACTTCAATCTGAAGTTGAACTATACGTTTGTATTGAACGACCATTTGAAGTTGCAGTTGAACGGAGGGGTACAGAATATCTTCAATGCGTTCCAGAAAGATTTGGACAAGGGAGGAAAGCGTGATTCGAAGTATTTCTACGGTCCTACGCAGCCTCGTACCTATTTTATTGGCATCAAGTTTTTCAATTGATAAACGGATAAAATAGTCTTTCTAGCGGTGTCTTCTGTCAAGGCACCGCTTTTTTTGTAGGGGACCTCGCTTTCTTGTTACAAAAATTGTATGAAATAAGGCAAATCGCTATTTTTGTGGGAAAAATTAAAGATATATGAAAAAGACAGTATGGATTCTCACACTTGGATTGTCACTTTGCGGATCTGCTTTCGCACAGAATTTTGATGATTATTTTGTCGACAAAACCCTTCGGTTGGATTATATATTTATGGGAAATGCCGACAAGCAGGATATCTGCTTGGATGAGTTGTCTTCACTTCCTCAGTGGGCCGGGCGTCATACGCATTTGTCGGAGCTTCCGTTGGCGGGAAATGGTGAAATCACCATGAAAGACAAGGCTACGGGAAAGGTTATTTACCGGACTTCCTTTTCCAGTCTGTTTCAGGAATGGCTTGGAGAGCAGGAAGCCAAGGTCGTGACTCGCGGATTTGAGAATACATTCTTGGTGCCTTATCCCAAACAGCCGGCCGAGATTACCGTGACTTTGAAAGATGCGTACCAGAACCCCAGTGCTACATTGACGCACGAGGTAAACCCTAAGGATATATTGATTCACCAGCGGGGTACAGGCAATCTGACTCCTCACCGTTATTTGTGGAAGGGAGGTTCTCCGGAGAAATGCATCGATGTGGCCATTATGGCGGAGGGTTATTCGGCAAAGGATGAAGAACTCTTCTACAAGGATGCTGAGATAGCCTGTGAGTCTTTGTTCAATCATGAACCGTTCAAGAAACTGAAAGACCGATTTAATATTGTGGCTGTTTTCAGTGAGTCGAAAGATAGCGGGGTCAGTATCCCGCGGAATAACGAATGGAAGACCACGGCGGTCAGCTCGCATTTTGATACCTTCTATTCCGACCGTTACCTGACTACACGGAGTGTGAAAGCCATTCATAACTGGCTGGCGGGTATCCCTTATGAGCATATCATCATCCTGGCCAATACAGATACGTATGGGGGAGGAGGAATCTATAATTCCTATACATTGACTACGGCACATCATTCCATGTTCCGCCCGGTAGTCGTGCATGAGTTTGGACACAGTTTCGGAGGCTTGGCGGACGAATATGCATACGATGAGGCTCCGAGTCCGTTGTATCCTTACAGCGTGGAGCCGTGGGAACCGAATATCACCACACTGGTACACTTTGAGGACAAGTGGAAAGACATGGTGGAACCGGGAACTCCCGTCCCGACGAAACCTCAGACGGACGAGAAACTGATTTATACCAAAGTCGGTGTGTATGAAGGGGGCGGTTATACGAAAAAGGGAATTTATCGCCCCACTACCGAATGTCGGATGAAAATCAATGAAGCTCCGGTGTTCTGTCCGGTATGCCAGCGTTCCTTGGAACGTACCATTCGTTTTTATACAGAATAGTCATCTTTAAATTTATAGGTATGCTTCAATTTATTCCCCTTCATACGACGGATCAGGCGTATGCATTTGTAGAGAATTTATGGCATGAATCTTTTCCGGAATCGGAGCGGAGAGAGGATGATCCCCAGCGTTGCAATGTTGACCACAACGAGGCATTTACTTGTTATCTGATTGCGGAGGATACGCTTCAGATCGGGTTTATAACCGTATGGACATTGGAAGGTTTCTCTTATGTGGAGCATCTGGCTACTTCGCCGTTGGTGCGCAACAAAGGATATGGCCGGAAGATTATGGAAAAACTTCAGAATCAGTTTCCGGGACCCCTGATTTTAGAGGTAGAGAAGCCGGTGGACGAAATGAGTCGACGGCGTATCGGTTTTTATCAGCGATGTGGGTTCCGGCTGTGTGAAAAAGACTATGTACAGCCTCCTTATAGAAAAGGCGGTGAAAGTTTGCCTATGTTTCTGATGTACGCGGGCACAGATGATATTGCGGCTGATTTTGCATCCATCCGGGATGAGATATACGAGAAAGTATATGGTGTGAAATCCGTATGAGTAAAGAAAAAATGCGGAAGCTGGGTAAGTTGAATCCAGTTTCCGCATTTTTTATGTGGTATAATGAGGCTTATTCTTTCCAGCCGCCTCCCAAGGCTTTGTAGAGGTTGACCAGCGTAATCTGTTTGTCACGTACGGCGTTGCTCAGGCTGATCTGTGCATCCAAATATCCACGCTGTGCATCCAGCAAGTCCATATAGCCGATGACGCCATTGATGTATTGCAGCTGCGCCAAATCCAGTGTGATTTTGGACGACTGTTCCAAGCGGAGGCGGGTTTCGTAGATTTCTTTCACCTTATTATATTCTGCAATGGCATTGTAGGCATCTTTGAAAGCGTTCAATACGGCTTTTTCGTATGCGTATGCAGCCTGTTCGCAAGCTGCTCGCTTGGCTTTCAGCATGGCACGGTTCTTTCCCATGGCAAAAAGAGGTTGGAGAATGGTTCCCGCCAGCAGGTAGTGAGGTGACTTGAAGATGTGTGAAAGGTCTTCATTCTCAGAACCGTGTGTGGCTGTCAAGGTCAGTTTGGGGAACATGTTGGTGAGGGCAATTCCCACTGCGGCGTTGGCCGCAATGACAGCCTGTTCAGCTTGGCGTACATCCGGTCGGCGTTCCAGCAAGGAAGAAGGAAGTCCCACGGGAAGTGAAGCGGAATGAACGACATCTTCCGGCAGGGTGGCCCGTTTGATTTCATGGGGATATTCTCCAGCCAGGAATGTAATCTCATTTTGTTTCAACGTGATTTTCCGTTCCAGGTCGGGGACGAGGGTGGCCGTACGGGCCAATTCTACTTGGGCTTGTCGGTAAGCTGTTTCGGAAGTCAATCCGCCTTCGTAGCGGATACGTGCCAAGTGCAAGCTTTCCCGACGGGCATCTACGGTCTTTCTCACGATAGAAAGTTCGTTGTCGAGGGCTACCAGTTCGAAATAAGACTGTGCAACTTGTGCGACCAAGCTCATTCGGAGGGCCCGTTGGTTTTCGATGGAACCCATAAATTCGGCCATGCTCTTGTCTTTAGCCCAACGCAGGTTACCCCACAGGTCGATTTCCCAAGTAATTCCCAGCTTGATATCATACTGGTTGTCTTTTTTATAGTTGTCTCCACCATAGTCTTCCCCCTCTTCTTCCGCATAGAGTTTCAGTCCTAACTGTGGAAAGAGGTTGGCGTAGTCAATCCGCTTCATGGCAGCCAGTTCCTTGACTCTGGCAGCCGCAATCAGCATGTCCTTGTTGTAGTCCAGCGTTTTTTGGATAAGCTGCTGGAGGATGGTGTCGGTGTACATCTGTTCCCAGGGATAGTCACCGATGGAAGTGGAGTCTACGCTGGTACTGTCAAGGGTGGTCGGCAGTTCCATCTTGGGGCGGGTATATTGTTTCCCGATTTTGCAGCCCCCCATCAGAAGGGCTGCTACGGAAATAAGTAAAAGGCGATATAATTTGTTAGTCGGTTTCATAAGCTACATCTGTAAGTTTACTTTTTCACTTTCATTTTATGAGTGGCTTTGTAAATCATTACAAAGAAGAACGGCACGAGCAGGATACCTACGGTAACTGCCACAATCATTCCGAAGAAGACACCTGTACCGATGGCTTGTCGGCTGGCAGAACCCGGACCGGTGGCGATTACCATCGGAAGCATACCGAGGATAAAGGCCAGTGAGGTCATCAGAATCGGACGGAAACGCAGGCTGGCTGCATGAAGGGCCGATTCTACGATGTCGCGTCCCTTGTCCACCTCATCCTTGGCGAATTCCACAATCAAGATGGCGTTCTTGGCGGCCAGACCAATCAGCATAACCAGACCAATCTGGAAGTAGGTATCGTTTTCGAGTCCGCAGAGGGTAATACCTGCATAGGCTCCCAACACGGCTACCGGAAGTGAAATCAATACGGCAATGGGCACAGTCCAACTTTCATAAAGAGCAGCCAGGAACAGGAATACGAACAGGAATACCAGTGCCAGGATAAGTCCGGTTTGTCCGCCGGCCTGTTTTTCTTGATAGGAAAGACCACTCCATTCCACTCCGATGTTTTCGGGCAGCTTTTCACGGGCAATCTGTTCCAACAGTTCCATTACCTGTCCGGAGCTGGCTCCGTTGGCAGTAGTACCTCGGATGACGGAAGTATTGAACATGTTGAAACGTTTGATACTTCCCGGGCCGGTCGTATAATCCGTATTACCCAAAGCGGTCAGCGGAATCATGTTGCCGTCTGACCCGCGGACGAAGAACAGGCCGATGTTGTCGCGTTCGCGTCGGTAAGGCGCTTCTGCCTGAATGTACACACGGTAGATACGGTTGAACATGTTGAAGTCGTTTACATATACGGAACCGGTGTAAGCCTTCATTGTAGAGAATACATCTGCCATCGGTACTCCGGATAGTTTTACTTTATCTCGGTCTACATCGAAGTAGAGTTGAGGAATCTCAGCCTGCAGAGAGGAAGAAAGTCCTGCAATTTCCTTGCGTTGTGAGGCGTAATACATCAGAGTATCGGTAGCCCGTACGAGGTCATCATAGGTGGCGTCACCGCGGGCTTCCAGCTGCATCTCGAAACCGCCGGCCGTACCCAGACCCGGAATGACCGGAGGCGTAGAAAGATAGACCTTGCTTTCCGGATAAGTTTCCAGCTCTTTCTGTATTCTGTCCATCACTTCATCGATGGTGGTGTTGTCACGTTCTTTCCATTCTTTCAGGATGACGGTCAGCTGGCTTCTGGCCTGGCTGGTTCCCACACGCGGGCTGCTACCGGTAACGTTCTGTACGTATTCCACTGCCGGATCCTTCATGATAAAGTCTACGGCCCGGTCGGTCACGGCACGGGTTCTTTCCAGTGTGGCTGTTTCTGGAAGCTCCAGCTCCACGGTGAAATAGCCTTGGTCTTCAACCGGAAGGAAGCTGGTAGGTACCAACCGGTGGAACACATAGATGAAAATCAATACCATTCCGAAGCCGACCATTACACGGCGCGGATTCTTGATGACGCGCTTGATATAAATAATGTATTTATTGTTTCCGATGGCCAGCCACTTGTTGATGAAGCGGAACACCCTGTTCTTAGGCTTGTTCGGGTCGACCGGGCGCAGGATGAGTGAACACATCACCGGACTCAATGTCAGGGCTACTACCGTAGAAAGAAGCACTGAAACCACGATGGTGACCGTAAACTGGCGGTACAGCTGTCCGGTGATACCGGAAAGGAAGCTAACCGGGACGAACACGGCCGCCAGTACCAGTGAGGTGGCGATGATGGCACCCACCAGTCCCTCCATGGCTTTCTTGGTGGCTTCATACGGGCTGAGCTTTTCTTCGTCCATGATACGCTCCACGTTTTCCACTACCACGATGGCATCGTCCACCACAATACCGATGGCCAGTACCAATCCCAACAAGGTCAATATGTTGAGCGAGAAACCGAATATCAGCATGAACCCGAAGGTACCAATCAAGGAAATCGGTACGGCTACTACCGGAATCAGTGTGGCACGCCAGTTCTGCAAAGAAAGGAATACCACCACGATTACCAGAAACAACGCCTCAAACAACGTCTTGTAAACCTCGTGAATAGACTCAGAAATATAGTTGGTCATATCGAACGGGAAGTTGTACTCCATCCCTTCCGGAAAACTCTTGCTGATTTCTTTCATGGCCTCTTTTACATTCTGGGCCACTTCCATGGCATTGGCACCCGGAAGCATGTAAATAGCCAGAATGGCCGCATTGCCACCATTGATACCACTTTCCGTACTATAAGAAGAGGCTTCCAGGGATACACGGGCTACGTCACGCATACGGATGAGTGAGCCGTCCGGGTTGGCACGCAACACGATTTCTTCAAACTGGGAAGCCGACGACAGACGTCCTTGCGCCGTGATGGGAACGGTAATGTCTACTCCGTCCACCGGCTGCTGTCCGAGTACACCGGCGGCCGACTCACGGTTCTGGTCCTTCAGGGCGTTCTGCACGTCCTGTACGGTAAGTCCGAAGTTGGCCAGCTTGGCAGGGTCTACCCAGATTTGCATGGCATAGTAACGGCTACCGATGTTGGAGATACGTCCTACTCCCGGGATACGCCGAAGCAAGTCCTGTACGTTCAAGGTGGCGAAGTTACTCAGGTAGATTTCGTCAAATTTCGGGTCGTTGGAGGTCAAGCAGAGGGTCATCAGCTGGCTTGGAGCCTGCTTTTCAACCGAAATACCGTTCTGAATCACTTCGGCCGGCAGTCGGGATTCCGCCAGTTTGATACGGTTCTGGATTTCTACAGCTGCCAAATCCGGGTCGGCAGAGATATCGAAAGTAACTGTGGCAGAGAAACCTCCGGAGTTGGAACTGCTGGATTCCATGTAAAGCATGCCCGGCGTTCCGTTGAGCTCCTGTTCAATAGGGGTAGCTACTGCCTGTGATACGGTCACGGCACTGGCTCCCGGATAGGAAGCGCTGATCTTGACTACGGGGGGAGTAATCTGCGGGTACTGGTCGATAGGCAGCATCATCAGACCGATGATACCTACGATCACAATCAATATGGAGATGACGGCCGAGAATACGGGCCTGTCAATGAAAAAGCTGACTTTCATGCGTAATTTCGTTTAGGTGGATTATTCTTCCTCTTTTTTCGCTTCGTTTTTAAGTTGGGCGGGGTCTTGTACACGGACCTTCATTCCCGGGGCCAGTTTGTGGAAACCTTCGTACACAATCATTTCTCCGGCAGACAATCCACGTTCCACTACCACATCGTTTCCGAATTCAGGACCCAGTTCGATGAAACGTCTTTCCACGGTAGAATCTTTTCGCATGACGAAAATATGGGCTCCCCCCTTTTCGATAATCAGGGCTTTTTGGGGAACTACCGTGGCATTTTCACGTACGTCGAGCAACACTTTTACCTTGGTGAACTGTCCCGGCAGCAATACATGGTCCGGGTTGGCCAGTTCAGCACGTACGGAGAAGGTTCCTGTTTTCGGGTTTACCTGAGGAGCGGCAAAGTCTACCAGACCTTTGTGCTCATAGACGCTGTTGTCTGGCAAGGTGATGGTGACGGTAGGCTGCCAGGAACGGGTAGAATCTTTCTGTCCGAAAGTCACGTTTCTTTCCTTGCTTTTCAGGTAATCCAGTGCGGTCATACTGAAGTCTACAAGGATGGTATCACTCTTTACGATGGTAGCCAACAGAGATTTTCCGCTGCTGCCGACCAGAGTTCCCAAATCGACGTGACGTTCACTGATTTCCCCTGAAATCGGAGAGCGTACCACTGTGTAGCCCAGTTCCTGTTCAGCCTGTTCCAAGTCGGCTTTGCTCATTCCCACACTGGCAACGGCTGTTTCATACGCCGCTACTGCGTTGTCCAGGTCCAGCTGGCTGGCTGCATTCTGTTCATAAAGTGGGCGGATACGTTCCAGGTCACGTTTGGCTTTCTGGGCCTGTGCTTCATCCTTCTTTAATTGCGCACGCACTTTGTCGGCTTTGGCGCGATATTGGTCTTGATTGATGACGAACAATACTTGATTTCGCTTGACTGAGGTACCCTCTTCAAACAGCATCTGTTCCAGAAATCCTTCCACCCGGGCACGTACCTCTACAAACTGCTGTGCACGGACTCGCCCTACATATTCACCGAATATTTCCACATTTTGCCGGCTGGCGGGCATGACGGAGACAACTGGGATTTCAGCTACGGGTTTCTTTTCTCGGGTAAAAATAAAATAGATGGATAAAATGACTGCGATGCCAATAATCATGTAAATCATTTCCTTTCTTTTTACCTTTAATTCTTTCCTAGTCAAAAAGCGTTTCATAAGTTCAATTTTTTTTATAGTTTTAGATGCCATTATCTCTAAAATGGCCGGCAAGATTCGTGCCAAAGATACAAAAATGTTTTATATGCTGAAAATCAGACGACTTCCTTCCGGGCCTGATAAGGAAGTATTGGGGAATTTTACGGATTATTGTGGAAAAAATCCACACTTTATGTGTGGTCATCGTTCTCTCCACAAGTGTTTGAGGGTCCAGATGGGGTAATGCCATAGCATGCGTGGGCCTGCATATCGCATGACCTCTCTAATGCGTTGTTTCATTTCCGGACGGTAGCAATGGACCGGGCATTGTCGGCAGGTTTTCTTCTGTTCCCCGAAAGGGCAATGCGACAATCTTTGATGTGCATATTCCAATAGTTCTTTGCAATCCTGGCAAAGCGTGGAATTTCCTTCTTTGTGCCGGCAATAAAACCGGATCATCTGTTCTACGGTCTGTTTCTCTTCTTCTCTTCGTGAAAGTTTATTCATATTAATATATGTAACTTCGGTTTACAAAGGTACGAATAGAATTGATATTTTTCGTAACTTTGCACCCGAAATAATCTGTAAACAAAATGATATTAGAGGAACATTTAGAGACGACTGTAAAGGCTCACGATCAGTTGCTGCATCGTAGAGTGGATTTATTGTTGCGTACGGGGAAATTATTGGTAGAGAGTCTGGCCGATACGAACCGTATTGTGAGAAACATGAAACGTACGGCTGCTTACCTTGGCATCCCTGAAGAGAAGCTCCATATCAATGTCAGTTTTACGATGCTGATGGTGAATGTGAGTGACGGAGATTATTCCTTCACTAAATTCCAGCGGATTGAAGGTCACGGTGTGAACATGACTGCTATTTCGGAGGTGAGCAAGCTTTCATGGCGTGCCATTGAGCAGGATTACACTTTGGACCAGTATGAAGAAGAACTGGAAAAAATTCGTAAGAAAAAACGTAACTACACTCCTTGGCAGGTGGCTGTAGGAGCTGGATTTGCGTGTGGCGGATTCTGTATTCAGTTCGGTTGCGACTGGATGGCGTTCCTGTATGCTTCCATCGCGGCTATATTGGGTATGCGTCTTCGTCAGATTTGCAATGAATCCGGTTTGAATCATTATATGGGTATTGCCATTTCTGCATTTGTGGCTACCATCATTGCCTGGGCTTCCACTTTGTTGCCGGCTGAATGGACGTCTACTCCCTGGCATCCGTTGCTGGCTTGTGCTCTGTTTATCGTGCCGGGTGTTCCTTTGATTAATTTTGTGGACGATATGCTCGACAATTACATTCAGGTAGGTATTGTGCGGGCGGTGAACACCCTCTTGATGGTGGCGGCCATGGCATTTGGTATCGCGTTTGCAGTGAAGCTCTGTCACATCGATAATTTCTTCCCTACCATCAGTATGGTTCCTCATCATAAATATTGGGAATATGCCATTGCAGCGGCTATTTCGGCCATGGGCTTCTCGATGATATTTAATATCCAGCGTCGCCTGTTGTGGGTGGTAGCCATTGGCGGTATCATTGCGGTTTGTACCCGAAACTTCGTGAATCTGGGACCGAGCACCAATAATATCGGTTTGGACATGGGGCTCGTCATCGGTTCTTTCTCCGGTTCCGTAGTGGTCAGTCTGATTGCCATCAAGGCTGTACATTGGTTCCATGTACCGAATCACGTGCTGACCATTCCGTCGGTTATTCCGATGATTCCGGGGGTACTGATGTATCGTATGCTGTTTGGGTTGATTAATATGAATGTGCAATCTATTGACCAGGTTACTCCGTTGATGAAAGCCATTGAGAGTGGTGTAAATTCCGGTTTGGTCATTATGTGCATTGCTTTGGGGGTTGCCATTCCTAACATTTTTGGCCGTCGTTTTATTGCGGCATCCAAGAACAAGCGCCTGGCTGCGATATTGAAGGAACGTCGCGCACGCGGTAAGTTTGTGGAATGGTAATTGAAAAGTTCGTTCATCTTATTCTATAGCAGAAGCTGGAAGGTTTCTGGCAAAAAAGATCCCACCTGATTCTTTTCGAATGAGGTGGGATTTTTTTGTATGAAGTTCTGTAGAACAGTGCTTAGAACTCGAATTTTTCCAGTTTCATGGCAGCCAGTCCTTGGATTTTAGGAACCAGAGTAGTGAAGTGAGCGCTCTGTTCGTGGGCAGTCAATGAGGCTGCATCCTTCCATGTTTCACAGATCATCAGGACATCCTTGCGGGTGCTGCTCTGAAACAAGTCGTATGCCACACAGCCGTTGTCTTTCAGGGATGCGGCTACCAGTTCTTTTGCTGCAGTGACTACTTGGTCGTAGTTCTTTTCTTCTGCTTGGATAAATACGTTTAGTCTGATCATTGTTTCTTGTTTTTAAGTTTAAAATTACGGCGTAAAGATACATAAAAAAAGGGATTACACATCCGTGCAATCCCTTTTTGATATCTATTCAGAAAGATTATTTCTTACCTTCCAGCTGTTCCTTCAATGCAGCCAGTGCATCGATGTCACCCAAAGTGGTAGAAGCAGCCTGGTTCTGAATCATCGGAGTTTCTTCTTTCTTAGAAGACTTCTTGGAAGCTTTCTTTTCTGCCTTTTCTTCTGCCTTTGCAGCATCTTCGAAGATACGGCTGTGAGAAACGATGATACGTTTTGCATCTTTGTTGAATTCAATTACCTTGAACGGCAGTTTTTCATCCAGCTGAGCCTGAGAACCGTCTTCTTTTACCAGGTGTTTCGGAGTAGCGAAACCTTCTACACCGTAAGGCAATGCAACGACAGCACCCTTATCCAGCATTTCGATGATAGTACCTTCGTGGATAGAACCTACAGTGAACACTGTTTCGAATACATCCCAAGGATTGTCTTCCAGCTGCTTGTGACCCAAGCTCAGACGACGGTTTTCCTTGTCGATTTCCAGTACTACTACATCGATGTCTGCACCGATCTGAGTGAATTCAGAAGGATGTTTGATTTTCTTTGTCCAAGACAGGTCAGAGATGTGGATCAATCCGTCTACACCTTCTTCGATTTCTACGAATACACCGAAGTTAGTGAAGTTGCGAACCTTAGCCACGTGCTTAGAACCTACAGGATATTTTTCTTCGATAGTTTCCCATGGATCCGGTTTCAGCTGTTTGATACCCAAAGACATCTTGCGTTCTTCGCGGTCCAGAGTCAGGATGACAGCTTCTACTTCGTCGCCCACTTTCATGAAGTCCTGAGCAGAACGCAGGTGCTGTGACCAAGACATTTCTGATACGTGAATCAAACCTTCAACGCCCGGAGCGATTTCGATGAATGCACCGTAGTCAGCCATAACAACTACTTTACCTTTCACGTGGTCGCCTACCTTCAAGTTAGGATCCAGTGCGTCCCATGGGTGCGGAGTCAACTGCTTCAAGCCAAGAGCGATACGTTTCTTTTCGTCGTCGAAGTCCAAGATAACTACGTTCAGTTTCTGATCCAGCTGAACCACTTCGCGAGGATCGCTTACACGGCCCCAAGACAAGTCGGTGATGTGAATCAAACCGTCTACGCCGCCTAAGTCGATGAATACACCGTAAGATGTGATATTCTTGACAGTACCTTCCAGTACCTGACCTTTTTCCAGTTTGCTGATGATTTCTTTCTTCTGCTGTTCCAGTTCAGCTTCGATAAGAGCCTTGTGAGAAACAACCACGTTCTTGAATTCCTGGTTGATTTTAACCACCTTGAATTCCATAGTCTTACCTACGAATACATCGTAGTCACGGATAGGTTTCACATCAATCTGAGAACCCGGCAAGAATGCTTCAATACCGAATACATCTACAATCATACCACCCTTCGTGCGGCACTTGATGTAACCCTTGATAATTTCTTCGTTTTCAAGCGCAGCGTTTACGCGATCCCAAGAACGAGTAGCGCGAGCTTTCTTGTGAGACAAGATCAACTGACCTTTTTTGTCTTCCTGGTTTTCGATGTACACTTCTACAGTGTCACCTACTTTCAAATCCGGATTGTAACGGAATTCGCTCAACGGAATGATACCGTCTGATTTGTAACCGATGTTTACAACCACTTCGCGTTTGTTCATTGCGATGACAGTACCGTCTACAACCTCACGGTCGTTTACTTTGTTCAGTGTGCTGTCGTAAGCTTTTTCAAGTTCTTCCTTGCTTACATTGGTTGTTGCATCACCGTTTTCATACGCATCCCAGTTGAAATCTTCAATAGGAGCAATGTTCTTTAAGTTTTCCATTAAATAAAAAAATTGTTTTTAAATAACTAATTGTGTTAGACTTTATATTGTTTATATAAATCGGCTGCAAAGGTATAATAAAATACTGAATATTAAAATACTTCGTTCTTTTTTTTCGGGAGAAAGGAAAACAGAAAATCCGGGGAACGGCTCTGTGGAGGCTTCGTTCTCCGGATTTTGGATTTTTTTAGTTTTCAAGGGAGTAGTCAATAGTCGTGACTACACGTATTTTCTTGATGTACGGCGTATTAGGGTCACGGTCGGTGATGCTGAACTGCCCTTGGTTGGCCTGCCGTATCTTCCCGAGATTGCTGTCGGAGTCTTTGGCAAATTTTTCAGCGGCTTCACGGGCATTTTTGGTGGCCTCTTCAATCATCTGCGGCTTTACTTTGTTCAGGTCGGTGTATTCATACTGCACTCTGTACTGATATTCGCCGGAAGTGATGGCGATGCCCCGTTTCAGCAATTCTCCTTGTTCGCTGATGAGTCCACGGATGAGGTCTACCTTGTCGGAGGTGACCGTGATGACGGTCGTCACGTTGTAGCGGTTGGCCGGGTTCTGGTTGTTGCCATAGCGTTCGGCAGCCAGGTCGATGATTTCAGGAGCATTCACGCTGATTTCCTGTTCTGTCAGTCCTTTCTCTTTCAGGAAGCTGATAATGGTCTGGTTGGAACGCTTGATGTCGTCGTATAGTTGCCCCAGATTATTCCCGAGGCTTTTGTAAACCAGCGGCCAGGTGACTTTATTGGCCGGGACTTCGATTTCCGCCAGCCCTTTTACGGTGACGCAACGGTCTTTCTCTGCAAATTTGTTGAATCCTTTTTCAATGAAGACTCCTAATAATAAGAGCCCGACAGCCAGGATAAGGGCTTCGATTCTGAAATTCTTCATGATGATTTTAATTATAGTTAGATAGTAAGAATGGTTTTGCAAGGTATCGAAAATAATCGGATTTCCCAAAGGTTTTGAAACGTCTTTACGTTTGCTTTCAAACGCACTTGCGTTTTGATCAAAACGTCCTTGCGTTTGAAGTAAAACGCAAGTGCGTTTAAGGGAAAACGTCGAAGCGTTTTGAATGAAACGTCAAAGCGTTTTTTCAGGCAGGTGAAAATGCCTCAGTTCCAGTATGGGAGACTGTATGAAAACGCCCGTGTGGAGGTGGAGTACCTGTGCGGCTTCTTCTATTTCTTGACGGAAGAACCAGGCCACGGAGCCGGTGAAAGCTACAGGAATTTCGTGGCATCCGGGATACGGGAGTACATTCCGTTGCAGGAAGTCGGTGAAACAGGTTGTCAGAAAGTGATGTACTTCCGGTTCTTGTTTGTGCTTATATATATAAGGTGTAAGACTGGCCAGGAAACGGTTGGCCAAAGGTTGTCTGTACACTCTTTCCAGAATGTCCGGCAGTGTCAACTGGTATTCTTTCAACAGTCCCTCCAGTAGTCCGGCCGGAAGTTGCTGTTTGATGCAGTCGCCCAGGAAGCGTTTGCCCAGATAGGCGCCACTTCCTTCATCTCCCAAAATGTATCCCAAGGGAGGGGTGTTTTGTATGATTTTCTCTCCGTCGTACAGGCAGGAGTTGGCCCCCGTGCCCAGAATACAGGCTATTCCCGGCCGATGCTGGCATAAAGCACGTGCGGCTCCCAATAGGTCACTGTGTACTTCTACCGTAGCTTGGGGAAACAGCTGGGTGAAAAGGGAGGTCAGTTTCTCTATTTTGTCGGAAGTGCATCCGGCTCCATAGAAGAATACGGCCTGTATGTCGGAAGAAGGGCAGGGAAGTTGGGGCAATAGTCCGTTATGGAGTATCTCATTTATTTTGTCTGCATCTTGATGAAAGGGGTTGATGCCTTCTGTCTGGACAATCTGGCTATGGTGGAGGGTGGTACCGAAGCACCAGTCGGTTTTGGTGGCTCCACTGTCGGCAATAAGAATCATAGGGAAATAAGATTAAAACGGGTGGAAAATAAAAAGAAGACGGAGTGTCCCGTCTTCTTCGTATGGTAGTTATGGATTATTCTCAGGATTAGTGGCAATGTCCGCAACCTCCGCCGCAGCATCCGTCCTCTTCATGTTCGTGGTCGCCGCATCCTCCTCCGCAACCTTCACATCCGCCTCCGCAGCCTTCACCGCTCATCAGCTTGATGATGCTTTCCATTTCTTTATTGGTGGCGTCGCGCATTTCCATGACAGTACCTTCAAAATAAAGGTCTTTTCCAGCGTGAGGGTGATTCAGGTCGAGCACCACTTTGTCGTCTGTAATTTCACCTACATTGGCATAGAACTGGTGTCCTTCGGAGTCGTTCAGCATGATGATGTTTCCTTCGAAAATATTGTCGCTGTCGAATTTTCCGTCTGGTCCGCAGAACATTGATTTAGGTACCTGGCGTACGTTGTCTTCGTCTCTTTCCCCGTATGCTTCTGCACAAGGAATGGTGAAACTGAAGTTATCTCCTTTTTGAAGGGCCAGGATTTCTTTTTCAAAGCGGTCCAGTGTATATCCTATTCCGGAAATGAACTGAAACGGGTGGGCAGCCGGAGCTTCTTCACGCAATTCTTTTTTTCCGTCTTCCACTGCATACAGTTTATATGCTACCGTAATGTATTTATTTTCCATGTTTAAAAATTAAATATGCATTAATAATCGGTGGCAAAGATAGGAAATATCGCGAGAATAAGCGAATAAAAAAGAAAGAATGAAACGGAAGACCGTTTTTTGTCGGAATGCTTTCCTATCTTTGCAGGGAGTTAGGACATAAAAATTGTGTGATGAAGCAGGATAAGATTATAGAATTGTATCGTGGAGAGCTGTGGGAATGTCAGTTGCTGGAAACGGTATTGAAAGATGAAGGCATCGATTGTTTCCTGACCAATAGTACCCGTAGTGGTTATGGACCCATCATCGCATTTGCCCAACAGATACAGGTGATGATAAAGGAAAGTGATGCGAAAAAGGGACTGGCTGTGCTCGATGCATTTAAGAAGGGAAAGTAGTAATGTCATGATAAAAAATATAGACGAGGAGTATATGAAAGGAAAATTAGTTTTTATTACAGGTGCCACAAGTGGCATTGGTGAAGGTTGCGCACGGAAATTTGCAGCCATGGGAAGTAACCTGATTTTGAACGGAAGAAACGTGGAAAAACTGGAGAGTCTGAAAAAAGAGCTTACCGCACAAGGCGTGGAAGTGCTGACGCTGCCGTTCGATGTGCGCGACCGGAAGGCCATGCGTCAGGCGGTTGATTCCTTGCAGGGTAAATGGCAGCACATTGACGTGCTGATTAACAATGCCGGACTGGTTATCGGATTGGATAAAGAATATGAAGGTTCGCTGGAGGAATGGGACGTGGTGATTGATACCAACATCAAGGCACTGCTGGCAATGACGCGTATGATTGTGCCGGGTATGGTGGAACGTGGATGCGGGCATATCATCAATATCGGCTCCGTGGCCGGAGATGCGGCTTATGCGGGAGGCAGTGTGTATTGTGCGACGAAGGCAGCCGTAAAAGCGCTGTCAGACGGGTTGCGCATAGACTTGGTGGATACTCCGCTGCGTGTGACGAACATCAAGCCGGGACTGGTAGAGACAAACTTTTCCGTCGTCCGTTTCCGGGGTGACAAGGGAAAAGCCGATGCCGTGTACGAAGGAATTCGTCCGCTGACGGGAGATGACATTGCCGAGGTAGTGTATTATGCCGCTTCCGCTCCTGCACACATTCAGATTGCCGAAGTGCTGGTGATGCCGACTAATCAAGCCACTGGTACAATTTGTTATCGGAAAAAATGATTGGTTCGTTCAAAAATGTTAGTTTTTCATCGTTTTTGTAAAAAAAACAGAAAACGAACAGGGATTAGTCCAATGCGTTGAACAATAGTGCTTGTTTATTTGTAAATCTTAGAAACATAGAAACGAACTTAAACTGATGATACAATTGAATAAACTGTGTGCTGCACTTTTAGGGAGCATGTTGTTCCTGATTTCCTGCGACCGTACGGAAGATATTTCTTTTTCGGATAGTGAGGAAGACTTTACGTTAGAGTGTGTCAAGTCTGCCTGGTCACAGGAAAGTCGTGCGGTGGTGGATGATGAAGGTAGCGGCCATTTTGAGGAAGGCAATCGTATCGAGGTGTGGACGCAAGTAGGAGAAGAATCTTCCAGCACCTGGTTGCAATATGAAAGCGGAAAGTGGACCCCTTCCTTGAAGCGGGTGAATAATGGACAGGGAACTTGGACTTTATCGGCTTTGTACCCTGTATTGTCACAGCCTGTGGGGGATGCGACACGTCGGATTCTTAATTTGCCGCTGGATCAGAGTGCTACAGCTAATCAGCAGGAAGCGGATATTCTTTTTGCTCAAGCCACTGTAGGGGCAGGAGATACTTCCGCCAAGTTATTGTTCAAGCATGCCTTGCACCGGATTACTATTCATCTGAAAGGGACTGTTCCGGAGGATTTGGATTTGAAGATACGAAGCTGTACGAACGGTGAGATTTCTTTGGTGGATGGACGTGTATATTTGCCCAATAAAAGTTATTACTGGATTACGCCACAGCAGACGGCAGAGCATACGTACTCAGCCATCATTCTTCCGCAAGAAGCTTCTGATTACCAGAAAGGAGACGGATTGCTTCGGCTGACTTTTGGTGGGAAGGAAATTTCTTATTCGCTTACTACTGAGGTGCAGTCGTTCCAGTCTGGGATGCAGACCACATTGAATCTGACCCTGCAATCTGCAGGCACAGATGTAGATGATGAGGTCGTTGATACGGATTTCGCCAATCAGATCCGCTGGGTGTACGGCATCACTTCGCCAGTTTTTCCTGGAAGAGATGAAGTGCAGACGATACCAGTGACTACTTGGATAACCAAATATCCTGAAGGAGAATGGTTCCGCAATGGGTATGCGGCAGATATATTGAATGAAGTGGAGTATCTTACTTGGAAAGAAGGATGTGGCTGGTATGATTGCAACAAGACTTTCGAATATAAAGGAGGAGACGGAAACATGTGTTGGGCTGCCACAGCTTCCAATTTGCTTCATTGGTGGCTGAATCATAATAGCAAGTATGTGAAGGCATACGAGACTGCACATCCGGGAAGTTCTTGTCCAAAAGAATATCGTCGGATGACAGAAGCAGACCAGAACCATAGTGATATATTTAACTTTTTCAAAGACAATTTCCCCAATTTAGGAAGTTGGGAAACAGGAGGAGTCAATTGGTTCATTAATGGTGACGGCCAAAAATTGAATGCGAATTATAACAAGGATTTTAAAGGCTTTTTCAATGAGGTGTTTTCGAAAAACAATGCCGTGGCTAAGGACACCTACAATATGTCGAAAGAGAACTTTAACCGTTGGATGAAAGAGGCCTTTCGCATGAATAAAGCAATCGGATTCTCTGTGTTCGGATTTGCCAATGCAGGTAGCGGCATGCATGCCATGACAATCTGGGGAGCAGAATTTGATGCGAATGGGAATGTGGCGTATTTATATTTCTGTGATAATAATCAGTCAGAGCTGGATCCTAACTATGGGGCTATCAAACGGTATAAGGTGGTTTATAAATTAGGAGAAACATCTGTTGATAAAACGCGTGAGACCTTCTTGGCTCCGTTGGATAATATAGAAGGAACACCTTCCAAATGGACATCGATGATATGTTCGTTGACTTTAGTAGACTTACGTCAGGATATCTGGCAGAAAGCTTTTCCCGGAATATAATTAATAATGATAAATAATTGAAATCGAACGATAAAATGAAAAAGAATTGTTTTTATGTGTTGATGGCTGCTGCATGGATGGCAGTATCTTGTACCAACAATGAGATTCCAACCCAGTCTTCTTCCGATCAGGCTATTACGATTGTGGCTCATGTATCTCCACAGTCAAAAGCTCCTCAATTGGACGCAAACGGGAGTGGTAGCTTTAGTAAAGGGGATGTGATGACCTTGTGTGTGGTAAAATCTGAGTCGGAGAATCTTTTTATGGATTATGCCTATCAGGAAAGCAACATTACATGGGGAGGACTGAGTTTGCCGGAAAGTGCAAGTGAGGTAAAGATGGCGGCTTGTTACCCCAAGCAGACTGTCGCAAAGGATGGAACGTTTCAGTTTGATGCGTTGACAGCTTCCAATCAAGATTTGCTTCTTTCCAAGGTTCAAACTGTGAAGGTGGGGACTGCCGATGCGGTGACTTTGAATTTTGAGCATGCGTTGCATCGCTTGGACCTGACTTTTACGCCGGGAAACGGTTATTCGGACGAGGATTTGAAAAAATTGTCACTTTCTGTGAAGGCTTCCACGCAGTGTACAGTGGATGCTTTTAAAGGAGAATTCAAAGACTTGAAGTCTGGAGAAGGTCGGTATACGTCCACTGGTGCGTCTGCTTCATTTTATCTTATTCCGCAAACTACTTCCAATGTTACGTTGGATGTAACCATCGGTGAACAGAAGAAGACCTTGGTGTTGAGTGAGTTGTTTACCAAGTTGGGTAATTCCCAAACAGACCTGAAAGGTGGTGCCAAATGTACCATTACCTTGAAAGTGGGCCGTGAAGGCATCGTGGTAGAAAGCGGTTCTATCGGTGCGTGGGAAAATCAGGTGACTGTAGACGGTGAACTGACAATAGGTTAAACGGAATCTAATTATCTTATAGAAAACTCCCCTTATTCAGCTGGTGATTGCAGAGGCTGAATAAGGGGAGTTTTTCTTGGGGGCTATCTTCTATTTTAGGAGGAGGCATTTCTTTCTATTTCCATGGTTTGCATCTGCTGTTTGGAGGTGCCGAACCGTTTCCCGTAGCGAGTCCAGTAAATCTCGGCTGCCATGCGGAACAGTGTCTTGGATAAAGGCATCGTGCCGGTCAGAGTGCGGTAGCGCCCTGAAGCGATGGACTGGGCCAGTTGGCGGATTTTGCGGGTGGCAATGTACTTGAAAGGCGTGCCCAGAATGGCTTCTCCACTTCCCAGCATGAGAATAGACCCCATGGGGTATCCGTTTCGTCGGCAGAACAGCTGCATCATGCGGATGGCCACTTCGTTCTGTTCATATTCCAGAAAGCCACAGTTTATCAGGATGGAGATAAGGGGTTTGCGGGCTGGTGGATGAGCTTCCAAGGTCTTGAGAAATTGAAGGAAACCGCTTGGAAGGGCATCGGCATACAGCGGGAAGACAAACAATACTTGTGTATAGTCACCTGTCTCCTTACAAAGGCTGAGGTGATTTCTGGGAGTAACAGAGCGGTAAACCGCTTCGTGTGGATAATGCTTCGTGAAAATTTCCGCATACCGTTTGGAGTTTGATTTAGGCGCTCGTGGGCTGCCGTTCAGTATCAGTATTTTTTCCATTTTTCCAATGTCTTTTTTACTGTGTCGTTTACCATGTCTTCGGTGGTGAATATAATCTCATGTTGTGCAAAACTCATGTTGCAGGCATTACGGGCCACTAGTTGCCGGAAAATGTCACGTTCTTCTTCATCTGTATCACCGTAGGCAATAATGGTAGCTTGTTTGAGTTTCACGTCGCGTTGCACATGGTGCGTTTCGCCTTGGTGGATGCGTATGAAAGCCTGTTGTACGGGGATGGCTCGTTCGAGCATCGTTTTCATGGGAATGTCGTAGCCTCCATAGGCCAGACGGCTCACATACAGTACGGCATCGCTTTGGGCAATGCAGGGATAAATTTGAGTGGCTTCGTCGCGGATGACACATCGTCCCGGAGTTTTCGTCCAACATCCGAAACATCCCATGCAATTCGCAATTTTCAAGGAAGATACATCGAAATAGCGGATGTCTTCCTTGGGCTGGAGAATAATGTCCAGCGGTCTGTCGCTCATTATCAGTTTCATGTAATCATTTCATTTTTAGGAACAGAACATTTTCCAGACAGGAAATGTTTGATGAAATTTCTTACTTTTGCAGTGTATAAGAAAAATTGGGAATTATACGGAAAAATAGAAAAATCAAAAGAATATACGTTTTATGAATCGGGTGATTGTAGTGACAGGCGGTGCCGGGGGCATCGGCCGTTGTATCGTAGAATATTTTGCTTCTCAAGACGATAAGGTGTATTTTGTGGATTGTGACCGGGAAGCGATGTTGGCTGAAGTGGAAAAAATGCGTAGACAAGGGAAAAAAGTGGCGGGTTTTGCCGGTGACATTGCCGAGAAGGAAGTGCTGGAAGAATTTGCGGATTGGGTACTTCGGGAACAGCCGGAAGGTATTCATTGCTTGATTAACAATGCGTGTCTGATGCACGGAGGAATTCTGGAAGGATGCGATTATGAAGACTTTCTATATGTACAGCGTGTGGGGGTCGCTGCTCCTTACATGCTGTCCAAATTGTTTAAGGATCATTTCCGGGGACTGGGTTCCATCGTGAACCTTTCCTCTACCCGTGCTTTCCAGTCGCAGCCGAATACCGAGAGCTATACGGCAGCCAAAGGAGGCATTACGGCGTTGACACATGCCCTGGCAGTGAGTCTGTCGGGCGTGGCACGCGTCAATTCGATTGCTCCCGGATGGATTGATACGGGGGCTTACCATAAAGAGGAGGCGTATCAACCGGTGTATAGTCAAGGTGATTTGAAGCAGCATCCTTCGGGTAGAGTGGGAGAACCCATGGACATTGTGCGGGTAGTGGCTTTCCTTTGCGACGAACGTAACTCCTTTATCAACGGAGAGAATATCACGGTGGATGGAGGGATGAGCCGGCTGATGATATACCACAATGATTGTGGCTGGAGTTACAATCCTTGAGATGCTTGAATTCCGTTTTGGTCTTCTTTCTCTTTTCTTTCTTTCCGCATCCGGAACTTCAGTGGAGAGAGTCCGGTTTTCCGGATGAAGAATTTGCCGAATACCGACTGGTCAGAGAATCCCAGGTAGTCGGCAATTTCCTTGATATCCATGTCGGTACACTCCAGTAGCTTCCGGGCATCTGCACACAGGAGTTCCGACACATGAAAGCAGACGGTATGCCCTGTCAGCTCTTTGACGATACGGGAAAGATAGGTGGTTGAGATATGGAGCTGGTCGGCATAGAACTGGATGGTGTGTTCCTCCCGGTAATGATGTACCAGCAGTTTCTTGAAATTGCGGAAAATCTCGTTGGAACGTTTTACGCAGACCGGAGTATTCCGGTTTTCTTGACAGAGGGCATCCGTGATTTGCAGGAGAAGAAAACTGCACAGATGGCGGATGATTCCGTCCTGATACAGCTGCATGGCCTTCAGCTGTTCGGAAAAGAGTGACATCGTTTTTTGCATGTATTCAGCTGGGGCATCTTGCAGTCGGAAAATGGGAAGCTGGTAGTTGCCCAAGTAGCGAGCCACCTGATTGTACACGGGTTGTCCGTCGGGCAGGCTGTCAAAATAATCGGGATTGATGTAAAGGGCCGACATGGAGAAATCGGGGCTGGCATCGGAAAGCACACTCTCGGTACTGGGGGTAAGTACCAGCAGCTGGTTGGCGGAAAGCGTATAGCGATGGAAGGCATCGGTGATAGCCGTTGTTCCGTTTGTGACGAGCAGGAAGAAAAATCCTTGTTTTATGACAATGGAGTTTGTCAGAAAAAGGGGATGCCTTATTTGGGCAAACAAGGTGTTTCCAGCCTTTTGGCCCGATTCTTTCATGATATCAGTCAGTAGCCTGTTCATCTTGCGTATTTTTTCTACAAATGTAAGTTTTGTTTCGTTTTCGACCAAAATTAGTTGCTCTTTTATGATTGAGAAGCGGAAAAATAGACAGAAATTTGCGGCGTTTATAAAAGCAGATGATATATGAATGTATTTCTTTTTAGACGCTACCTGTTGTTTTGCGTTTCTTTGTTTGTGAACGCGCTTGGAATCGCCTTCATTACCAAGGCTTTGCTGGGTACGTCTCCGATTACGAGTGTGACGTATGTATTGAGTATGTTTACTCCTTTGACCATCGGACAGTGGACCATCTTGTTGAACCTTCTGTTTGTGGTGCTGGAACCGTTTCTGATGTCACGCCAAGAATTGAAATCCGATTTGCGGATGTACCTCCTGCAGATTCCCATTTCTTTCTGTTTCGGTACGTTTATCGATATTTGTATGCACTATGTGTTGTTCTGGCTTCACCCCGAAACCTATGTATATATGATTATTGCCCTACTGATAGGTTGTGTGATTCTGGCCGTAGGTATCGCACTCGAGGTAAAGGCCAATGCAGCCATGATGGCCGGGGAATATTTTGTGAACGTCATCACAAAGAGGTTCCGTGGAGAGTTCGGCTATGTGAAGCTGGGGTTTGATGTGACACTGGTTGTCCTTGCCTGCTTGTTGTCCTTGATTTTCATGTCGGGAATCTATGGGGTACGTGAAGGAACCGTGATTTCGGCATTGGTGGTAGGCCCGATTGTGCATTTTGTAAGCCCGTATTATCAGTTTTTGGATAAATGGATTACGGATCCTTCCGTGCGGGAAAAAGCCGCTATGGCTCAGGGACAGCATATTGTGATTACCATTGCGCGTGAGTATGGAAGTGGGGGACATCTGCTGGGTGAGATGCTCTCGAAGGAACTCGGTCTTAAGTTGTATGACAAGGAGTTTATCCAGCTGGCTGCCCAGCGTAGCGGCATGGATGAGCAGTACATTGTGAAGAATGAACAGTCTATCCCTTCTTTCTGGTTGAAATGCATTCTTTCGAAGAACAGCGAACGGCCGCTGGAGTCCAGTCTTTCATCGGATGATGTGTTGTTCGTGTCCGAGAGCAAGATTATTCAGGAACTGGCCGCCAAAGAATCCTGTATTATCGTGGGCCGTTGTGCGGATTTCGTGTTGAAAGATTACCCGAAAGTGTTGAAGGTGTTCTGTTACTCGGATGTAGCCAGTGCGGTGAACCGTTGTGTGGAAGAATATGGCATTGCCCGGGAAAATGCAGAAGCAGAAATCAAGCGGGTAAACCGTAACCGGGTTCATCACTATGAGTATTATACGGGCATGAAATGGGGTGAACCGCATCATTACAATCTGATGCTGAATACCGGAACGATTGATTTGAAAACGGCCTGTCAGTTGGTGAAAGGAGTTTATCAGGGCTTGGAGAAAGCCTGATAAACTATTGGATAAAAACAAAAAAAGGATATTCCCAAAAGAGAATATCCTTTTTTAATTTCCTTTTCAGTAGATTATGCTTCAGCGCAAGGAATTACAGAAACATAGCTTCTGTCTTCGCGACCTTTCTTGAAACATACAGTACCGTCTACCAATGCGTAAAGAGTGTGGTCACTACCCATACCTACGTTTTCACCCGGGTTGTGAACTGTTCCTCTTTGACGAACAATGATGTTACCAGCTTTGCAAGCTGAACCACCGAATATCTTTACGCCTAATCTCTTACTAGCTGACTCACGGCCGTTCTTAGAACTACCTACACCTTTCTTATGTGCCATTTCTTTCTACGTTTTTAATGATTAAGCAATAACTTGTTTGATAGTCAATTCAGTAAACTGCTGACGGTGACCGTTCAGTTTTCTGTAACCTTTTCTTCTCTTTTTGTGGAATACCAATACTTTGTCACCTTTTACCAAGTGAGAAGCTACTTCGCAAACCACTTTTGCACCGTCTACAGTAGGAGCACCTACAGTTACAGTACCGTTGTTGTCAACCAACAAGACTTTGTCAAATTCAACAGTTGCACCGTTTTCAGCGTTCTGGATGTGCTGAACAAACAGTTTCTTGCCTTCTTCTGCTTTGAACTGCTGACCGTTAATTTCTACGATTACGTACATTTTAAATAAATATTAAACGGGTTTCCTCCGCAAGGTGAACCGTTCTCTCCGGCTACTTTTTTACCTCCACGGACTAAAATCGGCTGCAAATTTACGGCTTTAAATTTATATAACCAACTATTTATCTGAAAAAAACGACCGATGGACTCGTTTTTTTATTTGAGCGGGGTCAGGTCGGGCAGGATGGCTACATGTGGATAGGCTGCCAGCTCCTCGCGGGTGGTCATGCCGTGCAAGATGCCGGCAAAATCGACTCCGGCATTTTGGGCCGTTTCCGCATCCACCGTGCTGTCGCCCAGGTACAGCACCTGTTTTTTGGGGCATTGCAGGCGGGAGATGGCCAACAGAAGTCCTTCGGGAGAGGGTTTGGCCTCTTTCACGTCTTCACCTCCTATGATAATGTCAATGAATCCTTCCGGAAATTTCTTCCCCAGCAGTTCCAGGATGCGGTAGCGGTATTTGGTAGAGATGATACCGATGCGGGCACCGCGTGCTTTCAGTGCATGCAGCACCTCTTCCGTCTCGGGGAAAAGCCGGGTGTTGGCCGTCATGTGCTGGTCGGCTTCTTTCACATATTCTTTCCGATAGGTCTCCAGGGTATCGGCATCTGTTACTCCGCTCAGGATGGAAAAGGAGTCGACCAGCGTTTTTCCGATGGTGCGTTTGATGGCGTGGTCGTTCACCTGGTGAAAGCCGTGACGTTCGAGCACGTTACGGTAACACATCACAATGCCGCGTGAAGAGTCGGCCAGGGTATAGTCAAAATCGAATAAATAAGCTGCGTACGGTTTCATGTAATTACTTTATATAATAAGGTATATGTTCAATCTGCAGCAAGGCAAGTTTGCGTTCTGTTCCTCCGGCGTATCCGGTCAGGCTGCCGTTGGTACCCACCACCCGATGGCAGGGGATAAGGATACTGATGGGGTTGTGTCCGATGGCATTTCCTACTGCCTGGGCTGCCATGTGAGGACGTCCGAGCCTGCGGGTGGTTTCTGCGGCGATTTCTTTGTAAGTCCAGGTGTTTCCGTAGGGGATGCTACACAAGATGTTCCACACTGTTTGTTGGAAAGGGGTACCATCAGGATGAAGCGGGGGAA
>ERZ857521.446-NODE-446-length-63496-cov-4.703630_pt1 | contig 63496 bp, 58 predicted proteins | sample MGYA00519701_ERZ857521 | MGnify/ENA primary metagenome ERZ857521 (study PRJEB31778, sample SAMEA3449346) | human gut metagenome | biome: human gut; feature: human-associated habitat; material: faeces | place: United Kingdom | collected 2010/2012 ...
CACTTTGTGCATGAATTAGTTGGCTAATTTTATACTATTTAATGAATGTCCCTATTTATGCAGCTTTTTTTATAAAAAGCTGGAATAAATTCCAAATAGCTTCTTATCCCTGTCGGGAAAGATATTTCTTCAGATGTTTTAGAAGCAGACGGTTCTCTTCCGGTTTTTGGGTGGAGAGGCGGAAATAACTTTCGTCCAGTCCCCGGAAGTTGGAGGCATCACGAATCAATATGCCCGCCTCCCGGATCAGATAAGATTTCAACTCGGAGGCTTTTCTTCCTTTCGGCAGACGATTTAAAAAGAATGTAACCGAGGAGGGGAGGACGTATATCCCCGCTTCGCGGATAGCTTTTTGCAAATGGCGGGTTTCGTCGAGCCATTGTTGCAGCGGAAGAACAAATTGTTCCGGATGCGTCAACGTGTATTTCCCGATTTCTATTGCCCAAGCGTTGACCGACCAGGGGATCAGATGAGATTTTATGCGTTGAATAATGTCGGAAGGTGCCGCTATGTATCCGATCCGTATGCCGGGAATCTTGTGTAATTTGGAAATCGATTGAATCAGGATTATGTTCGGAAAAGCATAGATGTCTTTCAATTCCAACAGTTTTTCGGGGTAGAAGTCTGCATAGACCTGGTCTATGACAAAAAGAGTCTGCGGATTTTCCTGAATGAAATGCAACAGACGTTCCCGTCCGATCACCGAGCCATCCGGATTGTTGGGGTTGCATATCCAGCATAAATTTTCTCCTTGTAAAGAGAGTTCCTCCAAAGGTTGCCTATTGGGATAGAAAGACATCTGATGGCGATGTAAGCGGCAGGCATCCTCGTATTCGGCAAAGGAGGGAATCAGAATCGTTGACTTTTCCCCTTGCCAGGCCTCGGCTATCAGATAGAATGCCGTAATAGAGCCGTTGGTCACCAACAGATTATCCGGAGATATACCGTGTGCTTCGGCCAGCGTCTGCCTCAAAGAAGCGGCATCCGGTTCCGGATAGCGTGAAATTTGTTCGAAGGTCTGATAGATATGATTTTTTAAGGGTGTCAACTCTGCTCCATACCAGACATTGGAACTATAATTGATTTTGATGTGTTGTGCTATATCGTAAAAATCGTCTCCGTGTCCAAATAGCATAATTGTCAGTCTTTATGAAGTTCGGCGGGATAGTCCGTCAGCGATTTATAAATGGCGTCCTGAATGCGTGTCCGGATATTTAAGGAAGATAACTTCGTGTTCGTCCGGGTAGGATAAATCCGGTTGCACAAGAAGATATAAATCAGTTGATGATCGGGATCCACCCAAAAGCATGTTCCGGTAAATCCGGTGTGTCCGTAGACCGAAGCCGGCGCCAAAGCTCCGCAAGGAGAAGCCTTGCTCCCGACACTGGGTTTGTCAAATCCTAATCCTCGCCGGCAGGTCGGACTTTTCGTCTGGGTGAATAACCTGACGGTCTCTTTCGACAAGTACCGCTCTTTGCCATACACGCCCTCATTCAATAGCATTTGCAAGACTTTAGCCAGGTCGTTTGCATTCGAGAACAATCCGGCATTGCCGGACACTCCGCCTTGGAAAGCAGCGGCTTCGTCATGCACATACCCTCGAATCAGCTGATGACGTACCGTCTTGTCGTATTCGGTCGGCGCGATCAACATAGAGTCTATTTTTTTATCCAAGGGATTGTACGTCAGATGCCAGGCACCCAGCGGCTGGAAAAAATCATCCTGCAGAACTTGGTCCATCGGCCGATGCAAGACGTTCTCGGTCATCATCTTCAATAAGATAAAATTGACACAGCTATACCGATAAGTCTTATTCCGGACTTTCGATTTTTTGATCATTTGCAGGATGGAATCCTGAAAAGAGCTTTTCAGGTAGATGTCCTTGGCCACCTTCAAAGGATAATCCGGATGGGGAGTGAAAGAGACCAGTTCCGGTTTGAATTTCCCTTTCTCCATCGCTTTTGTGTAGAAATTGATGGTCGGAACGATACCCGATTGGTGAAAAAGCATTTCTTTAATCGTCACGTTCTTCTTGTTCGATCCTTTCAATTCCGGGATGTAATCTGCAATCTTGTCGGTCAGCCTGAACGCTTTCCGGTCGTAGGCTTCCATGACTGCCAGCAGCGTTCCGGCCGCTTTCGAAGCGGAGGCCAAATCATAGACCGACTCGTTGGTTATGGGCTGGCGGTGTTCATAATCATATTTCCCGAAAGCACGGTTATAGATAATCATTCCGTCTTTGGCCACGAGCAACTGGCAACCCGGATAGGCTCGGGCCCGGATTCCCTCTTCGGCTATCCGGCCGATTTCTTCCAGGCGTTCCAGATTCAATCCGACCTCTTCTGCCTCATGATAGCCTAAACGGATCTTGGGGGTGAATATTCCGGCTCCTGAGAAATATAAGTCCGGAATCGAAACCGGCAACTTCCCTTTGGCACCCACGCCTCCGAATAGGACTTGCGCTGCATATCGCTGGGCTAACGGAGTGCCTTCGTAAGCCAATACCACAGCTTGGGCGCCGGCTATGGATTTCTTATATGATTTGCAGAAATAGGGGATAGTGAAAAAGGTATAGACCAGCTTCTTTTGGGTGGCTAATTTCCGTAATGCCGCACTTTCCGGAATCCGTACCGTATGGATGGCACAGAGTATCAGGTCGTAGTTGTCCAGTTTGTTGTAGATTTGCTGCACACGTGCCGCACTTGTAGAACGTGTGATGGTGTAATTGTCGGTGTGGACGTAAGACGAAACCGTTTCGGTAAAGTCGTCTGTGATGGCATCGCCAATGGTCAGAACCGCGATTTTGGGGCGTTTCAAATCTGCAATAGGCAATATCCCCCCCTCATTCTTCAAGACCGTTATAGCCTCTTCATTTAGTTTAGCCGCCAGCCAGGCCGCATGGCCCGTGTTCAAACGTTCCGATAATCCCTTCAGCTTTATCGGCTGGTAATGGTGAAGCCCGGCGATATATTTATATTTTAATATTTTCAGGCATTTGGATTCGATGTAGGCCATCGGGATAGTGCCCTCTTGGACCGCTTCTTTTACCGCTTTGAAATCAGAAATCGGTGCGCGGGGAGCCAACAGAATGTCATTTCCGGCCAACAGAGCCTGTACACAGGGATTATCGGCCTTTTTCGGACTTGCGCCTTTCATGGCTAAGGCATCGGTAAAGCACAGTCCGTTGAATTCCAGTTCGTTTTGTAGCAGTTCTGTTACTACGGCCTGGGATAAGGAGGCAGCACGGCCTTTGCGTTTGTCCAAAGCCGGAATATACAAATGTCCGGTCATTATTCCGGCAAATCCTTGTCGGATATATTCGCGGAAAGGCACCAGTTCGACCGAGTCCAGCCGTTCCCGGTTGTGATAAATGGCAGGAAGTGTTTCGTGCGAATCTTCGGAAGTGTCTCCATGCCCCGGAAAATGCTTGGCTACAGAGATGATTCCGTTCTCTTCCAATCCTTTGGAATAGGCAATTCCCTTTTCGGCTACAGCATGAGGATTTTCACCGAACGACCGGATTCCGATGACGGGATTCTCTTCATTACTGTTCACATCCAAGTCTGGCGCGAAGTTGATATGAATGCCCATTTCCTTGCATTGTCGGGCTACCTCCTCGCCATATTTCCGGATCAGAAGCTTGTTCTCTATCGCCCCAAGCATCATGTTCTTGGGGAAGCGGGTGGTTCCACTCAGACGCATGGACAATCCCCATTCGCCATCCAGCGAGACAAACAAAGGCACACGCGCCTCCGCCTGCATCTGGTTGGTCAGAAAAGCCTGGTCGGCCGGATTCCCTTTGTGGAACAATACGCCTCCGATTTTCTGTTCACGTACATACCGCTTTAACTTCTGTACATTCTGGGCACTGGTCTTGACGTCTGCCACAATCATAAACAACTGGCCTATCCGCTCGTCCATACTTAGGGAGTCGAATACAGAGTCTGCCCAATGGTTCATCGCCTTCTGGTCTACGTTCCGGTAGAGGGCAGGCATCTGCCGGGCAGACAGATAGCTGGCCGATAGCCAGCAAATAAGCAGGATACAAACAAGTTTCTTCATTTCCGTTTCCTAAAAACAGATTCAAAAGTAGGGAAAATAATTAATTCGGACAAGAAAAAAGGTTGGCTATTTGTTTATCTCACAAAGATTTTGTTACTTTGCAGCGCTTTTACGCAACGCTGGCAGGACAAGCAGCCTGTTTATTTGCGTATAATTATCAACAATTTTAAATACAAAGAACAATGGATTTAATTAAAGTTGCAGAAGAGGCTTTCGCTACAAAGAAAGAGCATCCTTCATTCAAGAGTGGTGATACGATCACTGTCGCTTATCGTATTAAGGAAGGTAACAAGGAACGTATCCAGCAGTATCGCGGTGTTGTAATCCGCATTTCAGGTCATGGCGACAAGAAGCGCTTCACGGTTCGTAAAATGTCAGACAACATCGGCGTAGAAAGAATTTTCCCGGTCGAATCTCCGTTTATCGAAAATATTACGGTTAACAAGGTGGGTCGTGTTCGTCGCGCAAAATTGTATTACCTGCGTGCTCTTACTGGAAAGAAAGCAAGAATCAAAGAAAAGAGAATCTAATCGGTTTCCTCGATTCAATGATACAAAAAGCCATTTGGATGTATTTCCGAATGGCTTTTTGTTTTTCGTCACATAGCGGGCTATGTGACAAAAAAAGGCCTTTTATTCCATGCGGAACAAAAGGCCTTTCCCTTAAATTTTCTTTCGTATGATTAACCTAAATACGATTTTAAGAGTTTGCTACGACTTCCTTGTCTTAATCTTCTGATAGCTTTTTCCTTGATCTGGCGGACGCGCTCACGGGTGAGCCCAAATTTGTCGCCAATCTCTTCCAATGTCATTTCTTGACACCCAATACCGAAAAACATTTTGATTATCTCGCATTCTCTTTCGGTTAACGTAGCAAGAGCTCGATCAATTTCCTTCGATAATGATTCGTTCATCAACGACCGGTCGGCTATAGGAGCGTCATCGTTGACCAAGACATCCAAAAGACTGTTATCTTCGCCTTCTACAAATGGAGCATCTACCGAAATGTGGCGTCCAGACACCTTTAGCGTGTCCGAAATCTTGTCCACCGGAATGTCCAGTTCTTCCGCAAGTTCTTCGGGAGAAGGACGGCGTTCGTTTTCCTGTTCAAATTTAGAAAACGCTTTGCTGATTTTGTTCAGCGAACCCACCTGGTTCAAAGGTAAACGAACGATGCGTGACTGCTCTGCCAAAGCCTGCAAGATAGATTGGCGAATCCACCATACAGCATAGGAAATAAACTTGAATCCGCGTGTTTCATCAAACTTCTCAGCTGCCTTTATCAACCCTAAGTTACCTTCATTGATCAAATCCGGCAGACTTAATCCTTGATTTTGGTACTGTTTAGCCACAGAAACAACGAAACGCAAGTTGGCTCTTGTCAATTTCTCTAATGCTTTACGGTCTCCTCTTTTGATTGCCTGTGCCAATTCTACTTCCTCTTCAACGGTAATCAGATCTTCACGGCCTATTTCCTGAAGATACTTATCCAATGAAGCGCTTTCGCGATTGGTAATGGACTTTGTAATTTTTAATTGTCTCATCCAGCGAATTTAATTGAAATACGGGTTACAAAGATAATACATTATCTATAAATGAGAGAGGCTGGATGTGCCCAACATCCAGCCAATTAGAAACCTTTAACTAAAATCAATCTTTAAAATTTGTCTTTTCAGAATATTTTATTATTCGTTTAAGTCGATTGCATAGATCTTGGTTCGTCCGCTTTCCGGATAGAATCCTTTGATAACCAAGAAACGTTCGTCGGTCGAGCTCTTCAACAGGCGGTCTACCATCTTTTCCAACTGCTCTGGCGTAGAAACCTTCTGGTCATTGACAATCATGATGATGAAGCCTTTCTTGATACCGGCGTCACGCAGCTTGCCATTCAGCAATCCGGTTACCTCAATGCCATAGCTTACACCCAACTCACGTTTCTGCTGGTTGCTTAACGATTCGAATGCTGCGCCTAAGACATCAGCACTGTTGCCTTTTACGGCTTCGATGACCCGTGTGCTGCCCTCGGCATTCTTCAGTTCAACATTAAAACTCTTTTCTTTGCCCTGGCGGTTGACCGTAACCTTCACTTTGTCGCCCGGACGATATTTGCTGATCTGTTCTTGTAACGCATGACTTGAACGGACTTTCGTGTCGTTGATGGCTACAATCACATCGCCCTCTTCGATACCAGCGGCTTTGGCGGCACTCTTCTCGGCAAATTCTGAAACATACGCACCTTCAGATACTTTGATCTTCTCTTTCATGGCCTCGTATTCTTTGCGGACATCATCCGGCAGATTCGGATAACTCAACATATCCATGATATCATTTACGCCAATCATCATGACTCCCAATACGGCACGTTGTACGGTTCCGTACTGTTTCAGGTCGCTGGCAACTTTCCCGGCTATGCTGATAGGAACAGCAAATGAATATCCTGCAAAGTTACCTGTCTCGGAATAAATCATGGTATTGATGCCGACCAGCTCACCTTTTGTGTTTACCAGTGCGCCTCCACTATTACCCGGATTGACCGCTGCATCAGTTTGGATGAACGACTGAATCTTGTTTTTGTCGTTGTCTCCGCTCATGGCGAATCCACGGCCTTTTGCGCTGACAATACCAGCGGTTACCGTTGATGTCAAGTTAAACGGATTACCTACCGCCAAAACCCATTCTCCGACTTTCAGCTTTTCCGAATCACCGAAAGGAATGGTTGGCAGATCTTTCGCGTCAATCTTGATTAATGCGATGTCAGTAGCCGGATCTGTTCCGATCAGTTTCGCATCGAATTTCCGATTGTCATTCAAAGTCACTTCCAACTCGTCCGCACCTTCTACTACATGGTTGTTGGTAATGATATATCCATCGGTCGAAATAATCACACCCGAACCGGAACCTACACGGGGCTGGGGTTTCGGACGTTCAAATCCGCCTCCTCCAAATCCGAAGAAATATTCAAACGGATCCACGTACCGTCCGCGTGAAGAAGATTCGTCCGCGTTGGTCGTTGCCATAATATGGACCACACCATGTACCGCACTTTCCGCAGCCATTGTAAAGTCTGTATTCTCAGCAGCTACAGAAGGATAATTAACCAAACGAACCGGTTGATCGAACACCGATGATGTACTATCACCGGTCACATATAGTTGCTGCTTACTCATTAAGTAATTGTTCGTGCCGATAGCTGTACCTGCGCCGACAGCTGCAATCAAAGCTATACCTATTACACCTTTCCAAACTGTCTTCATACTATTCATCGTTTTAGTTTAACATTCGGTTTTAACACTTTCACAACGACAAAGAAATAGCAAAAAATGTACAGGTAATTCTTTTGGGGCTCATTTTTTATCACTTTTAACGAGGCATATTATGGGATTAACGGTACTTTGCCATACAAAGTTCCTTTTTAACATTCTATTGGCTGACTTTCTGGCAGGAAGGAATGTTGATCAGCTGAAAAAATAGCCGGTGTTTTTGAGCAAATGCGCTCTTAAAAGTTGCTTTCCCTCTTATGCTTGCCTTCTAATATTTCTTTTGCGAACAGGTGTATCTATCCAAGTCGCCAATTTCATTCAGCTTCTCACGATACTCTGAGAGGACATACGCCAAACGCTGATTCATCAGCTTGGCATCTTTTCTGCAAACGACATTACCCTTATCGAATTGATACAAGTCGTCTATTTAATATCCTGTAGATATGTATCTGACATCCCTTTTGTGGAATAGTTAAATAAATAAAAAATGTTCCTTTGGAAGTCTTTCTTGCCGGCAGAACGGTGAATCTTAATGTTGCCATAATCTTTTAATTATTTTGCGACAAACATTTCCGACAAACATTTTGGCTGGAATCTCGGACATTTGCCGCTTTTTTTTAAAAGATTTGCAAGAATCTTTTGAAGAAAAAGACGCTGAATTTATTGATTCTCAGCGTCTTATTTTATGAGCCGAAGACGGGACTCGAACCCGTGACCCACGCATTACGAATGCGTTGCTCTACCAACTGAGCCACTTCGGCAATGCCCTATTCTTTAAAAACCGGTGCAAAGATAAGTATTCTATTTGACATCTGAAAGAAGTTCGTCTAAAAATTTATCTAAATCTGCATCTAAATCTTTTAATAGTGGGTCATCTAAGCGCAACATATCATCGTCCAAAAATAGAAGCTCCTCGATTACAACGAATGATTCGTCAGTTAAACTTATGGATAAAGGTTTAATGAACCGAGGATTATCAAAAACATTCTTGGCAGATAATGAGGCCAGAACCGATTTCAGGACATCAGCTACGCGACGATTGAACACCTCTTCCCCTTCTGTGTTGTTTACCCAGTCAAAGATAACGGTTTTATCTACTAAATTTTCTCCTTCATCGTAAATCAGCAATTCACCGCTTTCCGGATCCGCTTGTACATAAATGTCACTGATGTAATTTCCGTTCTTATCTGTTGTCATTTTTTGAATGGCAGACATAAAGAGCGTTTCCAAAATAGATTGTATTTGTGTCAAACTTGTACCCATATCTCTATCTTTTTTGAACCCCCAAATTTAGCAATAAAAATCAATCTTTATTCCCAATTTGTATATTTAGTTTTTGATCTGATTGTATTCTGAGCCGTAATACCTCCTGATAGGCTTTTAGCAATTTGGTATTATCGGATTCTATACCTTCGCTTTTCTGAAACAGATTAGCGGCTTTGCCGGCCCAATCGTATGCTTCGTTTAATCGGTTTTGCATCTCTTCGGTCAATGCGATATTGGAGGCCAGCTTAGCGCGTTTTGTATCCGAAGAAGAGGACTGGTACAAGAGCTTCCAAATTTCTTTCGCCTCGTCCCAGTTGCCAGCTGAGGCATACGCCATGGCCTCCTTCCAACGAGAATTGGCACTGCTATAAAACCATCGGTTTTCCTCGTTCCAATGCGGTACAAAATAGGAGGCCACCTTATCCCCTAAATAGTCTCCAGCAATACGTAACGCATCGTCTGCTACAGGTAAGTAGAGATTCAGAAGCCGTAAATTGTCTGCTATCTGTTCAAAAAAGACGGAATCCTCAATAAGTATCGTAGCTAATGGCTGTATTCGTTCGGGCAAATAGACCCGCATGATGCCATTCATTTTGACTTTAATTTTACCCGACAAGAATCCTCCGCCTATGTTTTCGATTTTTCTATTCATAGAAAACAGCATCTTGTCTAATGAAACTACGGCATCTACGTTATTGGCTTCGCACAAATCGGCTACCTGCTCCTGGGTCAGCTTGATGTCTGATAAACTTCTTCCTTTTTCCCGTAACGGATCGTGAAGAAGCAATACATCTTCGAAATAAGAAGCATCCAGGATAGAACGTCCGCAAGCCTTGCACAAGTCAAACAACGCACTATCTGTCTTTGCCGTAGCTGTGTCTTGCACTACCCCCAATAGCGTATAGGTATAACCTGAGTCCTCCGGTTGAGGCAATGCATTGTTGACCATCAGGATTTTCTTTGCCTGAGGTGGAAATGTCACTTCTCCCGGATTACAAGTCTCTATTCCCACATAGTTGATGCCGCCACATGCCGTCAGCAATACCGACAATCCTATTCCTATTATACTTCGTATGTTCATTCGTTTATAATTTTTTGAGTTTTTAAGTTTTTAAGTTTATGTTTTCGTTGATAAGTTTTTGAGTTTATGTGTCCCCCCAACTTATCAACTCATAAACTCATAAACTAAATAACATCACTTACCGCCTTGAAATATCCGATAGACTCTGCAATCCCCAAGAACGGATCTTTCATGTCTTTTTCATATTCCAGACTACACATACCTGTATAGTTGACTTGGCGCATCATCTTTATCAATGCGACAAAGTCTATCTTTCCGCGTCCCAGTTCAATAGCGTGTCCCGCTTTGGTTGAGTCGGTGACATCTTTGATGTGCATGTCAAACACACGGGTATGATAACGTTCCAGGTCTTCTACCGGGTCACAGCCATTACGCAGGTCATGGCCTACATCCAAACACATGCCAATACGGGCATCCAAGTTTTTAACATGCTCCCAGACATCTGTCGCATCCGGATAAGTCTTGATATCCGGCCCATGCAGATGAATGGCATAATGAAAATCATATTCTTTTACCTTCTTATCCACATAAGGGAGCAGTTCGTAATTCGGAACGCCGACAATCAGCTTCACGCCAACTCGTTTCGCATATTCAAAAGCACGGTCAATTTCCGCTTCACTTTTCATATAAATAGGACCTACGGCATAGCCGGTAACTCCGAATTCTGCACACCGGGCATGAAATGCTTTGATTTGTTCATCCGTACTATCCAACGGCAAATGGAAATCCTTGATACATAAATAATGTATATCCAACCGTTGCAATGTACGGAGAGTTGTGTCCAAATCGAAATTGACAAACGTATAACCGGCCATTCCCAAACGGAATGGATTTATTGACTTCGGTGCTTTCGGTGTAATAGATTGCGCCCATCCGATTTGGCCCATAGAGGCTGTACCCAGCAATAAGGCTCCTGCCAAACTCTGTTTGAAGAATTTTCTCCGTGTGTTCATTGTAACTTAGAATTATAAGGTGAATATTAAGTTTGTAAGTTTTGATTTTTGAGTTTATCCGTTTTCAAGTTGGAAAACTTATGAAAATGGACAAACTCAAGAACCTAATACTTATCCTGCTACAAATATACAAATCTATTTGAATTGTGCCAATAATTCATCCCATATCATCATCCGTTGTTCACCGGTGATCATATTCTTCAGTGTCACCCTGTTTTCGGCCATTTCTGTTTCACCCACAATAGCCACGAACGGAATATTCTTCGCATCGGCGTAACTCATCTGTTTCTTTATCTTGGCGGCTTCTGGATAAAGTTCGATACGGATGCCTATCGCGCGTAATTGCGCTATGAATGGAAGGAGATAATCCGCTTCCGTCTGGCCAAAGTTAATGAACAGAAGTTGCGTTTTTTTCAACGCATTTTTCGGATACAAATCCAGCTGATTCAATACATCGAAGATGCGATCGGCTCCGAACGAGATGCCTACTCCCGATACTCCCTCCATGCCAAATACTCCGGTCAGGTTATCGTAACGTCCGCCTCCGGTGATGCTTCCGATCTGCACATCCAAGGCCTTTACTTCAAAGATAGCTCCGGTATAATAGTTCAATCCGCGTGCTAAGGTCAGGTCCAGTTCCAGTTCGGCATGGAGTACCACTTTGTCTATACGGTCTAAGATAAACTCCAGTTCCTCGATGCCTTTCATGCCGATTTCAGACGAAGCCAGAATCTCTTTCAAAGAAGCGATCTTCTCACGGTTCGTTCCGCTAAGCAAAATGACCGGCTGGAGCCGGGCAATCGCCTCTTCCGGCAACCCTTTCTCTCGAAGTTCCGCGTTCACATTATCCAAGCCAATCTTATCTAACTTGTCGATAGCGACCGTAATGTCTACGATTTTGTCTGAGGCTCCTATGATTTCGGCAATACCTGAAAGAATCTTGCGGTTGTTCAGCTTAATGCAGACACGGATTTTGAAGCGATCGAATACTTCATCTATGATCTGAATTAATTCCACCTCATTCATTAAGGAGTCAGAACCGACCACATCGGCATCACACTGATAGAACTCCCGGTAACGTCCTTTCTGCGGACGGTCCGCACGCCAGACGGGTTGAATCTGATAGCGTTTGAAAGGGAAAAATATCTCATTCCGGTGCTGAACCACGTAGCGGGCGAACGGAACAGTCAGGTCGTAACGTAGCCCCTTTTCACACGCTTTATTGGCAAACTTTACGGGATTCATCTCTTTCAGTTCCTCTTCAGAGATACCAGCAAAACAATCGCCCGAGTTCAAAATCTTGAACAGGAGCTTGTCGCCCTCTTCGCCATACTTGCCCATCAGCGTGGACAGGTTTTCCATTGCCGGAGTCTCTATTTGCTGGAATCCATAAAGATGATACACATCGCGGATGGTATTAAATATATAATTACGTTTCGCCATTTCTTCCGGCGAAAAATCTCTGGTACCTTTCGGTATTGACGGTTTTTGCATAGTTGCTTTGTTTTTGTTATTTATTGTTTGTTATTCTGTATATGTTTTTATTCGTAATCAGCGACTTCTTACTGATGAAATATAGTGTTCGAGCAACTGCTTCATTTCATTTGCTTGATCTGGATAATTGATGTACTAACGGCTGCGTTTGAATGCGCCTCCCGTTACCTGTTCGCTTTATCTTCTTCAGCGGGATTTGTACGTTGAAGGAACTCCCATCGCTTTTTGCGTTCAAATCTTCAATGGAGCAGGCGGCATATAGGACCAACGGGTCGCCATTATCGTTTAAAAGCAATTGCGGACGTTCCAATCGGTCTACTTTTATCGTATCCCCCGAGCGGAGTATGAGCTCTTTTTTCCGCTTCATCGTGTATTTAGTTTCCTTCGTCTCCGATAATCATACCGCTCCCCAGGCAAAGATGATGGTCCTTATCGTAGACCACACCATATTGCCCTGGTGCAATGCCTTGTATTTTATCGTCTGATTCGATACGATATACATCTCCGATTCGGCGGATATAACCATGCGTGAACTCCGGGGTGTGACGGATTTTAAAGGTGATCTCCTTCGCATCGTCAAACTCGCCCCATGGGTCTTCGGTAATGAAATCGAATCCGTGCATGTTAATGACTTTTCCGTATTGCGTTTCCGGGTCATATCCGTTCGATACATATATTATATTACGCCGGATATCCTTTTTGATGACAAACCACGGTCCGCCGCTCAAGCCTAATCCTTTGCGTTGTCCGATGGTATGGAACCAATATCCGTTGTGCTTCCCCAAAACTTTGCCGGTTTCCAGTTCGATAATTTTTCCCGAACGTTTCCCCAAGTAACGTTCGATGAAGTCATTATAGTTTATTTTTCCCAAAAAGCAGATACCTTGGCTATCCTTGCGCTTGGCACTGGGCAGCTTCTGCGCTTCGGCAATGGCACGTACCTCGCTCTTCATCAGATGCCCGATAGGGAACATCAGCTTCTGGATTTGGAGACGGGTGATTTGTCCTAAAAAATCGGTCTGGTCCTTTATCGGATCTTTTGCGGTCGAGAGCCACACCTTCCCGTTAATCTCGGTCGTAGTGGCGTAATGCCCCGTGGCAATCTTGTCGAAGTCTTTTCCCCATTTATCTTCAAAGCATCCGAACTTGATATATTTATTGCACATCATATCCGGGTTTGGTGTCAAACCACGCTTAACGGAATCAATCGTATAGCTGACCACTTTCTCCCAGTATTCATCATGCAACGATACCTGTTCGAAGCGGCATCCATACTTCTTGGCGATATACGATGTGATTTCAATGTCCTCTTCCGCCGGGCAATCGATGTAGCCATCCTTGTCTTCCATTCCGATGCGGATATAGAAGATGGTCGGATCGTAGCCCGCTTCTTTTAAGAGATGAACTACCACAGAGCTATCCACGCCTCCCGATACTAATGCTGCAATTTCCATACTATTTTTTTGTTTTCAATTTGCAAAGGTAATAGGATTTCTACAAATTGAAAATTGAAAATTGAAAATTATAAGAAGCTGTTTGGAATATATATCATTTAAGTTGAAGCGTAACAAGAGCTTATAAACCCATAAACTCAAAAACTAAAGAACTAAGCATAAAAAAGTTGAAAGAAAATTGCTAAATTTGTCTCCGATGGCAGAGGAAAACAAAGAAGAACAACGATTAGCGCAGGGGTTGGCCTCCGGGAGTCGGAAAGCTTTTGAGGAAATTTTCATGCGTTATTACCCTAAGGTCAGATATTTTGTCTTCGGTTTGTTGAAATCGGAGGAGGATGCGGAGGACTTAGCTCAGGATATATTCGCCAAACTATGGACGAACCGGGCTGCTTTTGCGGATGTACGGAACTTAGGGGTTTATCTTTTTGTGCTTTCACGGAATATGACTTATAATTATATAGAGGCAAAGCAACTCCGCCAGGAATGGCTACAAGAAAGGCCTTTTGAGGAGGAAGACGACTGTTCGCCTTATGAGGACTTAATTGCGAAAGATTTGACTCTTTTGGTGGATTTGGTGGTCGAAAGTCTTCCGCCTCAACGCAAAACCATCTATAAGTTGAGTCGGGAAGCCGGCCTCTCGAATGCCGAAATAGCCGAGAAGTTAGGTTTGCAAAAGAAAACGGTCGAGAATCACCTGAATTTGGCGTTGAAAGAGCTTCGGAAGGTTTTGCTCTTGATCCCATTTCTATATTTATGTTAATTTTTTAGGTGCTACGGGCAAAATAGTTGTCATTATTATAAATGCGTAAGCGTAGAAGTTGATAAAATGAGCGAGATACGGAAAATTATTACTTATTTCTTTCATCATTCTTTTTCGAAAGAGATGATTAATCGGGTTCATCGGCGCATGATAGCGAAGAGGAATGAGAAAGAGCAGGAAGAGGCGTGTTTCTCATTGTGGGAAGAAATCGGTTTCCCTCGTGATGAGCATCGGACAAAGGAGGCGTTCAGACGCCTGCAACACCGATTGGACAAGTCTGCGCCTAAGCGTACGTTATCCGTATTCCTGAAAAGGGCGAACATTGCTGCCTTGTGGATTCTCTCGTTAGTATTGATTGTTTCTTCTGTTTATATGTACCGGGATGCTTCAGCCATGCGTCAACAATTGGCGCAGGTCTCTATGATTGAACATTTTGTTCCGGTTGGAAAGCGCGAGATGATTACCCTGCCGGATAGTAGCCGGGTGTGGTTGAATTCCGGAAGTGTATTAGTTTACCCATCTGCTTTTTTCGGAGACCGGCGCGAGGTTTATCTCTCCGGTGAGGGATATTTTGAAGTGGATGGGAATAGCGAGTGGCCTTTCATGGTTAATGTTCGCGCTTTAGATGTAGAGGTGCTGGGCACACGCTTTGATGTGTGGGCTTATCCGGAGTCGAAGGAGATAAAAGCGACCTTGGAGCAAGGGACCGTACAGGTGCATTTGAATGAAGTAGCAGATAGAATCTATCAGTTGAAGCCAGACGAGCAACTGGTGTACCATGTGGACAAGAAGGAGGTGGATGTCCGTAAGGTTGTATCTTCCGACTATTCCGATTGGCGGAATGGAGGGCTGTTTTTCGATAATGTATCATTCCGGGAGGTTGTACGCACCATAGAACGTAGCTATGGGGTAACAGTCCATCTGCATACCTCTATTTATAATGATAATCAGTTGACCATTCATTTCAAGAAAAACGAATCCCTTGAAAATGTCTTCATGCTTTTGAAAGAATTGATACCGGGCTTGGAATATCAGATTACCTCAAAGGATATTTATTTGGATTGACCCTCTAAAAAAAAGATGCCTATAATCGTTTCCGTTTATGCCTATCTTCGGATTCATTCATGCCTACCTTTCTTTCCGTTTATGCCTATCTTTTTTTCAAGAGGATGTGCCCAACACTTATCTTTCACGTAGCATATTAACTTAATTCAAGTTTCTCCCGTATGTTTTTGTAAAAAAATTGTAACATCGGTTGGGTGTGAATCTGATTTTAGCTGTCCTTATATCAAAATTGACTTAAATCAATGTATTTGTTTAATTAGAATTTGATTTATTGTACTACAATGAACAAACACAAGACAAGACGGATTGGAACCTATTGCCTAAGTTTTTTGGTGGCAAGTTGCTTGCAGGCCAATGCGCAAAAGGTGTCCTTTAGTGAAGGAAGCATTTCTCTGAGAGAAGCTTTCCAAAAGATTGAGGCGGCCTCCAACTATAAGATTGCCTATAATGGTACGAAGTTGGATGTAAACAAACGTGTAGAACTAAACCAAAAGAACACGGAAGTGTTGGAAGTTCTAAATCAGATTTTGGCGGGTACGGGATATACCTATTCGGTAAAAGGCGATTATGTTGTAATCACCCCCCCCAGTACCTCTTATGATTCTGTAAATCAGAGTGTTAAAACAGTAACAGGTACAATTGTCGATGAGGCAGGTGAGCCAATTATCGGAGCGAATGTGCTTGTAGAAGGAACTACCAACGGTACGATTACCGATATTGATGGTAAATTCACGTTAAATGTACCGGAAAACGCAACATTAGATGTCTCTTACATCGGCTTCTTGACACAGAAGATAAATGTAAAAGGACAAAGTGACTTAAAAATTACTTTACGCGAAGATACTCAAAAACTGGATGAGGTCGTAGTTGTAGGTTATGGTACCCGTTCGCGTAAGAGCCTTACCGGTGCGGTAGACCAGGTAAATGATGAAGTGTTTGAGAACCGTCCGGTTACCAATGCCACACAAGCTTTACAGGGTGCATCTGCCAACCTGATTATCCAGAGCAAAAATGCCAACCCGAATGACAATAGCATGAATATCAATATCCGTGGTGTCAGTACGATGGGTAACAATGACCCGTTGATTGTTATCGATGGATTGATCTCAAGTACCGGAACGTTGAACAACTTGAACCCGAATGATATCGAGAATGTATCTGTATTGAAGGATGCCGGTAGTGCAGCTATTTACGGTTCACGTGCCGCTAATGGTGTTATTTTGGTTACCACCAAGAAGGGTGCAGCCGGAAAACCGAAAGTGACATTCAACGGACAGGTAGGGTGGCAAGACCCGAATATTCTCTTCCATCCGGTAGAGGGCTGGCAAAATGCCATGTTGAGAAACCAAGCTAATATTAATGCCGGATCAGCACCTCAGTTTACTCCGGCGGATATCCGTGATTTGTATAATCACCGTGATGAAGAGGAGTGGCTATACGATCAGATCATGAAAACCGCTTTGCAACAGAACTATAATATCAATGTATCCGGAGGTAGCGAGCATACGACCTATATGGTTTCTGCCGGGTATTATAACCAAGAGAGTAACTTCGAGGGGAGTTTCGGTATGGAACGCTACAATTTCCGTAGTAACCTGACTACCGAGTATGGCCGTTTTAAGTTGACTACTCTGATGGCTTATAACCGCAAGAAAGAGCGCACCGTAGCCGGAGGTACCGGTAACGTAATCATCAACTCATCGCGTGTTCCTTCTTATTATTATTATAAATTTAATGAAGGCGATAAGTGGTTGGTCAACGATGTCGTTGGTGATGATAACCCGATGGCCTACTTGAAAGATGGTGGTTACGAGAAGAAAGACGAGGATAACTTCATCGGTAGCATGAACTTGGATTTCAAGATCATGGACGGATTGAAAGCAACCGGTTTGATTGGTTTGGACTTGACGCAGCACCACCGTTATCGTCGGGATAAGAAAGTACCTTTATATTCTTCGGCAGATTTGGAAAATCCTGTATTGTATATCCATTCCAACACAATGACAGAGGATTATAACGAGAAGCGTTATACTTTGAGTACACAATTCTTGTTAAGCTATGACAAGACGTTCAATGAGGATCATACGGTTTCAGCTTTGATAGGTGTATCTAACGAATCGTATACCAAGCAGGCCAGCCGTATCGCATGGACTTATACAGATGAAGACCTGGGTTTGCCTACCACCGATGATTCTATTCAAGATACGGGAAACAAGAACTCGAATGATGATACGGACGAAACCAGTATCACTTCGTTGTTTGGTCGTGTAGGTTATAACTACAAGGATAAGTATTATGGGGATTTCTCTTTCCGTTATGATGGTTCGTCTAAGTTTAACAAAGATCATCGTTGGGGCTTCTTCCCGTCATTCTCTGCCGGCTGGCGTCTGTCTGAGGAATCTTTTATGGAAGATTATAAGAACAACATCGGTGATTTGAAACTGAGAGCATCTTATGGTATATTGGGTAATCAGAACGTAGATAACTATTCGTACCAGACGGTTTATACAATGTATACCAATGGGTATGTATTCAATAACCAGATTGTTCCGCGTACGGAATATACAGATGGTAACTCTTTGCTGACTTGGGAAAAGGCTTCTAACTTCAATATCGGTGTGGATGCGACTTTCCTGGATGGTAGTTTGTATGTATCGGCCGATTACTTTAGCAAACGTACTTGGGATATCCTGTTGACTCCGGAGGTTTCTTCTACTTACGGTGGATCAACCGCAAAGGAAAATGCCGGTGAAATGAAGAACCAAGGTTGGGAACTTACCATCAACTATAGGTTGAATTCCGGAGATTTCCACCATAATTTTAATTTCAACATTTCAGACTCAAGAAACAAAGTTACCGATTTTGGTGGTGAGGAGCGTATTGATAACAACGATGAAATGTATAAGATTATCCGTGAAGGAGAAGCATTGGGTTCTTACTTTGGTTATGAAACGGATGGTTTATTCCAGAGTTATGACGAAATTAACAATAGTGCTCTTCCTGTTGGAGCTTCTGTCCAACCCGGTGACGTGAAGTATGTAGACCAAAACGGGGATGGGGTAATCGATGCTGAGGACCGTGTGGTAATCGGTAATGCATTCCCGCGTTATACATTTGGTTTCACCTATAATGTAGCTTGGAAAGGTTTGGATTTGAATATCATGTTGCAAGGTGTAGGAAAACGTGATCAGTTCTTGCGTGGTGAGTTGATGGAACCGTTCCATAGCAACTATTCGTATTGTATCTATGAGCACCAGTTGGATTTCTGGACACCTACCAATCCGGATGCTCGTTGGCCGCGCTTAGGTGCTCCGGGTTCAGCTTCGAATACGAACAACTGGAGCCAGCCGGGTGATAACCACATCTTGAATGCAGCTTACTTGCGTGTAAAGAACATTCAGTTGGGATACACGCTTCCGCAAACTTGGACCCAGAAGTTTGGTGTCTCTAAATTGCGTGTCAGCCTGAATGCAGAGAACCCGTTGACCTTCTGTAAGAACTCGTTTATCGATCCGGAATCCTCTGAGTTCGGAAATAACATGGGTGGTATCGATGGCGTTGCTGCAAATAGTGGACGTAACTACCCGACACTTTCTTACTATGGTTTCGGTTTGGATATTGAATTTTAAACTATCAAGGTATTATGAAAATGAATGTATTTAAATATAGCGCAGGTATTGCGTGTGTGGTACTTGCTTCATTGACAACTTCTTGTAATGAATTGGACTTGGCTCCGACCAATAAATTCACCGAGTTGAATTATTGGACCTCCGAGGCCAAAGCATCTGCTGTATTGAGTCAGGCTTATAGCCAGATGATGAATTCCAGCAAATATTTTTCGGATGAACGTTTGTCGGACAATCTGTATGAAGGACGTGGTAGTACGGATGAAAAGAAAATCACATCCGGACAGGTTACCACGGCATTAGGTCGTTTCTCAACGGAATGGAGCGATGCTTATAAAGGTATCAAAACCTGTCATACGTTATTGGAGAACATCGACCAAATTGATATGAATGAGTCTGATAAGGAAGTTATGAAAGCGCAGGCGCGTTTTATCCGTGCTTATCTTTATTTCCGTTTGGCCAATCATTTTGGGGATGTGCCTTTGTTTGACCACACCATAACCATTGAGGAAGCCAATAATATCAGCCGTTCTCCGAAAGCGGATGTCATCAATTTTGTCCGTACGGAATTGAATGAAATCGTGAATATATTGCCTACTAAGGAGGAATATGCAGAGGAGGATAGAGGCCGTATCACCAAAGCTGCTGCTCTAATGTTATTGGCTCGTACTTATCTGTATGAGAACGATTGGCAAAATGTGGCTTCTATTTGTGAACAGATCATGAGTGGTGAGAATGGACAATATGCTTTGTTCCAAGATTATTCCGGTTTGTTCTTGCCGGAGAATGAATACAATGATGAAGTTATTTTGGATCTGGGATATTTGTTCCCGAATCTTACTTGGGCTGAAATGTATGACGGTATTCCTTTGTCGGTAGGTGGTCGTGTCAACGGATTTGCTCCGACTCAGGAATTGGTGGACGATTACGTTATGTTGAACGGAAAAGGCATCAATGAGGCCGGTTCCGGATACAACGAAGATGAACCTTACGTAAACCGTGACCCGCGTTTGCAAGCTTCTATCGTATATCATGGGTATCAGTGGACAAATGGTGATGGCGTAACTTCTACAATCTATATCCGTCCGGGTTCATCTGCGGATGCCGGTGCTTCCAATTTGGATGAATATGCCGGACAAGGACAGAATGCAACCGGAACAGGGTATTACTTACGCAAATGGTTTGACCCAACGGCTCCGGCAGGCATGACTTCCGGTTTGAACCTGATCCTGATGCGTTATGCGGATGTATTATTAATGTATGCTGAGGCTAAGAATGAATTGGGGCAGATGAACGAGACCGTTTGGAACCAGACTATCCGTCCGATCCGTGAACGTGCCGGATTTACGGATGCCGGTGCCTTGAATTATCCGACCAGTGGCGATATGCGTACGATTATCCGTCGGGAGCGTCGTTGCGAGTTGGCTATCGAAGGCTTGCGTCTGTATGATATCCGTCGTTGGAAAACGATAGAAACTGTACAGAATGGCCGGCTTCATGGGGCTAAGTTTGCGGCAAACAATACGCAATACATAGAATTGGATGCCCGTTCATTTGATCCGAACCGGGATTATCTGTTCGCTATTCCGCAATCTCAACGAGATATCAATCCGAATCTGACTCAGAATCCGGGTTATTAATTACGATTAGATGTTTAAAATATCAAAAGACAAAAAAAGTATGAAATTCCTGAAATATATGGTGCTGCTTGCTTTCTTAGGAGCTTTTGCCGCATGTAATAGCGATGGAGAAGTAAGACATTTAGGCGTAACAGCCGTTAAAACATTATATGCACCCGACAACGGTGAAGCTGTTGTTTTGCAATCATCAGCTTCTGCATCTCTCTATTTTGAATGGGAACCGGCATTGGCCGAAGATGGCGGTGCGGTGTTGTATGAACTCGGATTCTCTTTGGAAGGCGGAGATTTGGCTTCGCCTGATACATTGATTGTTGCTGATAATAATGGTGCGGATAATCATGCGACGATCACCCATAAGACATTGAATCAGATTGCTGCTGAATTAGGCGTAGGTTCCGGTGAAACGGCTACGTTGAAATGGACGGTATTCTCTTCTAAAGGTATCAATCCGGTAAAGGCGGAAGAGGAACGTACCTTGACGATAACCCGTCTGACGGGATTTGCTGATATCCCGAGTGAATTGTATATCACTGGTGAAGCTACCGAAGGCGGAGCTGACCTGGCTAGTGCGCTGAAGTTAAAGAGATTGGCGGATGGCGAGTTTGAGATCTACACGAAGCTGACCGCAGGCCAGTCCTTCTATTTCGCGAACGGAATCTCTGACGCTTCGACCACTTACTCTACGGCAGACGGTAAGATTGTTGAGGCCGGTACTTCTACCGTAGCTACCGAAGGCGTTTATCGTATTACGATGGACTTTAATACCAGTATTTGTACCTATACGTTGGTAACACGGATTGGCTTCTATTTCTGTCCGAATGATGAGGTATTGTTTGATTTAGACTATATCGGAAATGGGGTGTTCCAAGCAGAGAATACAGTAACCTTCAAGGAAGAAAGCTGGGGACGTGACGAACGTTATAAGTTCAGAATGTTCATCAAGGAAGATAACGGAACGGCTGAAGAACGTGAAGTAGAATGGGGTACCCTGAACGCTACCGATTCTCAGCCGAGTGCTGATAGCCCGGATTCTTATTATTATCTCCAGTTATTTGAAACAACATCGCAATGGGATAATAAGTGGAAGCTGATGAGTATCTACGATGGTGTGCCAGCTGTCTTTACGGTTTACTTATCACCGGATGGAGACTATACACATAGTGTTGAATCTAAATAAAAGAACGTATTATGAAAAAAATATTTTCAAAACTAATGTTCTTCGCGTCCTTGGCCGTAATTTTTGCCGGATGCGATGATAATATGGGTGACACAGACACGCGTCTGGCGGCTTCGAACGGAATTATCGAACCGGCTGATGGGACTGCTATTGTATTGGAGACTTCAGCTTCTGCAAGCACCTATTTCGAATGGGAATATGCTAATCCGGATGAAGCCGGAACAGAGGTTTACCAAATCGCGTTCGATACAGAAAGCGGTGACTTCTCCAAGCCGATTTATATGCTTTATTCCGATAACAATGGGTTGAAGAATTGCGCGACAATATCGCATCAGACTTTGAATGATATTGCGGCTAAGGCAGGTATATCCTCTTCGGCAACGGGCACAATCAAGTGGACAGTATTTGCCGCAAAAGGCATGAATTCGGTTAAATCATCGGTAGAGAATCGCTTGACCATTACCCGTTTGGCTGGATTTGATGTGGTTCCGATTGATGTCTTTGTAACCGGTGAAGGTTCAGAAGGTGGTTCTGATTTGGCTTCGGCTCAGCGGATGAAAGCAACGGCTAATGGCGAGTTTGAGGTTTACACCCAGTTGAAAGCCGGACAATCTTTCTATTTCGCGGACAGCAATTCCGGAACGCCTACGACCTATTCTACTTCCAACGGATTAATTCTGGAAGGCGGATCTTCTATGGTTGAGACGGATGGAGTTTATCGTATTACGTTGAACTTCAATACGGGGGCTTGTACATACGATTTAGTAACAAGCATCGGATTCTATTTCTGTCCGACAGATGAAATCCTGTTCGATTTGGATTATATGGGCGGAGGCGTATTCCAAGCTAAGGGTACGGTAACCTTCAAGGAAGAAAGCTGGGGATTAGACCAACGTTATAAGTTCCGTATGAATATGAAGTCTGATGGCGGAGCCGGTGAGGAAACTACTTACGAGTGGGGTACGGTAGATGCTTCTATTGATAATGCACCGACGGCTTCCAGTCCGGAGGATTATTATTACGTACAGCTTCTTTCCAACTTGACGCAATGGGACAACAAGTGGAAACTTATGGACCAGTTCAATGGGGTTGAGGCTACTTATACGTTGTATTTGACCGCTGATGGTGAATATACACACTCTGTTACGTTGTAATAGGGCGGAATAAATAGAACCGAAAAATCGTCTAACAGCTGTGTAACTTGCGTCTAACAGCCGTGACACTTGCTTCTAACAGCTGTTAGACGAAAAGTACACAACCGTTAGACGATTTTTCGGTTCCATACAAATAAGAAATAGATACGATGAAGAAAATTTTATATTTCCTGCTTTTGCCTCTCTTCTTCTGTGCTTGTGGCGATGATGAGGGAGGAACAACTATCGGAACTGAAGATGAGCACCGTATAGACTGGTATGCTGCGGCAGATAGTAGTTCGACCGCTCTGCTGAACCACTTTTGGAATACGGGGAGCCGTTATTTTAATTATGATAGCAATGGCAATACGCAATTTCATTATTGGCCGCAGGCTCATGCCTTGGATGTATTGCTGGATGCTTATCTACGCACAGACAACACTCTTTATTCCAACTATTTTGACCAATGGTTTGAAGGGGTAAGAGCCGCTAATGGCAATTCGTTTCTGAATACTTTTTATGATGATATGGAATGGAACGCATTAGCCATCTTGCGTGCTTATCAAGCTACGGGAGATCAGAAGTATAAAGATGCTGTTCTGGAGATTTGGAAAGATATCAAGACAGGGTGGAACGAACAAGCCGGAGGCGGAATTGCCTGGAGAAAAGACCAGCCTTATAGTAAGAACGCTTGTTCAAACGGGCCGGCATGCATCCTTGCCGCACGGCTATATCAGGAGTTTGGTGACGAAGAGGACCGCGAATGGGCTTTCCGGATTTATGATTGGGAAAAGAGCACGCTTTTCAATGCGAACAATGGGGCGGTGGCGGATAATATCAACGCCAATACCGGTGAGGTTAATTCTGGTTGGATATTTACCTATAACCAAGGTACCTTTGTGGGGTCAGCCGTTGAGTTGTTTAAGATTACGAATCAGCGCGCTTATCTGAACGATGCTATTCTTGCCGCGGACTATACCATCAGTACGTTGGTCAGTAGTTCTATCCTGAAAGATGAAGGAAATGGAGATGGAGGTTTGTTTAAAGGAATTTTTATCCGTTATTTTGCAGAACTGATTCAACAGGATCGTTTAGAGGCTTCTACGGCCAGAAGATATATCCAGTTCTTGGAGCAGAATGCGGAGACGTTGTGGCAATCCGGGACTTCCAAACCGGCGGTGTTGTTTGGTACTAATTGGCAAAACGCACCGGCTGGATCGACCGGTTTGACCGAGCAATTGAGCGGATGTATGCTTATCGAGGCTATGGCGAAGATAGACGAACTTGCGGATTGATATGTGTTTTTTAAATTCTTTATACCATATATATACAAATCAAAATATCAAACGAAATGAGAAACTATTTATTAGCAGGCTTACTTACACTTGGAATTTGCTCAAGTTGTCAATCAGATAAGAAACTGACGGATTACGTGAATCCTTTCTTGGGTACTGCGACTCTTTGGGAAAAGGCGGATTTAGGGTATGAACGGCATTGGAAGACGAGGACATGGGGTGCAGAGGTTTTTCCCGGTTCATCTCTTCCGAACGCCATGGTGCAACTTAGTCCGGTAACGATGTATCGTAGTGGGGCAGGGTATCAGTACGAAGATACGCTCATCTACGGTTTTTCGCATACCAACAAGGGGCATTGGAATCTGCTTCATTTCCCGATACTTCCCGTTACGGAGAATTTTTCTCCGAGCGATTTTTGCTCCGGATATTCGCATGATAATGAATCAGCCGCTCCGGGCTATTATCAGGTTTTCCTGAAACGGTATGGCGTCAATGCCGAACTGACTTCTACCTTGCGTTGTGCTTATCACAAATATACGTTCCCGGATGATGCGGACAAGAAATTATTGATAGATATCACCCGTACCAATAATCCTGTACGTGATTATAGTATCAGGCAGGAAGATGATTATACTTTTTCCGGCAATCAGGATGCGGAAGGAAACATCCGTTTTTATGCCGTATCCAATTACAAGATTAAAGATATCATTAACTTGAAAGATAGCGAACGTGAGGTCTATGTGGTGAATTATGCCGATAGTAAAGGTGGCAAGCCGCTGGAGGTGAAGATCGGTTTCTCATTCGTCAGCGTAGAGAATGCCAAGAAAAACTTGGAGGCAGAGATGCTGGACAAGAATTTCAATCAGGTGCGGGGCGAGGCAACCAAGACTTGGGAAGAGCTGTTGTCTAAGATCCAGGTAGAAGGCGGAACCGAACGTGAGAAGGGTATTTTCTATTCTTGCCTTTACCGTTCCTTCCTTTGGCCGGCACTTCGTAGTGATGTGAATGGCGAATATACAGATGAGCAAGGCAAGGTATGCAATAATGGATTCCGTTATTATACCAACCCTTCATTCTGGGACGATTATCGGAATAAGTTGATTCTTTTGGGAATGATCTCGCCGGACGTAACGACAGATGTGATCAAGTCTATTACTGATAAGGGGGAAAAGAGTAACGGATATATGCCGACCTTCTTCCATGGAGACCATGCCTCGACCTTTGTAGCCGGGAGCTGGTTACGTGGTATCCGGGACTTTGATCTGAACCGGGCTTATCAATTACTCCTAAAGAACGCGACCGTTCCCGGAAAGGGCGGACGTCCTTATTTGGATGAATACATAGCCCAAGGATGGATCGCAGAGAAAGATACGACCAATGTGCCTACATGGGATGAGTATAAGGCTGCGGTTACCAAGACCATAGAATATGCTTACGATGATTATGCTACGGCATTGATAGCGGATGAGCTGGGCGATACCGCAAACCGTGACCTTTTGATGCAACGCTCCGGAAACTATAAGAATCTGTTTGATCTCTCGACCGGGTTCTGGCGGGGTAAGATTGCGGACGGGAGTTGGATTAAGGATTTTGACCCCTATTATCCTTATTTTGCTTACATGTATCGTGAGGCCAATGCCTGGCAATCGCTTTTCTTTGCGCCACATGATCCGGAGGGCATGATTAAACTCTATCCTTCGGAAGCTGCTGTTGAAGCGAAGTTGGATTCGCTTTTCACGGAACCGTGGCGGAATTATGAGGTGCACAACCTGACCGGTTTCATCGGGAACTATTGCCATGGAAATCAGCCGGACCATAGTGTCCCCTATACTTATTATTTTATAGGGAAGCAGGAAAAGTCGCAGGCTATGCTGGATAGTATCATGAACCATTATTATGATATGGGCAAGGAGCATTTGGCTTATTCCGGAATGGACGATGCCGGTGAAATGTCGGCTTGGTATGTATTCAATGCAATGGGCATTTATACCTATTCTCCGGCTGATCCGGAATATATCGTGAGTGTTCCTTTGTTTGACAAAGTTCATTTCACGTTAGATCCGCAGACCACCTTTACGATTACCCGGCAAGGTACGGGACGTAAAATCAAAGATATTACCTATGACGGACAAAAAGTGGACGGATGGTTTATTTCGCACGATTTGCTTCGTCAAGGCAAAGAACTTGTCATTACAACAGAGTAACTTAATCTATAAGATTTTTGGGTGAAAAGAATCTGAATCCCGGAGGGTGCGTGAGCATCTTCCGGGATTTGCTTTTGCCCATTATACCTTTATTAAAGAAATAAATAGTCAGCAAAAGTTTTCTTTTTGGTTTTAATTTGTTACATTTGCAACGCAATGTTAGTGAATATGTAAAATTATGAATGTGGCAATCATTAAATATAATGCAGGCAATATCCGGTCGGTCGATTATGCGTTGCGCCGGTTGGGCGTTGCTCCTTTGATTACGGCTAATAAAGAGCTTTTGTCCAAGGCGGACAAAGTGATTTTCCCCGGAGTAGGAGAGGCATTGACAACAATGGAATACTTGAAGGCGGAGCAAATGACCGATTTTATCCGTGAGTTGAAGCAGCCTGTGTTGGGAATTTGCTTGGGGATGCAATTGATGTGTCGCCATTCGGAAGAAGGGAATACGGATTGTCTGGGTATTTTTGATGCAGAGGTGAAGCGTTTTGTTCCCCGTAAGCATGCGGATAAGGTGCCGCACATGGGGTGGAACAGTCTTACGCAGACCCGGAGCACTCTTTTCCAAGGTGATTTGGAGAACCGTTTCGTGTATTTTGTCCATAGCTATTATGTGCCTGTGAATGAATATACGGCTGCTGTAACGGATTACATTCATCCTTTTAGTGCTGCATTGCATAAAGATAATTTCTATGCCACACAATTTCACCCGGAAAAAAGCGGGGATGTGGGCGAACAAATATTGAAGAATTTCCTTGTAAACTCATAAGCTAATGGAACTGATTCCGGCAATTGATTTGATAGAAGGTAAGTGTGTCCGGTTGACGCAAGGCGATTATTCCACCCGAAAGGTGTATAATGAAGACCCATTGGAAATAGCCTTACAATTTGAGGATGTAGGGGTAGGACGTTTGCATGTGGTTGATTTGGACGGTGCAAAGGCGGGGAAAATTGTCAATTATAAGGTGTTGGAACGCTTGGCTTCGCGCACCCGATTGACTATTGACTTCGGGGGCGGATTGAAGTCGGACGAGGATTTGCGCATCGCTTTTGATAGTGGGGCGCAAATGGTTACCGGCGGAAGTATTGCCGTGAAGAATCCGGCTCGTTTCCTTTCCTGGCTTGGACAATATGGTGGCGAACGGATTATTTTGGGCGCAGATGCTAAAGATAAGAAAATCGCAGTAAGCGGTTGGGAGGAAGGAACCGACCTGCAACTGATTCCTTTTGTAAAAGACTATCAGGCAAAAGGAGTGCAGAAGATTATCTGTACGGATATCAGTCGTGACGGAATGCTGCAAGGTCCGGCGATTGATTTGTATAAAGAGATAAAGGAAGAGGTTGAAGGACTCTATATCATAGCCAGTGGCGGGGTAAGTTCAATGCGAGATATAGAGCGCTTGGACGAGGCGGGAATCCCGGCGGTTATCTTTGGAAAAGCTATTTATGAAGGGCGTATTCAGATGAACGAGATTGAGAAATATGTGTTGAAGGTATGTTAGCAAAAAGAATAATTCCTTGTTTGGATATAAAAGACGGAAAGACGGTAAAAGGCATAAACTTCGTGAATTTCCGTGATGCAGGCGATCCGGTCGAACTGGGGGCTGCATATAGCCGTGCCGGGGCTGACGAGCTGGTTTATCTGGATATAACGGCTTCTCACGAGGGCCGGAAAACATTTACCGATTTAGTTCGGAAAATAGCGGAGAATATCAATATCCCCTTTACGGTAGGTGGTGGCATCCATGAGTTACATGATGTAGAACGATTGCTGAACGCCGGGGCAGACAAAGTTTCGGTCAATTCGGCGGCTCTACGTAATCCGAAACTGATTGGCGAAATCGCACGCCATTTTGGAAGTCAGGTGTGTGTGGTGGCTATAGACGCCAATCAGGAAGGCGGGGACTGGATCTGTTATCTGAACGGAGGGCGGATCCCTACAGATAAGCATTTGTTTGATTGGGCAAAAATGGCCGAGTCTGAGGGGGCCGGAGAGATCCTTTTTACCAGTATGACACATGATGGCGTGAAAACTGGGTATGCGAACGAGGCATTGTCCCGTTTGGCCGATGAATTGCATATTCCGGTAATCGCTTCGGGAGGAGCCGGAAATAGGGAGCATTTTCGGGATGCTTTTACACTTGGAAAAGCTGATGCGGCATTAGCGGCCAGTGTATTTCATTTCGGAGAGATTAAAATTGAAGAATTAAAGCTATATTTGCAGCGCGAAGGAGTAAATGTTAGGTTATAAACGATTATACAATGAAATTGGATTTTGACAAGATGGGCGGTTTGCTTCCCGCCGTTATACAGGACAACATGACAAACAAGGTCCTGATGTTGGGCTTTATGAATGAAGAAGCATACCAAAAGACATTGGAAACCAATAAAGTGGTTTTCTTTAGCCGGACAAAGAATCGTCTTTGGATGAAGGGGGAAACAAGTGGAAATACGTTGCAGGTCGTTTCTATTACACCGGATTGTGATTGTGATACGATATTGGTGAAGGTTAATCCGGCAGGTCCGGTTTGTCATACCGGTTCGGGAACTTGCTTTGGCGAGAAGATTGAAGAGGATGTCATGTTCTTTAAATATCTGCAGAACTTCATTGAACGTCGGCGCATGGAGATGCCCGAAGGGTCATACACGACCTCTTTGTTCCAAAAAGGAGTTAACAGAATGGCTCAAAAGGTTGGAGAAGAAGCCGTTGAGACCGTGATAGAGGCAACAAACGGAACGGAAGACCGCTTGGTCTACGAGGCCGCTGACCTGATGTACCACCTGATAGTTCTGCTGACAAGTAAGGGATTACGGATTGAGGATTTGGCGAAAGAATTGATGAAACGGCATAAGGCTTAAGTAAATGGAAGAATCTGTTCTGCTTCAATTGGATAACATCGAAATTTGTCGGAATGAGAATCTTGTTCTGAAAGGGGCCTCTTTTACGTTGCATAATGGCGAGTTCGTTTATGTGATAGGAAAAGTAGGCTCGGGCAAGAGCAGTTTGTTGAAAGCACTCTATTGCGAGATTCCGGTATGTAAGGGTGAGGCCCGATTGCTGGAGTACAACCTTCTGAAGATGAAACGGCGGGATATTCCTTATCTGCGCCGTAAATTGGGAATTGTATTTCAGGATTTCCAGCTGTTGACCGACCGTTCGGTCATCAAGAATCTGGAGTTTGTACTGAAGGCTACCGGCTGGAAGAACAAACGGGAAATTCAAAAGCGGATCGATGAGGTGCTTTTCCAGGTAGGTATGCAGAACAAAGGATACAAGATGCCGCATGAACTTTCGGGTGGTGAGCAGCAACGCATCGTTATTGCCAGGGCTTTGCTGAATTCTCCGGCTATCATCTTGGCTGACGAACCGACGGGAAATCTGGATCCGGAAACAAGTAGCCAGATTGTCCGCCTGTTGCATGATATTTGCAAGCAGGGGACGGCGGTGATTATGACTACGCACAATTATACGTTGGTACATAATTATCCCGCGCGGATTGTCAAATGTGAGAATGAATGCTTGTATGATGTGGGCAAATGAAATTATTTATAACTTTGCACGTGCATTCTTGAATTGTTAATTGAGAATTAAATTTTTTATAGGCGAAAATGAAAGTATTGAAGTTTGGAGGCACCTCGGTAGGTTCAGCCCAGAGAATGAAAGATGTGGCAAAGCTGATAGTAAGCGAGAAAAATATCGTTGTATTGTCTGCTATGTCTGGAACAACCAATTCGTTAGTGGAAATCTCGGATTATTTGTATAAAAAGAATCCGGATGGAGCGAATGAAATCATTAACCAGTTATCACAAAAGTATTTTGGCCATATTGAAGAATTGTATAGCACGGAAGAATACAAGCAAAAGGCTCGTGAATTGGTAAGCGCTCATTTTGATCACATTCGTTCTTTCACCAAGGATTTGTTCACCTTGTTTGAGGAAAAGGTCGTTTTGGCTCAGGGTGAATTGATGTCGACGGGCATGATGAATTTGTATTTGAACGAACAAGGGGTAAACTCAGTGATGCTTCCGGCTCTCGATTTCATGCGTACGGATAAGAATGCAGAGCCTGATCCTGTTTATATCAAAGAGAAACTGACAAAACTGCTTCAGGATAATCCGGAAGCGGATTTATATATCACGCAAGGATATATCTGTCGCAATGCATACGGTGAGATTGACAATCTGCAGCGTGGCGGTAGCGATTATAGTGCATCGTTGATCGGTGCGGCTATCAAGGCTGAGGAAATTCAGATTTGGACAGATATTGATGGTATGCACAATAACGATCCGCGCTATGTGAAGGGGACTTCTCCGGTTCGGCAGTTGCATTTTGAAGAAGCGGCCGAGCTGGCATATTTTGGTGCGAAGATTCTGCATCCTACTTGCATTTTGCCGGCAAAAATTAATAATATCCCGGTACGTTTGTTGAACACAATGCAGCCGGATGCTCCGGGTACGTTGATCTCGAATGTGACGGAGAAGGGTAAAATCAAGGCGGTTGCCGCAAAAGATAATATTACGGCTATCAAGATAAAGAGCGGCAGAATGCTGCTGGCTACCGGTTTCCTGCGCAAAGTGTTTGAGATTTTCGAGAATTATCAGACTCCGATTGATATGATAACTACTTCGGAAGTGGGAGTTTCTGTGACGATTGACAGCCGTAAGCATTTGGAAGAGATTGTCAATGACTTGAAGAAATATGGAACGGTATCTGTAGATGAGAATATGGTTATTGTCTGTGTCGTTGGTGATTTGGAATGGGACAATGTGGGCTTTGAAGCGAAGATTGTTCATGCGATGAAAGAGGTACCTGTGCGTATGATTTCATACGGTGGAAGCAATTATAATGTATCTTTGTTGGTGAAGGCCTCTGACAAGCAGCGTGCTTTGCAGGCACTGAGCGACCATTTGTTTAATAATTAAGTTAGGTTATAAATAGATAGCCCCGGATTTTATTCCGGGGTTTATAGGTTTATTCGATATGTTGAAAGGTACATTCCCTATAGAGAAGTTTGAAGTGTTGGAGACCCCGTTTTATTATTATGATATGGCGCTCTTGAAAGAGACTTTGGAGGTCATAAAGGCGGAGTCAGGCAAGTATGGTTATCATGTGCATTATGCAGTCAAGGCAAATGCGAATCCACGTATTTTAGAGACAATCGCTGCGCAGGGCTTAGGAGCCGATTGTGTGAGCGGGGGTGAAGTGCAGGCTGCATTGGATGCCGGTTTCCCCGCTGATAAGGTGGTTTTTGCCGGTGTGGGAAAAGCGGATTGGGAAATCAATTTGGGATTGGATCGTGATATCTTTTGCTTCAATGTGGAGTCATTGGCCGAATTGGAGGTCATCAATGAATTGGCGGCTGCAAAAGGGAAAGTGGCACGCATAGCGCTTCGTATTAATCCGGAGGTGGATGCACATACACATGCTAAGATAACAACCGGTTTGAAAGAAAATAAGTTCGGTATCAATTTAAGTCTTTTGGGTAAGGTACTGGATACTATGCAGTCGATGAACTCTGTGCGGTTGATAGGCATACATACTCATATCGGTTCGCAGATTACGGATATGTCCGCTTTCCGTAATTTGGCTATCCGTATGAATGAAATCCAAGAAGAGTTGGAGAGCAAAGGACTGCAGGTGGAGAACCTGAACTTTGGTGGCGGTTTGGGGATTGATTATTATCATCCGAACCATTTGCCTATTCCGGCTTTTGATAATTACTTTGCGGTTTTCAAAAAATTACTGAAGCTGCGTCCGGGCCAGCAAGTGCATTTTGAACCGGGACGTTCGGTGGTGGCACAATGTGGATCGTTGATTTCGCGTGTGCTGTATGTCAAAGAGGGCGAGGTGAAGAAATTTGCTATTTTGGATGCCGGATTCACGGAGCTGATACGTCCTGCCATGTATGATGCTTATCACCGTATCGAAAACATTTCTAGTGATGAAGAGACTGATATTTATGATGTTGTCGGTCCGATATGCGAATCATCAGATGTATTTGGCAAGGATGTGGAGTTGAATAAGGTACATCGGGGTGACTTTATCGCACTCCGTTCGGCTGGTGCCTATGGAGAGGTGATGGCTTCGCAATACAATTGCCGTAAATTGCCTAAGGCTTATTATTCCGACCTGCTATAAATATGAGGCGAGGAGTAAGAAATGCTTTCTTTTTATCCATATGAACTTGGTTTGGCGGGAGTCAGTACAGTGTTGTTCCTGCTACTGTTGGGGTATTGCCTGTTCTTGTACCGCCTTCCGGGTAAAAAGCGTTACGGACAAAGTCCGGAAGATGAGGGGGAGACTGCATTGCCTCCGGTTTCGGTCGTCATTTATGCGGAGGATGATGCAGAACGTCTCCGTCGCCATGTCCCGGCATTCCTGACGCAAGACTATCCGCAATTCGAGGTTATTGTAGTAGGAGATGATATTTCTGAGGAATGTATTCACGTATTGAGTCTGCTGAAAAAGCAGTTCCCGCAATTGTATTATACCTGCATTCCGAAGGGGGCGCGGTATATCAGTAAAAAGAAACTGGCTTTGACATTGGGTATCAAGGCGGCGCGGTATGAGCGGATTTTCTTTACCGAATCCGATTGTGAACCGCAGAACGGGCATTGGTTACGGGCTATGGTTTTGGCATATCGGCCATCGGTGCAGTTGGTGGTGGGTTGCTGTTCTTATCCCTATCACAAAGGATGGCGGAATAGTTTTATCGCTTTCGATAACTTAAAGAATACACTTCAATATGTTTCCGGTGGGTTGATGCAGCACTTTTATAGCGGTACCGGTAAGAACTTATCCTACACCAAAGCGCTGTTCTTTGCCAACAAGGGCTTTTACAATCAGCTTTATTTGAAGATCGGTGAAGACAGCTTGTTCGTCAATGGTGTGGCGACTCCCCAAAATGCATCGGTTTGCTATACGTCAGAGAGTATTATACAGATGGACGAAATCCACCGGCTGAAGTCGTGGACTGTAGGGCGTATAGCTCGGATGGCAAACCGGAAGCTGTGTAAGAATAGGTTTTATCGATTGTTTACATTCGAGGCGTGTCTTTATGGACTGTTTGGAATAGTCGTATTGCTTTCTATGATAAATGGGTTCATCGGGAATTACCTGCTTTCTCTTTATGCCTTTCTGCTGTTAGGCTGTTATTATGGGGTGAAGAGTTGGGTGTTCCGCCGTTTTTCCCGTCAGTTAGGGCAGCGGATTCCGAAAGGATGTTTCGTTTTGTTGGATGTGACTAACTATATGTATACTCTCTATCTTGGTTTTATTAGCCGTTTCCATCGCAAGCGGAATTACGTGTTTATTATGGAGAAGTGAGCTTGTTTTCAGAAACGAACTCTCAAGGGGGAGAGCCACCCGGCTTGAAGGACATTTCGGTAGAGATATTCAGTAAATGTTATCAGCCAGCCAATTCATACACAAATAGTTGTGAATTGGTTGGCTTTTTTGTATCTTTCCCCCTCCTCTATTCCTCAGAAAAAAACGGGTGCCTGTTGCATCTCAGCGATAAGCACCCAAATAAAATTGTAAAAGTTAGAAACACGTTGTTTTCTTTACTGGCTTATAAACAACCAGGCATCTTTATATTTCAGATTTTTCCGTAGCTTTTCCATATATACTTCTGCTGTTTTACGATCGGTAAACCGGTCAGCATAGACACGGTACTTGGTCTTGTTGTGCACCATATTCATATTCGGACAATCCTGTTTGCCGGTTTCGTCCATATACCGATGCGCCTGTTCGCTGGTAGGGAAGCTGGCAATCACAACATGATACATTTTCTGTGACACGGGCTTTGCCTGTTTAGGAGCAAGATTTTCTTCTACAGACTTTTTCGCTTCTGTTTTCGGAGCCTCCGACTTTACCTCCATATTAGTTTCCGTCTTCCTTTCCGCTTTCAGCATTTCTTCCGACTGGGTATTCTTTTCAGACCACACTTCCGGAGTAATCATCTCGGTCGGAACGAAACTGGCCGTATACGCCGAACGGTTCACATCCTTAACCGGTGTAGATAGCGTAAAGAATAAAACAACTGCGGCTGCGGTAGCGGCTACGGTACGAACCAATCGGCGACTGACCGGAATATAATAGATTTCCGTCTTCTTCTTTTCCGGAAAAACAGCTGTTTCCGGGAACTGCGTATGTAACGGTTCAAAAGTAAAAGGTTCCAATCCAAACATCAGCGCATTCAGCCATCCCGCCTCATTAGCCTCAAAGATCAGTTGCCCCTCTTCACCCATTGAGAATGAACCGATATTCTCTAGATTCAATACGCCATCTCGTTGCAGCTTTTCCCTCAGCAAAGCCACATCCTCGTGCATCAGCTGGCGGGCTGTCCGGTAATCCGCCTTTTCCGCCTGCATATAAGCTTCTATCAACAAGCCATCATTATATTGCAGTGTCTCGTTGAATACAATTTCCTTACGCATCGGTTCAAAGAGATGGTTATCCGTATCATATCGCATGGGAATAGTCTGCACGACAAATCCTCCGAAATCCGGAACGATAACGCAATCGTGAACCGACAGCAGATGTTCTATATGTCCAACAATTCTATACATACCACAAAAGTAATGTTTTAATCCCGAAATAGAAAGCAACAAGTCAAAAATCATCCATTTTATCTTATAAAAACAGGACATCGGCATTTTTTTTCCAAGTAAATAAGTTTTTCCTTACCTTTGCCCAACTAACGAATCAAAAAAATGCTGTTTATCGATACAAGGATATTAACGTACAAAGCCATGCCTTTCCTCTTCGGATGGCTGGCCGACCGCTTGTTGGGCGATCCCAATGGCTGGCCGCATCCGGTGGTCTGGTTCGGAAAAGCAATCGCTTACGGAGAGAAACAACTTAATCGGGGAAAAGACCGGATTATTAAAGGAGGAATACTGGCTGTTGGACTGATAGTCGGAGTCTATTTGCTGACCTATTGGATTTTGTATTTTTCCGGAATCCTGCACCCTTTTCTGTTCGGACTCCTTACGGCCATTGGTGTATTCTTTTGCTTGGCTGGGAAAACACTCATCACAGAAGTGAAGGCGGTGTTTGAGGCGGTAGAACGCAGTACGGAAGAGGGACGACAACAGGTAGCGCGGATTGTGGGACGTGACACGTCTCAGCTCACCCCACAGGAAATTCGGACCGCAGCTTTGGAAACCTTGGCTGAAAATCTGAGTGATGGGGTTATTGCGCCGATGTTCTGGTTTATACTTTTAGGACTTCCGGGCATGATGGCTTATAAAATGGTAAATACGTTAGATTCGATGATCGGTTATAAGAATAAACGATATAGAGAATTCGGCCGCATTGCGGCACGTATCGATGACCTCGCCAACTATATTCCAGCACGCATTACGGCTTTTCTGATGCTCCTTGTTTCCGGAAATTGGGACAAACGCGATTTTGTATTCCGGTACGGACGCGCACATGCCAGCCCTAATTCAGGGTATCCCGAAGCAGCTTTGGCGGCCATTTTGGATTGCCGGTTCGGAGGTACCCATGATTATTTCGGAGAGCCGGTCGTAAAGCCCTATATCGGAACAAACGAACGCGATTTTACCCTTGAGGATATGCAGCGGGCAATTCAGATAAACAGCAATACCGAACTGGTAATGGGTGCATTGGTGGTTATTATTCCATTATGTTTCGGCTAAATGCTATTTTCATAATTGTTTATCAGCAATACCTTTGTAATTTTGTATTGTTAATTTTAATTGAATAACGTATGGAGATCAGACTAAATAAACTAATGAGCGACTACGGGATTTGTTCCCGGCGTGAAGCGGATAAATTCATCGAGATGGGACGGGTGACAGTCAATGGAAAGCTCCCGAAAGTCGGACAAAAGGTTACCGAAGAAGACATTGTTCTGGTAGATGGCGAACAAATCCGGATAGGGAAACATTCGAATGCCGGAAAAATCCGTGCGTTGACCCCGAAAGCGGAAAACCTGATTTATGGTCCGAAAACAGAACGGGAAAGACGGAAAGAGAAAAGTAAGCCTGCGCACGTAGGCTATACTCCGTTGGCTCAAAAAACAGAGGAAGAAGGTGCGAAGAAACCGCGCCGTGAACACTACGTTAAATACAATAAATATGCGGCTGCACGCAGAGCCGCAAAAGAACGTGAAGCGCAAGAAAATAAGCCGGGAACTGATAAAAAACAAATTTATCAGGATGCTATGAAACCGAAGTTCGGCAAATCATTGAGCCGATCGGCTGTAGCTCAACGTATAGCTGCCGCTCCCAAATCGGCGGCTCTTCGGAAAACGAGTAAGAATAATCCCAAGAACAAAAGGAACAGAGGGTAGAAATGTTGGTTTAAGACTCTAAAAACAGGAATAGACAATGATAATGCTGATAACCGGCGGACAAAGATCCGGAAAGAGCCGTTATGCTCAGGATTTGGCGTTGAGCCTAACACCGAATCCCGTCTATTTGGCAACCTCCCGTATCTGGGACGAGGAGTTTCGCCAGCGTGTATTGCGTCATCAAGCTGACCGCGGTCCAGAATGGACCAATATAGAAGAAGAAAAACTATTGAGTCGGCATGATTTGACGGGACGGGTCGTTGTAATTGATTGTGTAACCCTTTGGTGTACCAATTTCTTTTTCGACAACCAAGGTCAGGTAGAAGCCTCTTTGGAACAGATCAAAAGAGAATTTGATGCCCTTGTACGACAAGACGCGACATTCCTTTTCGTCACCAACGAACTGGGGCTAGGCGGCGTTCCCATGGACGAGACACAACGCAAATTTACGGACCTGCAAGGTTGGGTAAACCAATATATCGCTTCCAAAGCAGATAAAGTTGTATTGATGGTCAGCGGAATCGCACTGAAAATAAAATAATACAGAAATATACTTGATTTTATAACGAGATTTATCTATTTTCGCAGAGATAAAAATACAGAAGAATACAAGCTATGACTCCATTCCAAATAGACAAACCGGACGAAAAAATCCGGGAAGCTTTGGTAAACCGGATTAACAGTCTGGCAAAACCTAAAGGTTCATTAGGACGCTTAGAAACCCTAGCACTGCAAATCGGAATGATACAACAGACGCTGACTCCTAAACTTACGCATCCCGTCAATGTGATTTATGCCTCAGACCATGGTATCGCTGATGAAGGAGTCAGCCAGTCCCCCAAAGAGGTAACGCGGCAAGTCATCTACAATTTTCTGAACGGTGGATCAGGCGTATGCTTTTTGGCCCGCCAGCATGGATTCGACATTAAGATTGTAGATGGAGGCGTGGATTATGATTTTCCGGAAAACCCGCGAATCATCAACCGGAAAATCCGAAAAGGCACTCGTAATTTCCTGCATGAAGCGGCCATGACAAAAGATGAACTGGAAAAAGCCCTGCAAATCGGGGCAGACATCGTAAGCGATTGTCATCAGGAAGGATGCAACATCATCAGTTTCGGCGAAATGGGAATCGGAAACACTTCGGCTTCCAGCTTATGGATGAGTTGCCTGACCGGAACACCTTTAGTCGAGTGCGTTGGAGCCGGTAGCGGACTTAATCGAGAAGGAGTACGCCATAAATACGAAGTGTTGAAAGCAGCGCAAGAGAATTACCAGGGAGATGGCAGCCCGTTAGACATTATGCGCTATTTCGGAGGTTATGAAATGGTAATGGCGGTAGGAGGGATGCTACGTGCCGCTGAATTGAAGATGATTATTCTGGTAGACGGATTTATCATGACCAATTGTGTCTTGGCTGCTACCCGGCTCTATCCGGATATGCAGGACTATTGTATCTTCGGGCATTGTGGTGACGAAAGCGGGCATCGGAAATTGTTGAATTACCTGCATGCTGAGCCTCTTCTTTATTTGGGAATGCGTTTAGGGGAAGGATCTGGTGCAGTGTGTGCCTATCCGATTGTCGATTCGGCTGTCCGCATGATTAACGAAATGCATACATTCGAACAAGAAGCTATCACCAAATACTTTTAATATGCTACGCATTTTAGCTGCATTTCTGTTTTTTACCCGATTGCCTTTCTGGCGGATTGCCGAGGTGCCGAGCGAATATTTCAAAAACGTTGTTAGTTACTGGCCTTTGGTTGGATGGCTGACTGCCGGATTGAGCGTATTGGTATTATATGTTACCTCAATGATTTTGCCCGACTCGGTCGCCCTGTTGCTGGCTATCACCACCCGATTACTAGTGACCGGGTGTCTGCATGAAGATGGATTAGCTGACTTTTTTGACGGATTCGGCGGAGGTACTGATAAAGGACGGATTTTGGCTATCATGAAAGATTCACATATTGGAAGTTATGGAGTAATCGGATTAATCTTTTATTTCGCTCTCTATTATATGCTTTTAAGCAGCTTGCCGATTACGATTGCCGGAGCAGTCATGCTGACCGGAGATCCGTTCTGTAAAGGTGTCGCCGGAATGATTATCAACCGACTACCTTATGCCCGGAACGTACAGGAAGCTAAAAACAAAACAGTCTATAGCCGGATGACGTGGAAGGAATATGTATATTGTATCGTTTCTGCTACCATTCCCCTTATCTGGTTACCGGAAAGTTATTATTTCTGGGCACTTCTTTTTCCCATTGCAACCTGGTTCCTGCTTACCTCATTTATGAAGAAAAAAATAGAGGGATATACCGGTGATTGCTGCGGTGCGACATTCTTGTTGTGCGAATTAAGTTTCTACTTAGGCATTGTAATTATCAACCATATCAGTTAATCATGAAAGTATATTTAGTAAGACATACCTCCGTAGATGTTTCTAGAGGAATTTCATACGGTCAAACCGATGTTTCGTTAAAAAACTCTTTTGAAGAAGAGGCCGCTATTACCCGGAAACACCTTGACGGGTTGACGTTCGACCAGGTCTATTGCAGCCCGTTGAGTCGATGTACCCGGTTGGCTGCATTTTGCGGATATCCGGATGCTATTCGTGATGCCCGGTTAAAGGAGCTCAACTTTGGCGATTGGGAAATGAAGTCATGGGATGAAATATCCGCCGACCCTTACTCCCGGCAATGGTTTGATGACTGGGTAAACGTCCCGGCACGTAACGGGGAATCTCTCCAGCAACTCTATAACCGCTTAACCGATTTTCTGAATGAAATAAAAAAACAACATTACCAACAAGTATGCCTTTTCACCCATGGAGGAATCCTGGCAACAGCCGGAGCCTATGTTGGGAAATATGCTTTGAAAAAAGCTTTTGAACAGGTTCCTCCCTTTGGTTCGGTGGTTCATATTGAAATTTAAACTATCTTTACGCCAAATTTCAAAATTGAGACATGCGAAAAAACTTCGATATAGATAGTGCATTAAGTATTGAGCTGCAAGATCCGAACAAGCGAAGGTCTGCATTTTCCCGCATTGTCACCCTCTATGGAGAAAAACTATACTGGCAAATTCGAAAAATGGTGCTGAACCATGACGATGCAGACGATATCTTGCAAAACACCTTTTTAAAAGCTTGGAGCAATCTGGACTATTTCAGAGGAGAAGCCAAAATATCGACATGGCTTTTCAAGATTGCCATCAATGAATGTATCACTTTTATCAATAAACAACGCCAACAAAACAATATATCCATTGATGACACTGACGTCTTTCTGCTGGAGCGTCTCAAAAGCGATGAGTTCTTTTGCGGAGATGATATCCAGCTCAAATTGCAAGAAGCTATATTAAGACTGCCGGAAAAGCAACGGTTGGTTTTCAATATGAAATATTTTGACGACATGAAATACGATGAAATTTCCGAGATTGTCGGGACTTCTGTCGGTGCCCTGAAAGCCTCTTACCATTATGCGGTAAAAAAAATAGAGGAATATTTAACGAAAGACATTTAAACCTTTCGCCCTCGATAGTGTCATAATAATACAAAATGTGAAATAAGATGAAAAGCGAAGACTATAATCTGAATAACATTCCAAAGGAAAATCCGTTCCGTGTTCCCGAAGGCTATATGGAGGGATTGACAGCTCGGATTATGAAGCAAATTCCGAAAGAAGAGCCTCAGATAGAGCATCCGGACGTATCGTTAATGGATAAAATCCGTCCAATTCTTTATCTGGCAGCCATGTTCGCCGGATTAGGCTTATTCTTCAAAGCCATTGTTTATTTCGACAATAATCCGAACAACGAGGCTATTGCGTCCGACACTCTTTTGGTAAGCACTGAACTTCCAGAAGAAACTCAATTTACTCTGCAAGAGACTTATGACGAGGATGAGGAATATTTAGCTTATATTGAAAATCAATATGCTAATGCCTTAATGCAAGAGGAATTAGGGGAAGAATAAACAAAACTAATATTATTAACGTTTTTTTTATCACAAAATAATATGAATAAAATTATTCTCTATATATTTGCGCTGTGTTTAATAGCACCACTCACAGAGGTGGGTGCACAAGAAACAAAAAAACATAAATCGTTTGATCGCGAAGCTTTTGAGTCCAAGAGAAGTGCCTTTATCACCGCTGAAATAGGACTAACTCCGGAAGAGGCGGCTGCATTCATCCCGTTATGCAATGAATTGCAGCAAAAAAAATTTGAAGTAGGCAAGGAATGCCGAAAAAGAAATTGGGATATCCATAAAAAAGGAAATGCTTCTACGGAGGAATACAATGAAGCTATGGATGCTTGCTTGAACAGTTGCATCAAAGAGGCTGAACTGGAAAAAGAATATTACGACAAATTCCGCAAAATTCTTTCCCCGGAAAAGCTCTTTAAGTATAAAGGTGCAGAAATCAAATTCGCGAAGATGTTTATGAAAGAAAGACAAAAGAGTAAAAAGAAATAGTATATATTAATTATCATTATTTGTGTTTTTTGTTTAGATTTAGTTTTGGCGTTTAATTTTTTAGGGAGGGGTAGCGACGTGATGTCGGTTCCCTCTTTTTTATGCTTTTTATTCATCTATAATGACCGCAGCACTATAAACATCTCCTCCAAAAGGTGGATTCAATTTTGCCACTTTCACAGAAATATGTTGTATCTGCTGAAAATGAAACCGCAAAGCTTTCACTATCCTGCCTGCTACGGTTTCTAATAAATTAGAGGGTTGCATCATCTCCTGTTTTACGATCTTATACACTTCTGCATAATTGATGGTGTCACATAAATCATCACTATCCAGCGCTTGTGCTACATCTACGGTAAGGCACAAATCTACTATAAACTGATTTCCAACTTTCCTTTCCTGTTGAGCCACACCATGAAAGGCATAAAATTTCATTGACTTTAGTTCTATCCGAATCATGTTCTATCTGCTATTAGTATTCCAGATTGCGAATTTATTATTTAATAAGAGAACTTTAAACGTTTCAGATAAATTTTAGTCTTATATTTGCAAAAACTATTCAAGACCTCCAATAACAATGATAGGAAACAAACAAAAAGAAGAGCAAAATGCAGGAAATGGGCTGCACAACACATTGGCAGCCGGAACTTGCGTAAAGGGGAATATCTTAACAGAAACCGATTTCCGCTTGGACGGAAACGTGGAAGGAGACATCCATTGCAAAGGGAAATTGGTAATCGGCCCGCGAGGTATCGTACAAGGCAACATTATTTGCAACAATGCGGAAATTCACGGAGCGGCAACCGGAACTATCCAAATCAGCAACAAGCTGGTGCTGAAAGCTACCGCTCGCGTTCAAGGAGATGTAACGGCTCAAATATTGGAAATCGAACCTAATGCCCAGTTCAACGGTACTTGCAGCATGGAGAATGCCAAGAACGATGAAGTTGGGAGTTAGTACTCAAAAGATAGAAATCAAATGTTATCTCCTTGTCGCTTAAACTCCTGTTCTATATCTTGGAGCAACATCATACGCTCTAAAGAATAGGTGGCGTCATGAAGTTGTAGATAGTAAAGGAGTTCCTGTGCTTTATTCAAAAGAGGAAGTGGCACCGATGATATATAGCTTTCTTCTACCAACAATTTGGCTGCAAGTTCCATACGTTGCAAACCACATCCATCGTCTTGATTTAATGCCATTTCAATCTCATCCGGCTCATGATTAAGCAGGAATTTGGTATCTGTTTTTAAAGCACGGTATGAATCACCTATAATTACGGGATTCTTGTCTGGTCCGTTTCCCTTATTCCGATTGAAGACCAATTGGGCTATTGCTTTGCCAATTTCTTCAATCTGCACCATAATAAAGTCTCGTTTTAACACTGCTTTTACGTTGATTGTTTATTCTATTCAATTGTTACTTTTATAATTTTGATATCATTCAAGGGTCTGTCGTACTGATCAGTTTTTTGGCTGGCTATCTTATCCAGCACCTCAAATCCTTCGGTCAGTTCCCCGAAGATGGTATAATGGCCATCCAAATGATGGCTTCCGCCGACAGTGGTATAAGCCTTGCGTTGCTCGTCTGTGAAAATCAGATGCCCGGGAGTAGCCAAGATCAACGAGTCCACCTTATTACGTACTACGGCAATCCGTTTGTTATACTCCTTGGGATCTGCCTTTTTCAGCGAATCCAACTCCACTCGTTGTGGATGATAATAAAGTTTTAGTGCTTTCTGACGTATCTTATAATTCTGCACCTTCTCTAAGGTATCCAACTCACCGCTGCGATAAACCCGTCCTTCGACAATAAAGAATTGCGACATATCCGACTTGCGTTGCGGATTCACATTGTCATTCTGACGAGGAGCCGCCAATGCTCCTTTTTTATGAAAATATTCCGGACGCATCTCCGGAAGGATTTCCGCACTGCGATCGCCAAAGCCTACACGTGCCCCAGGAGCTGCGCCTCGAGAATCCGGAGCCCCCCCTTGTATCATAAAATCTCTAATGACACGTGTAAAAAGAGTCCCGTCATATTCTCCATTCTGTGCGCGTGCAATGAATGTCTTCACATGATTCGGTACATTCTCATATAATTTAGCTTTCATGACACCGACATTTGTCGTAATTGTCACCATTCTTTCTTCAGCCTGCATTGCCTGAACAGAATAAAACAACCCCATCAGACCACAGACACATCCATAAAGATACTTTTTCATTATGTTAACCATTATACCACGAACCAAAGTTAAACTTTTGTTTTTACAGTACAAAAATAAGTATTACTTTTGCACGTCAATTAAGAGAAATTAGTATATTAATATTATTTAAATCAATGGATTGGATAAATGAACTAATATGGGGGCAAGGAATAGGGCACTCCATATTAATTTTGTCAGTGGTAATTGCCTTGGGAATCCAATTGGGAAAGATTAAAATTTTCGGTATATCCTTAGGCATTACATTAGTATTATTTGTAGGCATTGTCTTGGGACATTTCGGCATCACGATCAACCCGGGAGTGATTCATTTCTTCCAAGAATTCGGTTTGATCCTGTTTGTCTACTCCGTCGGAATGCAAGTTGGTCCTGGTTTCTTTTCCTCTTTCAAGCAAGGAGGTGTCACCTTGAATATGCTGGCTTGTGGAATCATTTTATTAGGAGTCGCTACGACTTTGATCATTCACTTTATTACTAATATCCCGATACCTACTATGGTCGGTATTTTGTCTGGTGCTGTAACAAACACTCCGGGATTAGGTGCAGCTCAACAAGCCTATTCGGATATGTATGGTGTGAGTGACAATACGATTCCTATGGGATATGCGGTTGCTTACCCGTTAGGTGTAATCGGAATCATCCTGTCAACAATCATTATCCGTTATGTATTCCACATTTCTTTCCAAAAAGAGAATGAGGATTTGGAGAAGACAGAAACATCTCACAGTAATGAAGCAATGCCTATTTCGCTCCTTGTCAAGAATCCGGCTATCTTCAACAAATCGGTTGGTGAACTTTCCGCTTTGCTTGAGCACCGTGATTTTGTCATTTCACGTATTTGGAGAGACAGTGACAAACAAATCGACATTGTTTCCTCTTCTACCATTTTGCATGAAAACGATAAAGTTTTCGTCATTACGACAGAGCAGGATGTTGAAACCATCAAGACCTTCATTGGTGAAGAAATCGATATGGAGCGCAAACAATGGATCCGCATGGAAAGTCAATTCATCAATCGCCGTATCTTGATCACCAAACCGGAGCTGAACGGTAAACGTTTGGGGGATCTGAAATTGCGCAAGTTATATGGTATCAACATTACCCGTATCAATCGTGCCGGAATGGATTTGGTAGCAAAGCCTAATCTGAGTTTACAAGTTGGAGACCGTGTAAATGTGGTCGGAACTGAAACCGCGATTGCCAATGTAGAAAAGGTATTGGGTAATTCCATGAAACGATTAAATGAACCGAATCTGATTGCTATCTTTGTAGGTATCGCATTGGGTATCATTTTAGGAAGCATTCCTATCGTATGTCCGGGTGTGCCACAACCTATTAAATTAGGATTAGCCGGAGGTCCGCTGATTGTAGCAATCTTAATCAGCCGTTTCGGTTATCATTACAAACTGGTCACATTCACTACCCACAGCGCAAATCTGATGCTGCGTGAAGTAGGATTGGCGATGTTCTTGGCTTGTGTAGGCTTGAATGCCGGTAACGGATTTGTCGACACCGTAATAAACGGTGGATATGCCTGGATTGGCTATGGATTCATCATCACTATAGTTCCTTTGTTAATTATTGGTTTTATAGCCCGTTATTTCTATAAAGTGAACTATTTCACATTGATGGGACTGATTGCCGGAAGTACAACCGACCCGCCAGCATTGGCTTATGCGAACACAACAGCCGGGAACGATGCTCCTTCTGTGGGATACGCTACGGTCTACCCGCTGTCTATGTTCTTGCGCGTTGTAACGGCACAGCTATTGATACTGTTCTTTGCCTGATTTAAGAAGCCGTCTTGAATAAATTCAAAACAGCTTTTAAAGATGAGGGAACAAGTTAACAAGGTCTTATATTACGTCCTTGTCAGCTTGTTCCCTTGTTGCTTTGTAACCGCCTTGCTAAATTCCTAAAATCTCTATCGGCTGCTGTTTTTCCTTATCTAACGGAACCGCCTGATAATTTACTTTAGAGAAATCTATCGTTTTCAGATCAATACAGCGAATCGTACTGTTATACATTGTCCGATAATAAATCATCCTATTCTGTATATCTGTTGAAGAGGTCCATTGGGTGGCACTGGGAATGTCAGAAGGTATTTCTCCGGGCTTAAATTCTATGCCTACCGGAATATCAAAATTATTCAGAATCTGGAAACTCTGCAACACACTCTTCGGACCATTTTCCTGTTGTGGGGCTGTAGTTTGATAGAATGCGGCACGCACAAAACGCGATGGAGGTGTCACGTCACCAGGTATACCTAAAAATCCGCTACCTGCACCAAAAGGTTTCAGTGTTATTTCACCGAAAGATTTTGCCTCGGTACCCCCGGAATACAAATTCACATAATTATTCAAATTAGTCATCTGCCATTCAAAACCAGGCGAATTGGTCAATACGCCCAATTTATTCTCATAAAAGCAGAGCTTTCCCCCAACGATTTCCACAACCACTTGCTGCCCCGAAGGATCTGCAATACGCCAATGTACGGTCGAAGCCCGTGGGTCGATAGCTACGACATGAATCTTTGGAAGGGCTTGTTTCACCTCCTCTACAGTCCGGAAACTACCTAAAATCCACGAAACCAATTGCAGGTCAGCAATACTTGTCTCCTTTTGTGCCTCAACAAACGTTTCATATTCGCCATATTGAGGAAAATAGAAAAGCCCGGCAGAGAGTCCGACTTCGTTGATGCCCTCCGCAACAAATTCTTTCTGTTCTACTGCCAACCCGACATATCCATATTGAGCTGTAATCTCCATGCCATCCGTTCTTCCTCCCGGGAGGTAAGAAGACTGCACATACCCTCGGGGAACAATCACATACTGGCTATTCAAATCGCTGCTGCCCCATTCTATCGTCCGTGCCACAACAGTTGTTCCATCTTTCGCCTTCAAGGTTATGCCCGTACAGGCATCTGTTTTTACTATTGGCATAAACGGCATAACAACAGCCAACAGCATTACCCATTTCATTTTCATATCTTTTACATTTAAGACTTTATAAAAGAACAATCCTAAAGCCCAATAAGTTTATTCATCTTATCGTTATTGCTAAAAAAGTACAATTTCAGAAAAAAAGGAGACTGGAAAATCAGAGGATTTTTTAAAATAATTTTCAATTCGAGGGATATTCAACATTTATTTATAAGGAATCGGGAATATATTAACAAAAAAAGAGAAAAGAAATCGTTGGATTTCTCTACTTTTGTGAATCACACTTTAATTTATAATACCTATGGACAGAAGAATAAAAGTGGGCATCATCGGCTTTGGACGCATGGGTGGATTTTATCTGACCGAAATGCTGAAAAACCGGAAATGGGATGTCGCCTATATCTGCGACATTGATCCGGAAGCCAGAGCTTACGCCCGGAAATTTTCACCACAGTCACGTATTGTGGACGATGAAAACATCGTGTTTAACGACCCGCAGGTAGAAGCGGTCGGACTTTTCACCCTGGCTAACAACCGGCTGGAACAAATCCAAAAAGCTACAGCTACCGGGAAACACATCATCTCGGAAAAACCCATTGCAGATACCCCTGAACGGGAATGGGAGGCTGTCCGAACCATCGAGTCATCCGGTCAGTTGGCTACCGTAAATCTTTATTTGCGCAATTCGTGGTATCACAATACCATCAAGCGTTTTATAGAAAGCGGAGAAATCGGCGAGTTGGCCATTATTCGTATTTGCCACATGACGCCCGGTCTGGCTCCCGGTGAAGGACATGAATATGAAGGTCCGGCATTTCATGATTGCGGAATGCACTATGTGGATATTATCCGCTGGTATGCCGGATGCGAGTTCAAGACATGGCATGCCCAAGCCATCCGGATGTGGGACTACAAGGACCCTTGGTGGCTGCAATGTCATGGGACCTTTGAAAACGGTGTCGTGTTTGATATCACACAAGGATTTGTCTACGGACAATTAGCAAAAGACCAGACCCCCAATTCGTACGTAGATATAATCGGTACGAAAGGCATTGCCCGAATGACACACGATTTCAAGACCGCAGTAGTGGATTTACGCGGAGTAACACAGACCGAACGCATTGAAAAGCCCTACGGAGGGAAAAACATCGATGTGCTTTGCGACTTGTTTGCCGATTCCATTGTCGCGAATCAGTTGCATCCCCAATTGGCTATCGCCCGTGATTCGGCTATTGCGTCCGATTACGCATGGAAGTTCCTGGAAGATTCCCGTCAGCATGACCTGCCTTCAATAGGTAACTTAGAAACTTTAGATGAGATTCGTGAGAGACGAAGAAATATGACCAATGGATATGGCCTTTTGCATCAGAGAAAGTAAAAGCAGTCGAATAAACAACCAATAGAAAATTGAAAACGCCACGAAAGGGACTGCTTGTTTTGTTTAGTGCTAAATGAGAGTCCCTTTTTTAATTGAAATTTGAAAGTTATAAATTCCAAATTCCGGAACACATCTCATCCGCAATTCATAATCCTACCTCTATAAGTTTACAAGCACTTGGGTTTATAAGAAACTGGAACAATTTCAAAATAGTTCTTAAGTTTTTTCAGTTCCTAAATCGAATATGACATCAACTTATAAACTGAAAAACTTAAAAACTAAAGAATCCCATTTTATCTTCTTTTCGCCTTATGCTGTTCGTGCAGATTCTGACGTTGCTCCTGTTGGCGCTTCAACTGCTCCTGTTGCATACGTTGCGCCTCTTCCAAGCGTTTCATGAATCCGGACTTCTTCATCGGACGGCGCTTGTTCTCTTCCAATTTGGCAAGCAGTTTCTCCTCGTCAATCGTATAACGGAAAAACAGAGTCTGCGCAATCGTAATCAACGTCGAAATGAAATAATAATAAGTCAAACCTGAAGCGTAGCTGTTGAAGATAAACATAAACATCAACGGCATCAGATACATCATCAATTTCATTCCCGGCATCTGTTGCTGACCGGTATTGGTCAATTCCATATTATACTTGGTATAGACAATCTGGGTAATCGTCATCAACAAGCAGAATAAACTGATATGATTGCCGAAATAGGTAGATATCAACGGAATCTGTACATTCCAGCTTACAATCGCATCATAGGTAGACAAATCCTCCGCCCAAAGGAAGCTTTCATGACGAAGCTCGATAGCCGATGGGAAGAACATGAACAGCGCAATCAAAATAGGCATCTGCAACAACAAAGGCAAGCATCCGCTCATCGGACTGGCTCCTGCCCGGTTATACAACTCCATGATTTTAGTCTGCCGCTCCATGGCTTGATCCTGATTCGGATATTGTGCATTGATCGCTTCGACTTGCGGACGCAATACACGCATCTTTGCTGATGACATATAAGACTTATAGGTAAGCGGGAACAAAATCAGCTTCACGATAACCGTCATGATAAAGATCAGCCAGCCATAATTACCGATAAACCCACCTAAGAAGTCAAACAACGGAATGACAAAGAACTGATTTACCCAACGGAAAATACCCCATCCCAACGGGACCAGTTTTTCCAAATGAGGTTTCTCTTCCCCATCTGCCAAATTAGCATTATAATCTTTCAGCAAGGCATATTTATTCGGGATAAAGAAGTATTGGAAATCCGTAGACTTTGTACCGATCAAATCAAACGGTACAGATGCTTGCGCATGGAAAGTCTTCAGATAATCACCATGGTCGTGCGAGCGAGAATCCAGCTTAGCCCCCTGGAATCCATCTTTCGCCATCAAGACCGTCGAGAAATACATATCCTTGAAGCCAATCCAATGCAAATCCTTATCCATATTCCGATTTGCATTTCCACTCGCGCTCAGGTAATCCACATCGTTATCGCCCATCACTTTATAATGCAACTCCACATAACGGTTTTCGAACACACGTCCCTTTTCCTGCTGGCGGATATCCTGCGTCCAAGAAAGGTTCAGTGTCTCGGTGGCCGGCGAGAGAACTCCGTTCAACCCAGAGCCTTTCACTGAGAAATCCATTTTGTAATCGTCTGCATTCAGCGTATAGACAAAATCCAAATAATTGCCTTCGCCCACCTCCAGACGCATGATAACTTGGTTTGCCTCAGCTCCCTTAACCGATGTAAAATACAAGTCGCGCGTATGGACCAGCTGATTGGCCGATGTCACTAACGACAAATCAAATACCGACTCATTGTCATCAAACAATGTCAGGGGCTCTCCTTTGTAATTATCATACTCTTTCAACGTAGCAGCTACCACACGTCCGCCTTTTGTACTTAACTTGACCGAGACCTTTTCGTTTTCCAACGTCACGAACTCTTCTGTTCCGGTCATTTTAGAAGCAAAAGAACCGAAATTGTTTTGCAGACGCGCCAAGCGTACCGAGTCCGGCAATTCCGCCATACCCGCTACAGGGTCAGTGTTCTGCTTTTCCAATTCAGCCTGCTTAGCCAGTTCGATTTGTGCTATGGAATCCTGATAACGGCGCTGCGCCTCGATCTGCTCCGGAGACGGGCGGTTCCACCAGCTAAAACCGAACAAGACAATACCAATAAGTATAAATCCAATGATTGTATTCTTATCCATCTATGTTCTTTATTGTTTTTTATTATCAATAGCTGCTTTGACAAAGCTCAGGAACAACGGGTTCGGGTTGACCACCGTACTGTTGTATTCCGGATGATACTGCACACCGATGAACCATTTCAATGAAGGAATCTCAACCACCTCCACCAGATTGGTTTCCGGATTCTCGCCTGTACACATCATGCCGGCTGCTTCAAAGCTGGCCTTATATTCATTGTTGAACTCGAAACGATGACGATGGCGTTCCTGAATATGCTCTTGTCCGTAAGCCTCATATACCTTCGAACCTTTCTTCAGCACACAATCGTATGCTCCCAGACGCATTGAACCGCCCAAGTTCGTCACATTTTTCTGCTCTTCCATCAGGTCAATCACCTTATGCGTTGCGTTCGGTTCCATCTCGGTCGAGTTCGCATCCTTATACCCCAATACGTCACGGGCAAACTCAATCACCATACATTGCATACCCAAGCAGATGCCCAGACAAGGTACATCATGTTCGCGGGCATATTTGATGGCGGCAAATTTTCCTTCGATTCCACGCTGGCCAAAGCCCGGAGCAATCAACAGGCCATCCATATCCTTCAATTGCTCTTCCGCATTCTCATCATTGACCTTTTCTGAGTGGAACAGGTGCAATTCCAGTTTATGATGATTATAAATAGCTGCCTGGAGCAAGGACTCGTCAATTGACTTGTAAGCATCCTGCAACTCCACATATTTTCCGACCAGACCGATCTTTACGACCTCGGTAGCCGTGGCCTTCTTGTTGAGGAATTCGCGCCAAGCCTTCAGTTCCGGAGTAGGTCCTACCTCCAAGCCTACCTTCTTCAGCACGATCTCGTCCATCTTCTGGCGTTGCAACACCAAAGGAACTTCGTAAATAGTCGGTACATCAATAGATTGTATTACCGCATCCTCCGACACATTGCAGAACAACGCCACTTTGCGAAGCAGGTTGGTGGTCAGCTCATGCTCGGTACGCAACACCAAAACATCCGGTTGGATACCCAATGACTGCAACTCCTTCACAGAGTGCTGCGTAGGTTTTGTCTTATACTCTTTAGCTGCCGCGATATAAGGGACGTAGGTCAGATGCACGCACAAGCAGTTCTTACCCAGTTCCCATTTCAGCTGACGGACGCTCTCGATAAACGGAAGCGATTCAATATCTCCTACCGTACCACCGATTTCCGTAATTACGAAATCGAACTTATATTTATTCCCCAGCAACTTGACGTTACGCTTGATTTCATCGGTGATGTGAGGCACGACCTGCACGGTACGTCCCAAATAATCCCCCCGACGTTCTTTATTAATGACACTTTGATAGATACGGCCCGTCGTGATGTTGTTCGCACGTGTAGTAGGGACATTCAGGAAGCGTTCATAATGACCTAAGTCCAAATCCGCTTCATGCCCGTCAACCGTCACATAACATTCGCCATGCTCATACGGATTCAACGTTCCCGGGTCGATGTTGATATACGGGTCAAACTTCTGGATAGTCACTTTATAACCACGAGCTTGCAGTAACTTACCCAAAGAGGCAGAGATGATTCCTTTACCTAACGAGGAAACCACGCCGCCTGTAACAAAAATGTACTTTGTATCAGCCACGATAATAATATTTTAGTTTCTTTTGATTGTTAATCCAATGAATTGGCAAAAATAGTCATTTTCTCTCAGCTTGCAAAGGATTTGAAAATTGAAAATAGAAAAGTCCTAAAAATCATGCTGCCTTTGGTAAAAAAAAGCATGGGGCTTTTCTCCAAAAGAGCGCACCCTCTGACGGAAAAGGGCGCACCCTTTTTACTCATTTCTTAAACACCAGATAAACGGCCGCGACCAAAAACACAAAGGCCAGCGCATGATTCCATTTTAAGGTCTCGCCTTTGAAGGCCAACGTGCTGAATACGACAAAGACCACCAAGGTGATAACCTCCTGAATAACCTTTAACTGGATCAGGCTGAAAGGCCCTCCGTTATCCCGAAATCCGATACGGTTGGCCGGCACCTGAAAACAATATTCAAAGAATGCCAATAACCAGCTGAACAAGATTACGCCGATAAGGGGCAAGTGCTCAAACCAACTGAATTGCTGGCGCATCTTGAGGTGTCCATACCAGGCACACGTCATGAAGATGTTAGACACAATCAACATCAAAATCGTATAAACTCCCTGCATTTTATTTTTTCTTTTTAGGTAAATAATCTTCCTGAATATTTGTCATACTTCCCCACAAGCTATGACGTGCGTCCGGATTGATAGCCTCCAGATGCGCCAAAAGCTCCTTTATTTCTTTGCGGCTCGACCCCGACTCATACGGGCACCGCTTGTCTTGCGGCTTATACCCCCTCCAAAGCGCAAGAGAAGCCAGCTCCTTCTCGCTCACCAAGCAAAGGGGACGGATGATCTCCATCGCAAATTTATTCATCGAAAGTTTCGGTGGCATAGTCCCGAAAGCCCCCTGATGCGTCAGATTCATCAACAAGGTCTCCAAAATATCGTCCTGATGGTGCCCCAACGCGATCTTATTGCACTGGTTTTCTTTGGCGATTTCAAACAACGCCTTCCGGCGCGTCCAGGAACAAAGGAAACAAGGCGACTTGCGCGTATCGGTCGAAGCATCGAAGCTCACCTCTCGTACCACCAGAGGTATCTGGTATTCCGCCGCGCAAGCCCGTAGGTATTCCAAGTCCGAGCTATAAGGAATATTGCTCATCACCACATGTGCCGCAAACACTTGGAATTTGGGTCGGAATATACGTGCGCGTCGTCCCAGAAGCTCCAGCAAGGCAAGCGAATCCTTCCCTCCGGAAAGTCCGACCAATAGCCTGTCACCATCCGCAATCAACTCGTAATCCCGAATGGCCTTCCGGACCTTCTCTTCCACTTTGCGGAACAACAACTCCTCATTTGTCAGTCTTGCCATACCTTAATATTTAGTTTTTGAGTTCTTTCGTTTTTTTTTGAGTCTCGTGTACAACATTAAAGTTGCTTTTCAAAAAAACGGCGCAAAGATACGAATTTTGTTTCAAATAAGATAACAATATAAGTTTTAGGCTCTTAACGAATCCTTTATCGCCCCTTTAAAAACATAGGCATAAACGGAGACGATCATAGGCATGAACGGAAACGATTATAGGCATAAACGGAAACGATTATAGGCATAAACGGAAACGATCATAGGCATAAATAAATGAAAAGACCCTCTTCTTTTTTGACAAAGATAAACAGACCTTTGACAATTGAATATTTCTTTTTACCTTTGGGGAAAATTATAGTAAAGAATAAAAAAACAGATGAGAACGTGGATTACAAAAACGCTCTGTTCGTTAGGTGTCGGTGTCTTATGCACCCAGTTGCAGGCACAGACGCTGAATGAAGCTAAGCAACTCTATAACGAAGGCCAATATGCCGAAGCCAAGCCGGTATTCGAAAAACTGGTGAAGCAATCGCCTAACAACTCCTCATATAATTTATGGTATGGTGCGTGTTGTTTTGAGACCGGCGAAATAGACAAGGCGGAGAAGTACCTCTCTTTTGCCGTGAAACGCCGGCAGATAGAGGCTTTCCGGTATATGGGCGAACTGAACTATAGAAAATACCGTTTTGAAGATGCCGTGGATATGTACGAACAGTACATCAAATTTCTGGAGCAGAAAAAGCGGGACACCGAACAGGCCGAGCTCCGGCTGGATTTGCTGGAAGACGCGCAACGTATGATGGAGCGTGTGGAAAATGTACAGATCATCGATAGTCTTGTTGTTGATAAAGCGGACTTCCTTTCGGCCTACACGCTCAGCGAGGAGATGGGGCAACTCTCTACCTATGCCGATTTCTTTCAGGAGCCCGGTGTGCTTTCTGACGTATTTATGAATCAGAAAGGGGATAAGATTTATTATGCCAGACCGGTCGAGGGGAAATATGAGTTGTTCACCAAATCGCGCCTGATGGACGATTGGGCAGACGAAAAGCAACTGGCCATGAACAATGATTCCCCGGGAGACAATAATTATCCGTTTGTCATGCCGGATGGCGTAACCCTCTATTTCGCTTCCAACGGAAATAATTCCTTGGGGGGATATGACCTGTTCGTTACCCGCTACAATATGAATAACGATACCTATCTGGCTCCGGAGCAATTAGGAATGCCTTTCAATTCACCTTATAATGATTATATGATAGTCTACGATGAGGTAAAGAATCTGGGATGGTTCGTATCCGACCGGTTCCAGCCCGAAGGGCAGGTTTGCGTTTATCTTTTTATTCCAAATCCGGAACACAACCGGGTGGAAACGGAGGATATCGAGGTGAAACGCGCCCGTGCGGCTATCCGCTCCATCCGAGAGAGTTGGGAGGAGGGGAATAACTATACGGATCTTATCCGACTGGCCCATCAGGAGATTCCCTATGGAAAACCGAAAATCGAGAAAGATTTTGAATTTGTGATACAAGACAACCGAATCTATTATACGTGGGACGATATCAAATCGCCGGATGCGAAAACGCTCTATCGGAAAGTGGTTTCGACTCAAAAAGAGATCCAGTCTCTGGAAAAGAAATTGGATGCCTTGCGTATGGATTATACCTTAGCGGCAAGTCCGGACCGGAAAAAACAATTAGGAGAAACTATCTTAAATTCTGAAGAACGGTTGAACAATCTCTTGCCGCAAGCTGTTGAATTAGAGAAACAGGCTCGTAATGCCGAAGTAAAATATATCAGTTCTAAACGGTAAACAATATGATTTCCACTATAATCATACTGGCAATAATCATGCTGGCCGCCATTATCCTGGGATTGGCGGAGATATTCTTTTTCCCCGGAATCACGGTTGCCGGAATCGGAGGTATCTTATGTGCCGGAGGCGGACTCTATTACGCCTATAGCCTGAGCAGTACGGTAGGGAATTGGACTCTTTTCCTTTCCGCTCTATTCTTCGTTTGCGGATTCTTATGGTTCCTGCGTTCACGCTCATTCAACCGAATCGCTCTCCATACGGATGTTGACTCTCGCTTGCAGTCCACCCAGGACTTAGGCCTTAAGCCGGGCGACAAGGGGATATCCATGTCCCGGCTGGCACCGATCGGCAAAGCCCGGTTTGGAGAGATCAACGTAGAGGCCAAGTCGGAAACCGGATTTATTGATGAGAATACCCCGGTCGTAGTGGTCCGCGTAGAAGGATATAATGTAATTGTAGACAAAATTAATAACCCTGATAAAAACAAAACTGTATGATGGACACCGCATTTTCAACATTTCCATTTATTGTAGCGGGCGCAATCGTCCTGCTGCTTATTATCTTTTTCTATTATGTGCCGTTCCTGCTCTGGATATCGGCAAAAGTATCGGGCGTAAACATCTCGTTACTCCAGTTGTTCCTGATGCGTATCCGTAAGGTTCCGCCTTACATCATTACCCAAGCCATGATTGAAGCGCACAAAGCCGGATTGAAGACCTTGACCCGGGATGAACTGGAAGCTCATTACCTGGCGGGAGGGCACGTCGAAAAGGTGGTCCATGCATTGGTTTCGGCTTCAAAAGCCAACATAGAGCTTACTTTCCAGATGGCTACAGCTATCGACCTGGCCGGACGTGATGTGTTTGAAGCGGTACAGATGTCGGTTAATCCGAAGGTAATCAATACGCCTCCGGTAACCGCGGTGGCAAAAGACGGAATCCAGCTTATTGCCAAAGCCCGTGTGACGGTACGTGCCAACATCAAGCAATTGGTCGGAGGTGCGGGTGAAGAGACGGTACTGGCTCGTGTAGGCGAAGGTATAGTATCTTCTATCGGTTCATCCGAATCGCATAAATCGGTATTGGAGAATCCGGACTCGATCTCTAAACTGGTACTTCGTAAAGGATTGGATGCCGGAACCGCATTCGAAATTCTCTCGATTGATATCGCCGATATTGATATAGGTAAAAACATCGGAGCTTATCTGTTGATGGATCAGGCACAGGCCGACAAGAACATCGCGCAGGCGAAAGCCGAGGAGCGCCGTGCCATGGCCGTAGCTTTGGAGCAGGAAATGAAGGCCAAAGCACAAGAGGCGCGCGCCAAGGTGATCGAGGCGGAAGCGGAAGTGCCCAAAGCAATGGCCGATGCGTTCCGTTCCGGCAATCTGGGGGTAATGGATTATTACCGGATGAAGAATATCGAAGCGGATACGACTATGCGTGAAGCTATCGCTAAGCCAACGGCCTCCACGCCTTCCAACAAACCGTTAAAAGAATAGAAGTCATGAAAGTCATCCCTGCATCCGAACTGATTATCAATGCTGACGGTAGCGTGTTCCATTTGCATCTGAAACCGGAACAATTGGCCGAACGTGTGATTTTAGTGGGTGATCCGTCTCGTGTGACGATGGTTGCCTCCTTTTTCGACACCCGGGAATGTGAAGTCTCGAACCGGGAGTTCCATACCGTTACCGGAACCTACAAAGGGAAACGCATAACGGTGGTTTCGCATGGCATCGGTACAGATAACATCGATATTGTCATTACAGAGCTGGATGCATTGGCGAATATTGATTTCAATACCCGTGAGGTAAATCCCGAACCCCGTCAACTTACCTTGGTCCGTGTCGGGACAAGCGGAGGCTTGCAACCGTTTACGCCGGTAGGTACGTATGTAGCGGCGGTAAAATCTATCGGTTTCGATGGTGTGCTTTATTTTTATGGCGGAAACGAAAAGGTGCGCGACACGGCGTTTGAAGCTGAGTTGATGAAACAACTGGATTGGAAGATTCCGCAAGTGAGTCCCTATGTGGTTACGGCCGATCCTACGTTAGTCCGGCAAATCGCATCAGATGACATCGTGCATGGGGTAACAATAGCTGCTAACGGATTCTATGGCCCGCAGGGCCGGGAGTTGCGCTTGCCACTGGCCGACCCGGAATTGAATCATAAAGTCGAAGCATTTACGTGGAAAGATTACCGGATAACCAATTTCGAAATGGAAAGTTCTTCGTTGGCCGGACTGGCCGCTTTAATGGGGCATCGGGCCATGACGGTCTGTTGCATCATTGCTGGGCGCGTGGCCGAGAATATGAACACTGAATACAAGGATTCTGTACGGGGATTGATTGAAAAGGTACTGGATAGAATCTGATCAGACAAATGCAGGTGAAGACAACTAATCGGATAGAACGAGAAAAGAAGGTGGTAAAGCGCATGATTGAGCTTTATTGCCGGAAAAAAGAAAAAAACAAGGAGCTGTGCGAGGAGTGCCGCTCCTTGTTAGTGTATGCCTGCAAGCGACTGGACAGATGCAAGTATGGCGAGCATAAAAGCTCTTGCCGGAATTGCCCTATCCATTGCTATAAGCAGGATATGCGTGATCGGATGCGTAAAGTCATGCGCTTTAGTGGCCCGCGTATGTTACTTTATCATCCTTTAGAAGCGATCCGACATTGGATAATACCCTAAAGCAAGACAATATGATAAAGGAAATGATAGCAATATTCGTAGGCGGAGGCATAGGGAGCCTGTTGCGTTATCTGGTGCAAATGGTATTGCACGAAAAAATCCGGCCGTACGAGTTTCCATGGGCTACGTTGAGCGTAAATCTCACAGGTTGTTTCCTGATCGGAGTGTTTTATGCTTGGTCGGCGCGATGGAATTGGCCTGTCGAGGTACGCCTGCTGCTCACCACAGGGTTATGCGGAGGCTTCACCACCTTCTCCACTTTTAGCCACGATTGTCTTCAAATGGTCAGACAAGGGTATTATGCCCCTTTCATACTCTATGTTTTCATCAGCCTAATGTTTGGACTTTTAGCGGTATGGGGAGGAACGCTTTGCGGGAAAAATTGAACAAACCTTTTGTATAACATAAAGAAATTCAAAATAGCTTCTTATAAACTCAAAATATATGGTAAGTTTTCTTCAAGTAGACGGACTGACGAAGAGTTTCGGGGATTTGGTGCTCTTCGAAGATATCACTTTTGGCGTGGCACAAGGGCAAAAGATTGGGCTTATTGCCAAGAATGGAAGCGGGAAGACTACGCTTCTGAATATCATTGCAGGTAAGGAGGACTATGATAGTGGTTCGATTGTGTTCCGTAATGATTTGCGCGTGGGCTATTTGGAACAGTCGCCTACTTATCCGGCAGGATTGAACGTCTTGCAGGCTTGCTTTTACTCGCAAAATGAGACAGTCCGTCTGCTGGCTGATTATGAACGGGCGTTGATAGATAATGATACGGATAAATTAAATACCTTGCTGGAGCGGATGGACGGCCTCAAAGCATGGGATTACGAACAACGCGCCAAGCAAATCTTAGGTGAATTGAAAATTCATAATTTCGACCAAAAAGTGGAGAATCTTTCGGGCGGGCAATTGAAGCGCGTGGCGTTGGCGAATATCCTTATTACCGAGCCGGAATTGATTATCCTCGATGAGCCGACCAATCACCTGGATTTGGAAATGACGGAATGGCTGGAGGATTACCTGAGCCGTTCGACCATCAGCATCCTCATGGTCACACACGATCGTTACTTTCTTGATCGCGTCTGTTCGGAAATTATTGAGATTGACCGCAAACAACTTTACCAATACAAAGGAAATTATAGCTATTACCTGGAGAAGCGCCAAGAACGGATTGACGCACAAAACGCTGAAGTGGAAAGGGCCAACAATCTGCTTCGCAAGGAATTGGATTGGATGCGCCGCCAGCCTCAAGCCCGCGGGACAAAGGCAAAATACCGTATCGATGCCTTTTACGAATTGGAAAAGAAAGCTAAGCAAACGCGTGAACAAGGCAAGGTGAACCTTGATGTGAAGGCTTCTTATATCGGATCGAAGATATTTGAAGCCAAAGAGGTCACGAAAAGCTTTGGGAATTTGAAAATAACGGATCATTTCAACTATACGTTTGCCCGTTACGAAAAAATGGGCATCGTGGGCAATAACGGGACAGGCAAATCCACTTTTATTAAAATGTTGATAGGCGAAGTAAAACCGGATAGCGGATATTTCGAAGTGGGGGAGACCGTCCGCTTCGGGTATTACAGTCAGGATGGATTGCAATTCGACGAGCAGATGAAGGTTATTGATGTGGTGCAAAAGATAGCCGAATACATCGACTTGGGCGATGGACGGAAGTTGGGCGTGTCGCAATTCCTCAACTACTTCCTTTTCACGCCCGACAAACAACACAATTACGTGTATAAGCTCAGCGGTGGGGAGAAAAGACGACTTTACCTTTGCACCGTCTTGATGCGCAATCCGAACTTCCTCGTATTGGATGAGCCGACCAACGACCTCGATATTATAACCCTTAATGTCTTGGAAGAATATTTGAAAAGCTTTAAAGGATGCCTGATCATCGTCTCGCACGACCGGTACTTCATGGATAAGGTTGTAGACCACCTCTTGGTGTTCCATGGTAATGCCGACATTCAAGATTTTCCTGGCAATTATACCCAATATCGCTCCTGGAAAGAGGAACAAGATGCCTTAAAGAAACAGGAAGAGGCTGTCTTGCAAGCCAAAAAGAATCCGGCTCCCGAGAAACCTCGCCGACAAGAAACGAATGCGAAACGCCGCCTCACCTTCAAAGAACGGAAGGAATTCGAAGCGTTGGATGCTGAGATTCCTCAACTGGAAGCCAAGAAAGCGGAATTGGAACAGGCCATGAGCAGCGGTACGTTAAGTACCGATGAACTTCTCGCCAAGTCTCAGCGCATCACGCAATTGATGGATGAGCTGGACGAAAAAAGCATGCGCTGGCTCGAACTCAGCGAATATGTATAAAACTTTTCAACTTAATATATACCAAACAATATGAATCCGACAACCAAACGACCTCCTTTATGGAACCGCAACTTCATTCAATGTTGCATTTCCTATTTCCTGATGAATATCGCCTACTATGTTCAGGTACCGACCATGCCGCTCTACTTGTCGGAAGAATTGGGCATAGATAACTCGCAGGTCGGGATGGTGCTCTCCAGCTATACCATCGGTGTGCTCTGCATGAGACCTTTTTCCGGCTATCTGGTAGATTGCTTTTCGCGGAAATACCTGTATATATTCGCATTTGCCATGTTCTCCCTTTTCTTTGTAGGCTATTTCTGGGCGACAACCGTCCTTCTGCTCATATTACTTCGCCTGTTCCAAGGGACATTTATGGGACTGACCTCCGTATCGGGTAATACGATCACGATTGATGTGATTCCCTCTGCACGCCGGGGAGAAGGAATGGGCTTCTATGGATTGGCCATCAACATCGCTATGTCTCTCGCCCCGCTGATTGCCGTTGCGACCTACGCTAAACAGGGATTCAACGCCGTGGTGTGGAGCAGTCTTGCTTTCTCGGCATTGGGAATTTTCTCTGTCCTTTTCATCCACTGTCCTAAACGGGACAAAGCAAAGCGACCGCCGCTCTCCTTAGACCGTTTTATCCTGCTGAAAGCCATTCCGGCAGCTATTACCTACATGTTTGTCGCTGTAGCATACGGTATGTTACTCTCCTTTGTCGTACTCTATGGTAAAGAAATCGGCGTTGAAAATGCAGGGTACTTCTTTATTTATATGGCGGTAGGCGTAGGGTTATCCCGTTTGGTTTCCGGAAGGCTCATTGACGGAGGCAAGATTCATCAAGTTGCGATTTGTGCGATGTCCTGTTTAATTGTGATGCTGGCCGTTTTTGCTACCGTACACAATGCCTATGTCTTCTTTGCTGCGGCATTTGTCATCGGTGTCGGATTCGGTATTGGTGTTCCGGCATTCCAATGCCTGTTTGTCAATGTAGTACCCCATAACCAGCGTGGTACTGCCATGGGAACCTATTTCACGGCATACGACTTAGGCATCGGCATCGGCATGCTGACAGCCGGTTTTATTTCTTCGCGCTGGGGATTGTCTGCGGCTTATCTTACCGGTGCCTTCAGTTGCCTGTGCGCATTGGTCACTTACCTGATTTGGACAAAATCTTCTTATGAAAGGCACAAGATGCTGGTATAAGGAAAATCTCTTTGTCAATCATCTTTGCTTATATTACAAAATGATTACGATAATATGATTTTAAAAGCAAAAAGACGTATAAGAATGGAATAAATATCAAAATGAAAAGCGTAGAGGGTTGATATAGGTCAAAACAATATAGCGTTTTACAATTATTAATACCATTAGCTATTTTGCGCCCAAAAACATACATTACTTTTGCAATCGAAAAAATCAACGGTACTGACGGGGAAGTTGGTATCACATTTTAGGTTACATTTTTAATAGGTTGTTTTAGGTTTAATAGTTAAAAGGTTATTGTATTATGAAACGTTTAGGTTTATCTGTTGCTGTTCTGTTAATGAGCGCAACTTTAGCTTTTGCAGGAAACAAGGAAAAAGCTCCGTTTTCAGTAAGTACGTATCAGTTGAGCAACTATTTGGAGCTGACTTCTGATCAGGTAGATGAGGTTGAGAAGATCAACGAATACTTCCAGCAGATGCAGCGTGCCAGCATGCGTGCGGATGAAAGCCAGAAAGAGGCTAAGATGCAAAAGGCTATTTTCAGCAATCTGAAGCTGATGAAACGTGTTTTAGATGCAGACCAGTACCGCAAATACGTGGCATTGATCAATGTGACAAACAACAACAATCGTTTGAGAGCCATCGAAGCTACTCCGGATTCTTATCTGGCAGAAAACTAAGAAGCTGTTTGGAATTTATTCCAGCTTCTAATAAGGGGCATTCCTTGAATAGTATAAAATTAGCCAACTAATTCATACACAAAGTATTGCGAATTAGTTGGCTTTTTGTATCTTTAGGTATTCCTCCGCTAATAAGGTCGAAAATATCTATACTACCTGCTCTTCTGCGGAATCATGAAAGCTCTATCTTTTCCTATAGTCAACTATATTGATCAGAGCTTATAGAACATAACCCGGTCGTTGGAGTTTTCGTCCACCTGACTGAAGTCAATGCCTTTCAGGAAAGGATATTTCTCTTGATAGTCCGGATGGGATTCGGCTATCTCCTCAACCACTTCCTTCAGGTCTATGGCGCTGACCAGTCTATAAAACTCACCTGTCTCGGGATTGTAGCCGTCCGGAGTCTTATATCCCCCGAATAGTAAGTTATACGGTTCCCGGAGTTCTTTATTCAAGATAGTCGTATTCGTCGACTTATTATAGTAAACCGCATAGGCGTCAAATTGAGCCGGAGTGAATATCAGCCAGGTATCGCTTACTGTCAAATGATCAACTTTCATAATGGCTTTATCTTTCTCGCGGTATTCCCTGAAACGACTGCCTATTTCATCATCTTCACCTTGGAAGAAGTCTGCCGGAATGTTCATGCTGCCGAAGTCGAGGGTAGCCATGACTGAGACCGAATCGTCCTTGAACTGATAAATATTTCTATCGAAGTAGTTGGTGAAATATGCCACACCTTTGTCTTGTTTCAAAGAGTGATAAGTTGACTGGGAAACTTCCAACTTCAATAGTTCCGGATTACTGGGCATAAAGTCCGAGACTGTCCCATCCGGATAGTATGCCGTGAACTGGTAGGGCTGGATGTAATTGGTGGCCGTGAAGAGGGTGCCATCATTCCGGACGGCAATCTGCCAGCTATTGCGCTTCAAGGGGATTGTCTTCAGGTAGTTGCCCTCATAATCATAGCACTGAATCTTGTTGCGGTTTAACCCGTAAATAGTTTGGTTGGCAATTGTGATGCCTGACAGGAATGTATATTCTTCCGGGCCTTGTCCTTTGCGGGCTATCCGGTTTAGGAACTTACCGTTTTTGTCGAAGCGGAAGATTATGTCTTGTGCTACGTCATGGACGAACAACTGACCGTCTGCTACATGAACTACAGCCTCTTCTCCATTAAAATACATGCTATCTCGCGTCTCCAAAGGCTGTAGGCGGATCTGGGCCTGTCCGAAGAACTGATTGACTTCATCGGCATTCGGAGTTTGCTTTACATCAATTGAATAGACGGGAATCTCATGTTCCGTTTTCGCGGAATCCGAACAGCTTACTAACGATAAGCCTAAAAATAACGCAGAAAAAATAATAAATGGTTTCATTTGTTTCCTGTTTTTTGATTAATTTTCGTGTACAAAATTAAGAAAACAAACCAATAAGTTAGGTGGACACTTATATTTTTTTTGGGGGGGTAAGATGTTTATTTCCAGTGAGTTAATGTATAAAAAAGAAGAAGGTAAACTGGACACTTTCCTGAAAATGTGCGTGGATAAATCCTTAAAAGTTTTGCATGAACTGTTCTAATTCCCCCTTTTCCCATTTCTTGGAATCGTCAATGCGGGCTTTTATCCGTTGGAGACGTTTGAAATAATTATCTTCTGATGTATTCATCAGTTCGATGATAAATTTTTTCGTATATCCCAGTTTCCAAAGAATACAGTAACGAATATCCATTTTCTGCAATTTCGGAAAAGCGGTTTGCAACCGTTTGGTAAATTGCTGGTAGGTAGCATCCATCTTGGC
>ERZ857521.447-NODE-447-length-63487-cov-3.919079_pt1 | contig 63487 bp, 75 predicted proteins | sample MGYA00519701_ERZ857521 | MGnify/ENA primary metagenome ERZ857521 (study PRJEB31778, sample SAMEA3449346) | human gut metagenome | biome: human gut; feature: human-associated habitat; material: faeces | place: United Kingdom | collected 2010/2012 ...
GAAATAGACACCGGTCTCTGGGTCCTGCCAAGCCAGGGTGTTCATACGAGACTCCCCGGGCACATGGTATGTCGTAAATCCATCTGACGGCTCAGAGTCGTTCACATAGGGCTCCTGTGCCTCCCAATAGCTGCCCTCTGTACCGTTAATCTCAACTGTGTTGCTGTTCCAGTCCGGCACGCGGAGTGGAGAGTGAGAGTACATCCAGGAAAATGCCACACCGTCTTTGACCCAGAATTTTTCTGAAGAGTCAGCGACCTGATAGAATTCCACCATAGAATATCCAGAGGGCTTCCATCCCAGGGAATAATCCTCCACGGTCCCAGAGCTGGGTCCAATGCTCTCCGCAGCTTCTACCATCAGCTCTTTCGACATATTACTCGCCAGCATATAGAAAAGAATGCCGTCTTGGTTTTCCCAAACCAGCAACTTTGTTTCGCCGTCGTCATAGTAGTCAGCAGCGTTTCCCTGGATCATCAGGGTCTGACAGTTTTCAACTGCGGCAGCATTGTTCATTTCTCTGCCGAATCCAGCTGTGGAGGGATAAGCGCAGTTCAGGATAAATTCTCCCTCATCTCCCTGATACTCCCAGGTAGATTTATAATTGCGCGTATCATGGCGGACGCTGGTAAGCCCCCACCCCTCCTTGTTCCACATTGGCTGGAAAGCTGGCGGGGCGCTGTAGCTGTGCCCTTCTTCTCCGCAAGAATAAATAATTTTTCTCCCATCTACTTCTTTCTGCCACTTCTTTTCCCCGGTGGACAGTTTCACCGTACGTGTGGCGGAGTCGAAGGATACATCCAGGCCCATGGCCTCGCTGATGGCCCGGACCGGGACGTAGGTGGTACCGTTATAGAGGAATACAGACACCTCCTTCCCATTGACGTTTCTCGGAATGAATGTGGCACCGTTGAGGGTAATGCCAATGCCATCTTCCACCTGGATGCTCCGCATCGATGTGGCTGTGGCTGTGACGCACAGCGTCACAACCAGGATTGTCAGTGTCAGTCCGGAGCCAAACCCTTTCCAAAAGCCATTCTTCATAGTCTGTCCTCCTTTATATATGTATGCCACAAACGGATGGCTCTGCAAAGGAGCCATCCGTCCGCAGCTGAACCGACAAGCGGTTTTGCATTTCAGCTATTATCAATACTGCTCAGCCTCGAGGTACCACTCCGCAGAAAGGCCGTCTCCGGTTCCAGACGGGTTGATAGTCGGCTTCAAAAGCACATCAACACTGCAAGTCAGGTCCTCACCATTTGTACTCTCGATCACGGCAACATATCTTCCCTCCGGCTCCATCGTGTCAGACGTGGAGATCGGAGTGCCGTTGATCACATAAGAATACGTCACATCGATATTGTTTTCCTCATCTGTATTATAAGTAGCCACCCGGCAAGTCTTGCCCCAGCCATCTTCGCACTGGAAGAAAACCTCGCTGTTATCGTTCCAGAAGGTTGTCCCAGACTCGTCGTAGGGATTCATAGAACGGGTCTGAGCAGGCATCTCGTCCTCATCCAGTGTTGCAGTGATGATTCTCGCAGAGCCATCCTCAGTGTAGCGGATCTCACAATCATCAGCAGCCAACAAAGCAGCAACCCAAGGATCTTCATCGGGCACCTGATTGTCTGCTGCAGCAGCAGGAATAACCACGATTGACAATGCCAGAGACAAAGCCAGGAGCATTGTGGTAATGCGTCTTAATTTTTTCATGACGATTTCCTTTCTATTTACCGCACATTGTTTTTGTGAGCTCAAAGGGACCCTTCTAATCTATAAAACAACCTATGCCACCAAAGTGCAACAAAAAAGCGGAGAACTTTCTCCGCTTTTTTCCTATCAATTTAAGTTAATCCGTTATTTGATGATATAATGGGTTTACCCGTTCGCACACTACATTGACGAGTAACCGTTATCTGTAGTGCAACATACGAAGTCCCCGGGGCCACTGGCACCGGGGCTTCGTATGCTACACTTTTAGTCAAAGAGAGGATGTGCAATCGCAATAAATCGGCGGAAACAATATGTCGCCTGTTCTGCATCTCTCGACGCGCTTACAATCTCATCCTCAGCTTCACGCACGTCAGAATTCAAATCTGCGGCATTTGCGATTGCTCCCACAACCTCTGTCGGGTTGATACAAATTGCAATAATATCTGCGAAAAATTTATCTATTGCGGTAGCATTAATTGTGCGAGCTGCTTCTTGGTGATCTAACATAGAATTTACATAATCCATAAAATCTTCTGCATAGGCTCTTGCTGTTGAATCGTTATCATCATATCCATAAAACGAATCGTAATTAGGCGATCCGCATTCCAAGTCCCAGAGTAACCCTTCTTCAAGTTCCTCAGCATCACCGACTCTATAGGAGTATCCCCAATATAAATCCTTAGCTCCAATCGTAAGCCTCGGTTGAATGGCGGCTAAAGAAACTTCAGAAGGGTGTTCTGCTTGAGTATATTCATAGGTGTGTTCTCTCTGTGTCGATTTTTCAATTTCAATACTATCAATCGTTGTTTCGTCAATCTCTGTTGCAATAACGATCAAATCTTCGCTTTCCGTAATAGTAACGACCTGGCCCAAATGATTTTCCCCGGTGGTAAAAGTAAGTGTTTTTCCATCCAACTCAATTGAATTGTAAGTTACATTAGTCAGTTCCCCTTTAATAATATCAATTTCGTTATTCCCAAGTGAAGAATTTTCATCTTCTGCGGAGAACTCATCAATAATACCTGTCGGAGAACTAAACTCCGGCATTTCCGTTCCTATTGCGGTCATTGCAGTGGATTCCCCACCAACTTCCCTAGGTGGTTGATTATCCGCTGCAGCAGCAGGAATAACCACAATTGACAATGCCAGAGACAGAGCCAGGAGAATTGTGGCAATGCGTCTAAATTTCTTCATGACGATTTCCTTTCTATTTACCGCACATTGTTTTTGTGAGCTCAAAGGGACCCTTCTAATCTATAAAACAACCTATGCCACCAAAGTGCAACAAAATAGCGGAGAGCTTTCTCCGCTTTTTTCCTATCGATTTATGCTAATCTGATACTTATCAAGTTAAATGAGCTTAACCGTATGGAGCTTCAATTTAACCTCCCATATATTCCCTGTTCGGATTTCCTAAAGAATATGAAAGTATAAAATAGAAGTCGTCCCCTACAAAGTAGAGGACGACTTCTATTGTTACAGTTTTTAGGTAAGCGCCAATGCTGGGGGCGGATTAAAAAGCTGAAGAAGATAATACTTACTTAAGAATCCTCCATGATATTCTTTATCGTATTATATAATTCCTCTCCATTGTAAATATTATATGAATCTACTGAAAAACGGCTTTGACTTCCGACAAAAATAAATCTATGCCGTTGTGATTCATCTTCGCACTCTATGATGATAGTATCCTTGTTTAAGGGATATACATCTACAGGGTTTTTCCACATTTTGCGCTCCACATTACTTAGTTCCTGTTCAAGTAGTAATAATACGAAGCTGTCCAGCTCTTCTGTAATATTTTGGCTTCCACAGTACACGCTGGAAATGTCAGTTATAGTTCCTACTCCCTGCACAGGAAGAACGAAATAGCTACACATCATCACCCCAAACAAACAGGTTAGTCCTGCAACTATTTTTTTCATAATTCCAATGTAGCTCTTAAATTAGAAGTAGAATGTTTTTCCAGCAAATTTGAACGAAAGCACTTCACTATCTCCATAAGGAGCACTGGCAAGAGCCTTATCCCACGGGTCTTCGAAGTTCGGGGTCACGTAAGTTGCGTTGGGATAAATAGTGTGATCAACACTCCTATACTGTGTATCTGTTACCTTATAATGCTGTTTAGTCACAATACGATCCACAAGGACCTTTTGTGTTGTCAGCAGCAAACACCAATCAGCTGTGCCATTATGATCATATGTGAATTGGGTATAGCTATCATATTTGATATCCATATAGCACCAGTCTTCAGCTCCTCCAATAGCTGTATATCCAGTGCTATCTATAAAGAAGTCTAAAAGTGAGACTCCCGCCGCAATAAACGGGAGCGGCCCCGGGCCAAAGCCGGCTCCAATAACCGCCAATGTATAGATATCCTCTGCGTATTCAGCAGCTTTTGTCCCTTCCACGTGAGTAACATGTCTTTCCAAGTCGTAGGCATACACATATTCGCCCTTCATTTCGCGGCCAGACGGTGTAGTATAATAGAATTCATGACTTCCTCTGGTCGCAGGAAGTAACTCTGGAGAGAATACCGTAATGGTCATATCTGTATTTCCTTCTTGGAGAGCCTGCTTTTTTAGATTTTCAATATATTCTTTTGTTTCTGGTTCAAGGTTGGTGCTTTCGAGAATACTATTGTTATGGGTCAGTGTATCAACATCAATGTCTAATCGCCCGACCGGAAGATACAGATCCTGATTACCCGTAGTAGATGCAGGAACGCAAATTGCGTATTCCCCAGAAGCCGCTCTTTTTACCCCTTCGAATGAAGTCTCTTCCATATAGACTTCATTATCTACATTTTCTGCTGCGACTGCTGGCATTGCAATTCCAAAAGCAAGCGACAGTGCCATCAACAAACAAATAGCCTTTTTCATTTTTCAGATTCCTCTCAAAAAAACAATCTGTGTATAGGAAATAGCCGCCAATAATTGCTCTCCTTAATTGCCTCCCTTCCATTTACCGCATATTGATTTTGGGAACTCAAAGGGACCCTTCTAATCTATAAAACAACCTATGCTACCAAAGCGCAACGAAAAAAGGCGGAGAAAGCTCTCCGCCTTTTTCCTATTGATTTATGATTTTCCTTGAGGGTTCGTTCCTGCTTCCATCGCCTTTTTGGCCTTTCTCTTTGCCCGGACAATAGCCATCCGCACATTGTCTGGAGACATCTTCAGATCAGCGGCAATCTCCTTACCACTCTTGTTTAAGATATACCTAGCCCTGAGCAGATACTGGGTCTTTTCGTCCAGTGTATTCCATACATCAGCCAGACGATAGAGATCCTCTTTCCGAATCAATGTGTCCTCGGTGTCCTCCGGCGACGGCTGCTCGTCCGTAAGTTCTTCAAAGTACTTGGTCTTGTTGTCTCTGCGGAAATTCAGTGCCGTGTTCCGCGCAGCGGTTACAAGATAGTCAATCAGGCGCTGTCGATCCAACGTTTTCAGAAGTGCAATTCGGTCAATCAACTTTACCAAAAGGGACTGCATAATGTCGTCTACGTCCCAGGTCTCCTGTACAATCTTCAAAATCTCTCTGTACATAAGCCGTTGGTATTGTTTATAGAGCCCAGTCATAAATTCTCGGTCATCATCATCTTCGATTGCAAGGATAATAGAAGGGATCATCAGCAGCTCCTATCCTCCGTTATGGTTCCATTTGTTTTTTCAGGGTCGCATTTACGCGGGCGTCTTTTGCCAGCAGATATAAGGCGTGCCGGCGATCTTCTGGGATCTCCCGGAGCAGTTCTATAAAATCATGAACTGTGACACCGCCACAGATGGGTTTCTCCAAATAGTCTGGTGAGATATTGTAGGAAGTCCTTCCCAGCAGATAATCTGTTGTCACTTGAAAATAATCTGCGATCTGTACGATTCGGTCCGAATTGGGAAGGCTACTCCCCCGCTCATAGCAGGATATCGTACCTCCACCAATATGAAGCGCACGCCCCAGTTCCTTTTGTGACAGCTCACGGTCATTACGCAGTTCTGCCAAAATTTCTCCAACATGAGCCATGGGATGCGTCCTCCGAATCGTTTTTTTCAATTATAATATTTTCCGAAGAGCCTCCTTTGTCATTCTAATATATTTTGTTAAAGCTATTGATTTATCTAATTTTTTCTAATATTATTAGATTTTTATAGGGAATATTCTGCTATGCGCAGCACTCAAATAAAGAAAAAAACGAAAAATTTCTGTTGCAGATCGGGATTTTGGGTGTTTTATAGAATGTAGCCTGGAAGAAGGGATGTTATTATGATACAATTTATCATATCAGGTGAAGCATCGGAAGAAGAGCGTGTTTTCTTCACAGAGCTCTACCAGCGATACGAGCGCCTGATCTATTCCGTGGCAAAGCACTATGCCGCAAGTGAAAATGAAGCCGAGGATATTATGCAGGATGCGGTTGAGCGGCTTTTGAAGAGAATCCCAAAGCTTATGGAACTTCCCGGTTACACTTTGTCGACCTATCTTGTTTATACTGTTAGGAGCACTGCGATCAATTATAAAAAGCACCAAAATGTCGTGGAAAAGCACACGCGGCCGATTGCTCCCGAAGATGAGGATACATATGAAGATCCTGGCGAGTCCCCACAGGAGTTTTTGGAACGCAAAGAGCAGCAGCGCCAGTTTGCTACCATCTGGGATCAAATTCCACGAGAGGATGCGGAACTGCTCTATCGCAAGTATGTCCTGCGACAAAGCGATGAGATGCTTGCGGGCATCTATCACTGTAAAAAGGAGAGCATTCGGATGAAACTGACCCGTGCAAAGCGCAAGGCCATTGCTCTGATGAAAGGAGGCGACCATTCATGACACGGCGCGAAAAACTGGAAGAGCAGTATGAGGACGCCTACTTCGCATTGCTGATGGATGCGGTGGCGGAAAAAGAGGGCGTGCGCCTGGAAGAATTGAACAACCAGCTCAACCAGGACCCCAGTGCAGCTATTCCGGAAGAAGCAGATCGGCGGTGCCGGAAAATGATCGATCAGCATTTCGCCGCCCAGAGGCGTTCGGGATACTGGCGGACGACCAAACGGGTGCTGAATCGTGTTGCCATTGTGGCAGCTGTGACGATGCTGCTGTTTACGACGGCCTTTGCTCTGTCGGAGGACTTCCGTATTTCCACGTTGAATCTCTTGATTACTGTGGAAGAACAGTACACGCGGTTGGAAATGAATACCGACAGCACCAGTGAGTCACCTGATTCTCAATCCGTTCCTTCAGGGGAGTCACCTGCTTCGGAGTATTTTGAAAATTTGGAACTTGGCTGGATTCCTGAAGGTTTTTCATGTGTGGATAGCTCATTTGACCGTTTTGCTGGATTTCAAAATGATTCTGGGCTTTCTTTTACAATCAGCTTGTCAAGTAAAGACAGTATCCACCAAGTTGATACAGAAAACGCTGACAATATCGAATATGTGTCAATCAATGGGGTTGAAACGATGCGCATCTCAAAAAATGGTTATATTAACTCCGTAATGATGGATGTAGACCGAGGTGTTTTCATTAGAGTCTGGACCTCTGCTGGCATCTCTGTTGATACAAATCAAAAAATTGCCGAAAATATAAAATATTTAGGATAACCGGTTGCAAAATTGATCTGTCGTGTCTCCTATAAGTAGAAGCGCAAAAAGCTTCAATACGTATAACTGAAGGAGACAAAAAAATGAAAAACATTCTCAAGCGTAGCGTATGTCTATTGACCGCAGTATTCTGTTTATATGCCTCTGCAAACGCATTATCTCCGCAGGAAATCGTTGATAATCCTGAAATCATGCCAAGGTATGCTTATATAGTGGACACTGAGGCAGAACTAACCATCAGAGGTGGATTAGCGGATTGTTCTGCATCGGCCTATGCCTTGAGTTCTTCCTACAAAGTGGAATTGACCATGGAACTCCAGCAAAATCGTTCTGGCTGGGATACAATCAAGACCTGGTCTGGTTCAGGGTCTTGGGATGCATCTGTTGATGGAAATTGGTATGTTGCATCCGGCTATGATTACCGCATCAAAGCGTCTGTAACGATCAAAAACGCAAGCGGTTCCACCATCGAAGATGCTACTTTTTATTCCTACACGGTTTCCTACTGATTAACGTTAATTCAAAGGGGCAGGCCCAAGGCAAGTGCTTTGGGCCTGCTCGGTTTTACGTTGCATATTAGTCTTTCAGACTGTTTTGTTTTATAAGATGTTGGAAAGGAGGGGGCCCCATGAAAGCTGATAAGTCATGTGATGCTCTCAGCTCAAGCAATATGGAACATCTTTTGCGAGCGGCATTGATGACCGCAAATCTGGAAGATTTCCATGATATCCTTAAACAAGCTGAGACTCATCCAGAATAGTTTCCTTATCCCTACGTGCACACCTTATGGATTAAATTTTCAAGTCGGCAGGATTTTGATAAGCGATCCTGATTTTCTGACCGCCCTCTCACATTCGATATTTTGATTGCACAGAGTTTTCTGGTTGCATTTCTGCCATCTTAGTTGTTTTCTATAGTAGAAGCGCTTCTAGAAAAAAACGCAAATAGAGGGCAAAATTTTTCAGCGTCCCCATTTGCCACCGTATCAACAGGCTCGAAAAGTTTGTGAGGAGGATTCAAATGAAAAGACGGTTTGCGGCACTCGGACTATCTGTTGCTCTTTGTTTTTCTCTGGCAGCTCCCGCCATGGCTACGGATCAAAATGTGCAGGAAGAGGCAGCGCTTGAGATTCAAATTCAGCAGGAAATCGAGGCCAAAATGGAGGCTGCGCATGATTCCCTGTATGAGCAGCTTGAAGCTCAAGATGCCCTTGTACTGCTGGAAACATTCGAGTCCATTGTCTATCCCGGCATTGAACAGTCCGTCCGGCAGGCCTATGGGCAGGCGCCAATTACGACAAACTCTTCCAGTATCTCGTTCTATGCACCGGATGGTGGACAGGTCTATGGATATTTTCCTGTGCTCTACAATGATCCGCAGTTTATTTACCATCTGTGCTTGACCGGCGATGATGCCCGGAGTTTCTTTGAAGATCATAAAGATCGTACATTCACATACGAAGATCTGGTTTCCGAGGCTCTCGGGTATATTCCCTATGTGGGCGATTTCATGTCTGAAATCTATGATAGTCTTTTTGACGGCTCGGATCGCCTTTATAATGAAATCGCAGATGCCGGCTGGAACCTGCAGTTCATCTATGTGAATAACGAACAGTTCGGAACGCAGGCGGCAGCTTATTCGGCTTGGGAGACCCATCCTTGGATCACATACGACTCTGATGCGGACGTTACCTGCGAACGCTTCTGACTTTTACAACTTTTCATAGGGGGTGGTTTTCCTGGGCAGGAAATCTCATTCGAGTATCAGATTTAAAGGATACATCTTGTTCTTCTCCGTCTACATTGCCGCCTTTCTGATCGCATTTTTGTTTCTGCAGGATTACTTCTACTTGGTCTCGCCATATGTTGACACCATAGATCCAGACTATGTAGATTGGTATGTTTCTGTCCGCGATGCTCTTCCGTATGAGGATCTGCTGAAGAACACATACACCTGTCTGAACTATTTGGCAATGTTCGCAGAACTTGTTGTTTTCCTGGAGATATTTCTGAAAAAGGAAAACCGCAGCCTTCTCTCTCGCAAAATTGTCATTTCTGCAGTTGTAGTTGTTGGAATCGTTTATGTCTTATTCCGTCAATCTGCCAAGCATATGGAACACTGTTTGCTCTATATGCCAATGGTCCCCTGGGTACTCATCGCGGCAGCGCTCCTTATCTTCCTTGTGCAAATGCAAAGATATTCTCCAGATGCACCAGATGAGGAAGTGTAGCTTTCAATACGGGCTGTAGTAATGGCAGGTCAATACCAGTAGCATAGTCTAAATTGTTGGAGGCCCTTCTCAATAGGAGAAGGGCCTCCATTTATCTTTCTGGTATAGTCTCCAGGGGATTTCCTATTATTCCTATTTCTTTGCCTCCACAAACCATTTCCCTTTCTCCATCCAGAGGTATGTCTCCTGTCCGTTGATCCGGCAGGTGTACCGATCCCCCACGCCGCCGACCCGCTCGCAGGCCCGACGTTTTACGTCCAGGACAGCATCCACTTCATATTTGTGTCCCTCGTCAAATTCGATCACGAGGGGGCGCATTTTTCCCGAGGTATCGAATCGCACCACTACCGGCACATACCGTTTTTCCCGTTTGTCCATTGCCGTCAACCTCCAAAATACCCAATCGGATGCACGGTGTGATCGTCATAGGGATTGATCCTGCCAAGCAGCGGGTCCATGCACACCATGGCCCTGCGGATGCTCATGTAGCCGTACCGCTCCCGCAGCCAGTCAACTGCCTTGTCGATCTGCTCCCACTTGTCCCGCCGCCTGTCATCCGCATACAGGGAGAGCTGCTGCTCCGTGGCCTCCACCAGACCGGCGCCCCGGATGCCGATGCTCCGCACCGGCCGGGCCCAGTCATAGCTCCGCTGGAACAGGGACATCCCAACCTCCGCCACTTCCTGGCTGGAGCAGGACGGGCGGGGCAGCTTCTTCTGCCGGCAATAGGAGCGGAGCTCCGTGTCGCGGACAGAGATCTCCACCACGGTGCAGCGGGAGGCCAGTTCCCGCATCCGGGTACAGACGCTCTCTGCCAGCAACAGCAGCATCAGCTGTACATCGGCCTCGTTCACGAGATCCCGGGGCGTGGTGGCGCTGTTGCCAACGGATTTGATGTTGGGGATGTGCCCGCTGCGCTGGACAGGGGAAATGTCCCTGCCATTGGCGAACATATGCAGGATGACCCCCATTTTCCCCAGCCGCCGCTCCAGGAACTCCACCGGGCACTCCGCCAGGTGTCCGATGGTGCTGATCCCCACGGACCGGAGCTTGCGGCTGGTGGCCGGGCCGACGTACAGCAGGTCCTCCACCGGCAAAGGATAGACGATCTCTTTGTAATTGTCCTGTTCGATCCTGGTGATAGCATCCGGTTTTCGGTAGTCGCTGCCCAGCTTGGCTGTCACCTTATTGTTTGCCACGCCAATGCTGGCCGTGATGCCCAGCTCTTTCTTGATGCGGCCGCTGATCTCCCTGGCGATGGTCATGGGGGAGCCGTACAAGCCCACGCTCCCCGTCACGTCCAGCCAGCTCTCATCCAGGCCGAAGGGCTCCACCTGGTCGGTGTAGTCCTCATAGATCTCCCGGGCATAGCGGCTGATCCGGATGTACTCCGCCATATCCGGCGGCAGGATCACCAGATCCGGACAGACCTCTTTGGCCTGCCAGATGGCCATGCCGGTTTTGACCCCGCGTGGCTTTGCCACATAGTTGGCGGTGAGCACGATCCCGTGCCGCTCTTCCTGGCTGCCGCAGACAGCGACAGGCTTTCCCCGCAGCTCCGGGTGGCGCTGGACCTCCACGGATGCGTAAAAAGCGTTGATATCGCAGTGCAAAATATTCCGCATCAGTTCACCCCCCCAAAAAAGGAATCTCGCACTCTTGCTTATTTCTAAACTAGAACAAATGTTCTATTTAGTCAAGAGGAAATTCCTGTCGGGACCGGACTAAGGGCTGGCGAACCCATTGGATTGTGGTATACTAGATTTTGTGGTAAGGCATTGATTTTACAAACGTGGGGGTGCAGAAAATGTGTGGCCGGTATCAATTCTCTGCCGAGCAATGCGAGGAGATTCAGCGAATTGCCGAAGCCATTGACCGAAAGTATGGCGCAGGTTCTTGGCAGCCAGGCGAAATCCGTCCGACCGTCAAGGCTCCCGTGCTGCTGGCCGGCAAGAGTGGCATGGCGCCGGAGCTTATGTCCTGGGGCTATCGGACGGCGGGGCCGCTGGTAATCAACGCCCGGGCGGAGACCGCCGCCGAGAAGCCGCTGTTCCGGGACAGCGTGGCAAGCCGCCGGTGCGTGATCCCCTCGACCGGCTTTTGGGAGTGGGATGCTGCAAAACAAAAGTTTTTCTTCACGCTGCCCGGTCAGTCTGCCCTCTATATGGCGGGACTCTGGGCGTTACAGGATGGACTCCCCCGGTTTCCCACAGTTAATGTCACCGCATACTAGGGCGAGAAATTAGTCAATCTTGCCAACGAAACGATAAAAAATCTCGATTTCCTGTTCACGACTGCCATCGTCGTGTTTCACCGCCTCGTGAACCAGGATTTTTTCAATAACAGCATTGAGCAACGTCGCGGTCAATTCTGTAGGATAAGCCATTTGTCGGATGAGTGCAATCCATTTCCCGGCATCCTCTTCCCCCTGCTGGTCAGCAGCCAGGAGCGTCTGGATTTCGGCAATCTGGGCATCCAACTGTGCCTGCTCCCCCTGATACTTTTCAGAGAGCATTCTGAAGTTGTAGTCAGAGATGCGGCCAGCCACGTTATCCTCATAGACCCGCGTGAACAGATGGTCCACTTCGGACTTGCGTTTCTCTGCTTTTTTCAAATCAGAGAGATGCTTTTTGCGGATCGCCGCCCGGCTCTGATTCCCGAACTCCAATAGCCTCTGGAGCAACTTCCCCTCGTCCAATTCCGCCTGCCTGAACCAATACTGCAGGCGGGACAGCACATAGGGGTACAGGACATCATATCGGATGTAGTGCGCCGAGCATTTGATTTTCCCCATCTGGCCATACTGGCTGCAATGGTAGTGGCTGTAAGGCTTGCTGTTCTGCCGGTTTGTCCCAAAGCCCATAGACCACCCGCAGTCAGCGCATTTTAGCAGGCCGGAAAAGATCTGTGTCGTGGCATCTTTCTGCTGCCGGCGCCGCTTGGCAATCATATCCTGAACCTGCCGGAATACGGCCTCGGAGATAATCGGCTCATGGGTCCCGCAGATGCGCAGCCACTCGCTGGGATCCTTTCTGACGCGGTGCTTGTTTTTATAGGAGATGTTGGTTTCCCTGTAATGAATTGTGTTGCCGATGTAGGTTTCGTCTTTTAGGATGCTCTTCACCTGGGCAATCGTCCAGGCATAAGCCTTTTCAGGCGGCTGATCCTTATAGATGTTCGCAAAGGTCCCAAAGCGGGTAAAGTTCAGCCAACCGGGTGTGGGGACTTTTTCCTGAATCAAGATTTTTGTGATCCGCGCGGCACCCGCCCCGTGAACGGCAAGGTCGAAGATTTTCTCCACGATCCATCGGGTCTCCGGGTCCACGATCAGATGATTTTTAACATCAGGATCTTTCTGGTACCCGATTGGCGCATACGCGCTAATCCGTTCCCCATTATGGAACTTTGCCTTTAGGGACGCCTTTACTTTGCGGCTGGTATCCTTGGCAAACCACTCGTTAGTTCACTTCGCATAAAGAATGACAAGCTCCAATTTCAATGTAACCGACAAAATTGTAGTAAATGTGGATGTCCCGTTCCTCGTGGCCGTTCACCCGGTATTTCTCACTGATCTCGATCTTCTGAATCAGCCGCATGAGGGTGGGGCGGTCCAGTTCTTGCAAATCATAGTAGTTCTGCACCATATCCAGCCATGCGTCCACGGACTGCTCATTCTCCCAGCTGGCAGAAAGCTGCTCCGTCAATTCCCGTCTGCGCTCCTGCTTGGCCTTGCGCTCGGCCTCGTAACCATTGAGAAGCTGGACACAGAGGTTTTCCGGGATTTTCCCCAGCACCTTGTCCTCGTAGGCGGACTGCACCAGCCGGTCAAGCTCCGGCAGCCGCCGGTCGATGGCGCTCAATTCCGCTTGGAGCGTACTGAGTTTTTCCCGTCCGGCAGACTCCTTCTGCGCGAGGATTTTTTCACGCAGCTTCTCCCGGCCGTTCTGCGCCCACATCGCCTTGCAGCGGATGTCCGTTAATATGATTTGCGTCAACACCTTCTGGTTGATGTAGTGGGAAGAACAGGCGTTTTTGCCGCCCGATGCGTACCGGTTGCAGACATACGATTTGAACTCCGGCTCCTTGCCGCTGGCTTTCTTCCGGTAATCCCTCATATACCGCATGGAGGCTCCGCAGTCCATGCACCGCAGCAGGCCGCCAAATAAAGAGACGGTGCCGCTCTTGCCGCTGCGCCCTCTGGCCGGATGGTTGTCCATCCGCTGTACCGCATCCCACACATCCTTCGAGATCAGCGGCTCGTGTGTATTCTCCACCCTGATCCACTCGCTCTCCGGTTTGCTGACCTGCTTGTGATTCTTGTAGGAGACGGTGCCCGTCTTGTTCTGCACCATGTGGCCGAGATACACCTCGTTGCGGAGGATGGTTTTTACCGTCACATCGTTCCAGCACTCCGTTTCGCCCCTTCGGTTCTCCCGCCCCTCCGCCATATAGTAGAAGGTTCTGGGCGAGGGGACTTTTTCGGCGTTGAGGATTAGAGCAATTTTGCGGAAACCGTTTCCCTGCAACCGCAGATCGAAGATGTGACGCACCACCGGAGCCGTCACCGGGTCGATCTCCAAGATGTGCTTGTCCGCCGCGCACTTCCGGTAGCCGAGGGGCGCGTAGCCGCCCACATATTTTCCGGCCTTGAAGGTGGACAGCTTCACCGCCTTGATTTTGTTGCTGGTGTCCCGGGCGTAGAGGTCGTTCATGACATTTTTCAGAATGACCAACATTTCATTGTTCTTGCGGATGGTGTCCACCCCATCGTTGAGGGCAATGAAGCGGCATCCGAGGGACGGGAAAATGAAGTCGGTATATTTGCCAGCTTCAATGTAATCACGACCGAGCCTGCTGAGGTCTTTGGTCAGTACCAAATTGATCTTGTGGTCGGTCGCGTCCTGCACCAGCCGGTTAAAGCCCGGACGGTCGAAGGTCGTACCCGAGACCCCATCGTCCTAAAGTGTCAAGTGTGGGAGTGGGATTTTTTCGGTTTTTTTGTCAACGGCATAAAAACGGGCCATTCTTTTGCCCCACACGAAACACTTAAGGCCCTCAGTGTTCAGAATGGACGGAAGATTTTTACGGTTTTGTGCCGAAGGGATTTATCGCATACCACATTGGACATTCTGACATTCCCCCAACACATTTTGAATCCTATCAGCATAAAAGACTTTGCCGCCGTAAGCGTGAATCTTGTGTTCGATCTCCTCCACCACACGCGCATCCCGGCCCAGCCGACCTTCGTTTTTTACAAGAACCGCATTCGGCCGGTCATGAGCGAGGCATTCCAGCATGGCATTGAGCGCCGGCCGGTCGGTCCCTCTGCCGTGGCAACAGTCGGAAAACTCTCCGGCTACACACCAGCCGAATCTCTCCGCCAGTCCTCGAAGATATGTAATTTGATGTTGCCGCAACTCCTGGTCCAGTTCTGTATCAACTTGCCCTGCAGTTGCGACCCTTGCATACACCGCAACGGTGAAGTTTTTACTTGGTTCCCTCATGATTGCCCTTCCTTTCATAGCCCTCGATCAGTGCGGCATACGGTGATGAAAAATTCCACACGATCTCAATTCTTCTGTCTTCAAAAATCTTGATAGTCCGGATCAGCCTGTCCACGATCTCACGGTCGAGGCTGCGCAGATTGCTCAGTTGTATTAGCGTGTCCATTTCCTCCCGGCATACTGCCGCATCGGGGCCGCCGTTTGCGGCGGAATGGACGGCAAGTTCCTGCTGGTACTCTCTCCACCTGGCACTGATTGCTTCGCTCGCGGCGTCAAACTCCGCCTTATTCAAAGTTCCTGCATGGTAATCCAGATAGAGTTTCTTCCTCTGTGCGTCCAGGCCATCGAGTTTCTTTTTAAGTGAGAGTTCCCGTTTCCCGCCTTTGCCGCTGTGCTGTCTGCGCTCGCAGGTTTCCATGCGCTTCCGCAGTTTCCGGGCCAGTTGCGCCTGGAACCGGATGGATGCCAGGACCGCCGTTTTCAGTTCGTCCTCGAAGATCAGAACAGACTCACAGCCCTCGGCGCTGTTCCATGCCCGGGCGCCGCATTGATAATACGGTCTTGCCGCTCTCTTCCTCACCGGAGCCAGACCGCAGATTCCGCACTTCAGTTTTCGATAGAACAGCGGGTGGCTTTTTTCTTCTTGCACGGCAGGTCCCCGCATTGTATCCGTTTCCTTTTGCCCGGGTTCCGCTTTGGATGCCGTTTTGCCGCCCCGTGACTGGGCCAACTGGCGCTGTGCCGCGTCGAACTGCTCTTGCGTAATGATCCCCTCAAACGCATCCGGGATCACGACCCACTCCGACGGGTCGCATCTGCGGGAGGAACTCGCATCCCCCAGAACACGGCGCTCCGTCTTGCCGGCGATCAGTTTGCCGGTGTACTGTTCATCACGGAGAATGCGAAGGATTTGGCCGCGGCTCCATTCGTTGTTTTCCCGCTCCGAGTTCCATTTCTTCCGCCTGGCACCGAGCTGCCGTTTCCGCTGTGTCGGGGTCGGTACACCCTCGGCGTTCAGCAGGTTTGCAATCTGCGCCGTGCCTTTTCCGGCGATGCACCATTCGAAAATCTTTCTCACCACCTCGGCAGCCTCCGGGTCTGGAATCCGGCGGTGCTTGTCCTCCGGCGATTTCATATAGCCGAAACTGCAGTAAGCCGCAGTGGACTGCCCGCGTTTGGCGTACTGCTTCTTCGCCAGTTTGACCTTCTGCGAGAGATCCTGGCTATACATCTGATTGATGATGTTGCGCATCCCGGTGTCTATATCGCCCGCTGTGCCGTAGACCTGCAACGCACTGTCGTACATATCGTTGAGCGAGATAAACCGGATCTGCAAAAAGGGAAAGACCATCCCCAGGAGGTCGTCGGTGTCCAGATGATTGCGGCCCAGCCGGGAGAGGTCCTTGACGATCACGCAGTTGATCTCACCCTGTCTGGCCTGTGCCAGCAGCGCCTGGATGCCGGGCCGGTTGAGGTTCGTGCCGCTTTTCCCGTCATCTTGAAATTCCAGCACCCGCCACCCGGCAAACTCCGGGCTTGCGGCGATATAGCCGTCCAGGAGCCTGCGCTGATTGACAATGCTGTTGCTCTCTTCCTTTTCCCCAAAGCGGGCGGCCTCATCCGCCGAGGAGAGGCGGATATATTTTGCGATGGTCATGTCCGCGCCCCCTCTCTCATGGCGTCCTCCAGAATGGCCTGCCGCTCATCCCGGAAACGGAAAGTGATTTCCCAGCGGGCATTGTCATATACCGTGATACGCTCAATCAGCAATTTTGCCGTTTCCCTTGTCAGCGAGAAGGGCAGCGAGCAGGAAGTAACAGCGGTAAACCATGGATTGTCCTGGGTCAGCAGCCGTTTTTCCTCCCGCTGTTTGGCGCGCAGTTCCTTGATCCGCGCATTCAGGTCGTCCTCCTCCGCCTGGTACTTGGCCCGGATGCGCTCATAGTCCCGCTGGTCCATCAGTTTGGCCAAGTAGTCCCGCAGCAGACGCTCCCGGAGAGCGTGCAGTTTGTTCTGTTCGGCCAGAGCCCCCTTCAACGCACGCCCGGCTTCTTCAGCGGCCGCAGTGTGCTGTGCGGTCTTCCGTTTGGCCAGCGCCTTCAGATCGGCCGCCAGCAGGATCTCCTTTGCGGCGATAGCCTCCACCGCGCCGATCAGTTTTTCTTCCGGCACAAATTTGTAGGTGCAGCCGCTGTGTTCCAGCTGTGCGGCGTAGTTCGGGCACAGATAGTAATAATGCACATACTTCCCCTTGGAGGTCACCTGCTTATAGCGCACCAGCGGCCGGCCGCAGTCGGCGCAGAACACAAGGCCCTTGAGCAGGTTTTCGGTTTTGCCCAGGGCGTCGTATTTCCCAAGATTCTCGTGATAGGCCGCCTTTGCCTTGCGGTTGATCTCCTGTACCCGGTCAAAGTCCTCTTGAGAGACCAGCGGCTCGTGGGTGTTTTTCACCACAGTCCACTCGTCCTGCGGCAGCATCCGGTCCGGGCGGTTGGCATAGAACTCGCAGATGCGCCGGCCCTGCACCATGTGGCCCAGATAGACCTCGCTGCGCAGGATGTTCTTGACGGTCTGCACCAGCCACGGCTTGGGCTGCGCGTACCGCTCATCCCGGATGATGCCCTTCTGATAGCGGTAGCAGGAGGGTGAAAGGATGCCGGAGGCATTGAGCCAGCGGGTGATGGCGGTGTCGCCCTGGCCCTCCAGTTTGCGCCGGTAGATCTCCTGCACCACCTGCGCGGTCTCCGGGTCCGGGATGATGCGGTGGCGGTTCCGGGGATCTTTGATATAGCCGTAGGAGGCGTATGCGCCGATGAACTCGCCCCGGGCCTGCTTTTCCCGCAGCACGCCGCCGGATTTCAGGGAGATGTCCTTGGAATAGATGTTGTTGACGATGTTTTTCAGTGCCACCGTCAGCCGGTCGAAGGTGGACGCATCGGCGCTGTCATACCCGTCGCTGATGGCGATAAAGCGCACGCCCAGGTGGGGAAAGATGTGCTGCAGGTAGTGCTCCACCTCCACATGGTCCCGTCCGAACCGGGAGAGGTCTTTTACCACAATGCAGTCGATCAGGCCGCGGCGCACATCCTCGATCAGGCTCTGGAAACCTTCCCGCTCAAAGTTCGTGCCCGTCTCCCCGTTGTCCTCGTATTCGCGGGCAAGCCGAAGTTCCGGGTGCTCCGCGATGTACTCCCGCAGCAGGGCCTTTTGGTTTTGCAACGCTTCGCTGTCCTTCTTGTCCCGCGTCTCCAGCACGGACAGGCGGGCGTATGCCCCGGCATTATATTGGCGCGGCGCCTCCTCCACAGCGGCGCTCTGCGCCTTTTCCGGCACGGTGCCCGCCCGGAGGGTGGCGATGAGTTCCTTTCTGCTCTTCCTCGCCATGGCCTACACCGCCTCCCGGTACGAATCGCTCTCCTGGTGCAGGGCCAGATACTTCATGGCGGCCAGGTATTCATCCTGGTAGCGGAAGACGATCTCGATCCGTCCGCCTTCATAGACTAAAATGCGGTCGATGAGGCGCACGGCGGTGGTGCGGTCCAGCGTCTCAAAGCTCCCGTACTGCTGGAAGTGTGTGATCCACGGGCTGTCCGGGTCGCTGCACGAGAGCATCTGTTCCAGTTCCCGCTGCTGCGCTTCGATGGCGCGCTCGGCCTGCTCGCAGTCGGCGGTAAAAATGCGCTTGAACGCCTCGAAATCCTCCGCGGAGAGTTCGCCCAGCGCATAGCGGCGGTACAGTGAGTCCCTGACCTCCATGCTCTTGGCAAGTTCGGCGCGCAGGGTGTTCAACCGCCGGTCCAGCCGCTCCGCCGTGATCTTCTGCAGCGGACGGCGGGCAATGGCGGCAAGGGCATCCCGCACCTGCATCACAGAGGCGACATGCACATTGATCCCCGCCAGCACGGCGGCCTCCAGTTTCGCCTCGCTGATGCTGTGGGAGGAGCAGACATCCTTGTTGTCCCGGTTGGCAATGCAGGCATAGTAGATGTACCGCTTTGCGTTTTTCCCCTCGCCCCGGCTGGTCCGGCGGGCCATGGTGCTCAAACAGTCGCCGCAGCACAAAAGGCCGGCCAGCGGATACACCGTATTCTCCCCGGGGGCGCACCGGGTATCCGTGAGCATGAGGCGCTGCACCAACTCATAGTCGGTCCTGCTGATGATGGCCTCGTGGGTACCCTCCACCCGCATCCACTCCTCCGGGGGGCGGTGGATCACGGTTTTCACCTTGTAGTTGGGCGTGGTCCGCTTGCCCTGCTCCATGATTCCCAGGTAGACGGCGTTTTGCAGGATACGGCGCACCGCCACAGCCGACCACAGGGGCTTGGCGTGTACCTGGTAGCCCGAGCCGTATTTGATCCCGCAGGCGCGCTTGTACTCCATGGGCGAGAGGACGCCCAGGCTGTTGAGCCGGTCCGCGATGGACTGGCAGCTCTGGCCGGCGATGCGCCAGGCGAAGATGCCCCGCACATGGCCGGCGGCCTCCTCATCCACCACCAGATGGTTTTTGTTCTCCGGGTCCTTGCGGTATCCGTAGGCCGCCCAGGAGCCGATGAACTCGCCGTTGCGCCGCTTGACATCGAAATGGCTGCGTACCTTGATGGAGGTGTCCCGGCAGTAGGTGTCGTTGATAAGATTTTTCACCGGGATGATAAAACTGGTGGCGGCGTCGGTGTGCAGGGTGTCGATGTTCTCCACAATGGAGATCAGCCGCACGCCCATGGCGGGGAACATTTTCTCCATATAACGCCCGCCCTCGATGGACTCCCTGCCGAAGCGGGACAGATCCTTGACGATAACGCAGTTGATCTTTTTGGCTTTGATGGCCTCGATCATCTCCTGGAAATGGGGCCGGTCAAAGTTGGTCCCGGTATAGCCGTCGTCATAGCCCTCCATAACCAGTTGCAGTTCAGGCCGGTCCGAAACGAACTTGTGGATGAGATCCCGCTGGTTTTTGATGCTGTTGCTCTCATCCCGGACGCCGGTCCTCTGATAGTCCTCCCGGGAGAGGCGTCCATACCCATAACAATAAAAAAATTCCATAAAAAACCTCCTCGATGCATACCGCAAACGCGGTAATATCATCAAGGTGGCTCTTACGGAACACATTCCATTATGCTGATTTGATCCGCGTTCAGTATATCAGATTTTCAGAGGGATGTAAAGGACGGACTTTTGTGCCGTTGGGATTTATTTGGCCTTGGACATATCCCCATACCGCCGCGCCCATTCCGGAGGCGCAAGGCCGAAGGACTCATAGGCCCACAGCCGGCCCAGGACGCACTCGCAGCCCCGGCGGGGGAAAATCCTGCCGCCGGGCACCCGGGAGGTGTACCGCTCCCAGCCGCTCCGCCTGCGCCCTGTCCCCGCGTCCTCCGGCAGGGTGCCGGAGCATTCATACGAAAAAAGGCGCGCCACGGCGTCCTCATAAACTCCCCGGAAGGTCAGCGTCCCATCTTCCCGCATCCAGGTGATGGGGGAAAATCCATCCGGAGACCGGACAGGCTGTCCCGCAGCGCCCCGAGCGGCGCTCACCGTTTTTCCAGGCACTCCTCCAGAATGGACTGGAGGGGCGCCGTTCCGGCAAAAGAGGTCTTGACAAGGACATCCCCGCAGCGATAGACAAAGGGGTTTCCCTTCATCTGGCGCACCAGTTCTGCCGCCCGCCACTCGGGTGGCAGATCCAGATCGATCCGAATTTCGCTGATGTCCGCCACATCGCCGGGATCAACGGTGCGTATATCCATGTCGCGCAGCCGTTCATATTCCGCCAAGATCCGCTTTTCATCCATCATGACCGCAGCCTCCTTTATCTCATTGTCATGGATATGAAACAGGCGGCCGGACTATGCAGGCCGCCTCTCCGGGCAAAGAAAATGCCCTCCGGGCAGCGCCCGGAGAGCATTTCTTTTTTTGCAGCCTAATCATACCATAGAGGCGGACGAAGTTGCAAGACTCTTGCGCCCACATCTTTCCCGAAGGTTTCCCGCAGGAAAGACGAAGCGGCGCGCCGGCTTACTTCCGTCCTGCGGTCAGGCCGTACATTTCCGCAAGTTCACCGACGGCCTGCGCCTTGATGTCCTGGACCCGGCGCACCGTGACGCCCAGTTCCTCGGCCACCGCCTCCTGCGCGGCCTTCTCGAAGCAGGTGCGGCGCAGCACCAGTTCCTGCCGGGGTTCCAGCAGGGAGATATAATACTCTAGCCGCGCCTGCTCCTGTTCCAGGTCCATCAGTTCTGCGGCGATCTCGCTCAGGGCCTCATCATTGAGAAGGCCGGCCTTCTCCCGGTAGTTCAGGGCGATGTACGGCGTCTTGTTGGAGATATGCCCCTCCGTATGTCCGGCTCCCTCCTGGTGGGCAAACTGCAGGGTGTCGATCATTTCCTCCTCCGTGATCTTCACGGGGTCGGAGAGTTCATAACGCAAAACGGCGATCTGACGGGCCCGCTTGTGGTAGGTATCCAGCAGATGCACCACATGTTTTTTCATATCAGTATTCATCATATATGATCCTTTCCGGTTGATTTTCTGGTGGCTGGCATCAGAAAACCGACCGGAGGGGACCGGCAATGAAGTGTCGCTACCCTTTTCTTGCGGCAAGGGGCGATGAAAGCACAAAACTCAACTAGTTTTGCTAAATACCGGCATTTTTCGCAGGTATCTCCATAGCTTGTCTTTTGTGCGGACTGGCTTTTTTTGACGGGTTATAGGAGGGCGGCGCCAGGTCAGAGGCGAAATAAATTGCGGATTTTTCTTGAATTATATCAATCCTTGTCGAACATGAAAAGGCCGCTGTCCCTTGATTTGGGACAGCGGCCTTTCGACAAAGATGTATTTCTTTTTGACGGTTTAGAACAGGTTTCACGGTATGTTCTCCTTATTCGGTGAATAAGAAGAGCATACACGATAATTCCCCTGATTTTACCAAGATTTCCTCAGGATTCCCCCTCAAATATCGCAAGTTTCGACGGGAATGGCGCTTACAGGAGAAATTGATACCCAAACCCGTGGATTGTCTTGATATAGGCGTGTTTCTCCCGGGTGTCCTTCAGTTTGCGCCGCAGTTCTGCGATTACAGTGGTCACATCCCGGTTTCCGTCATATTCCACATCCCATACTCTGTCACAGATCTGATCGGCGGAAATCACGACGCCCGGATTTCTGACGAAGTAGTGTAAAAGTTTGTATTCCCTGGGTGTGAAGTGTACCTCCTCGCCGTCTAGGGTCACCCGGTGGCGCAGGTGGTCAAAGACGATCCCACCCCGGAAGATCACGGCATCCAGCGGCCATACTTCATCATAATGGTCGTAAAACAGATAGCGGCGGAGCAGGGAAAAGGCAGCCGACAGGACTGTTTTGTGCGTAGCGTTGGTGGGAACACACTGATCGGCACCAGCGGCAATCAGTTCATCCTCCGTTCCTACAGGGGCGAGCAACAGGATAGGAGTATAACTCACTTTACGCATCCAGTCAAGGCACTGTAGTGCCTGGCATGTTGGGAGTGCTGTGGTATCACATACAACCAGACAGAAACGCTGTTTTCCAATCCTCTCTTCTGCTCTTTCCAGAGAATCGCAAATATCCAGCCGTACCTGATGCTGATGAAGCATTGTTTTCAATTCATAATTCAAGTCGGCTGCAAGACAAACAGATAATACATATTTCTCCATTGGCGCACCTCGCTCATGCTACTCACAAAATATCCCGGAAAGCAAACAGCGGTGGATCCCTTATTGCCGCCTGCCCATTTTTATAAAACAGTTATGTCACTAGCCTGGAGCGTTTCTTTGAATTCAACAAGGGTGGCTCAACTAATTGCAAAGACAACATCTAATTATATTATCAATTATACCCTATTTCGGTATCATCTGACAATATTTTTATCTTTAGTGGATCGCCTTGCTCGATTTTTGAAGTGAAAGCTCTTTTTACGAGATACCCCCACCGGCAGAACTGCCGGTTCCCTCTGCAAAAAGAGGCGCGGGGAGGAAGTTTCCTCCCCGCGCTTTGCGGTCATGGCGTATTACGCCGCTTTTCTGGATCGGAGTCCTCTGGCCCGCAGGGACAATTCCTGGGAGAGCAGACGCAGGGACTCAAACTCATCATCCAGCCCGGTGAGTTCCCGGCGCAGGATGTCCTCGTAACGGCGCTTCTTTTCCTCCAGCGCCTGGATCTTCACGACCCACCGCTCCATGGTGGAGGGGCTGCTGCATCCGGACTGGATGAAGTAGTCGGCCCGCTCCTGGTACTGGGCGATCTCCTTTTTGACCGCCAGGTAAAACTCCTCGGTCATCTTGTCGCGCTGCTTGGCGTCGTCGATGAGGTAGAAACTGTTGGCAAGCAATGGGGTGTTGTTGCGGTTGAGCCGGCTGAGTTCCTCGAAGAAGGTCTCGAACACCGCCACCTGCTCCATGGTATGCCGGGGCACGAAGTAGAGGTGCCCGTTGACGCTGACCTTGGTGGCCTCCAGTGAGCGAAGGAACTTCAGACAGATAGTCTCGATCTGCTTGCGGTTGGCGCAGACATGGTAGAGTTCAAAAAGACGCTCGGCCTGAAGGCAATACTTCATGGCGTCCACATCCTCATCGTAGGCAAGGTCGTCGTAGCCAAACCGCTGATCGGCCTTGTCGTAGTGGATATTCGCCAGTTTCTCATACTGGTTGGTGCGCTGGTTCACCGTCTCCTTCACCAGTTCCCGGGAGAGCACATTGGGCGTGCTCTTATTCTCCCGGCAGTAGATCTGATAAAACTTCTGCTCGCCGTCCCGCCGGACGGTGATGCGGTCCCTGATGTCCCCGGTGGCGCTTTTGAAGGCGTCGGCCACGGGCAGGCGCTGCTTGCAGGAGCAGTCCATGCCGAGGCTCTCGCACAGCGCCTCCAGTTCCTTTTTGTCCACCAGGACATTGGAGAGGGAGAAGTACAAAAACTTGCCCAGCATATTGCTGTGCTCACCGGATGAGGCGCCGATGACATCACAGAAATTGATGGTTTTTTCCATGTAGATTTCCTCCTTTTGCCGTTCTGTTTACAGGCTCTTTGCCTTTACTCCATGCGGCCGTGTTCCCTGTCATATCTTTCGGAATACTCCTGGTAGCCGTAATCGTCCAGCGCCCGGAGCCTGTCGGCATGAAACCGGTATTCCGGGTATGTGACAAACCCGCTTTGCTGGGTCCGCCCTGTGGGGGTCCCCAGGCCGTTTTTCTCGATCCAGGGCAGGATCTCCTCGCCCATATCGTTGACATCCACAAAGGCACAGTCCTTTTCCATAGCGTATCCCAAATTGACCGACAGATCCCCCCAGGGCTCAGGATAGTCATCGCTCCAATCCACCAACAGCAGAGCCAGGTTCCCGCCGCTGTAATAGGAGCGCACCTGCAGCTCCAGAGGCACCTTTTTCCCGTAATGGGGCAGTTTCAAGAGTGCGCTGCCGCTGATGATCCCACGATATTTCTCGTCGCTGTACCCATCCCAGCGCAGATAGTTCCAATCCGGCCGCGGGCATTTCGCCGCAAGCGCCACCTCTTTTGGCACTGTTTCCAGCGGCGGCGTGGGGATTTCTCCCAGCTGGATCTTGGAATAGACCGGGAGCAGTTTTTGAGCGAGATACTCCTGGTCCGGGCAAGTATCAATCAGGCCCATCCGGGCGGTCAGAAAGGTTTTTTCATCCACCGTTCCGATGGCGCTCATTTCCGCCAGCCAGTGCTGGACTAAAAATGCCGAGATGTTCTCAGGCGTCGCCTCAAAAAAGACGGCATCCTCCAAGCCTTCCATGTCGCTGGAAATTCCCTGCAAATACTTTTGATTCATAACAACATTTCCTCCTCGATATTTTAAGCGTGTATGGAATAGTACGCCCTGCTCCCGGATGTTTTCATCCTCGTCCTCTTGACGCTATATTAAGATCAGGTCATTTCACGCAGTACCGCCAGAGCCTTATTCTTCCAGTGCCGAGGGGCCATGCGCTGCTCCAGGTCCTGGAGGATCTTGCGTACCTCCTGCGGCGTTTTCGCCCGCTTCAGCGCGGCGTCAAGGGCGGCTTCGTTTTCGTAATACTCTACCATAGTCTTCCTCCTGAACTTATTTAAGTGTGCACGGAATAGTATGCTCTGCCCAAATCCTGGTGGTCATGCAGGATCAAACCGCCGCAGATCCCCGGGCAGCCTGACTGATACGCCTGGAAGAAAAAACTGTAGGGCAAGAAATCGTTGAAGAAGCGGATCTCGTCTGTGGCAAACCAGTTAAAGTGATCCCGCAGGCAGCGTACCAGCTTGCTTCGGACGATTTTGTTGGAGAGTGCCGCATGAAGATTCTCCTTCGAGCAGAACACCAGTTTGGGCATCCTCCTTTCCGCAAGGGAAAGGGCCTTCCACTGCTTTGGGCCGCCATCCGCCAGGCTGCGGGCCGCAAATTCCGCCAGAGCGTCACAGGGCAGGCGGACCGTCTGCTCCCAGCCTGTAAGATCATCGCCGCCCGCGGCGGTCAGCCAGGTGAAATGGATGGACACGACGCTTCTGTCCCGTTCGCAACGAAGCCGGGCAAAAGAGTGGATGTCGCTTGCGATGACGCTCCCATCCCGCCAGAGCCGCTCCAGATCGCTGCGCAGGATATAGAACCAGTGGGGCGATTTTTGCTTTTTGGTGACCGTCCGGAAGGCAAGGCTGCTCTCACAGGCGGACACCTTTACTAAAATCCGGTTGTTCAAAGCGTTCACCTCGTTTCGTTTTGCTTGCGCGGCGGAGCCGATCAGCCAGGGGGCAGTATGTCTTGCCCCGTCAATACCGCAAGGGCCGGAGCCGCCCGGCTGCCGGCATCTCCCTCCTGCAAAAGAGCAAGGTCAAACTCCACTTCCGGGTAGACGCAGTAGCCGGAGGCCACAAAGTTCCCAGTCAGCGTGCAGATCCCCTCGCGCAGCATCCACTCCAGAATGTATCCGTAGTTGTTGGAGTCGAAGAAACTGCAGGCAGGCCCGCTGACCGGCTCATCGGAGAAATTGCGGGTGACAAGGGCATACGGCACCTCGGCGCCGCCCTCATGGGCGACGACTTCAACGGCCAGGCGCTGGTTGTTCAGGTACGCCTCCTTGTGCAGGGAAACGATATGCTCGTTGTGCAGCCCTGGGAAATTGGTCCATTGTTTTTTCATGTAAAACTCCTTCTGCATCATGTCAAGATTTTGTGAGTGTTTTCGTCTACAGGGCGGACACCCGGCTGAGGAAGTAGTCGTCCACACCCTTATAGGCCGGGTTCCACGAGTATTTTGAGTATTTGATGCCGGGAATCCTCTGGACCTCCCGGCGCATGGTGAGGATCGCGCCGCGCACCTGGGGATTGGTCATCTGGTCCATGTCCATGGCCTCCACGACCTCGCGCACGCCGAGAGCCAGGATGGTCTCCCGCAGGCCCTTGATGGCGTTGACGCCGCCGGTGCAGACGAACAGGGCGTCATTTGCCAGGAAACTGGCCACATCGCCTTTTAGGGGCCCCTCGGTGAGAAAGGCCCGCTTTCTCGTGCGGTCGCCGGTCACATGGATCCAGGAGTAACTGCGCGTGCCGTTTTGCATACTTCTTCCGCGGCTGGAGAGCCAGCGGTATTTCCGGTTGGGCGCGTCGGCCTCATCCAGCCGGATCTTCAGGCCCTGGATCAGCCCGTCCTTGTCCCGGACGGGGATCAGAAAGCCGTTTGGCCCGGCAAGGGTCCACTGGCCGTACCGGGTATAGAAGCCGGGGATGCCCAGAAGTTCATGACTGCTGCCCACCAGTTTTGCCAGAAGCCTGCTCTGCACCGGCGTCTCCGGCATGGAGCGGTAGCCGTTTCGCTCGATCCGCTCCTCGCTCAGCCCGCGCTCCAGAAGGTTTTCCCGGTGTCGTTCGGAGAGCGTCAGGAAAGACAGCATCTCCGAGTAGACCGCATGGCGCTCCTCCAGCGCCCGGGGCCTGCGCTCCTGTGTTTGGGGATCTGGCTGGGACGGCATGGGATACACCTTGCCGTCCTTCGCCAGTTCCAGATACGCCTCTTTGTTGCTCACGCCGTGGACCCGGGCATACAGCGAAACGCTGTTGCCGGACGCACCGCAGAGATTACACCGGTACTGGTCGGTCACGGTGTTGAGGCTCAAATGGTATTTCCCCGGCCCGTGGTCCCCGCAGAAGGGGCAGCTTGCCTCGACCTCGTCGCGCCGGAGCGTTCGGGAGTCGAGGACAAGCCCGCACCGTCTGGCGGCGTCCACGATGGGGATCTTGCTGTAGGCACGGGCCAAAGGCTGCCCCCCTTTCTGCCGGGTTTAGGGGTTACGCGGCCTTTTGTACCTGCGGCCGGCCCATGGGCCTTACCGTCAGTTCCGCGCCGCGCACGCACTTAGCCATGATGATCTGGCCGGTGGGCCGGACATTGGTCAGTTCGTCCACCGACTCCATGTTGTCGATGAACACGGGGTAGTTGCGCCCCGTCAGGCGTTTGACCAGTTCCGACACCTCCAGCCCGGCCCGGATCTTCTCAGAGAGGGAGAGCCGGTCATACCGGCGTCCACCATAGGTGAATTTGAACACATCCTTGACCTCGCCGGTGGACTTCACCACCTCGCTCAGAGCGATCTCCACCAGGTTCATCTTCAGTTGGGAGAAGGTCAGTTCCGCCCGCTTGCCCACATAGAGGATGGCGTCGGCGAGCAGTTTCTTCTTATCCAGGATGAGGCTTTCCACCTGGGCAATCTTGGCGTCGTAGTCCTCCGGCTCCGCCTGCGCCGCCTTTTTCGCGGCGTCCAGTTCAGCCTGGCACTCCCGTAGCAGTTCACGGCACTCCATGAGGCGGTCATATTCCTCCTGGGAGAGATTGCCGTACTCGATGTCCGCAGTCACGGCCTGGATCTGGCTGTGCAGGGACTCCAACTCGTCCTTTCTCCGGCCGTGGGAGGCCGCCCGTGCGGCGTCCATGCCTTCACGCTGCCGATTCAGTTCCTCGATCTCCAGGCTGATCTGCGCCACATCGTCCCTCTGAAACTGCAGGAAAGTCTCCTCGGCCTGCTTTTCCAGCGCCTGCAGTTCGTCCAGCTGCCCTTTCTGCGCCCGGCCTTCCGCCGTGATCGCCTCCAGGGACTGCCGGATCCCGGCCTGCACATCGCCCAGGTCTGTTTCAGACACCGTGCGGCGGCAGGTGGGGCAGACGACCCCTGGCTGGAAGCCCTTGAGAAGCGCCGCCTCCCGGCTGTACTTGGCGCCCAGTTCCTTGACCTTGGCGGCGGCCTCCGCGATGTGCCGGGCGTACTTGGGTGCGTACTGCTCGGCGCCCCGCTGGCCCAGTTTGCGATGGAGTTCCTGGAGCCGGCGGTCGATCTCCGTGGTGTCCACGCCCCCGGCACCGTCCTTGGCCATTTCATCATAGCGGGCGCTCAGTTCCACCAGCCGCTCCTGCATACCGGCCAGATCGAGGCCGGCAAAGCGTTTTTCCTCCAGCGCGTCCCGTTCCCGGACGAGGGTATCGCGGCGATCCTGGAGCGCGCGCAGGTTCTCCGCTCCGCTGGCGCGCTGGGTGTCCAGCAGATCCTTCTGTCCGTTGAGGTAAATGACATTCTGCTCCAGGTCCCGAATCTCCTCCCGGCGCCGCTTCAGATAGGTCTCCGGGGAGAGGATGGACTCGTTCTCCAGCGAGGCCCGCACACTCTCGGAGAGGGCGGCGAGTACCTGCTCATGGGAGATAGCGGGCAGATGCCGTTCCAGCAGTTTCTTCCCATCGTCCCCCAGTTCCTCGATGAAATAGAGGGGATTGAAGATGGAGAGGAACACATCCTTTTCACCGAACATCTCATTGAGGTCGTGCTGGCGGATCTCATAGCCGTCATAGGTGATGGTCATGCGGCTTTTCTGCCGGGTGCGGGTCAGTTCATGGTTCTGGCCTTCCCCATCCACAAAGTACATCGCCACCATTAGGTTGGGATTCGTCTCGCAGTGCAGTCGGTCGATCCCGCGCTCCCCGAAAAAGGGGAGCCCGGTGACGGCGAAAGCGATGGCGTCGGCTATGCTGGACTTGCCGCGGCCGTTGCCGCCAGTGATGACCGTGGGATTGCCGAAGGTGAGGTGCGCGGCCTCCTCATAGCACTTGAACCCGGATATGGTCATGCCGGTGATTTGAAAACTGCCGATACTTTTCACAGAGGTTCCTCCTGTCTCATGAATTGATCTTTTGTGTATGGAGCGCCGGTCATGACAAAATACTCTGAGAGCAGGTAGGCCCGTATGAGTTTATAGAGGCCTACATCATAAAAGATCAGATCATCATCCGATTGATATTCCACCACACAGAGGCTCATTTCACGGAGAACCGAGGCGAGGCTGGGGCATCTCCGCCACCGGTTCAGGTTCTTTGAGACAATGGCTTTCCCACGCCGCTTCCACAGGGCGTTTTCAGTGACTTCGAACTTTCGTTCCATCTTCCGCTCCTTCCTACGCCGCCCGACGACCATCGGCCAGTTCGTAACTCTCCAGAAAATAGAAGACCACGGTGCCCTGTTTCTTGACGGAGAGTTTCACCTGGGTGAGGGCGGCCCCGGGCGTCAGCGCCGCGTGGAGTCCGCGGGCGAACGCCTTGACCGTCTTTCCCTCGGCGTCCTTGAGGACAACGGCGGTGGACTGGCTGCTCATGCCGTTCTGGACAGTGGCGCTCTCTACGATGTACTCATAGGCCGGCTGGGGCAGATCCACCACATTGCCGGATCCCTGCGGGGGCGGTGTTTCCGTCTGCCCGCCCGTTTCCCGGGGCGGCTGGGCCGGCGGCGGGCCTTCCCGTTGAGGCTCTCCGGCAGGTGCCGAAGTCTGGCCTGCCTGCGGAGTCTCTCTTGACGGCGTGGGCGTCAGCTGGGCCTGGGTGCCGAACGGCGGCGACGGGGTCAATCCCAGCCGTTGAAGCATCTTCAGGTATTCATTGTCCAGTTTGGGGCGCTCGCTCTCCTTGATGACATAGGTCTTGCCCCGCTTTTCGACATTGACCCAGACGGTGTCCATGTTGTAGAGCACCCGGCCGACGCCCCACTGGACCGCCGCGCGCTTCATGGAATCCGACAATCCGCCCTTCACGGCTTCAATGTCTGTTATCTCTGCGCCGTCCCATTTGCAGATCCACCGATCCCGGTCCGGGAAGTAGATAGAAATGCCGCAGAGTTGGGAAATGACTTCTTTCTCGACCCACTTCTTATAGTCCTCCTTGTCCCGGACCTTAACAGTGAATCGTATCCAGGGACGGTACTTGTTGCACCAGTTCTCCGGTCCCACAACCTCATCCAGACGGTTCTGAATGGCGCGGTTCGTCACATAGGGGACGGCGATGCCGCGCATTTTCTCCTCAAAGGTCTGCTGGAGCCGCCATTCCAGATCCTCCGGGGCAAAGGGCTTGCTGAGCGCCGCCTGGATCTGCCTGGGGTCTCTTTGTTCCATGCGGGTATCCTCCTTACGCGATAAAGTCTTTCAAGGTCTTTCTACTGGGGATCAGGACATCGGTGTAGTAGTACGCCGGGTCCTTGTTCTTCAGATGGTTGAGCAGTTCCCGGTACGGCATGTGGAGTTTGTTGTTCTGCGGGTTGAAACTGTCGTTGTTGTTGGGCAGCTGCAGCAGGTATCCCGGGAGGTTTGCAAGGGCGCTGGTCTTTTTGTAGACCGGGAGCACATTGTTCCCGGTACACAGGTGAAACCCGCCCACATTGGAAAAGGGATAGACGAACATGGCGCTGTCCTCGGCGGGCGGCTTATCCTCCACGACACCCAGGCGGCAGTCGAACACCTTGCCCTCCTGACTCACCCGGAATCTGAACACCAGACGGGGCAGCGGAAAATCCGGGTACTCTGTGCCGAAGTAACTGATGTCCGCGTGCAGGTGGGGGTGCCAGAGGCAGAAATCCCGGTCGCCGTTCTCGCTGACGCTGACATGGAAACAGTTTTGCGGCAAAAACCCGCTTTGTACGCCCTCGTGCCGGATGCTGTACCTCACGCAGTCGTAAAAGGTCTCCAGGGCGATCTCCTTAAAGGAGGTCACACCATCCTTCATTTCTTCTACCCGGATGCTGCGTTCGTTCGGTGTGATGCGGAGCACCAGTTCCCGTTTCGCGCTCATGCGGCCTTCACCTCCATGCAATCTACCGCTGCAGCGCGCTTCGCTTCTTCTACGGCTTTGCGCAGCGGTTCAAGATGGCATTTGTACCAATCCGCGATGGACAGCAGCGCCTCCAGCAGGTCTAACTCCCCATTGAAATCCTCGTCGATGCGGAACACGATGCCGCTGGCCCACTGATGGTTGATCCGGGTGTGCAGCGTCCACGCAAATCCATAGTAGCCGTCCAGGTCCATGGCGTACTCTACAAACCGCTGGGCGTCCCGCATATAGGGGTTGTCCTTCAGTTTCACGCCGCAAAGTCGGCTGTGGGCGCGGCAGAGGCGATAGTATTCCATCATGTCTTTAAATCCGAAATACCACTTGGTCACACCGGAATATTCGTTATAATCGTAAGAGATAAAATCCGGAATGATGTCAAGCAGCTCCCAGAACATCTCGTAGAAACCGTCATCTGCCGTTTCAAAACCTGCGTTCAAAAGGTCATCCAGCCTGCCATAGACATAGAACAGCCTGGCGACAGTGATGGACGGCAGTACATCGACGATCTCCTCTTCTGTCATACCGTCCCTCCTTCAGCAAAACGCGCGGCCCGTCCTGCTGACAGGCTTGGCACCGCAGAAAATTTTTGCCAGATCAGAGAGCCGGTACGCAATTCTCTCTCGATGCTCGATCCATCCCTGCAGGCCCCAGATGTCCTCATCGGTAAACGCCTCAAAGTCCAGGTCCGCAAATACTACCGGCTCTCCCCGACGGAGCGGCAGGAAGATGTGTTCCATTACATATTCAGACACATCCCGGTCTTGGGTCAGCCGCTCTTCCGGCGCCTTCTTCAGCGCGGCCACAAGGCCGCTTGCATCAATGTGCATAAAGTCCTCCTTTTCAGTAGTCCTCCGGCAGAAGGATGGTGGTGGCGGAGCGGTCCGCCTCCGTGATGATCCAGAACTTCTGCCCTGTGCTGGTGTGGTAGGCCGACAGGATGCGCATGCCGCTGCGGATGGCCTGGTCGTTGCTGCGCCAGTCCTCCGGGCATACATCGCCCCAGTCGCCCTCCCGGTGGCGATAATACGCGGCCATCATCTCCTCCACGCTCACATGATCCATGGCGCCTGGGGTGCATAACAGCCGTCCTGTGGGAAACTGCTTTACTTTTCCCTGCATCGTTCTCCCTCCTATGTCAGGGCCTTGAAGCCCTTGGGCGTCAGGACATTGAACACCATCTTGTTGCTGATGACCTCCTTGATCTCGGCGCCGATGTGGATGCCGGTGCTGCTGTACTTCTCCTCGCGCTCCTCGGTCTTCACCTTGATGATGCGCCCCTTGATGATGTGGGGCGTGCCGCAGTCGATGAGGCCGTTGATCATGCCGGAGCCGCCCACCAGCCCGATCTGCCCGATGGACAGGGGAAGCAGGGGACGCTTATCCGCCCGGTCCAGGCTGCTCCTGGCGTTCATCAGCCGGCGGATGCTGTCCGATTGGGCGAGTTGGCGCTCCAGTTCCTTCTCGTTGAACCGTTCCCCCTTGAAGACCTCCACCTTCTTGTGTACGGCGGGGATGGCGTAGCGCCCCTCCTCCAGCTGCGTGACGCAGGGCAGGACGGCGGGGTCGGCGTACCGCTCCAGCGGCGTGCCGGCGTCCGGGTCGTCGGTCCGTTTTTTGCGCAGGCCAAATATCGCGACCTGCTTGAATCTCTGAAACTCCCCGTCGGTAAAGCGCCACACGGAGAGGCCGTCGAAGTTTTCACCCAGGATGCGGCAGATGTCCGGGGTCAGCCGGTAATAGGGGATCACATAGATGAGCAGCCCGCCCAGCATCAGATGGCCCATGCTCTCTACCAGAAACCGCTTCTCGTGCCGCGCCCGGCCGCCGCCCTGGTTGAGGACGGAGAGATGGGGCGGGTTGAGGAACAGCAGGTGGAAGGCCTCGGAACTGATGCGGCTGTGGAAGAAACTGCCCACGCCCACGCGGTGCAGCCTTGTCTGGGCCTCCTCCGCGCGGCTCTCGTCCAGTTCCACGCCGTAGGCAAAGCAGTTGTTGCCCTGGGCGATCTGCCGCAAGGCCTTGCCACAGCCGCAGCAGGGGTCGAAGACATTGGTAGTGACGCCCTCCGGGAACCGGATGCCCCGCAGGATATGTCCGATGTTCTCCGGATCGGTGGGATAGTATCCCATGCGCACCTGGTTCATCAGTCGGCCGATGGTCTTGGCGTTCACGGTGTCCGGGCGCTCGGGAAGTTTTTCGGCAAAGCCGCGCAGGGCCTCATAGACCGGCTTGTAGGCCCGGGACATGAGGTTGAATCCGGAAAGTCCGGCCTGCAGTTTGCCGGCGATTCCGGCCCCGGCGTATTCCTCCAACTCCAGAAGCGCCAGTCTGGCGTCGCCCAGAGCGGCGGCCAGCCGCGTGCGCACCTTCTGCAGTTCCTCATAGCAGCCCCTGGCCCGCTGGGGATCGGCCTGGAGGTATTTCTCCACTCTGGCCCGCCAGGTCAAAAGTTCCGCGCTACTCCGCAGAATGGCGCTCCGGGCCGCAGACGCCTTGGCCGCGGCGAAGGGCACTTCCTGCCGCTGTTGGTTTTCCTGTTCGCTCACGCAGATTCCCCCCAGTTGTCAGCGAGTATCTCCGGGTGCTCAATCAGCCTCAAAAGGCCGGTGTCGTTCATCGCCTGGACGGGCAGCAGATACTCCGCTCTCGTATCAGACTCTTTAGGCCCCACGGTAAACTGATAGAGGTCGTTTTCGCGCCTGGCGTCAGGGGGGTGGTCCGGCATGTCGAATGCCTTGGGCCGGACGCTGATTTGGATTCCATCCCGGTTGACGGCCTCCAGACGAAGCTGCCAGATGGGATCCGAGACGATGAACCGCACTGTACCGTCTATCTCCTTCACGCAGAAGGAGGACAGGCGGTGGAACTTCAAATGCTCAAAGTCCCCGTCCAGATAGATCCCGCAGGAGATCCCGCGGCGCCATCGATTCAGGGCCGAGTAGATCTCATCTTCCGACATATCCGGCCGGATCGGAGTCTTCTCCAGGACTTCCTTTGTCTCGGCATTTTTCAAGACCAGGCACAAACTGCCGTCCAGGGGATAACTGCCGACCTCCCGGCGCATGACATTTCCGGCGTCGTCGCGCAGGATGGTGATGCTCTGCTGAAAACCGCAGGCTTCACAGAACTCATAGTGCTCCTGTGTCTTATAGTAGTAATCTGAAAGGAGCCTGTTTTTCCCGCAGATTGGGCATTTCAGGCCATACTCTTGTACGCTTCCCATTGTTGGACTCCTTCCTTCCTGCTCACATCGGACCTTCCCGTAGCGTCAGGCCGCCCGGTCACAGGCGTGGTCCTTCCGCAGCGCGCCCAGCTGTTCCAGCAGCCGCTCATAGGGCATGGTCCCAAATTCGCCCAGGCGGATCCAGTTGTTGTACCCGCCGCGGCAGTCCTTCAGGTTGCGGATGGTGCGGTAGAGCAGGACATTCTCTCCGCCGGCGGCAAACTGCCCAAGGCAGATGTAAATGCCGCCTTCCTCCCACATCCCGTAGAGGGAGCACTCCCCGGACACGGCGATGCCCGCAGCGTTGGATTTCACCACGGCGTCCCGCAGGCCCAGGTCTTTGGCAAGCGCCCGGAGAAAGACCCTGCCCACATGGAGAAAGGTCTTTTTGGCCCCGTTGGGGCCGCCCTCGCGCTCTCCGTGGAGATAGCCGAGATCCCGGCCGAGCAGGTCACAGAGACGGCGCATATTGTTTTGCTGAGACTGGATCGACATTCTCGTTTCCTCCTTATCCGTCAGATGGCCTATGTGAAAAACGGCAAGGGACGCTTCCCTTGCCGTTTTCGTTCCCTCACGCCGCGGGGCGGAGGATCGTTTCCGTTTCAGGGTCGAACACCGGCGCGTTCTCCTCCGGCGTGCCGGGGAGGATGCGCAGGGTATAGCCCTTTTCACGTAGCAGTTTGAACATGCTCACCAGGCGCTTGAGTTCAAAGTCCTCCTCTTCGGAAGGGGCGGCGCTGTCCTGGCCGGCGCGTTCCTGCTCCATGATCTCCCGGACGGTCTTTGCAATCTCGGCGCGCACCGCGGCGTCCAGTTCCTCCTGTTTCTTCTGCGACGCCTTGACACGCTTCCCTTTGCGCGTTCTCTCCCGTTTCGCCTTAGGCGCCGTGAGGGTGCCCCAAAAGGCGTGCAGCCAGGCGGCCAGAAGGGTGCGCAGCATCCCGCGCTTTTTGGGGCTGAGGTTTATCACCTCGCCGGCCTTCATCTGGTCAATCTCGCTGGCCGCCACCGTGAGTTTGCCCGTCTCCACATAGGAGGCGGAGAGGAAGCAGCTGACAACGGCCCAGTCCGAGGCGATCAGAGTGGGCGTCTGGACGCGCTTGGCGATCAGGCGCCTGCAGACGACCTCCGCGCTCTCCACCTCGTCGGCGCGGATGACATCGGCGTGGACGGAGCCCGCGTGGATGATCCCATCGCCGCAGATGCTCCTGGCCCGGATGTCTCCCGCTACGCGAAGGCAGCCCCGGACCACCAGCCGGTCGGCAGACAGCACTTCATACTGGACGGTCTCTCCCTTGGGGATATAAATGGTTTTCATATTGATCTGCTCCTTTTCTTGATTTTCGCCGTGAGATTTTCCCACGGCCGCTGATCCGCTGAGGCGCTTTTCCTTGCGCCCGCCCGCGGTCTATTCCTGTGCCAGAAGGTCTTCCAGTTCAGAGATCTTCTGCATCACTTCATCGGCGCGCTGCAGCGCAGGCTCGTCCATGACCGCCTCCTTCAGCGTGGTCAGACAGGCCTTGACGGGCTTGGCCGGGTCGTATTTTTTGTAGAATACGCCTTGCTCGTGAAGAAAAAGTTCCAGCGCGTCGCCCTCGTTCAAATTGAACAGGCGGCGGATCTCTTTGGGAATGACGATCCTGCCGAGGTCATCCATTCTTCGGATAATGCCGGTTTCTTTCATGCCGCTTTTTTCCTCCTCGTCTTTGCCAGCGTGGGGCGGATATTCACGCTGGTCGTGGCGAAGGTGACCTGCCGCACCCGGCTGTCGCCCAGCGCCAGAATATTGTAGATGATGTCCACCACGGCGGTGGCCGCCGTGATATTGGCCGCGATGCTCTGGGGGGCGGACAGGGATGCGTCCGCGCAGCTGAGCTCCGTGGGGAACTTGTCCTTCTCCTTGAGCACATCCGGGTAGACCTTGCCGACGGGCCGGTACAGGGTCCGGCCGCCGCTGCGGATGCCGCAGACCACCTGGCCGGTATGCTCGCCGTTGCCGCTGTCGATGTAAACCAGTTCGTCCATCTTGTAGAAGACGCTGTGGCACAGCTGCCTGCTGCGGTTGTTGTCCACGGCGCCGATGAGGATGACCTGCTCCTGCAGGACGGGGTCGCTCCAGCTGCGTCCTCTCTGGAATATCCCAGGTTCCAGAAGCCGGCGCAGACGCTCCTCGCTCTCAATGAACTCTGGCACATACTCCGTCTCCATGCCGAACACCGAGGCGTACCGCTCCGCCAGCACCCTGGCCTTGTTCTCGCCCAGGTCGGCGGGGATGAAGTTCTGCCGGACGAGGTTTTTCTCCTCCACCACATCGCCGTCGCAGATGATGAACCGCACGGGCCGGTCCAGCGCGTAGAGCAGCCGGTACAGGTGGGGCGCGATATGGCCCCCCGTGCCCCCGGCGCCCAGCATGACCGCTTTGACGGGCCGCACCAGGGAGAATTTCATCCCAGCACCGCCTCCGGAAGCCCGAGGAGCAGATCGCTCCAATGGGGGCGCCGGCGCACCCTTTCAGGCGGTTCCGCGGCGCCGCACCGCTCCACCTGGTCCAGCCATTCGGGCGGGAACTCCTCTCCCACGCCCTCCAGCACCAGCGACGGGTCGATCTCCTGGTAGGTGCCGCCGCAGGACATCCGGGCCGTGATGGTGGGATAGAACCGGTCCAGGTGGCCGACCACGAAGTAGAGGCGCGTGGCCTTTTCGTCCTCATCGTCGGTATAGGAGAACTTTGCGGCCATGCTGTTGTGGCTGTGGATGTCGGCATAGTGGATATACCGCTCCTCCGGCAGGGCGCTGCCCCGGAGATCCGCGTCAATGCGCGCCTTGGACACCCTCTGCCTGGGGATGAAGACCGTGTACTCCTCCTGCTCCTTGTCCCAGTAGATGTGGGCCAGCGCCTCAAACTCCTCGCGCTCATTCATAAAGCAGCGGAAGAAGGAGATGATCTGCCCGATGAGTTCCCTGGGGATCAGGGGCAGAGCCGGGGTAAACCCGGCCCTGACCGCTGAAAAGTCCACGATCTTGTGTTTGGGGGCGATAAAATCGCCCATCTCGGTTTTCCGCAGTTCATAGATCCGCCCGTCCCGGGAGGGGATCAGGCAGATGGGCTTATCCGACGCCTGGGCGTCCTTCACCGTGGCGAACACCCCCTTGTAGGAGGCGATGCCCTTGGACTGGGCCGTGACCTTGGGGGTCACCAGGCAGTCCGGGCTGCGGTCCTTTTCCTTGGCCGCCTTCTTCAGCCCATCCAGGAATGTCTTGGACTTCTCGATCTCCTCCTTGGTGCCGGCGATGGTGGTGCCCTTGGGGTCGGAAATGAGCTTGGTCACCTTGCCGTAGGTCACCGTCCAGGACACCTTCTTGCCCTCGGCCAGTTCCGGGAAATCGTCCGCCTTTTCGATACGAAGTTCCTCAAAGGTCATGGACGCATCCGCGATCTCCGCCTTGACTCCCCCGTAGGAGAAGATGGGCGGCTTATCGAAGAGGGACACCTGCTTGGGGGCATCCTGTGTGGATTTGGCGGGCTTGGGCGCCGGCTCGTCTTTGGACGCAAGGGCCGCAAACAGATCCGGCTCGCCGCCCTCATCCGCATCGGCTTTTTCTACGGCAGGGGATTCCTGCTCCGCGCTCTGCGCAGGGGCGGGTTTCTTCTGTGCGGCCGGCTCTGCAGCGAGCACGGTATCCTCGGTTTTTTTCGGTTCGCTTACGGGTTCCGGGGCCGGCGGGGGTACGGCCGCAGCCGCGCCCGGGTCTCCGAAAATGGCGGCGATGTCCAGATCGCCGTCCTCCAGTTCGGGAAAGTCAAAGGCGTTTCCAAATTCACTCATGGTTCCTGGCTCCTTTCGTTTTTCTGGACAAAAAAAGACCGCAACCGCCCACATGGGCAATTACGGTCTTCTTGGTCCTGTTGTATTTTGGTATTCCTGGTCGGTTTTGCGGACTTGTCCCGGGGCAGACTGCGCCCCCGGCCTCCTTTCCGTCCACCCTTCAATGCTCCGCCCTACAATGCTCCGCCCTGAAATACACCTTCATTGTACCGCCATGAGCATACCCTGTAAACTTGCGCTTGCCGCAAGGGAAATCCATAGAAAGCGCAAAGGGGCGGCAAATGTCGTTTTTTCGTTTTACATGATTCTGTATTCAGTGCAAAACGCTTATATCGGTGCCTGAGTCCCTATGCAGGATGTAACTGGCCGGCGCAGAAAGATATGAGGCAAATTTTGCAAAGTGCATTTATGTTCTGGAGCAAAGTGTTGCGTAATACTTCTAAATCTGATAATATTTTCCTGAACACATTGTAAAGGAAAGGAAACACTGCTCCATGGATTACCCGACCTCGCCACAGCCCCGCAATATCCCGGATGAAGGGGAGCACTCCCGCCAATTCATCCGCATAGGCAATGTAGAAATTGATTTCGCTGATGCTATTTCCGCCATCTTGAAATCCACCGGCACCGTTACAGCGGACATCCGAACTGTCGAATTCTGCCAGGAGGTGCCCGCGGGGGAATTGTCGGCGAAATTTTTCTATAACCCCGGCGGGAAGTATGTCGATCCCTACCCTGGCATTGATGTGGAGTTAACCCCGCGCCACTCGCCGAACTCCGCCCCTGTCGCGTTGACCCGTGTCGAGCAGACCGCGTGGGGACCAGAGCAGTCCAACGCAATCCGCATCAACATATACGGGGCCTCATCGCGATATCTGGGGTATGTTGAACACACGACGGGGGATGTTGTATCTGGAGACCGCTTGGAGCGAACGGCTTTGGTGCTGAACAAAGGTGCCGATGATTTCCTCGCTTAACTGCTCCCTTGAGCAACAATGTCTTTGCTTATTGGATCTGATATGACAAGTAGTCAAAATTCGCCGTAACAAGGATAGATATAAGAACTCTCCTTGTCATCAAACAGGACGGCTCTGTATAGAGCCGCCCTGTTTTTATGTTATTTCTGCGAACCGGGGCGGGGCGTAGTAGATCAGAACCCTGATCCCCCCATCCTCCTCAAAGTCGCAGTGCAGCGAAAAGTTGCCCAGGCCGAAGCCGGTGCAGGATTCGATCAGGGGGCGGAGTTCCCGCGTCGAGAAGTTCACCACTGCGATCTCCGAGGGGGTGTCCCGGACGAAGATGTGCTCCGCGAAGGCGTCCAGGCAGTCCTGGCAGAGGAACGCGCCGATGGCCTCCGGGTCAACGGTCCCGCCGCCCGCCGGAATGTCCACATGGGAACTCCCCCGGTCCGGGTCCGTAAAGGCGGTGACGCGGAGTTCTCCCAGGGCCATGCCGCCGGAGATCGCCACGCCCTGGGCCTCTTTGATCTGCAGGCCGTCCGGCCCGTAGGTGTTGATGGGCAGCGGGAACACCTCAAAGGTGTTGACATTGACAAGCCCCATATTGTCCTGCCCCCAGTAGTCGGAGAGAATGTGGTCCGTCCGGTCCCCGCACAGGCAGCAGTCCGCCTGTTCGATGGCGGAGACATAGGCCGGATGCTCATAGTCCGCCGGGTCAAAATCAGACGATTCCTGCCCGCAGGCGGTAAGCAGGAGCAGAGGGAGCAGAAGCGTCGGAATCAGCCGTGTTCTTTTCATATTGGATACCACCCCGCAAGATTTATCACATGGATCAGGCCGCGCCTTTGCCGCCGCAGGGCCTCCTCCAGCACCTCGCGGGACCCGCTGGACGGGTGGGACACATAGGCGATCAGATATGTGCTGTGCTCCACCATGTACTGGTTGGCGCGCACAATGGCCACCCGTCTGGGCACGCGCTCCATCCCTGGCGGATAGAAGGTATCATCAAATCCTTTTGGGAGAGAAACCGGGCGCTCCGCCGGATGGTAGGGCAGCAGCATGGTAAGGCGGATCCCCGGGTGGCGCTCCTTGGCGCAGACGACTGCGTGGGCCGCCAGCGCATCAAAATTTCCATAGCGGCCGACGACAAAATCCCTCACGCCGTACGCGGTGATATGCCGCTCCACTTCCTCTTCCAGCAAAGGAAGCACCTTGTCCGGGGCATCGCGGTGCCCGATAAAAAAACATGTGTTCATGGTACTCCGCCGCTCCTTCCGGCATATCGCAAAATGGCCGATCCGTACAGTTACATGGACTATTTGGCCGCAACCTTGTCCTATAATGATGGTACAGTCACATGGACGAGGTACAAGAACATGGCGTTACAGTTAAATGAGGCGGTCAGCGCGCGGCTGACGGAACTGCTCGAAGCGCGGAACATGACGCAATACCAACTGGCAATGAAAAGCGGCGTGCCCAGATCCACCATTTCAAACCTGGTGGGCTGCACTTATCCCTCCGTGAAACTGCGCATCCTCCACGAGTTATGCCAGGGCCTTGGCATCGACCTGTGCGAATTCTTTTCTTCCCCGCTGTTCGAGGAAAACAATTTAGAGCCGTAAAATCTCCGGCGCCTTTCGTGAAAGGGCCGGGGATTTGTCATATTACGGGGCACCACGCCCCGTCTTATGGGAAACGGTAGAAGTCAGTTCCCGCCCCCGGCGTCTCCTGAAGCCGCTCGCCCTCCATCATCTGAAGGCCGCTGAAACCGTCCCCCGAGCCGTAGTCCGGAAAATACTTCAAAATCGCGTTCTTCAAGGCGGCAGGGTCGATCCTTGTCCCCCAGGTATCCTCGGCAAAGGGCAGCATCTCATAGAGCGGAAGGCAGCTTGTTTGATAGGAGTAAAAGCGGTATCCGCAGGTGTTGTGGATGCCCTGTGCCCGGTCGTGTTCCGTCAGTGCCGCGCGGTCCAGGGTCTCTTCAAACAGTTCGCTGCAAAGCGGGTATGCGATGGCCAGGACCCATCCGGCCTGAGCCGTTTCCAGCCAGAACAGCCCGTTGCACAGCCGCTCATGGCGGAGTGCCGGACCCCAGGGGGTCTCCTCCGGGGCGGGGAATGCGCCGAAGTATTCCGGGCAGGCATCCATTCCGAACGCCCGATCCGCCGCCAGGGACGCGCCTTCCGGCAGCGGAAGGCCGTGTTCATCCAGGTATTTGTGGGCCTCGTACTCTACAACATGCCTGCCCTTGCAGGAATAGTCATAGTCATAGAGAAACGACCTGGGAATGGTCGGCAGGGGCACGCCGTAACTGAGGGCCTCGGGGGACATCGCGGACGAATCCTCCGATACCACAAGGTATTCCCCTCCGAAGAAGGAATCGGCGCCGCTGGGCCTTGTCGCGATGTAATACACGCCGGGACAGATGAATTCCGCGGCATAGATTTCCCCATACTGCGCTTCCAGGCCGCGAAACTGGCCCGGAAGTTCTGAAAGCGGAATGGGACCGGGTCTGGCTGGAGGCCCGCCCGCGTCAGCGGGATGCTCCTGTACCAAGACAGGCATTGGGACCCGGCGCACATCCTCCGGCGCAACGAACCGCGCGACATCTGGCGGCAGTTCCTGGAGCCGCCTGCCGCAGTCCGGGCAGAAATAGGACCCGTCGGACGCCTGGCACCCGCAGTCTGGGCATAAGATCATGTGGATTCCTCCATTTAATGAAACTTTGGTTTAGTAGTATATATACTTGATTATTGTTAAAAATGGAAGATATATATGTAATTTAGGAAGAAAAATAATGCTATCATAAACTACTAATTAGTAGGTGATAGCAGTGAACTTTAATGTTGGAGCCAGAATCAAAGAACTGCGCATGGCAAAAGGTCTTTCGACCAATAAACTCTCCAATCTGGCAGGGTTATCACAGAGTTATGTGCGCAATTTGGAGGCTGGAAAATACGACAATCCTACGGTGGACTCCCTGGAGCTGATTTGTGACGCCCTTGGAATCACATTTGAGGATTTTGTGAATTACGGCGATCTCTCGCTTTCCCAGCTGAAGGCCATGAAGGTGGTCCGAATGCTGAGCGATGAACAGTTGGAGGGATTTTGCCAGCTCGTCAATCCGCAGAAGGACCCCGATGGGCGCCCCTGAATAAGTTGTTTTTCCACATTATATCTCAAAAGAGAGTGAAGGTACAGTTTTATTTGGTTCTATTTCAACACTCATTATAACGGTAAAATACGGCTATAAAGGGTGTGAGTCTTTGAATGTAATAGAGCGCATACAGGAATATATGAAACTGCGGGGATGGACGGAATACCGCCTGGTAAAAGAGACAAAACTTCCGGCGTCCACGCTTGCGAATATCTTTCACAGGGGCACTACGCCAAGCATCCCCACGCTGGAGATCATTTGCGATGCTCTGGGCATATCCCTCAGTCAGTTTTTCTCGGACAGCAGTCTGGTCTCCTTGACCAAGGAACAGGAAGATCTGCTGAACAGGTGGTCCACGCTGTCGCAGGAGCAAAAGGAAGTTCTTTTGGAACTCATGTCGAAGATGAACTGAGGGCGAATTCAGGGCGGAACCGCCAGCGGACGCTTTCTGTATCGGTTATCAGCAAGACCGGGGGCATACGCCTCCGGTCTTGCTTTCGCGGTCCCACTCCGATACGCTTAGGCGGTATTGCGGACCACGCGAAAGCCGTGTATAATGGTATCATTCCATGGGAAGGGGGGGCAGCAGGCATGGCAGTGACGAAATATATCCTAATGAATCAGGACACCCCGGTGTTGGATTTCATCTGCCGCAGGAACGAGTTTGACGAACCGGAATTTTATGAAGGCGCCTGGTATGTGGACTACCGGCCAATCGGCTATCGCGGCCTTGCTGCGTTTCTGGAGCATCGGAAGGCGCCCAAACATCGCGAGCACATTCGGCAGCTCCTGGAGCAGTATGGCTGTGATGATCTGGAGGGATTCCTGCAGGTGACCCACGCCCTGTCCCTAAACGACACCTTCTGGGTAAAGCGGAAGGGGGAAACTTTGCAGTGGCGGGATGTTTCCCTCTATACCAATCCCTTCAGCGAGGTAATCAGCGAGGCCGCCTTTGACGGGACCATCAGCGAGACGGATTTTTCCTCCACTTCTCCTGAATTCGGGACGGATGGATACTACGCCAAGTGCTGGATCCGGGAGGAAAGTGGGATTAAACTATATAAGAGCGGAAGCACCTTCCTGGAAATCGAGCCGCTGTCCGAGTTCTTGGCATCGCAGTTGGCAGAAGTCATTTGCCGGCAGGCGGTTCTGTATGACCTGGACTACTACCATGGGAAACTGATTTCCAAGTGTCCGCTGTTTACCAGCGAAACGGTAGGACTGGCCAAGGCAAGCGCGGTGTTCCACGGCGCTGAACATACGATTCCAGACCTTCTCCGGTATTTTCGTGGGATCGGGGGCGAAGACGCCTTCCGGCGGATGTGCGTATTGGATGCAATCATTCTGAACCCGGACCGGCACTATGGGAATTTCGGCGTCTTATTTGACACCGCCACCATGGAGGTCCTCCAGATGGCTCCGGTATTTGACAACAACAAGAGCCTGCTGCCTGAGTTGGACAACGACCAGCTGGCAGCGCCCGACTGGTATATCGCCCGATGCCGCCCACGAATCGGCAGAGACTTCATCCTGACTGCCCGAGGACTGCTGACAGACGAGATCCGGGCAGACCTGGAGCAGATGCGAAACTTTACCTTCCATCAGCACCCAAAAATCCAGGCGGAACAGGTGCGGCTGGACGCCTTGAGCGGCATTGTGCAGGCACGAATCCGTAAGATTCTGGATTAAGATAAAACAGGCCGGAGGCATAAGCCTCCGGCCTGTTTTTCCGGGTCTGTCCTAAAAGCGGGGAACGCCCGTGCCCTGGTGCGGCGCATCGGTGCTGCATCCCCCAAAATATCGTTGTTTCAAAATCCGCTTATCGTGCAGATCGCAGGCCATCATATTGCGGCTTCCGTTCCTTTCAGAAAGCGCAGTTTCCCGTCCACCATCAGCGTCATGTAGGACCGCCCGTAGTGGGTGTGCTCATCTGTATGCGCCTCCCACAGCCGCCCGGCCCGGTTCTCCGTGGTGCCCGGGCTGAAGGTGCGCCAGTATGCGACCGTGCTGTGCATATCCTCAATGCAGATCACGCCGTAACCTACGCTGCGGCGGTACTTGTATCTCGCCCGGCGGTACAGGAGCACCGGCTGCCCGTTTCCCTCTTTGATCTCAAAGCCGCTTCCGATGCGGCTCAGGCACAGGTACGGCTGGCCGTCCCATTTTGCGGGTTTGTCAAGCCGCTGTTCCACGCAGCAAAAGGCGCCGCCCCCATGCCGTTGTGCCAAACCGTCCAGGTCGGGGCAGGCAAACTGCGGGTAGTTCTGTTTCAGTTCCCCATGCCGGCGGCACAGGTAGTGCTCGATAAAGTCTGTATCCGCTCCGGCGGGAAGCAGCGCGTCCCACACAACGGCATCCATCCCGCCTTCCGGGGGATGGACCCGTACCGTGAGCGCGATTTCACTGAGAGGGAGAACCACCGTTTTTTCAATCCATCCATCCTTGTTGTACCTGTAGTCAAAGGACTCTAAACTTCCGCAGGCCGGACAAAACCGCAAATACTCCTGCGTGCGGCAGTTCATCTCCAGAAAGACGCGCTCAAACCCGCAATGGGAGCACTTGTCATCATCAAATATTGCTGTCACCATAGGAACAACTCCTCTTTTCTTTCTTTTTTACCACCGCCCAGCCTCGCAGGGGCCGGGCGGCATTTTGTTTGGCTACACTCTCTGATCGACCAATCTCCGCACGATCTCGTCGCCCACAAGCTCCGAGGTGCGGTAGATGTTCTGGCAAAAGGCCCGCAGGCTGAAGTCCATGCCGGGGCTGCCCTGGTCCAGCAGCACACCGGTCACGGTGAAGCGCCGCGCCGCCTGCTCTTTGGCAAGTTTCTCCCGGAATGTGTCCGGCAGGGCGCATTCGCCGTCTGTGATGAACACCACATCGGCGTTTTCAAAGCCTTCCTGCTCCATGAGACGCAAGGCCTCCCGCATGGGCGTCTCAAAGTTGGTGCCGCCGCCGAAGAAGCACTCGGCGGCCGCCATCTTGTCCGCCGCGGTATAGGCGCCCGGGCGGAATACATCCGTCTGAAAACTGTCCCGGTCGGAAAAGTGGACGAGGGCGAAACTGCGCCCATTGCTTCCGGCGATCTCCAGCAGGGTCAAAGCCACAGCCTTGCCCCACGCGGCGTCCTCGCCCGCCGTGGAGGACGACTCATCCAGGCAGCAGATGATGTCGCCCGCGCCCTTATAGACCGGCTCCCGGCGTTGGTACTGCTTGATCTGCTTTCTCTGGTACTTCCGCAGGAACAGCGGCAGCGTATCCGGCGCGGCCAGCATGGACAGTTCCGAACTGAGGGCCCGAGCAAGGTCGTTGCCCAGTTCCAGGGAATACTTCTCGCCCCGGCCGTATGCGTAGCCGTTGCGTCTGCCCTGGGCGAAGATCTCCCGGAACCGGCCCAGGTATTTCGAGATCTCCCGCAGTGCATCAGACTCCCGGACCAGGGCCAAAAGCTGCATATTGACCTCGCTTTTCTCCATGCAGGCCGGGTCGTCGCTCCAGGCGGCGATGATCTGCTCCGTTTCCCCGGCCCGCTCTGCGGCGGCGCTGACGGCGCGGGCCACGATCTCATCCACTGCGTCCTTACGGCGCAGGATACCGGCGTCGATGAGCCGGTCCACGGCTTCTGCCTGCCGCCGTTTGCTCTCGGCGGTGTTGGCCGCGTCGATCACGATCTTCTCCAGCGTTTCGCTGCGCTGTGCGCTCCGGCGCATCTGCTCCAGCAGGGCGGCAAGGTCCGCGGACGTCTTTTCTTCCGCCTGTTCCAGTTTTTCCAGCGTGTGCAGGGATCCCTTCTCTCCGCCGATATTCCCCAGTAGGTCGTCCAGTTCCCCGGCGGTGCGGGTAATGAACTCCGACGCTGCCTCGTATGCGGGCAGTTCCCGGCCCTCGCACACAGCCTTAAGCGTTGGGTAGTCCTCGCTCTGGATGATGTGGTCGAGGATGTGGGCATTGAATTTCCGGGCCGCCGCCGACAGTTCCGCATCCTCCCGACGCCGGGGCATCAGGGAGTAGAAGGACTGGTAGACATCCCGGGACAGGGCCGGGAAGGAGCGCAGTTTTTCCCCGGCGGTCCGCTCGACGGCGTCCAGCGCCTCGTCAGCGCCGCGCAGGTCGGCATAGATGCTGTCCTCCAGCCTGGTGGAGCGCAGCACCCGGTCTGTGACGGACGGCTTTTGCTCCGTGGGGCGTTCGGATACCCAGGGGGAGCGCAGAACATCCTCTATGGAGACATATGTTTTTCTCATGGAACGGCCCCCCTTATTCCAAATGGTTGAGCATCCACAGGGCAATCGCGTATTTTGCGTACTCAGGATGGTCGGAAAGCCACGGATATTCCGTCTTCAAAGCCTCCTCAGCCATATATGAATTCATCCCTTCCTTGTCGTGAATACTGTCCAGATAGGCGAAATACGCCCTGTTGCATCTGTCCATTTCCTCCCGGTAGACCGCGGCGCGCTGGAACAGATATGTCCGGATGCCCGTGTAGCAAGGGCGGAATGGATGGCTGCATTTTGCAGTGACGGCGTAGGCGCATAGATGGCATTTCTCTTTCTGGTCGCGGCTGAACAGTTCGGAAGCCAGTCCGCAAAGAAAATCACCGAACTGGAACATTGCCTCCGCTTCCTGCAGATTGATATGCCTCTCCTTTAAGTCACGGGGATCCCCGGGACCTGTTTCCGGTGCCTCAATGCCTTGCGTTTCGCACCCCACCGCCCCGGATGGTTCCGAAGGTTTCTGCTGTGAAAGAGGCGCTGTTTCATTCATAGCGGCCTGGTTTGATAAATCAGGATGCTGCTTCATGCGTTTTATTCCCTCCTTCAAAAGCAAAGCAGAGCAATACCCAATCGGGATACTGCTCTGCTTCTCTCCGACTGATCGTTTCAATCAGCCGCACCTGTTCGATTACGGTTCAAATCCAAATACTATTTTGCCAATGGCGTGACCTCAACCCGACACTGTCAGTTTCAACGGCCCCGCAATCCATTAAATCAACTTCGCATAATCCTGTTTGCCATGAAAAAGGCGCAGGATCATGACCTGTTTGGCCGCCTCGTCCACTTTATAGACCATGACATAGTTGTGAATCCCCGCCTTCCGATAGCCTAATGCGTTTAGGTATGGGTCGCGGCAGGCCTCGTACATCAGCGGCATACGCTCCAAATCACCATAGCACTTTTCAACGGCATCCAGCAGGGACGCGGCAGCAGTCCTGTTTTCCAGAGACAGCGCAATATAGGCGATGACCCCGTCCAGATCGCGCTGGAAGGCGTCGGTCTTTACGATTCTATAGCCCATACTTCTCGCGCAATGCCGTCAACCCCTCGCGGGCATCGGAAACTCTTCCGCTTCGAATATCGGCCTCAGCTTCCGCCAGTCTGGAGTAGACATCTGCCATGAACATCTTTTCCTCATAGACTTTCATGCTCATAATGACCATGTCACCATAACCGTTTTTGGTGATATACACCGGCTCATCGGATTCGCTGCACATCTGGGAGATCGCCGTGGTGTCTTTCAAATCGCGGATCGGAATAATGCGCGGCATAGCAATCAACTCCTTTCACAGCCATTGTACCATAATTATCCCACACCCGCAAGACCTTCATACGGTGCCTGCACGATATGGACCACTTTGCTTGACGACGCCAGGTCCACCGCCCGACTGTTCTTACGCCGCCGGCTCTGTACGATGCTGTCCAAAATTCAGTTCATGGATGATGCGGCAGATCTGCGCGTCATCATCCCACGCCGCGCACAGCACTGCGCGCTCCGGCCCCTGTCCCACATGGACGGTCACCTGGCCGTTGTAGAGTTGCAGGAGCACTTCCGGGCGTCTGGCGCAGACCAGGGCAAGGTTTCCAAGTTGTTTCATGGCTCTGTCTCCTTTACATTTAGATGGAGAGGGGGAGGCGTTTGCCTCCCCCTCGTTGCGTTTAGAACGGCAGTTCGCCGTCCTCGTCACCAAAGTCAGGCACAAAGCCCTCCGGCGGAACCGGTGGCTGACCGCCCTCATTTCCGAAGTCTGGCACAAAACCCTCCGGCGGCCGGCCGGCGTCGCCTTCCTGGGCCTTGGGCTTGGAGTCGCCGAAGTAGACATGCTCGGCCACAATCTCAGTGCTGTACCGCTTGTTGCCCTCCTGGTCCGTCCAGGGGCGGATCTGCAGCCGGCCACTGACCACGGCCATGCGGCCCTTGCTGAAATACTTGGCCACATTCTCGCCCATCTTGCGCCAGACCACCACATCCACAAAGTCGGTTTCTTTCTCCCCGGCCTTGTTTTTGTAGTCCCGGTCGCAGGCGATGCGGAAGGAGCAGACCGGCGTATCTCCAGCCTGCCGCAGTTCGGGATCCTTCGTGAGTCTGCCCATCATGACAATGTGATTTAACATAGTGCGATTCCTCCATTATGTTGTTTTTTCCCTTCCCGCAGGAAGGGTTATCTGAAGGCCGTTTTCATACCGGCCCTCTTCAAACAGGTAATAGGTCCCGTCGGGCAACCGCAGGCCGCCCCCGCGCTTCAGTTTTTTTGCCGCCGAGGAGAGCCCTCTGGCATCCATCCGCGCGGCGAGCCGCTCCGGGGCACCGAATGGGACATCATGGACGCGGAAAGTCTTCACGGTTCATCCTCCGCATCCTCTTCTGCCTCGGTTTCATCATCCGGCTTGGGCAGCCAGTGGTATACGCAGTCCGGGTTCTCGCACCGGCCGTTCCACAGAATCGCGCCGCACGCCGGACAGGGCTGGGCATCGTACATACCGCCGCCGATATAACTCACCGTGCCGCCGCCTCCTTGCCGTAGCAGTAGAGGTAGACATGGTACATCTTCTCCACGGGCGTGCAGCGGAGCATATAGCGGTACCGCTTTGTCTCAACGCGAAAGCCGTAGGCTTGGTTCTGGCCCAGGATAGCAGCGTGACTATACCGGACGCAGAACGCGTCCATGATCTCCAGATTCTTCAGCGGGGCAAAGCCAACACGGAGCCAGTCCACCACTCTCGTGAGGTCCGCTCTGAATGCGGCATCGTTGCGCCGGTCATTCCAGTAATGGGGCCACCAGTCGTGGTGCAGGATCTCCCCTTCGAAATAGCCCCTCATGTGGCCGATACAGCCGTATGCCGCGTCACGGCCTTCATCCCAGCTGAAAAACAGTGGGATCTCCTCGGGCTTTGCAGCGAACAGTTCCATCACATCCCGCCCGGTTGGCGGATGCCTGCGCAGAAAATCTTCCGATGTAACCCGCCCCCCGGTCGAGAAGATCAAGTCCTCCGGCGAAATGGTGAGGTATCCGTCCGCCGGGAGCTGAACGGCATCACTGGTAAGTAGCGTACCGTAGTGATCTACCAGGATGGATCTGGCAATCTGGCAGGGTTCGCCGCCCTCATGACGAACCTCATAGCGGTGCAGCCCTTCCGGGATGCCGGCCGCACACAGCCGCAGAGAGGTAAACAGCGCCGGCTGGTCTTGAAAACGGACCTCTTCATATAACGCCCCAGTCCTTTGGGGAGTCTGGGGGCAAGCCCCTGTTTCCTGTGTCATAACGATTCCTCCGTTCCTTATTTATTGCAGTGCAGCAAGCTGCTCCAGGGGAATGTAGGTAAAGCCCACCGCCTCATGCGCCTGCCGGCTGATCTGCTCCATGTCCTGCAGAAGTTCCGCTGTCAGGGCGCGCTCATTGTCCGTCTGCGCCTCGGACTCCAGTTTCTTCTGCATCTCGAAAAGCCGCAGCAGTTCGCCGCGCAGTTTGACGAGCGCACGGTTCGCGGCGCCCGGCCTGCTCTCATCGCTTCGGGCGGCCTCATACTCATCTTTGGCCTCCACAGCCATAGAGCGCACATCGTTGACCTTGTCCAGCATGGGATTGACACACATGCGTTGCAATGTGGATTCCACCGTGGTCCGGTCTGCGGGCAGGTGCCAGAGATAGTGCTTCAGCGCCAGCAGGTCGGTGCTCTCCACCTGGGCGTGACCGGACAGCCACGCCTTGGCCTGGGCGACGGGATAGTAGCCCAGGTATTTGCGGTCGGACACTGTCATCCCGTTTTTACGAAGTTCGCAGAGGATGTCGTCGGCCAGTTCATTGATGGCGTCGGGCACGGGGATGGCGGACACCTCCCGCTGCATCTCCAGCAGTTCGTCCAGCGTGATGGTGCATGGAGTATGGCCGGACGCGCCGCTCTGCTTGTGTTTCAGCACCCGCAGGCGGTTATCCCGCTCGGCGATGTTCTGCGTCACCACCTTCAGTTCCAGCCGATCATAGAGCGCAGCCAGGATCTTCTCCTGGGGGTCGCTGAAGTTGGGGATCTCGTTGGACGCCGCGAAGAAGGAGATGGTGGGGATGGGGTAGGTGCGCCCCTCGTTGGTATATTTGCGCTCGTTGAGGGCCGTGAGCAGGGAGTTGAGCACCCCATCATTCGCCTTAAAGCATTCATCCAGGAAGACAATCTCCGCCTCCGGGATCTTGCCGGTGGTCTGCACCGTGGGTTCGCTGCTGTGCAGCAGGGCGAGGATGCCCTTATACCGCTGGGCAACGGCAACGGCGTTGCCGGAACTGTAATAGCCTTCCGGCCGCTCCGGGTCGGCGGCGATCTCATCTTTTGCCTTTCGCACCTCGTCCAGCAGACGCTGGTACACGCCGTCGTGGTCCAATACCGCCTGGGGAACCTGTCCCGGAATCAGGCTGGACAAGTCCACACGCCCGAACAACTGTTCCTCGTCGGCCTGTTTAGTGAGCAGGCGCTCAAACTGCCTGGCGCCGGTGATCCGACTGCGAAAGCCGTTGACGACAAAACTCTTGGCCTGCCCCGGTTCGCCCAGGATAAAGAGGTTTTTCCGGGTGAGCAGGGCGATGGCAATGGCCTCGATCAATTCCTCGCGCTCCACCACTTCACGGTTCAAGTCCGCGATGACGGCAAGCATTTTATCTCTCAACATATCTGGCGTTCCCCCTTATGAACACTTTGTCATGCGCCTGTACGCCTCGATCTCCTCGGCAAGCATGACTTCATACTCCGCCCGGGACAGGTCGTGGAGGCAGCTGCAATTTTGCGAAATCAGATCTTCAATATCTTCCGACAGCACCCGATTGTACGCCCATGTGAGCCGGTCCGGCGTTCCTTCGGGGAATGGGGATTCTTTTGCTTTCTCCGCAGCCCGCCGGCACCGCTCATCCTCATGATAGGAAAAGACATTATGTGCCCAGTTCAAGTCGTCATCATGCAGCAGATAACTGCAGAGATACCGGATGTGAAGATACTTTGTCGTTCCATCCCATGCGATCTCGGGCGGGGTGGTTTCCTGCGTCCTGGTTGCCTGCTCTTTCATGCTGCCACGCATCCTTTTGCCGGGGGCAGGACATCCATCAGCGCGATGGTATAGTTGAGATACAGATCCTCTGTCGCCGGTTCACTTGCCTCAAAGCAGAAGGAGTATTCCGTTTCCCTCCCCACCACATGGGAGAGGACGACTTCCGTGCCCTTCCTTTTCATATCATCCAGCATAGCGCGCAGTAATACGCCCACATCCTGCGATACAGACAGCGTTCCGTAACGACATCCATCATCGCCGTCCGAAAAATAGGAGAGGGCATAGAGGGTCCCGGCCCTTTTCGGGAGGGAGTGAGGGATTGCCTCCAGCATCTCCGGCGTCATGACCACGCCCTCAAGTTCCGGCTCGTCCAGTTTCTTCAGGTGGCTCCACTGCTTGGAAACATATCGCTCGCGGGTATAGGGGCCGTCCAAAGTTTTCTGCGGGGTGAAGGAGCAGCAGATCTTCGGTGTGTCCTGCCCATCTTTGCGGCGGATCTCCGTCACATAGCCAAACAGACCCGTGTAGTTGCTGTTCAGATTGGCGAATACCTCGCCGCCCACCTCAAACCGCTTGTTGCCTGAGGCAAACTTGCCTCCATGATCTTGATGAAACATATCGTTTTTCTCCTTTTTTCAAATGCAGTCTTTCTGATATTCGGCATAGCAGGCCGGACAGGCGATGTTGTGGGGCGGACGGTACCCGGCGGCCTGCAGCAGCGCCGCGAAAAGCAGGGCGTCCCGCTCTGTGGGAAAGGTATAGACGCCCAGATCGCACCCGCCGAGGCAACAGTGTTCCGTGATGGTCTCCCACGACATTCCGTCCTCCGACCGCTGGACATGGAATCGCGCCTCCTGCCGGAGTTGTGCGTCCGTCTTTTCCAGCACCGCGCTGAACAGCGGCGGAAGTTCGCTTTCCCACGGCCTCGGTTTCGGGCTGTCCGCCCGCGCCTGTGCCAGTTGAAGCCGCAGATGCCGGAGCTCCTGAGTACGCTCCTTCAGCATTTGCACAAAGGCATCTTCTCCGCCGTCCGAACGGCGGCAGAATCCGCCTGGCGCTGCCTCTGGGGCGGCGTCAGCCCTCCACCGGCCGCTGGCACGCGGCTGGGAATCCTGCTCCTGTTCCGGTTTCGACCATTCGATATACTCCCCTTCCTCGCTCAGATCCGGGGCGGTCCCCCCAATGCAGAGGGCCGTTTCGCTCCCGCCTGGCTGGATGCCGCGCAGTTCCACGCATACGGCCCGGCCGCAGAGTGTGAGGAACCTGTCCACGGCATATTCCGCATCGCGGGTGATCTCAATGTCCGGTTCTCCCTGCTCCCGCTGCCAGTTCTCTTCATAGGAAACAATGGAAAACTCGTCATAGCCAAGGCCGGCAATCCGGTCCAGGGCATCGCTTCTGCTCTCAATCGGCTTATATCGCATGATTTTCCCTCCTGTTTTCCGTCAAGCCGCATATGGATGCGTCCCCTTCAGCAGCGTCTCCAGATACCCGGCCAGTTCTCCCTGTGTGCGGAAGTCCCGGTGGGTCTGGCTCTGGTGGTATGCCCGGCTGTCGACGGAGAGGGTCATGTCGGCGGTCGTGACGGACAGGCGCCCGGCCTCATGGCAGACCCAGAGGCGCAGCCCGGCCTTTTCCGCCTCCGCCACAATCCAAAGCGGCCTTATCCGGTCGATATGGGTGCTGGTCGGCCCAGTATGCCGCCATCCGCTGCCGTCATAGGTGATTTTGGCGCCGTACTGTTCCAGCGTCTGGTAGATCCGTCGGTACTTCATCCTGCCGCAGCCTCCTCTCCCGCATGGTGTTCCGGGTCAAAGAACTCACCCGCGTCACAGCAGTTGCAGCAGCCCACATCGGCCATGGTCAGCATCCCCCTGTGGGCGCACAGGCCGCACAGGTCGAGGGAGATCGTGTACTGCTCCAGCAGTTTTACATCTTTCCGCTGCACAAAGGGCCTTTCCCCATGGCGCAGCGCCAGTTCGTCATAGGCGTGGATCAGGGCGAAACTGTCCCGCTCGGCCAGCCAGTCCGGGCCCTTGACAAAGAACCGGTACTGGCGCACCTGGACGGCGGCTCCGTGGTACTCCGCCCTGCGGACCGGCGCATAGCGCGCCTCGCCGCGGAGCAGTTCCCGGAGATCGTATTCGTCCGGATGGCCGCTCTCCAGGATGGTCACGGCCGCCCCCTGTTTGGGCGTGACCGTGACGGTGGAAAATAACAGGCTCATGGCGTCCTCCTTTTTTCACTCCCCGCCCGCAAACGCGGGCGGGGAGTGTTGTCTTTTTGGGCCAAACGGCGTTACGGCTGTCGCTATGCCGCTACGGCCTGCTCGTACCAATCGCTGTCCTCGCGGATGGCCTCGAAGGAGATGATATTCTCCCTGCGGAAATCCCTGGGCAGCTCCGTCATGCCGCACAGGCGGCGGGGCGCCTTGCAGTTGAGCAGTTCAAAGCGCAGCTGCGCCCAGATGTGCGCGCCCAGTTCGCCCTTGTCGGGGGCGTAGGTGCTGACGGCGCGGATGAGTCGGAGGGATAACTGCTGGTAGACATCGTCATACTCCAGCCTCGCCGCTCTCATCAGCGCCCTGTTTCTGCGGATCACCTGATCGACATAGGGCAGGTACTCCTCTACAATGCGGTTGCGCTCCGCCAGTGAATAATTGTTTTTCATCATGTACTCCTTCCTGTATTTTGGGGGCCCAGAAGCGGCAATGGCCCTGGCCCCAGTCCTCCATGAGCATCTCATGGGTGTAAGTTATCGCGTTGTAATCGGGACTGCTGCAATGCTCCCGCGTCTCGCCCCTGGGATAGCAGGAGAAGGCGCAGTTGCCGCAGCTTTTTTCCATCTCGCTCAAGTCATTCCTCCATTCGTCATGCGGCCGCGCGGGGCGGCCGGCTGCGGAACAGGGAGAATTGGGCATCCTCAAAGCGAAACCGCCCGTCGATCTCGTCAAACCGCTCGTCGCGGTTGAACAGTTCCGTCGCCTTGTTGGGCGCACGCTGGCACGCCAGAAGACGCGCCCAGAGGTCCGGGTGGTTGTCATAGAGGTGCCGAAGTTCCCTGTCCCCGGCATTGGGGCAGAAAAAGCACCCGTTTCGCTCCGCAAACGCATAGGCCGGGGAGTAGAGGCCGGCCCGCCTGCAGATGTCCGCGGCGTCCCGCTCGGTCATTTTGTACTTTGCCAGCAGGGAAATGGATTTTCCGCTCTCCAGGCGCATCAGCCGCTCCTGTTCGTCATGGGCGATGCCGACATACTGGACCACGCCGCCGCCCAGGGAGCGCACATAGGCGTTGATGGGCGGCAGCTTGCAGTCGCGCTGGATGCAGCACTTCCCGCACAGCGGCCAGGAATTGATTTTTCCCGCCGAACGCCCTTTTTTGAGGACGCGGTAAAAACTCTCCAGGAAAGTCATTCCAGACCGGAGCAGCACCACTTTGATGCCGTTGCGCTCCAAAAAGGGGATGGCGCGGCTGTAGATGAAGTCCCGGTGCTCCGGCACCTCGCCGGAGACGCCGTCATCGAACATGACCTCGCAGTAGACCACCTCGTCCAGCGGCTCATTGTGCATGAGCGACAAAAGGATCGTGGCCAGGCTGTCCTTGCCGAAGGAGCAGGACGCCACATACTTTACAGCGCCCGTATCCATCTGCGTCCGAGAGCGCCTTCCACCGACACCACGCTCTCCCGCGGATTTCCTGTGCGCAGGAGAAAATCGGTGACGGCGGAACAGGCATTTTCCTCGATGGTGTAATACAGCCCGAGGGTACCGTCCTTCCGCCTGTATGTGACGCGGAAAATGCGGCCCGTTCTCTCATCTGCCATTTCACACCCCGCAATGCTTGTCGTACCACTCAGCCTCCTGACGGCAGGCCGTCTCGAAGGCGTGCATCAGCCGCTCATCGCCGCCGATGTCCTCCCAGGCGACGCCCAGCGCCATGAGGGCAGGCTCCGCGTCCCGGGTGTAGCCGTACTCATGATCGGCAAGTTCACAGCGGAACATTTCAAGGAGATACCCGTCTCCCGTCCGGTCGGCGTCCATGGCGGCCTCGCGCTCTAAGCGGTGCCTTTGGCACATGGCCTGGAAGTCGTCCTCATCCGCTTTTCGGATGAAACCGCCGCCGCCAATGGAAACGATCTTGTCCCTGTCAGCCGGGTCAAGCCCCAGGACGCGCATCCCCTCGGCAAACTGCCTGTCGCTGAAGGCGAACACCTTGGGGAAACCGTTGACCTCCCTCTGCTGGCGGGCCTTCATCTGCGCGTAGGACTCCAGGGTGCACCGCTTGACATCGATCTGGATCTGCTGGTCACGCATCTTCATCCTCCTCTTTCTCCTTCAACCCGTTGAACAGGGCGTCCACCGCCTTGCCGTCATAGCCGCTGACAATGTCATAGTCCCGGCAAAAGTCGAGAAATTCCTTGAACAGACGGATTCCGGCCCACACCTCAAAGCCGCTCAGCCGCTTATCGCCTCGGATGGCGTTAAGGCAGCCGAGGACATCGCTCCGGGTGTTGGTAAACATACAGCAGTTCATTCGGGTCTTCAGAATACAATCCATCGCGCCAAGTTCCTCGGCGATCATACGCCGGTATTCCTTATACGCAGCGTCCAGGGGAGCGCGTGTGTCCCTGATGTCCTCACAGCGGGGCGCCCCGGATGCGCCGCAGCACGGCGTGTTTTGCCTGCGGCTACGCGCCTCCGGCATCTCTACGCAGGAGGGCAGGTGCAGGTTGGAGGACACGATCTCCAGCCTTGTGAACAGGGCCGCGGCATAGCCGTCCTGAAAGGCCTCCCAGTGATCTTCGCCGCACTCCATGCTGTCGTACCGGTCATCCAGTTCGTCCTTTTCCGCCTCGATCATTTTTTTCAACTCCGCTCTGGCCCTCCGCAGGGACAGGAAACTGCCCTCCGTTTGAGGGCCAGGGAAAAGCCCCCGGTCAGAATCCGTCCCCGTTCGGACGATGGTATAGACCGGGATCTCCAGGATCGGCTCTCCCGCGTCTGCTGCGCCCGAGCCGCGGCGGTACATATACCGCACATCGCTGTTTTCCGGCCGCTCCAGCCACGCGCGGACAACGGGCCTGTCCTGGACATGGAACAGTTCCACGAACCGCCGGCGAAACTCCGCATCTGTCATATCCCGGCCCCCTGCGTGATGGACCTGGTACAGATGGCGGTAAACCGCGGCCAGGAAGCCGTCCCCGGCCAGATGGTCGGAGGCGTCCATCTCATGGCAGAGCACGCCGCCGCAGACACGGCAGGTGCCCACGCGGCACAGCCGGCGCTTTTCGGGGCGGTTTAAGTCCGTGTAGTCCAGTTCCCAGTGAACATCCGTCATATTGACCGCCATATGTTCGAGCAGGGCAAGCAGGTTATCCTCCCTGTTTTTGACCGGCGAGCAGGAGCAGAGGCCCTCCGTCCGGTGACGGCATTTGCTTTTTTCGCACATTACGCTGCGTCCTCCTCTTCTTTTCTGCAAAGGTCGATGACCTTCTGGCATTGTTCCATCTCGAATCCGCCGATGTGTGCCAGCCGTTCGGGAAGCCCCATCTGCCTGGCCAGCCACTGATAGCCCTTGGTACGGCTCATGCCTCTGCGCTTCCAGAAGGCGTCAAAGACCTGGTGGGTCTCCATGCGCTTGAGCCGCAGCGTCTCGTTGGCCACATGGCCCAGAGGCCGCGTCGTGCCCTTGTGGCAGCCGACCCGGGCGTTGCAGTTCTGGCACTGGTAGATGTACTCCTTCTCCAGTCCCAGGCGTTTGACGGCGGAGCCGTAGACCGCCCGGGCAGGCACAAGGCGGATCACGCCGCCGCAGTAGCGGCAGATCTCCGAACGCTCCAATGACATCCCTCCTTATGCGGCCGCCTGGACCGCTTTCTTCTGTTCTTTTTCTTCCTTCGCCCGAAGCAGCGTGGGCTTGCGCCGGGACAGTTGCAGGCACACCAGGTCATCGGTGCGCATGACCAGCACCCCGTTTTGTCCCACTTCCAGCATCAGCGTGCCGCCGAGGGCGGCCAGACACTGGGAGAGTTGGCGGGCATTGTACCAGTATTCGCCTTCCGGTGTCCCGGACAGTGCCACGACATCCATATCCCGTGCGGACGAGCAGTTCGCGCCTTCACAGCGCACCCGGATTCGGTTGCCCGTAAAGTGCAAACTGAGCACGCCGTAGTCATCCGCCAGCACAGAGACAGCGGAAACTGCGTCGTAGAGCGCGGCGGCATCCGTGAGGATGGTAAAGGAACTCTGCACGCTCCTCAGCAGCAGGTCGTCGTCCACATGCTCCCCCTGCAGCAGGCGGGCGGAAAACAAGAAGTCCTCCTTCATGAATACCACGCTCTTGCCAGTGGTGCCCACATCCAGTTCATCCCTGTTGCCCACAAGGTGGGCCAGTTTATGGAGGGACGCAGCGGGGACCAGCAGGCTGGCCGACGCCTCGCCCCGGCTGTCACCCTTGGCGGAGGCCAGACGGGAGCCGTCGTAACTCACCGCCTTCAATCCGTCGCTGGTGAAAACCAGTTTGACGCACCGCATGGCGGGCTTGCCCTCATTCTCCGCGGCCGCAAAGACCGTCCGGGCGGCCATGCTGGGGATATTCTTGACGGTCACGGTGTCCTCCGGGAAGGGGATCTCCGCGCGGGGGTAGTTGGACACAGGCAGGATCGGGATGGTGTAGCGGCATGTACCGCTTGTGATCTCCGCCTGCCGGCCGTCCTCTCCTTGGATGGTGACGGTCTCGCCGCCCAGGACGCTCAGCATATTGGCAAAGAGTTTGGCGTTGATGAGCAGGGCGCCTGCCTCCTGGATCTGCGCCGGCATACGCTGCTCCAGCGCCACCTCGTTGTTGGTGGCCGCCATGGTCAGTTTGCCGTCCTCGCCGCTCTCCAGCAGTACGCACCGCAGTTCGTCCATGGTGGCCTTGCTGGGGGCGATGCTCTCCGCCGCTTTGGCAAGGGACAGGGCCTCCAGCCGGTTCATCACAATCTTCATGCCGCTGCCTCCCTTTCGGAACGAGCCTTTTTAATGAGTTCGTTGACACAGTCAAAGATCTTGTCCGAGCACCGGTCGCCCTTTTTGGCACGGTATCTGAGGTCGTTGCAGCACCCGCGCAATACATGGAGGCTGACCAGTTTCTCGTTGATCCAGCCCTGGGTGCGAAGAGGCACATCCACACCGTACAGGCGCATCAGATGGTTGACGATGGCGTAACTGCCATAGCCCCCATCCGCCCGATACAAATGGATCATCTCATTTTCCAGTACGCCCCCATGTTTCAGCACATGGACCGCCTTCTGGATCTGCTCATCCGCTTTTCGGTTGGTCTCCTCGCGGATCTTTCTGTGTTCCTCCTCGACCTCGGCCTGCCTTGCCGCATCTTCCACCAGACATTTAGCCCGGTACTTGGCAGACAGTTCCCTGCACAGGGCAAGTTCATCCAGAGCCGCCGCGCCGATAAAGTCCGGGAAAGTCTGGCCGCCGTTCTCCCTGGCCTCCAGGTAGGTGGAAATATGCTCATCCATCTTTTTCTTGATGCAGTCGGCCTGGTGGGCGGGTTCTCTGCCGAGGCGCTGGATCGTCTCGCCTTCGATCTTCAGAGCCTTGGGGATCTCCACAGTATAGGCCTGTTCGGACTTGCGGAGTTCGCTCAAATGTTTTTCACGCCCGTCCATGTCCCCATACAGTTCCACGATGGCAGGCAGACGGCCGCTCTCGTAGATAAGGCTGTACTCCGTCATGCCAAGAGACGCCAGATACCCATGGAGTTCCAAATAGAGCAGATGGGTGTCGTTTTCCGCCTGGGGATAAGCATGGTCAGGGACGCCGCATTTGCGCCAGAGGCGGTAGCGATCCTGTCCGTTGGAGACCTCGCGGTCGATGACGGCCCGCATCCTTTTGCCGTCCGCGTTAAACCTGCCGTTATAGAACAGCGTTTTCATCAGTTTCGCATTTTCCAAAATAATTCCTCCCGTTATAATCGTTTTTTCTCATGCCACGAAATCAAAGAGGGTCAGTTGGTTTTCGTCCACCACGGTCTTCCTGGCCCGCTTGGACTTCTGAGCCTTCTCCAGGATCGCCGCCAGTTCCGCGGCCTTTTCCGGGTCGATGCGCCTGCGGGGCTCTGCAGGTTCGGGCAAAGACGCGGACACGGGGACCGGCTCGGCGAACACCGCTTCCGGGAGATCCCGCGCCGGCGGGTCTGCCGCGGCTTTTGTCTCCTCTGCGGCGCTTTCCGCCTTCGGCTCGCTCCGCCCTGGGTTGATCATGGCCATCTTCTTGAAGGCGGCGGCGATGTCCTCCACATTGTCCCGGATGCCCAGCATCAGTTCCTTGGCCATCTGGGAGGTCATGTCCTGCACATCGCTCATGGCCGCCAGGCCCTCCTCGGTGAAGTTGCCCTCGATGATGCCCGCCACCGCCAGTTTGGATGCCATGAGTTTCATGGCCTTGTGCTGTATGGTGTCCTTGTAGTAGAGCAGATAGACCTCCACCCGGGGCGCCGTCTGGTTGATGCGCCAGGAGCGCCGGGACGCCTGCCGCAGCGTGAACAGTTTGTAGCCCATGCTGTAGAAGACGAGGGTGGTGAAGGCGTTCAGGTCGAGGCCGGTCTCCACGAGGCTGGGATTGGTGATGAGCACCTGCAGCCCGGCGGAAAGGCGCTTTTGCACCCACTCCTCCCGGGCGCGGGGGCGGATCTTCTCGCTCATGATCTCCGTGCGGTAGCCCGCCCCGGTCAGCAGTTTCAGAAGTTTCTGCTGGGAGTCGGTGCGCGTCCAGCTGGTGTAGACCAGGACCCGCTCGCCCTGTGCCACCTTGCGCCGCACGATGTCCAGAACAGCCTGCTCTTTTGCGCCGACGGTGTCAAAATCGCCCATGTCCAGCGGTTCTACCAGCGGTTCTCCGGAGTCCGGGTCCAGAATAGGCGGCTGGTCATAGGGCTGGTCCGGGTAGGCGGTGAGCAGATTGAGGTAGGCCGAGAGGATGCGCCTTGCGGCCTTTCCGCCTGTTTTCAGGATTTTCCGCAGGATGCTCTCGATGCGCCTGTACTCCTCGGCGACCTCCTCTTCCATATCCAGCGGGATCGGGATCTCCTCATAGTCGGGAAGGTCCTTGCCCATATCCGACAGGGAGAGGAAAGCGGTCTGCTCCAGCAAAAACCGGGAGTAGACCAGCGGGGAGACTCCGGGCAGCTGCCTGGTTCTCGTCTTTCGCCTGTGGGCCCTGCGGTTGACCGCATAATCTTGCTCGTCCTCCTCATAGGTGTTCTCCACCACGCCGTACTCCGCGTCAAATTCGGCGGGGGCGCTGTGGGGCTTGCCGTCCTGCATCATAAGGTCGGGGCAGACCCGGTAGAGCAGGTGGAAGATGCCGGAGGAGTAGCCGTTGATGAGGGTGGCGGTCATCCCGATGACCCGGTCCGCCACAGAGAAGATCTCCGCCATGGCGTCGCCCTGGCCGCTGTCGTTGTTGTACTCGTGGAGTTCGTCCACAATGCAGCCGTCAAGTTTCCCTTTGTACTTGCGCTTGATGTAGGCGCTCATGGGATAGCGCCGGCAGGCCCCCACGGTGGGGTAGTACCCATCCGGGTTTTCCGCGACCGTCCGGATCTGCTCCAGCGTCGGCTCATGCTTCGTCTTCGTAAGATGCTCCGCCGCAAGGCGGCGGTGGATCCAGCCATAGGCGCCTAACTTCACCCACTCGCTGGCATGGCCGGGATTGACCGGCGCCCAGAGGAGGCTGCCGCAGTTGCCGCACTTGTGGTTTTTGCGGTTCTCCGTGCGGAAGAAAAACTGGTTGACCTTGCCCGTGTACCGGATGCCGTCCTCCGTGAAGGACGCCTCAATGGGCTCCAGGCAGTCCGGGCAGAGATACGCCTTCTTGTGCCGGTTCCAGATCACGGCGGGCCGCTTCATGTAGCCGTCCCGGGCCTTCTCCTTGGAGATGATGGCGTAGATGCTCCTGTCGCCCTTTTCGTACAGGTCGTAGAGCCGGTCCAGTTCCGTGTTGCTACGCACCACCACGCCGGCGGTGTCCGGCAGGGTCTCGCCGATCTCCCGCGCCCATTTGTTGGCCACATGGGAGGGGCACAGGATCACATTAAAAGTCTTTTGCAGCCCCCGGCCGGCCTGCTCCGCCCGCAGGGCGTACACGGCGGCCATGGCCGTGGCACCGATCTTCGTCTTGCCGGACCCGCACTCTGCAACAATAAAGCCGCACTTGTGCTTTTGCAGTTGGCGCTTCACCGCCTCGGCCACGGCAAGTTGGGCATCGTAGAGGGAATAGCCCGCGTGCTCCCGGATATAGTCGTTCACAGCCAAAATCTCCGGCGAGAGCGGCTCGCTGGCCGGGTCGAAGAGAGGCTGGAACTGCCCGCGGATGCGCTCGGCTACCGTTACGCCGAAGGTGTTCAGGTAGCCGGTGACATTCTCCACGCCGTCAAAGCCGTCCGGGTCGATGACCGTCCCGGGGATGGAGATGGCCCCGCTTTTGAGGCCGTCCTCCACCACGGAGATGATGTTGGAATCATCCTGCCGGCAATACAGCACCCAGGCGTCCAGCTTCTCCCGCAGGGAGATGACCTGGAGCCGTTTCAAAATTCCCCGGCGCTCCAGTTCATCCAGCACATAGTCCCGAAACTCCGGGATCAGCGGCACCGATGTTTTCCGGTCCACCTCTTCAAAGAGGCGGTCCCTGTCGTTTTCCGGACAAAAGATGATGCACTTGCGCGGCGGCAGGTCCATTTTCTCCTGTCCCTCTTGCTCTTCATCCCCCTCTTCGCCGCTTTCGGGGGCCTTCGTCTTCTGGTCATCGTCAATGGCCAGAAGAGTCGCCTCGGCATACACGCCGTCATGGGTGACCTGCCGGCGGTACCGCCTGGCCTGGCTTTCCAGCCATAGGGGACGGTCACCCATATTGGCGTCCAGAGTCCCACCGGCATAGATGGCGTCGGCAAGGCCGCGCACCATCTCCGGGTAGCCGCCGAACCGGACGGCGCGGAGGATGTTCCTGTGGGGGCCTTCCCGCTCATAGACGATGGTATCCGCGTATGCGGACAGGCGCACCTCCTGGGAGGCGTTGTAGTAGCTGACTGGGATCAGCCTGCTCTGACTGCTCATTTCATATTGAATCTCCTTTCCGCGGCGGACAAAAAAGACCGCAACCACCCATATGGGCAATTACGGTCTTCTTGGTCCTGTTGTGTTTTGGTATTCCTGGTCGGTTTTGCGGACTTGTCCCGGGGCAGACTGCGCCCCCGGCCTCCTTTCCGTCCACCCTTCAATGCTCCGCCCTACAATGCTCCGCCCTGAAATACACCTTCATTGTACCGCCAGGGGCAAACCCTGTAAACTTGCGCTTGCCGCAAGGGGAATTATTCCCGGAAGAAATACCGGTATATTATCAATTCGGAGGTGTGATTTTTAGTTTTGACCTCTCCACATCTGCTCAGGAGTATGATATAATAAACTTTAACAGCAAAACCAATAAAATGTTTTGCATGGAAAGAGGTCTACGATGCACAGCCAATATGGGTGGCCCATCGCTGCCCAGTTAAAATGGAGAGAAAAAGCAATGATTGCAGAAGAATCTACATCCGTAAAAGGATGTGGTAGTTCCTTGCGTCCTTTTGCGTCCTGCGCCCCCATCCGTCTATGTGACAGGGTGGCGCGGGGCGTTTTTCTATCTTCTGGAGGAGTGTGAAATCATGAGTCTGAAATACACCTGCCCCGGCTGTGGGACACCTTTAGGCTATGAGGGATTGTGCTGGAAATGCAAATCTGAACAGGAGCGGAAGGCTGCTCTTGCTTGGACACCGGAACAAATCACAGAAAAGCAAAGAAACCTGATTCA